>Ga0070741_10011115_pt1 | contig 16721 bp, 14 predicted proteins | sample Coa_R1_4_FD_66440 | JGI IMG/M metagenome (GOLD analysis project Ga0070741, IMG submission 66440) | Surface soil microbial communities from Centralia Pennsylvania, which are recovering from an underground coalmine fire - Coalmine... | ecosystem: Environmental > Terrestrial > Soil > Unclassified ...
AGTTGTAGCTGGCGTTGAGCTGCGCGCCGACGAACCACTTGGCAAAGGGCGGGTTCCATTCGAGCACCCGCTCCCAGGGCTTGAACCATTCCACCTGCTCTTGCGCCCGCGCCGCCCAGAAAGCCTCCGGGTCGCGGCGCGCCTCCTCGTAGACCGCCGGATCTCGCACGATCGCGTTGGCGGCAAACTCCGGCGGCGGCGGGAAGCGCCGCTCCTCCTGCAGCAAGGCTTCGATCGCGCCGGTGCGAGGTTGCGTCGTGGTCATAGGCTAAACTCCTAGCTGCGGTTCTCCCTTCACCACACCATAAGCAGTCTGAGTGCGCCCTGTCAACTACCGCCGCCGGCCGGGTGCGGCGCTACAATATAACGAGAGCCGCGATGCAATCTCAGGTAAAGGTGACGCCGGCTCGCTGGTGGCACATGCCGGGGCTGTCGCGGCTCATCCGCCGGTCACGCCGGCGGCGTTCTCCCGGTGGAATGTCGGCCGCGGCCACCGGGGCGGCGGTGATGTGGGCGCCACGCTGGTCGCCGTCGCTGGGCCTGGTGCAGTCGGTCTGGAGCTCGGCCATGCCCGGCGTTCCCTGCCCGCGGAGCCTGGTTGCCGAGCAGGATGGCCGGCCGGTGGGGCTTGCGCAGATGCGCCCGCGCCGCGAGCCGAGCCATTGGGAGGTGGTCTACCTCGCCGTAGAGCCGCTGGCGTCGCCGACGCGCGGCAAGAGCCATGGCCCCTCCGGGCTCGAAGCGGTGCTGCCGGAGCCGGCACCGGTACCCGACCGCCGCGCGGCGCGCCTGCTGGGTGAGCTGTGCGACGCGTGCGTGGCCATGGGTGGCGAGCGCCTGTTCGCGCGTATTCCAGACGACCAGGGCCCGTACGAGCTGTTTCGCCAGGTGGGGTTCTCACCGGTGGTGCGCGAGCTTACCTACTACCGGCCGAATACCGCCGGCAAGGCCGAGCCGGCGCGCCGCGTGGGCGTGGAGGACGTGCCCGGGCTGCGGCCGCAGCAGCGCTCCGATGCGTTTGGCCTGCTGCAGCTCTACCTCTCCTGCACGCCCAAGATGGTGCAGATGGCCGAGGGCAAGCGCAGCCAGAGCTGGGAGGTGGCGGGCCAGGGCTTTGGCCAGCGCCTGGCGCGGCGGCCGCGGGTGCAGCGCTGGGTGGTGGAAGCCGAGGGGCGCAAAGTAGCCTGGCTGCAGGTCCATGCCCAGCGGCGCGGCTCGCATGCCGTGCGCCTGCTGGTGGATGACCGCGCCGGGCAGCTACTCGAGCCCCTGCTCGATTTCGCGCTCACGCAGCTGGCCGGCCAGGCGGCGCCCGGCGTGGTCCTGCGGGTGCGTGAGCATCAGCAGCGTCTCATCGGCCTGCTCGAACAGCGCGGGTTCGTCCCGGTGGAGACGTCACTGGTCATGGTCAAGCAACTGGCGGCGCCGGTGGTCCAGCCGCAGCTGGCGCGCGCCTTTGAAAAGGTGGTGTAGAGCGTTCGTGGCGATTCGTCCGCCTGCCGATCAGCAACCAACAACCGATGATCTTGAGCTCCTGCTCAACACGCTGCCGCCGCACATCCGGCAGCCGCTCGACCGGCTCGAGCACCTCGACCAGCTGCTAGAGGTCGTGCTGGATCTCGGGCGCGAGCCCGAGGCACGCTTCCCGGGCTATGAGACGCTGCTGAGCGCCGACGAGGTCACCCAGGAGGACCTGGAGTACGTCGTCTCGCGGGTTGGCGTCTTCGGCGACGATAACCGGGCCGGCATTCCCCGCACGCTCCATCGCATCTCGGCGATCCGCAACCGCACCGGGAAGATCGTGGGGCTCACCTGCCGCGTTGGCCGCTCGGTGCGCGGCACGATGGAGATCATTCGCGACTTCGTCGAAAGCGGCAAGAGCATTCTCATTCTGGGCAAGCCCGGCGTGGGGAAGACGACGCTGCTGCGCGAGGTGGCGCGCGTACTGGCCGACGATTTCCGGAAGCGGGTGATCGTGGTCGATACGTCGAATGAGATCGCCGGCGATGGCGATATCCCGCACCCCGGCATCGGCCGCGCGCGGCGCATGCAGGTGCCGACGCCATCGCTGCAGCATGCGGTGATGATCGAGGCAGTGGAGAACCACATGCCGGAGGTAATCATCATCGACGAGATCGGCACCGAGCTGGAGGCCGAGGCGGCGCGGACGATCGCCGAGCGAGGCGTGCAGCTCGTCGGCACCGCGCACGGCAATACGCTCGACAACCTGATGATGAACCCCACGCTCTCCGATCTGGTGGGCGGCATCCAGCCGGTGACGCTCGGCGACGAGGAGGCTCGCCGGCGTGGGACGCAGAAGACGGTGCTGGAGCGCAAGGCGCCACCCACCTTCGACGTGCTGGTGGAGATGCGCGAGCGCCAGACGGTGGCGGTGCACCGCGATGTGGCCGAGACGGTGGATGCCGTGCTGCGCGGGCAGCCGATTGCGGTGGAGATTCGCTCCCGGCGGCCGGATGGCCAGATCGAGCGCCGGATCGAGGTCCCCTCACGCTACTCGACCGCCGACGAGCGGAACCGCCGGCTGGGGCGCGGCCGTGGGGCTGAGGCGGAGTACGACTACGGCGGTGTGAGCGGCCGCGGCGCCTATGGCAGCGCTGGCAGCTTTGGCGGGCTGGGCCGGGAGGCCTACTCCGAGCGCGTTGCCAGGCGGCCCGGCCGCGGCTGGGGGCGCAGCCTGGTCGATCGGGGCATCTATGAGCGTGGTGGGGATGGCTGGGATCAGGCGGCCATGGGAGGATTGGCTGGCCGGCAGCCGAGCTACGTGCAGATGCTCGCCAGTGGGGCGGCACCGCGTACGGCACCGGGCGGGGCAGCGCCCAGCGGGGTCGCGGCACCAGGTGAGGCCGGCACACCGCACACCCTTGCGCCGGGCGAGCCGGCTGGCGGGGCGGTGCCGGTGCTGGCGCGTGCGCCTGAGGAGCGCGCCGCGGACCTGGAGCCGGCTGAGGGCAGCGCTCTGGATACGGGAGCATCGGCGGCCGGCGAGCGCTTCCGCCGCACCGCCTCCGGGGCACTGCGGCCACTCAAGCTGTACCCCTACGGCGTCAATCGCGATCGCCTGGAGGCAGCGATCGCGGCGCTGCGCGTGCCGGTGACGCTCACCAAAGAGATCGGTGATGCCGACGTCGTGATGACGCTGAAGAACTACTACCGCAAGAGCCCCGGCCCGGTGCGTGAGGCCGAGGAGCGCGGCAAGCCGGTCTTCATTCTCAGGAGCAACACCACGGGGCAGATCGAGCAGTCGCTCGAGGCGCTGTACGGCATGGAGACTGCCGACCCGCCGCGCGACCTGGAAGAGCTGGTGCTGCGTGAGACGGAGGACGCCATCCAGCAGGTGCTGCGCACGAGCCGGCCGGTGGAGCTGCCGCCGCAGAATGCCTACCTGCGCCGCATGCAGCACCAGCTGGCCGAGCGGTACAACCTTGGCTCGAGGAGTACCGGCCGCGAGCCGCACCGCCGGGTGCTGCTCTATAAGCCGGGCGCGGGAGCGGCGCGCTAGATGGCCTATCCACCAGAGACATTCCGCTCCGACTGAGGGGACCCCTGGGTTGGCGGCGGCCGAGCATTCCAAGAAAGGGGCGGCAGCGGTGAAGGAGGCACTCCGGCGATCGACGTTCAGGAACGCGCCGCGGCTCAGCCACCGAGCGCGGGCCGGCACACGCCCGTCGCGCGTTTGGACGAGTGCAATGGCAACCGCGACCGCGGCCGGGCCCGACCTACCTGCGCCGCCCCGCAAGCGCGGGCATTTCATCACCCTCGAAGGGCCGGAAGGGGTGGGGAAGTCGACGCAGAGCGAGATCCTGTGCCGGCGGCTGGAGAAAGCCGGTGAGGTGGTGGTGCAGACGCACGAGCCGGGGGGTACGGTGATCGGGCGCGAGCTGCGCGCCATGCTGCTCATGCCGGAGCGTCCGGCGCCGACGCCTGAGGTGCAGGCGCTGCTCATGAGCGCCGATCGTGCCCAGCATGTAGCCGAGGTGATCCGCCCGGCGCTCGCCGCCGGGATGGTGGTGGTGAGCGACCGCTATGCCGACTCGACCTTCGCCTACCAGGGGTTCGGCGATGGGCTCGACCTCGCCGCGCTGCAGCGGATTACCGATTTCGCCACCGGCGGGCTCTATCCGGAGCTGACGATTCTGATTGATCTCGATCCCCGCATCGGCCTCGAGCGGCGGCGGGCCGCCTATCGGGTTGGCGACGGCGAGCTGAATCGCATCGACCGCCGCGACCTCAGCTACCACCAGCGCGTGCGCGAAGGCTATCTGGCACTGGCCCAGCGCGAGCCGCAGCGCTTTCTGGTCATCGACGGGACGCGCACAGTGGAGGAGATCGCCGCCATCATCTGGGAGCGTGTGGCCGCGCTCCTGGGGCTGGAGCCGGCCGCGCTCAGCGTGGCACCGGACTAGCACCCGACCATTCCGCCACTGTGCACGAGCACCAGGGCGAAGCCGGCGCTAGCCGCCGCCAGGCCGGGACTATACCGAAGCCAAGCTGGAAACTCCATGGCTCCAATCCTGGCCCTGCTGCGGGTTCCACCTTGGCATTGGTTTAGCAAATCGGCCATGCCGCCACCGCGCACTATGACGATGGCCCTTCTACCCACGCTTCGCCATCGGTGAAGACCTCTTTCTTCCAGATCGGCACGTCCTGCTTGACCCGGTCGATGACGAAGCGGCAGGCCTCGAACGATTCCGCGCGGTGGGGCGAGCCGACGGCGATGACCACGCTCGCCTCACCGATCGCCAGCCGGCCGATGCGGTGCACGAGGGCGAAGCGCTGGTCCGGCCAGCGCGCGCGCGCTTCTTCCAGAATCTCGCGCATCTTCTTTTCGGCCATCTCCGGATAGGCATCGTACTCCAGATAGCGCACCTTCTGCTGGCGCGAGTCCTCGCGTACCACACCGTAGAAGACGCACACCGCCCCGTTGGCGGGTGTCTGGACGGCCTCGATCAATTCCTGGGCATCGATTGGCAAATCGGTGATCCGGCAGATGGTTCGTTCAGCCTCAGCAACCATCGACAGCTCCTCATTCGTGCGATCTCAGACTGGCGAAGACCGGCTACGGCGGCTCCACGGAAGGCCATTCCCAGAAGCGGGCCAGATCGGGCATCGGGCGCTCAGCCGCCGCTCACCGGCGGAATGAACACCAGCTCGTCGCCCTCAGCGAGCACCGTGGCGGGCGTGACATACTCCTGGTTGACCGCCGGACGGTAGCGCTGGTGGCGCAGCTGCGGCGCGCGGGCCACAAGCTGCTGCCACACCGCTTCGACGGTCGTACCGGCCGGCACTTCGAGTACCTCCTCGCGCCGGCCCAGCGCCTCGCGAATACTGGCAAAGTAACGAAGAGAGATTTGCACCACCGCTCGACCCTGAGCGATTATCGCATGTGCCTCTCACACGGAGCGCAGGAGGGCAGGAGCACATGACGTCCTCTGCCATGGCCGGCCGCTGGCTTGCGGCGCTTGGCGGCCGCATCGCTACCCTGGATGCCGCGCGGCCGATGGTCGAAGCGCTGCTTATCCGCAATGGCCGCATCCTGCTGGCCGGCAGCAATGATGAGGTCGAGGCGGAGCTGGCGCGCTTGCCGGGCTGCGATCGTCTCGATCTGGGCGGGCGCGTGGTGCTGCCGGGGTTCCACGATAGCCATATCCACGCGCTCGCCTATGGTCTCAGCCTGGAGCGCGTGGCGCTGGCGGGGGTCGAATCGCTCAAGGAGGTGCTGGCGCGCGTGGAGACGGCCGCGCGTGCCGCGCCCACGGGGGCATGGGTACTCGGCTGGGGCTGGGACCACAGCCTGTGGCGCGATTCCGGCGGCCGGTTTCCCGATCGGCACCTGCTCGACCGGGTGGCCGCCGGCGTACCGGTGGCGCTGCGGCGCAAGGATGGCCATCTGCTCTGGGTCAATTCGGCTGCCCTGGCCGCCGCCGGCATTACACGCCAGACGCCCGATCCGCTCGGCGGACGCATCGGCCGCTTCGACGATGGCGAGCCGAACGGCCTGCTGTTCGAGAGTGCGGGAGCGCTTGTGGAGCAAGCCATGCCGCGGCCAACTGTGGACGAGGCGCGGCGGGCGCTGCTGCGGGTGCAGGCGGAGGCGCATCGCCTGGGTATTACAGGCATCCAGGTGCCTGAAGGGCGGCTGACCTTCGAGGCCTTCCAGCTGCTAGATGCGGCCGGCGAGCTGCGCCTGCGGGTGACGATGCTGCTGCCCTACGACATGCTCGATGCGCTGCTCGCGATCGGCCTGCGCAGCGGCTTCGGCGGCGACCGGCTGCGCATTGGCGGGGTCAAGCTCTTCATGGATGGCTCGCTCGGGTCGCAGACGGCTGCGCTGCTGGCGCCGTTCGAGGGCAGCGCCGGCAATACCGGTATGCTGACTATGGCGCCGGATGAGGCGCGCGCGGCGATCGAGCGGGCCGCGCGGGGCGGGCTGGCCTGCGCCGTGCACGCCATTGGCGACCGCGCCAACCGGCTGGTGCTCGACGCCTTCGAGGCCACGCGCGAGGTCTGGTGGCCGGCCGGCCTGCGCCAGCGCATCGAGCACGTGCAGCTGCTGCATCCAGACGACCTGCCGCGCCTGGCGCAGCTGGGCGTGATCGCTTCGATGCAGCCGATCCACGCCACCCAGGACATGGACCTGGTCGATCGGCTCTGGGGCGCGCGGGGCCGCTACGCCTACGCCTTCGCCAGCCTGCTCAGGAGCGGAGCGACGCTGGCCTTTGGCTCCGATGCCCCAGTGGAGACGCCTGATCCGCTGGCCGGCCTCTACGCCGCCGTGGCGCGCCGCCGGCCCGATGGCCGGCCGGCCGGCGGCTGGTACCCCGAGGAGCGGATCGATCTCCAGGCAGCGCTCCGCGCCTACACGATCGGCGCCGCCTGGGCCGCCGGCCGGCCGGCCGGTGCCGGCACGCTCGCACCAGGGCAGCGCGCCGATTTCGTCGTGCTCTCGCATGACGTGCTACGTGAGCCACCGGAAGTGCTGCTGGAGACCCGCGTGGAGGCCACCATCTTCGATGGCGAGGTGGTCTACGCCGGCTAGCGGGGAAACGGTCTCGCCTGGCGTTAGGGGCTGTGAAGCCACGCCCGCGCCGCATCGAGCACGTCGTCCGGCGCCGGCCAGGCGCCGCGCCCGCCAAGCGTGCGGATGGCCGGCCCGCGCGGGCGCCACAGAACCGGATCGGTGGGCCCAAAGACGGCAATGGTGGGTGTGCCGAGACCGGCCGCCAGATGGCTCACGCCTGAGTCGTTGCCCAGGTAGAGGGAAGCCAGGGTGAGCAGGCCGGCCAGCTGCTCGAGCGAAAGGTTCTGCGCCACCACCGGCCGCAGCCCGTACGAGTCCGCCAGCGCCCCAGTGAGGCCGGCCACCGGCTCGTCATCGGCCGGGCCGGCGGTGATTACCACTGCCGGGCTGCCGGCCTCGTCTGCTCCCAGCGGCCGGCGCGCCGCCGCGCCGGGCCCAGAAGAAGGGAGGGCGGGCGCGGCTCCGGCGTCGCCGTCCGTGCCCGGCGCGCTTGTAGCCGCACAGAGCCCGGCGATGACCTGTGCCCAGTGCTCGGCCGGCCAGTTCTTGCGCGCGCTCCCACTCCCTGGATGAACGACCACGAAGGGGCGCGCGCCGAGCCGCTCGGCGATCCAGCGGCCAGCGCTCGCGGCTGCGCCGGGCGGTGCCCGAAGCCATGGCCGCGCATCCCAGTCCGGCGCCGGCCGGACGCCCAGCGGCTGCAGCGTCTCCAGGAGCCAGTCGGCCACGTGCCGGGGCTGCTCCGGCGGCGGCAGAGGCGAGGCGGCCAGCACTCGCGTCCCACCGAGGCGCTCGACGTTGCGGGCCACAGTGTCGGGTCGGCGCAGCCACACCAGAGCAAGGCCGGACTCTGTGGCCCAGGCCGGCACGGCATCCAGCTGCGCCGGAGAAGGCGAATCGAGAAAGAGTGGTGTGAGCGCGAGGTCGTCAATGCTCGATGCCTCGTCGACGAGGCCCATGGCCTGCACGAGCTGCGCTTGAGGCATTGAACCGGCCAGATGCACGGTGGCGCCAAGCTGTGCCCTGAGGGCGGCGAGTGCCGGCACGCTCAGGAGCAGATCGCCGAGCGCGCCCGCGCGGAAGACCACTACTCGCCGCGCGCGCCTCGCCGCCATGGCCGGCGGGGTGCTGGAGGGGCGCACGTCGGGCACCTGGCGGTAGGCGGATGACCGCGCGTGCCTATGGGCGCGCACCGGTGGGGTGCTGGAGGGGCGCACGTCGGGCACCTGGCGGTAGGCGATGCTACGCGGCAGCCGGGCCGCTACTCGGGTGCGATGCGGGCAAGCACCTGGCCATACTCGACCGGCTGGCCATCCTCGACCAGCAGCTCCACCACGGTGCCGGCGGCCGGCGCCTCGACGGTGCTCGCCATGCCCAGCGTCTCGATCACGCCGATCGCCTGGCCGCTCTCCACGCGGGCGCCGAGCTCGACCAGATTGGGACCGCCGGGCTCGCGCGAGCGGTGGAAGACGCCCACCAGCTGCGCCGCCACATCGACGCGCGCCTTGGGCTGGGGCTCGGCCGGGGATTGAGCCGCGGCCGCCGCGGCCGGAGCGGGGACGGCCGCCGGCGGCGGCCACTGGCGCCGCAGCGCGATGCGCTGCCCATCGTGCTCGAGCCGAAACTCCTCCACCGGGCTTGAGGCCAGCAGGCGCAGCACCTCCTGCAGCTCACCGAGCAGCAGGCGCACTAGCCTGGTGCTGTCGCGCTCCTCCCCGCCGGCGCCGGTGGCCATCTGCGCGGCGGTCGGGGGCGCTCCCGACGCCCTTGTCCGGCTGCCCGATGTACTGCTGCCCATCGCCCTCTGCCGGCTGTGATCAGACGCGCTCGATGTAGCTGCCGTCGCGCGTGTCGATGCGGATGACATCGCCAATATTGACGAAGAGCGGCACCTGTACCACCAGGCCGGTCTCCGTTGTGGCTGGCTTGGTCCCGCCGGCGGCGGTGTCACCGCGCACGCCGGGGTCGGTCTGCGCGACGCGCAGCTCGACACTCGTCGGCAGCTCGACTCCGATCGGCTCATCGCCATAGTAGTTCAGCTCGAGCTGCATGCCATCCTTGAGGTAATAGATGGCGTCGCCGAGCACCTCGCGCGGTACGATGCGCTCTTCGTAGGTCTCCTGGTCCATGAAATGGTAGAGGTCGCCGTCGTGATAGAGAAACTGCACCGGATGTCGCTCGAGGCGGATGCGAACGAACTTTTCCGAGGCGGGAAAGGTGCGATCGAAGATCGCGCCGGTGCGCAGGTTGCGCAGCTTGAGCCGCACCTGCGCGCCGCCGCGGCCCATCTTGATGTGCTGATACTCGAGCACGCTATAGATCTGGCCGTCGATCTCGATCGCGATCCCGCGGCGTAGCTCACCAACGTTGATCACCTGTGCGTGTCCTTCTGTGGTCTCTGTCTCGATGGATAGATGTGGGTGTATGTGCTAGAAGGCGCTCGAGGCGCCGGCCCGCGGTGGTCCCCCGAGCGAGGCCGGGCGCTTCCGGCAAAGCCTCCTTATGAGCTTATGAGGCAAGATCGATGATCGGCTGCTTGTGGGCCGTGGTCAGGATCTGGCTCCGTGCCTGGCCGACGACGATCATATCCTCGATCCGCACCCCGCCCCAGCCGGAGAGGTAGATCCCCGGCTCCACCGTGACGACGCAGCGCTCGGGGAGCGTGGCCTCGCCGCGCTCGGTGAACGTGAGGTACGGCGCCTCATGGATCTCCAGCCCCACGCCGTGCCCGGTGCCGTGCCCGAAGTGCTCCTTGTGCCCGGCGGCGGCGATCACGTCGCGGGCCAGCGCATCGGCCTGCTTGCCCAGCAGGCCGGCTCGCACGCCGGCCTCGCAGGCTTGCTGCGCCTGCAGGACGGTCTGGTATACGTGCCAGAACTGCTCGCCGGCCTCGCCGAGCACGATCGTGCGCGTCATATCCGAGCAGTAGCCGCGGTAGCGGCAGCCCATGTCGATCACCACCGGCTCGCCGGCTTGGATCGGCCGATCGCTCGGGCTATGGTGCGGCATGGCGCCATTGGGCCCGGCGGCGACGATGATGGGAAACGAGAGGCCATCGGCGCCGCGCTGGCGCATTGCCACCTCCAGCAGCCAGGCGACCTCACGCTCGGTCGTTCCCGGGCGCAGCCCGGCGGCCACCTGCTCGAATGCGCGGTCGGCGATCTCCACTGCCTGCCGGATGAGCTCGATCTCCCCCGCATCCTTTACCTGCCGTAGCTGCTCGACGAAGCCGCGCAGCGGCACCAGCTCGACCTCAGCCGCCTCCTGCTCCAGCGCCTGGAGGAGCCGCCGATAGCTATCGACGCTCATCTCCTCCGATTCGAAGCCCAGGCGGTGCGCGCTCAGGCGCTTGGCCTGAGCGGCCACCGTCGGCCAGGGTGGGCCTTCGTATTTGATGACCTCGAACTCCCTGGCCTGCGCCGTGGCCTGCTCGATGTAGCGAGAATCGGTGAGCAGGAGCGCGGCGCTGGCCGTAATGAGCAGGATGCCGGCACTGCCGGTGAAGCCGCTCAGGTAGCGCCGGTTGGCGCCGTCGGTGATCAGCACTCCATCAAGTGGCGACTCGCCCTCCACGGCACTCAGCTGCCGGCGGGCGGCGGCCAGACGCGAACCTGTTGCCATTGCTCCTAATGATAAAGCTACGGCCGGCGCTGGTACTTGGCGATATTGGCCTGATGCTCCGCGAGCGTGCGCGCGAAGCGGTGGCTGCCATCATTGGCGATGTCGTCGCGCACGAAGTACATGTAGTCGGTCTTCTCCGGATCGGCCGCGGCCTTGAGCGAGGCCAGGCCCGGGTTGGCAATGGGGCCAGGCGGCAGGCCGCCGTGCGTGTAGGTGTTGTACGGCGAGCTGGGCGCAAGCTTGGCCGCCTGGTCCCGGAGCACGGGCCACCAGTCTCCCGGCTTCCCCAGCGCATACTGCACCGTTGGATCGGCGCACAGGCACTCACCGGCCCGCAGGCGGTTCTCGTACACGGCGGCGATCCGCGGGCGCTCCTCCTTGACCTGCGCCTCGCGCTCGACGATCGAGGCAATCGTTACCAGCTGGTAGATGGTCAGGCCGTTCTTCCTGGCCTGCTCGCGCATCTGGGGCGTCACGCTATCACCAAAGCGCTTGAGCATCTGGTGGATCAGCTCTTCCGGAGTGGTCTTGCCGGGAATGATCCGATAGGTATCGGGAAAGAGATAGCCTTCCAGCGAGGCGCTCGGCGGCTTATCTTCCAGAAAGTCGTAGGTGAAGGTGCCGCGCTGCGCCAGCTCGAGGAAGCGCTTGGCATCGATCCCTGTATTCGCACGGTCGAGCGCCTCGGCGAACTCCTCCAGCCGCTGGCCTTCGATGAAGGTCACAGCCACGTCCTTGGCCTTCGCTGCCTGAAGTACCTCAATGAGCTCATCCATGCTCATGCCGCGGCGTAGCTGATAGTCCCCGGCCTGCAGCCTGCCCTCCGCCCCCTTCACCTGCACCCACAGCCGGAAGAGCAGCGCATTAGGCACCAATCCCTGGTCGGCCAGGCGCTGAGCGATCGAGGCAGTCGTCTCGCCCTCCTGTACCTTAAAGGAGACGAGGTCGCCCTCGGCGGCTGTACTGCCCGCCGCCGGCGTGGGGAGGCGCGCCGCCGCGGGGGCCGCCTGGTCGCCGGATGGGGCAGCCGCCGGTGCCGGCGGCTGCCCGGCCGGCGCCGCCGCGCTGCTACCGGTACCACCGGCCGCGCCGATGGCGGCCTGGAGGCCATCATGGAGGGTGTGGGAAGCGAGAATGCCGATGCCAGTGGCGCTCACCGCGGCCAGCATCAGCAGGATGACGACGATTCGCATGGCCGGCTCTCGGGCTCGTGCTGCGGTTGGTGCTGGTCAAGATACTCTTGCAAGATCACGGCCGCCGCGGCGGCGTCGAGTCGGCGGCGCGCTGCCTCGCGCTCCCATGCCGACCGAGGTCGCCATCTCCCACCGGCCGCTTCTAGCAGACGCGCAGTCGCGGTCGCCGTGCTCAGGCGTTCGTCGGAGCATACCACGCGCGCTCCCGAGGTGGCTCGTAGACGGGCCTCGAGCCGGCGAGCAAAGGCACGGTTGCGCCGTGCCTGGGCCGTGAGCTGGCCCTCGGCGCTGAGGGGCAGCCCGACCACGATGACCTCAGCACCGTGCCGGGCGGCAAGCTCGGCAATGGCCTCGATGGCGGCTCGATCCGAGGTGCGCACGATGGTGGTGAGCGGTGTGGCCAGGATGCCGAGCGCGTCGCTCAGCGCCACGCCGATCCGCCGCTCGCCCACATCCAGCCCGAGTGCGACTCCCATTGGATCACCAATGGACCACCTAATGGATCACCGACTGACCAATTGGACCACATCCGCGTCTCTGCCGGCACACGTCTCCTCCGCCGCCGGGGTGGCAGACCGGCGTGGGCCTGCCGGCATCAGCGAGGTGGCAGACCGGCGCGGGCCTGCCGGCATCAGCGGGGCGAGAGGTGCACCGCGATGCGAAAGCCGCTCCAGGGCAGGCGTCCGAGCCATGCCGGCCAGACCTGCAGCTGATAGCCGGTGAGTCCGGGGAGCGTGCTCAGATACGCCTCAGCCTGGCTGCGTGGGCGGTTGGCCAGCCGGGCCCGCAGCGTGCCGGTATCCACCCGCGGCACGACGGTGCCCTGGGCACGCCCCACCAGCTGCACCACGCCATTCTCCATTCCGGCGACCGATGGGGGCTGTGCCTGAAGGGTCCCGTTCACGAACGAATACCCCGGCTTGAGCTGCGCGATGCGCCCGGCCGCCAGCTGCTCGACAAAGCTGTTATAGGCGTCGTTGGAGAAGGCCGTCACGCCGTAACGGAGCTTGAGTGTCAGCGAGAGGCTCTGCGCCTCTTCATCCACGTTCTTGCTGAACGTGGCCTCGACGATGGCCGGGTTCTGCCCGCTCCAGGGTACGACCGTTTCTTTCTCGCTATTCGGCAGCTGCGCTTTCAGCTGCTGGGCCAGCCGGTCGGATAAGAGCTGGTAGAGCGCATCTTGCAGCTTCTTGCGGTCGTCGGCGGTGACGTAGGAGATCGTGCGCTCGGTGCCCCCCCGTGTCGGCGTGTCGTTCTGGACCTGCAGCGAGGCGCTCAATGGGCCTTCGATGCGGTCGATCTTGAACCGGTCGACATTGCCGGCGGGCCCGCCCTCGACGGCGGTGATCGCCACCCGGCTCATACCGAACCGCTGCTGCGGCCCGCCGAACGTCGTGCCGGCCACGCTGACGTCAACCTGGGTGGCAAAGCGCACCGTGCCGGCCAGCACCACGGTGCCCCGCGGCACCGTCACCGGCTTATCGGTGCGATTGACGAAGACCACCTCACCCGTGGCATGGACGTCGGGTACTGTCTTGCGCCCCGTGGCCGGTGCCTGCCTGGTGTCGCTTACCTCCTTGCTGATGACGCGGCCCGGCAGGCGGCCGTGGGCAAGGTCCGGCTTCTTGATGGCCGGGTCGACGGTCACCGGGAGCTCCACGCTCCAGGGCTCGGCGGCCAGGCGAAGCTCCACCGTGCCGCTGGGTAGCAGGAGATACGCCAAGGTCAGCAGGAGCAAAGCTGTCGCCCCTCCCAGCATAAGCAGCGGCACGGTGCGCTCGGGCAGCCGCCGCGCCAGGCGGGCGGCGGCCGTCCGGCCGGCGATCCCGAGCGCCAGACCAAGCTGGATCCCGGTCTGCCCGGCGACCCCCAGCCGGTGTACCCGCGCACCGGCCGGCTGCCGGGCGGTGCTCCCCCCAGTGTCCGGCACGTCGGCCCAACCGATGCGGGCAGGAGCTGCCGGATGGACTCGCCTGGCGGCGCTCCACCGATCGTCGAGCGCCGCCGGTGGCACGGCGGGAGCCGCGCGAGACGGCTGGTACGGCGCGGCGTGTCCGGCCGCCAGCTCCAGCCGGATGGAGGTAAACCGCGCGGCGGTGCTGCTCGATTGGCTCGCCGCCGTGCGCACCGCTGCCGGCGTGGCGGCGGGCGGCGCTTCCGACTGAAGCGGCGCCGCGCTGGCAGATGGGCCGGCGGTGGACTCCGGACCCAGCACCAGCAGCCCGGCCGATTCAGCCAGGCGCCGCCCCTGGCTCGAGCTGGCAACGAAGATGAGCTGCTTGCCGCGGCGGTCGGCCCGCCGGCGAAGAAGGGTGAGTACCAGGCGCGAGCGCAGTGCCGGGGGAAGCTCCGCGTCGTGCAACGCCACCGCCACCGCCGGATGCTGCTCGATCGCCGCTGCCAGGGTGGTGAGCGGCGTATCCGGCTCAATCCGCAGCCTTGCCACACGCGCGCCGCCGGCAGCGCGCGATGACCAGCCGCCGGACAGGCGCTGGCGATCGTCGGGCATCCTTGAGCGGGCGGCAGTGTCTGGGCGCTCGCCAAGAATCAGGGACGGAGCGGCCGCAGCCATGAGGGATCACCCGTTCTAACGTTGCCGGCACGCGCTGGTCTCGCACGCCTCCATGCCAGCTGCTCCAGATCAGGAGCCGCCAGGCGATCTCGTATCCGGACCGGGCACGCGGGCGGCTACGGCCAGCAGGGGCGCGAGCTGGAGCGCCGGCAGCGTGCCCGCGCTGCCGGCCACGCCGGGCACGTCGTCCGGCGTCAGCAGGCTAACGGCCGGCGGCCGCGCCAGCGGCAGCGCGGCCGCCCACGTGCGGCGCGCCAGGGCGGCGCGTAGCTCCGGCAGGGCGGCTCCTCCACCGCAGAGGAGCAGATGGGGCGGCAGGACATGCGCTCTCGCCAGCTCGGCGCAGGCCAGCTCCAGCGCATCGAGCCAGACATCGGCATGCTGCTCGGCCAGCCGGCGCACGATTCGCGCCGCGCCGGGGCCGGCGGCGCTATATTCGCTCGCCCCGGCCGCGTGTGCCTGGAGGGCGGCGCGTGCGGTGGCGGCGTCGAGGCCCAGCTCGCTGCACAGGCGGGCCTCGAGAGCCAGGCCGCCCAGAGGAAAGCCGGCGGCGCCAGCCGGGCCATGGGGTGTCACCAGCGTCAGCGTGGTGTGCGCTGCCCCCACCTCGACGATGAGTGCCGGGGCCAGTGGGCTGCGCGCCAGCACGGCCCCGAGGGCAAACGGCTGGCAGCTCACCGCCCTCAGCTCCAGATCCAGGGCCTCGGCCACGGCTGCCGCGCGCTCGAGCGCGCCGGCTGTGGCGAAGGCAGCCGCCAGCACCACGCCGAAGCGGGCTGCGGTGCGCCCTACCGGCTGCCGCACTGCCACCTGATCCAGCTCCCAGGCGAGCTCCTGGCTCTCGCAGAGCCGGAGCGGGGGGAGGTCGTTGCTGAGGCGATCGGCAAAGAGCTGCCGCCGGGCAGCCGCGTGCGCCGCGGCCCGTGCCTCCTCCCGCAACGATTCGCAGTCCTGCTCGGCGATGGGCAGCAGTCCAGGCGGGCGATCGACCTCGGCGCGGCCAGTGGCGACGGCCACCTCGGGCCCGCTCAGGGTGATCACCACGCTGCGGGGCACGACGCCAGCGCGATCCTCGGCATCGACCAGCGCCTGCTCGGCGGCGGCAAGCAGCTCGTCGCTCAGAGGGCCGGCCGTACTTGGCGGCGCCGGAGCAGCCCCGGCCGCCAGGATGGTCGGCACGCTGTCTATGCCCTCGGCGCCGCGGTCGACGACCAGCGCCTTGATGGTGCCGGCGCCGAGGTCGAGCAGCGAGCAGAAGCGTGCCTCTGGCTCAGCCACCCGGCTTGGTGTGCCGGCGGGTGCCGCCGCGCGGTGGCGCTGGGTACGGCGGGCCAGGAGAAGCTGCGGTGCCGCCTGCCGAAGACGGGTCGCTAGCGCTTCAAGCATGGCTTGGAGCCGCCTGCGCTACCTGGGAGCGTACCGCGGCGGCCCCGGCTACTAGCGCCGCACGCAGCCTGGCCGGATCACCGCCGCCCCCTTGCGCCAGCTCCGGCCGGCCCCCACCGCGGCCACCGGCGACTCTCGCCACCTCGCGCACGAGCGAGCCGGCGGTGATTCCGGCCGCCACCAGCGGTGGCGAAACGGTGACCAGGAACTGTGGCCGACCATCGACATTCGACCCAAGGAGTAGCACGCTCGGGGCTCCCAGCTTATCGCGCAGCCAGTCGGCGACCTCGCGCAGCCGCTCCATTGTCGGCGCGGCGGCCGCGTCGATCTCGGCTGCTATCAGCTTGAACGAACCGGCCGGCCCTTGGACCTCCTGCGCCTGCGCCAGCACGGCGGACAGCCCTTGCTGCGCCGCGCGGCGCTCCGCCGCCTCCAGCCGGTGGCGCAGCGCAGCCAGCTCCTCGCGGAGCTGCACCACGCGCCCCGGTGCCTCTTCAGGCGAGGTGCCAAGCGCGTGCGCGACCTCCTCCAGCATCTCCAGGCGCTGCGTGATGTAGGCCTCGGCCGGCTCGCCCGCCAGCGCCTCGATCCGCCGTAGCCCGGCGCCCACGCTCGATTCGGAGACGATGACGAAGGTGCCGAGGTCGCCGGTGCGGCGCACGTGCGTCCCGCCGCAGAGCTCCTTGCTCACCCCATCGATGGCCACCACGCGCACGCGATCGCCATATTTCTCATCGAACAGCGCGATCGCACCCGAGCGCATGGCTTCCTCGAGCGGCAGCACATCGACCTGCACCTCCAGGTTGCGCCGGATCACGTCGTTGACCCGATGCTGCACGGCGCGCCGCTCCTCCCTGGTGAGCGGCTGGGAGTGGGTGAAATCGAAACGTAGCCGGTCGGGCGCGACGAG
>Ga0070741_10011116_pt1 | contig 16719 bp, 13 predicted proteins | sample Coa_R1_4_FD_66440 | JGI IMG/M metagenome (GOLD analysis project Ga0070741, IMG submission 66440) | Surface soil microbial communities from Centralia Pennsylvania, which are recovering from an underground coalmine fire - Coalmine... | ecosystem: Environmental > Terrestrial > Soil > Unclassified ...
CGACCCCCGGTCGCTGGCGAGACCGCGACCGTGCGAAACGGCGACTCGGAGGCCGTTCGCCGCAGGCTGGAACAGGCGGCCGATGCCGGCGAATGCGACGCGATGAACGACCTCGCGGTGCTTCTGGAGGACAGCGATCCCGACGCGGCCTGCCGTTGGTATGAGCGGGCCGCCAACGCCGGCCACAGCAGCGCGATGTTCAATCTCGGGCTGCTTCTCCAAGCCAGCGACCCCGACGCGGCCCGAGGTTGGTATGAGCGGGCCGCCAACGCCGGGCACAGCGACGCGATGAACAACCTTGCGCTGCTGGTCAAAGACACAGACCCCGAGGCCGCCCGCCGCTGGTGGGAGAGGGCCGCCAAGGCCGGGAACGCCCGGGCGATGGTCAGCCTCGGCGTGATGCTCCAGGACAGCGATCAACTCGACGCGGCCCGCCGTTGGTACCAGCGGGCCGCTGAGACCGGCCACAGCAACGCGATGTACAACCTCGGGCTACTTCTCCAAGCCAGCGACCGCGAAGCCGCCCGTGGTTGGTGGGAGCGGGCCGCGACGGCCGGGAATACGAAGGCGATGGTCAGTCTCGGCGTCATGCTCCTCGACAGCGACCCGGAGGCCGCCCGCGGCTGGTGGAGAAGAGCCGCGAGCGAAGGCAATGTCTGTGCGATGGTCAACCTCGGGCTATTGCTCGAAAACAGCGACCCTGACGCCGCGGTGCGCTGGTACGAGGCGGCTGGCAATGCCGGCAATACCAACGCGATGGTCAAGCTCGGGCTGCTGGTCAAGGAGAGCGACCCGGAGGCCGCACATCGTTGGTGGGAGCTGGCCGCCAACCTGGGCGACACCGAGGCGATGAACCGCCTCGGACTCCTGGTCAAAGACAGCGACCCGGAGGCCGCCCGCCGCTGGTGGGAGCTGGGCGCCAATGCCGGCAACATCGAGGCGATGTTCAACCTGGGGCTGCTGGTCAAGGACAGCGACCCGGAGGCCGCCTACCGTTGGTATGAGCGGGCCGCCAACGCGGGCAACAGCAGTGCGATGTTCAATCTGGGGCTGCTGGTCAAGGACAGCGACCCGGAGGCCGCCCGCCGTTGGTATGAGCAGGCCGCCAGAGCGGGCAGTACCAAGGCGATGGTCAGCCTCGGAGTGATGCTCATTGACAACGATCCGGAGTCCGCTCGCCGCTGGTGGGAACAAGCCGCCAACGCTGGCAACACCAATGCGATGTTCAACCTCGGGCTGTTGCTGGACGAGAGCGACCCCGCCGCCGCTCGCCGCTGGTGGGAACGAGCCGCCAACGCTGGCCACAGAGACGCCATCATCACGCTCGGAGGTGTTGCTCCACGATCCTAATCCGAGCCAGCCAGCGACGGGTGCTACAGGTCAGCGAAAGCGGTCAGACGAGCGCGCGGCGCCCGCGACGAGCCGCTTGAAGCTATGCCGCGCGAACGCCCGCGGTGGGCTTGCCGAGGTCGTTGCCCCAGCGCGGCCGGAACTGAACGCTGATCCGTGCGCCGAGACAATGCGCGGTCTTGGGGATCGCGTGCAGCCAGGTTCGCTGACAGCTGCCGCCCATTACGAGTAAGTCTCCGTGACCGATCTGGAGGCGCAGCCCGGTGCCGCCCGACTTCGGCCGTAGCGCGAACGGCCGGGTGGCGCCGAGCGAGAGGATCGCCACCATCGTGTCGCGTGGGCTCTCGCGCGCGATCCGGTCGCCGTGCCAGGCGACGCTGTCGCTGCCGTCGCGGTACAGGCACAGCCCAGCGCTGACGAACGGCTCGCCCAGCTCTTCGGCGTAGTGGGCGTTCAATGCAGAGCGGGCATCGTCGAGCACCTGATGTGGGAGCGCCTCGCCCTGGCCGTAGCGGGCGACGAGGCGCGGGACCCGCACCGTGCGGTCGTACATGTGCATCTGCTCCTCGTGCCACGGGACGGTGCGGGCCAGCACGGAGAACAACTCGTCGGCGGCGGTGACGAAGGCGGGTCGCAGGTCAATCCAGGCGCCGTCGGAGAGTCGCCGGCGCTCCACGGCCCCGCCGAGGTCGGCGAGGCCGAGGTCGCCCGAGGACCCAAACAGCGAGGGTTGGACGATGAGCGACACCGCATTTAGTCTAGCCCGTAAGGGAACGCACGTTCGCAATACGGGGGCGCTCGCCGGTGCGTGCGGCCTGGCGCGGTTAGTCGTCGGCCGCCGGAATCGCGCTGGGAATAGGTACCGCGGGGGGAGTAGGGCCTTTGGCCCGCACGGTCCGATAGCGGTTGAGAGCCACCAACGACCAAATCGCCTCGACGACCCCGAACGGCCACGTCCCAGCGAGAAAGCCATAGGCGCTGGAAAGGGCGCAGCCACAGGCGAACGCGAGGATGAAGCCCGAGTGCCGGCGCTCGAGCGCGTACATGAGCATCATGAACGTGACAGCGCACGCTCCGAAGACAGTCAGCATGCCCCAAGTATCGCGCCGAACGGTCGCGCGTCTGTCGCGCGAGGCGAGGGTCCGCGCCGCTCAAGCGAGACGAACCTGGAACGCCGAACCCGCTGGGCCTTAGAGTGGGCGCTCGAGCAACCGGAGGAGGAGGAGTGACATGACTCGCGCACGCCGCGCAGCGGTCAGGAACAGGTTGGCGGCCGGCACGACGTCACTCGCTGCGGCACTTCTCTTGCTCAGCGCCGGCCACGTGTCCGCCGCTTACAAGCCCACGTCGTGCGCCGGCGGCAGTGTCGATGGCCCCGCACCCCAGACTCCGATGTGCTTCGGGCGGATGTTCCCGCACCTGCGGCCATTCCACTACTCCGACCAGGCCGCAGCCGACCTCGCGGCCAAGATGAAGAATCCCAGGCCCGATCCTCCCGGGACCGATCGCGGAACCTCCGACGACAGCGCCATTCTGCCTTCGGAGTACACCTATCTGGGTCAGTTCATCGATCACAACCTCGATTTCGACGAGACCCCTCAACCGTCGGCAGACGTCAACCCGCGCTTGCTGACCAACTTTGAGAGCTTCCGCTTCGACCTCAACAACGTGTTCGGCGGCGGGCCCAGGATTGACCCGCAGCTTTACGCATCGGATCGCAAGCATCTGCTGGTGTCTGGGACGCTGGGTACGCCCAAGGCAGACGGATTCCCGACCGTCAAGGATCCTCGCGGCGTCTTTGACCTTGCCCGCAAGGCCGCCACCGGCCAGGCGATCTTGGTCGATTCACGCGATGACGAGAACCAGATCATCTCCCAGATCTCGGCTGCGTTCGTCGCCTTCTACAACAACTTCGTGAACCGCGGCGACAGCTATGCGAAGGCCCGGCAGCTCACTGAGGACTATTACCAGGAGATCGTGCTCACCGACGTGCTCCCAGAATTCGTGGGACAGAGCACGGTCAACAAATACCTTCACTTCGGTCCCCATGGCGCCGTCCATGTGCACACGCCCAACTTCCCCGACGCCAACTTCACGCCGATCGAGTTCTCGGTAGGCGCCTACCGGTTTGGGCACTCGCTGGTGCGCAACGACTACCACATCAACGACGTCTTCCCGACGACCAAAGACATCAACGACAACGTCTCGATCTTCAACCGCAACGCCTTCCAGGTCGGTGACCTGTCCGGAGGGGGCCCGCTGCCGGGCCCAAACGGATCCAGCACGACGGGGTGCACCTCGACCTCGCTCTGCGACCGCCCCAGCCCGGCGGGCCATCAGATCGAGTGGAAGTATTTCGTGCCGAAGCTCGACTCGTATCCCCTTGATCCTGGGATCAACTACGCGCGCGCGACGCAGCCCACGATCAGCCCCGCGCTGTTCAAACTCCCTGCTTACGCCATCCCGGGGTGCACCGACGCGGCCTCCCCGGTCTGCAACGGGTCCGGCCAGCTGATCTCACGGGACTTCGCACGCGGCAACTACGACGGCCTGGCTTCCGGACAGGCGATCGCCAAGGCGCTCGGTTGCCACGTGATTTCCGCGGCATCCATCAACCCAACCAAGGACGCCGTGTTCAACTCGGCGACACCGCTGCTCTACTACGTGCTTGCCGAGGCTTGGCGGTCCGGCCAGACGCTCGGCTGTGTCGGCAGGAGCATCGTCGCCCAGACCTTTATCCGCGTGCTCTGGGATACGCCGAACTCGATCCTGCACACGCACTTCCGTCCGGATCCGAGCCTGGTCAAGCTCGCCCCAGAGCAGCAAAAGTTCAGCTTCGGCGATCTACTCGTTGACACCAGACTGGCGCCACGAACCAGTCAGTGACAGGCCGTCCCGGGACGGGTACGGCTTGCGGTCACGCGGGAGTCACACCCCCCGGGACGAAACGGCTTGGGCCACGCGGGGCCCGTGACCCCCCCAGACGGCGGTCAGGGTGTAAGCACGACCTTGCCCGGGATGTGCTGGGTCGATTTGGCCATGAAGGCCTGGCGTGCCTGGGTGAGCGGGTAGACCGCGCCGACTTGGGGTCGCAGCACGCCCTCATCGACGAGACGAGTGATTTCCTGGAGCTCGACTCCGCTCGGGTCACGTACGAAGTGGACCATGCGAATGTCGTCTCGACCGGTTTGCACCGGAGCCATGATGGACACCAGCGCACCGCCGGGCTTGACGATCGCCAGGGAATGGTCGAGCACGTCACCGCCAATTGCGTCATAGACCAGGTCGACCTGTCCGATGGTCGTCTCCCAGCCATCGCGCTCGACATCGACGAAGTCCTCGGCGCCGAGATCGAGCACGCGCTGGCGAGCGCTCTCCCGACCGGTTCCGACGACGTGGGCGCCGGCCCAGCGAGCCAGTTGCACCCCAATCGATCCGACCCCGCCGCCGGCGCCGTGGATCACAACCGTCTGATCGGGCTGCAGTTGGCCGTGGTCGAAAAACGCCTGCCAGGACGTGAGCCCGGCCTGGGGCATCGCCGCGGCTTGCACGAAATCGAGCGCCGTTGGCTTGGGCGCCAGGCTGCGAGCCTCGATCGCCACGTACTCGGCGGCCCACCCGTCCCGGTACCCGTCGATGAGGCCGTAGACCTCGTCGCCCACCGAGAGGCCGGCGGTGCCGTAGCCGAGCGCGACCACGACGCCTGACCCTTCGTGGGCCGGGATAAGCGCCCCGCGGTCGTGACCGGCTCGATCGGTCCGCAACGGCCAGGTCAGCTCGGTCGGGGTGAAGCTCGCGGCGCGCACCTGGACGAGTGCGTCGCCGATTGCGGGCTGGGCGTCTGGCGCGTCCTCGTATACGAGCCCATCGATGCCCTCGAGGCCCTCGGGCTTATGCAGGCGAACGGCTTTCATGGGGTTCTCCTTGTCACATCGAGCAAAGTGTCAGTTGCTCCTATGACACGACTCGGCGATTGCATGTGACCGCTCGACAATGGGTTCGCCCGCTGCGGCGCCGCCGGTGCCGACGCCCGGACCCGCCTGATGTGGTCAGACGCCTACCTGCGACCCCATCATCACGGTGCGATCGCTCGGCAGAGCGAACGCCTCGATGGGACTGGCCGCGTTGCGAGCCATGGTTACGAACAGCTTCTTGCGCCAGCGATCCAGGCCCGGCGCATCGGTCGGCGTGATCGTCATCCGGGAGACGAAATACGAGGCGTGCTCGAGGTCCAGGTTGCGTGGCAGCAGGCCGAGCTTGCGAGCCAATGCGAGCGCCTTGGGCACGTCGGTCTTGTCCCGGTACCCCACCCGGTCGACAACGTGAAAGACGCGGAAGAGCCCATGCCCCATGCGTGTGACCACAAACCGGTCTTCCCGGTCGACGTGGGGAACGCTGACTCGATCGACCGAGATGATCACCACCTGCTCCTGCAACGCGTGCGTGTGCTCGACCTCGGCGCGGAGTGCCAGCGGGGTGGTGTCCTTGCTCGGATTGAGAAAGATCGCGGTGCCCGGAACCCGTCGCACCGGCGGCTCCCTGGACCCCAGCGTCTCGAGGAATCCGTCCAGAGGCCCCTCCTTCTCGGTCCGATTCCGCGAAACGATCACTTGCCCTTTACGCCATGTGACCATAACCGTCGAGACCACGAGGCCGACCACCAGTGGAAGCCATGCCCCGTGGGTCACCTTTGCCAGGTTGGCGCTAAAGAACGAGACCTCAATGGTCAGGAGGATCACGGCGAACGGGACGAGCTTCCATTTCGAGGTGCGCCACAACATGCGAGCGACCACCGTGAACAGCACGGTGTCGAGGATGAAGGTGCCGGTGACTGCGACGCCGTAGATCTCGGCGAGCTTCGAGGAATTCTGGAAGATGACGATGAGCGCGACAACCCCGATGCAGAGGGCCCAGTTGATCGCCGGCACGTAGATCTGTCCCTCCTGCTTGGACGTATGCGCGATCTTCAAGCGGGGGAGGAAGCCGAGCTGTACCGCCTGCCTGGCAACCGAGAACGACCCCGAGATGACGGCCTGGGAGGCGATGATCGTCGCCGCGGCGGCGAGGAATACGAGTATCAGGCGAAACCAGGACGGAGCTAGCTGGAAGAACGGGTTGAAGTTCGCCCCCGTGACGAGCCGCGGATTGTTCAGTATCAGCGCCGATTGCCCGAGGTAGGAGAGCAGTACCGCCGGGAACACGACCGCAAACCACGCGATCCTGATCGGAACGGGCCCAAAGTGTCCCCGGTCGGCATAGAGCGCCTCGGCCCCGGTCACGGCTAGCACGACGGCACCCAGGGTCAGAAAAGCGGCGCCTCCATGGTTGACCATGAATTGCGCTCCATACGATGGCGAGAGCCCCTGGAAGACGGCTGGTCGCAGGAGGACCTCGTGGAGGCCGAGGACCCCAATGACGGTGAACCAGAGCAGCATCACCGGTCCGAACAGGGACCCGACTGCGCCTGTGCCCCAACGCTGGAGCACGAACAGAGACAGCAGGATCGCGAGCGAGATCGGAACGATGACATGCGCGAGGCCGGGAGTCGCGACCTTCAAGCCTCCGACTGCCGATAGAACCGAGATCGCGGGCGTCACCATGCCGTCGCCCAAGAACAGCGATGCGCCGAAAATCCCCAACGTGATGAACAACGTCACGTGAACAACCTTGCACCGTCTCATCAGGGCGGTGAGCGCCAGGATTCCTCCGTCTCCGCGGTTGTGCGCGCGCATGATGACGGTTGCGTACTTCACGCAGACAATGATCACCAGCGACCAGAAGATCAGCGAAACGATCCCGTAGACGTCCGCGGTCGTGCTCTGTACGACCGACCGATGCTCGGTGAAGAGCACCTGCTCGGTGTAGAGCGGGCTGGTGCCGAGGTCTCCGTAGACGACGCCAAGCGCGCCGAGCGCGAGCATCGCCTTGCCCGCCCGCGCGACCACGTCGCGATCGGGATCGAATACTCGCGGTGGCGGCTTCTTCAGACCGTGCGGCTCGTAGGCGCCCACCTTGTGGGCCGCCTCGTGCAGGACCTTACGCTGCGGTAGCTTCGGCGGCGTCGCAGCCCCGTCGGTCACTTCCGCGGGCTCCCCGTCCGCGACCTTGTGTGCAGCCTCATGAAGGCTGCGCTTGCGCCACATCACGCGTGGCGTGATCCCCACCCCCCATCAGAGGCCACACCCCCAAGGGCGAACTCGGTTGTCATCGTCCCTGCAGGCTAGCCGCAAAACCCGACCACAAAAAGGATTACATGGCGCGGGCCGCCGGGGCACGACCCTGTTGGTTCGCCGCAGGCTCGATTGCTTGCAGCGCTCGGCCGGTCGGAAGGCTAAAGTGCTGCACCCATGTTCATCCTCATCGTCGGTGCCGGGCGCGTGGGATCCGCCGTCGCAAGCCGCGCCCTTGCGGCTGGCCATGAGGTTTCCGTGATCGACTCGGATCCGCTCTCGCACGAGCGTCTCGACAAGGATCAGCTCACCACCTGGGAAGACGCCGGCGGCAGGTTCACGGTCGGGGCTGCACTGGAGATCGATGCCCTCCTGTCGGCCGGGATCGAGCGGGCGGATGTCTTTTTTGCCGCCACGAGCGGGGATAACACCAACTTGGTGATCTCGCAGATCGCCCAGCAGCGTTTCCACGTTTCCCGCGTGGTCGTCAGAGTGGCGGACCCCGGCCGAGCTACTTGGTACGCGCAGCAGGGATTGCATACGATCTGTCCGACGCAGGAAGCGATCGAGCAAGCGTCGAGTGCGGCGCTCGCCGCTTAGGGGGCACGGGACCGTGTACGTGATCATCGTCGGAGCCGGCAAGGTGGGTTGGAACCTCACGCGCGAGCTGATGGCCAACGACCAGGAAGTGACCCTGCTCGAGTCCGACCACCGCAAGTACCGAGTCGTCGAGGAGGAACTCGAGCACGTCGTCCAGTACGGCGACGCCACAGAGCTGTGGGTGCTGGAGCGGGCGGGCATCCAGCGCGCCGATCTGGTGATCGCCGTCACCGGCGACGACGAGGACAACATCATCATCTGTCAGGTGGCCAAGGAGAAGTACGCCGTGGGCCGGATCGTCGCGCGCGTAAACAATCCACGCAACCTCCAGCACTTCAAGATGCTCGGAGTGCAGCCGGCAGTATCTGCCACCGACCTCATCTTGCGGCTGATCGAGCACGAGGTGCCGGCATACGGCCTGATCCAGCTGCTCGCCCTCGAGGAGGAGCGGCTCGAGATCATCGAACTCGAGGTGGGCCAAGGATCTCCGGCCGCGGGCCAGCAGGTCAAGGACGTGGTGCTGCCGGACGGCTCGCTGATCATCTCCGTGCTGCGAGGCGGCCGCGGCTTCGTGCCTCAATCGGACTCGATCATCGAGGCCGGCGACCAGGTTCTGCTGATCCTCGATCCAGGCCTCGAGGACAGGATCGCCTCCCAGTTCGCCTCGAACGGCGGCAAGCCGTCGAGCAAGCGGCGCATCCCTGGTCGCGTCCGCGGCTGACGGCTAGCCTTAGAGACAGCCGTTTGCTTAAAGAAGGTTTCAGTTGCTCGGTTACACGCCACGGCACGCACCTCGTCGCTCTCCGGACTTGGCGCGTTCGGCCGCGCTGACGGCGCTCGAAATCGTCGTCGCGGTTGGCTTGGCCACTGGGGTTATCGCCGCGCTGCAGTCGACAGCGCCGGCTGCCGGGCTCGGGATTATCTACCTGCTGGCGGTTCTCGCTCTGGCCATCCGCCGCGGGGAGATCCCCGCTCTGATCGCGTCGATTCTCAGCGTGCTAACGCTGAACTACTTCTTCATCGTCCCGCGACACCGGTTTGCGATCGCCCACTCTCAGGACGTCGTGGAGCTCGCCGTGCTGCTGATCGCCGCCGTGGTCGTCGGACGGCTTGCTGGGGTTGCCCGCCAGCGCGCCGCGGAGGCCGAGGAGCGAGCCCGGGTTGCCACCGCACACGAGCGGGAAGCGGCCCTCCTGGCCGACACGGCGGCGGCCATCCTCAGCGAAGGCAGTCTCGGCGCACAGCTCGAGCGCGTCGGCGAGCGCATCGCGGCTGCTTCTGGCGCGGCGAGCACTCGGGTTGTGCTCGACCCTCCCGTCGCCGGGCCACGGGAGCGCGCGGTCGCGTTGCCTTCGCGTTCGCGGAGCGCATGGCTGTGCATGTCGACCGAGCATGCGTACGACGAGGCTTTCATCGAACGGGCGGCCGGACCGATCGCGGCGCTCATCGACGTCGCGGTACAGCGCGATGAGGCGCTCGAGCGCACGGCCGAGACAGAGGCAGCAAAGCGCACCGAGGCCGCGAAGACGGCGATCCTTCATGCGATCTCGCACGACCTGCGCTCGCCGATCACCGCGATCGCAACCGCCGGCTCGGCGCTGAGGACCTCCGGCATAACCGCACGCGAGCGGTCCGAGCTGATAGCGGCGATCGAAGCTGAGAGTGCCCGCTTGGGGCGCTTGGTCGACGATCTCCTGGACCTCTCCAAGATCGAGGCCGGCGCCGTGGCACCGCAGCCAGACTGGTGCGACCTGCACGACGTAGCCGTCTCCGCCGCTCAGAGGTTCAGCGGCCGACACCCCATCGAGTTCAGCCTCCCGCCCGATCTCCCGCTGGTTCGCGCCGACGCCGGCCAGCTGGATCGCGTCTTCTCCAACCTGATCGAGAACGCCGTCAAGTTCTCCCCCGAGAACGTCCCGGTTGAGATCCGCGGCGGCGCCGGCCCGGCGTGGGTGACGGTGCGATTCATCGACCACGGCCGTGGAATACCCCTGGATCACCGCGGTCGCATCTTCGAGCCCTTCTTCCGTGGGCGGGGTACCGGCACCGGCGGCTCGGGCCTTGGTCTGGCGATCTGCCGCGGATTCGTCGATGCGAACGGCGGACGGATCACCGTCCAGAGCGACGTCGGCCACGGCACCTCGTTCGCGGTGAGCTTCCCGACAGTGCCCCAGCCCGCCGGTCAGCGCGACGCCGCACCGGTCCCGGGCGTAGCGCAAGCCTGAGCGGATGTCGGCCAATGCCACGCGCGTCCTGGTCGTGGACGACGAGCCCGAGATTGTCCGCGGCCTGAAGATCGTCCTGCGCGGGGCCGGCTACGCGGTCGAGGCCGCCGCCACCAAGGCCGAGGCGCTGAGTTCGGTGGCAACCCGTCCGCCCGAAGCCCTCGTGCTCGACCTTGTGCTCCCCGATGGCGACGGCGTCGCCGTATGCAAGGAGATCCGGCGCTGGAGCCGGCTCCCGATCCTGGTTCTGTCGGCCGTGGGCGACGAGCGAGAGAAGGTGCGGGCGCTTGACGCAGGCGCCGACGACTATGTGACCAAGCCGTTCGGCACCGAAGAGCTGCTGGCTCGGCTGCGGGCCGTCCTGCGCAGGGCGCCCGACGCCGGCCACAGCGCCCAGATCGAGGTTGACGGCCTGACCGTGGACCTCGAGGACCGCCGGGTGCTTCGTGACGGTGAGGAGGTGCACCTCACGCCGATCGAGTTCGATCTCCTGCGCGTGCTCGCGCAGCATCCCGGCCGTCTGGTGACCCAGCGGCAGTTGCTCCAGGAAGTCTGGGGTCCGCAGTACGTGGAGGAGTCGCACTACCTCCGCGTCCACATCGCGCACATGCGCGCAAAGATCGAGAGCGATCCCTCGCGGCCGCGCTACCTGATCACGGAGCCTGGAGTGGGCTACCGGCTCAGGGACCCGCTGTCCTGACCCCGTCGAGGGTCGGACGCCGACTGGTGGGCATCACAGAGGGACCTGCGATCCCATTTCCACCGTGCGGCCGTCGGGGAGCCCGAACATGTCGATGGGGCTTGCGGCATTGCGCGCCAGACCCAGGAAGAGCGCCTTCTGCCACGGCGGCATGGTCCCGTTTCCGTTGGGAGCGATGGTGATACGCGAGAGGAAGTACGAAGCGTTCTCGAGGTCGAGGTTGCGTGGCAGGAGCCCGCGCTTGCGGGCGAGGGCGAGCGCCTCGGGGACATTGAGGCGGTCCTGATAGCCCACCCGCACGGTGAGGTGCGCCACCTTGCAGCGGCCGCGGCCCAGGTAGACCACGTCGAAGCGGTCGGGTGGGCTCACGTGGGGCACGTGGACTGAGTCGAGCGTGACGATCACGATCCGCTCCTGCAGGACGTGGTTGAACTCGACAACCGCGCGGAGCGCCAAGGGGGTCGTGTCCTTGCCCGGGCTGAGGAAGATGCCGGTGCCAGGGACCCGAGGGACTGGCGGCTTGCGCGCCGCGAGCTCGACGAGGAACTGCTGCAACGACCCCTCCTGGGCCGTCCGGTTCCGCGTGACGATGACCCGGCCCCGCCGCCACGTGATCATCAGCAGCGAGATCAACAGGCCAACCGCCAGCGGCAGCCAGGCGCCGTGGCCGATCTTGGCGAGGTTCGAGCTGAAGAACGCGACCTCAACCGTGAGGAACACAGCTCCCATGACCGCGAGTTTCCACCTCGCTGTGTGCCAGATCGACCGGGCGACCGCCAGGAACAGCAAGGTGTTCAGCACGAATGTAGCCGTCACCGCGACGCCGTACATGTCAGCCAGTCTCGTCGAGGACTGGAAAGCCACAACGAGCACCACGACTCCGGCGGCGAGCGTCCAATTGACCACCGGGACGTAGATCCGGCCTTCCGTGTTGGAGGTGTGCTGGATTCGTAGGCGCGGCAAGAACCCGAGCTGCATTGCCTGTCTGGCGACCGAGAAGGAACCCGTGATCACCGCCTGGGAAGCGATGATCGTCGCGGCGGTGGCAAGGAAAACCATTGGGAAGCGCAATCCCGAAGGCACAAGCAGCAGGAAGGGATTGCTGATCGCGCTCGGATGTTGCAGGATGAGGGCACCCTGCCCGAGGTAATTGAGCACCAGCGCGGGGAAGACGATCAGCAGCCAGGAGAACCGGATTGGCCCGACGCCGAAGTGACCGCGATCCGCGTACAGAGCTTCGGCGCCCGTCACTGCGAGGACCACGCCGCCAAGGGTGAGGAACGCGGCGACCCCGTGGTCGATCATGAAGCGCGCGCCCCAGACCGGCGAGAGGCCCTGAAGGACATCGGGGTGCCGGAAGACCTCGCTGGCGCCGAGGATCCCAATGGCGCCAAACCAGATCAGCACCACGGGACCGAACAACCAGCCCACCGCGGCGGTGCCACGGCGCTGAAGTAGGAACAACGCCACAAGGATTCCCACTGAGATCGGCACGACGAGGCTGGACAGGCCCGGGGTGACGACATTCAGGCCCTGGACGGCCGACAGGACCGAGATCGCGGGCGTGATCATGCCGTCACCGAAGAACAGCGAGGCTCCGAAAATTCCGAGCAAGATGAGGAGCCCGGAGCGCATCATCCGGCGGCGCTGGACGAGGGCTGTCAGCGCCATGATCCCGCCGTCGCCGCGATTGTGGGCGCGCATGATGACTCCGGCGTACTTGATCGTGACTACGATCATCAGCGACCAGAAGATCAGGGAAACCACCCCATAGACGCCGGGGACTGTGGTGTGAGCCGCCGCCCTATTCGCGGTGAAGATCACCTGCTCGGTGTAGAGCGGGCTCGTGCCGATGTCGCCGTAGACGACGCCGATCGCTCCCAGCGCCAGGACGAGCTTCCCCGCGCTCGCTATGACGTCTGGATTGTCATCGCGCGCAAATGGCGCCTGCGGCGGTGCGGAGAGCTGCTCCTCCGGAGGCTCGTGGGTTGGCCAATCCTCGAGTTTGTGCGCGGCTTCGTTGAAGCTGCGGGTCCTGACCGGTGTGGAAACCCCAGCGTCAGGCGCGACGGCCTGGCCCGCGAGGGCTGGTTCCTGAATCCCGGCGCCATGAGTCACTGCGCCGGTTGCGCCGTCTGTGGGACCGCCAACGCTGCGGTCCCCGATGCCATCGATCCGCTTCATTGGCTGTGATCGACGCTAGAACGCGCGGCGTCAAGATCCCGCTAAATATCCACGCGCTCCCGTAGAGAATTCGTAAAGCTCGGCGATTTTCGGTCGCCGTATCAGCCGCGAAGTTGCTCGGACTCCTCGGGCGTCTCCGGCGTGGCGATCATCTCCGCGCCGTCCGCCTCGATCTGCCCGGCCGGCCGACGCGCCGTCCCTCCCGGCAGCCGGTCGACGAGGCGCCCGAAGCGATCGATCGCCCCCTCGAGCGGACTTGCCATCTCGATCGCGCGCTCGAGCGCCGGGAGCGTCCTGATCAACTCCGATCCGGTCTCGGATAGGCGTCCGGCGCTCGCCACGATCTCGTCACCCGCCTCGACGATCTCTGTGCCGCGTTTATCGACCCGATTGCCCAGCTTCTCCATCCTCCGCCCCAGCTTGAGGAGCTCCGCGGCGCGGGCGTCGAGCCGCTCACCAAGCGCGAGCGCGGCGTCGGCTCGCTGATCGAGCCGCTCCGCGATCTCGAGCACGCTGCGACCGATGTCCGCCATCTCCTCCCCGAGCTCGAGGATCCGCTGGAGCTGCGCGGGAGCGGTCCGCGCCGCCCGCGCAACCGCGCCGAGGTCCGACAGCGCGCGGTTGACGACCACTTGGGGCGACTCGAGGGGGAGGCCTAGGACGCGCATGGATCACGCAGCCTAGCTGGGTGACTCGCCGGGGCCAATTAGAACTGCGGGGGAAGGACTCGAACCTTCGTCTCCCGGTCCAGAGCCGGGCGTCACTGCCGCTGGACTACCCCGCAAAGGATCGGCTTGCGCTTCACTCGTTGGACCGATCGCGGCATCAGTCTAGCGGCGAAAGCCTATGCTCTGTCCGCTTGCCATGCGAACATACGTACGTGTCCAATGTTCCGAGACCAAGGGGCCCCGCAAGGCCTCCCGGTGCGACCCGTGCCGAGGTGGCAAGGCTCCACGCCGACGGCCTGTCCATGACCGAGATCGCCCGCGCGCTTGGCGTGTCCAAGCCGGCCGTCTGCTTTCACCTCCGCATGCTTGGCGTGCCTCCCAAAGAAGACTTTGCGCGTCGGTACGACTGGGACGAGATCAGTGCTTATTACGAGGCTGGCCACGCTATGACGGCGTGTCTTCAACGCTTTAGTTGCAGCCGCCACGCGTGGTGGGACGCGATCAGGCGAGGCGTCATCAAGCCTCGGCCGCGGGCGATCCCGATCGACACGATCCTCGTTTCCGGAAGGCGTCGCAACCGCAACCATGTGAAGATTCGCCTCGTCCAAGCTGGCCTCAAAGAGCTGCGCTGCGAGCGGTGCGGATTGACGGAATGGCGTGGTTGTCCTTTGTCACTTGAGCTGCATCATGTGAATGGCGATGGACTCGACAATCGCCTTGAGAACCTGCTGCTGCTGTGCCCTAACTGCCATAGCCAAACCGACACATGGGGCGGGCGCAATAGTCGCCGGAAGGCAGGGTGATGCGCCGCACGACTAGGTGATGCCTCCCTACGGATCCTCGAACTCGGCCGGCTGCTGGGTGAACCCCGCGCTCACCGCGGCAAGCTGATTCGGTGATCCGATCAGGTCGCGTTGAAGTTCGGCCTCGAGCGCCAACGTCTGCTCGGGTGGCGCCGTCCAGGACTTCTCGAACAGCCGCTTTGCGGCCCGCACGGCATCGGGTGATCGCTTGGCGATTTCGCCCGCGAGCGCGCGAGCCGCCGTGAGTGGGTCGCCGCTCACCCACGTGACGATCCCAAGCTGGGCGGCCTCGCTTGCGCTGAGGACGCGCCCGGTGTACGTCAGCTCCTTGGCGACGTCGATGCGCACCAGCCGCGGCAACGTGCGGGTGATTCCCATGTCAGGAATCAGCCCCAGCTTCATCTCCATCACCGACAGGCGCGCGTCGGGAGCCGCGATTCGGATATCCGCCCCCAGCGCGATCTGCAGCCCGCCCCCGAAGCAGGCGCCGTGCACGGCCGCGATCACGGGCATGGGAAGGGTTACCCAGCCGTAGGTCACACGCTGAAACCAGTTGGGCGGATCGTCGTCGAGGCGCTTCACCAGGCCTTCGAGCCCCGCGGACATCGCGCCGGCGACGTCGAGACCCGAGCAGAAACTCGGTCCCTCTCCATGCAGCACCACCGCCCGCACGCCCGCCTCACCGGCCAGTCGCTCAATGGCGGCGGCGATCGCCTCGAACATCGCCTCGTCCAGGGCGTTGTGCTTATCCGGCCGCGCGAGCGTGACGACGGCCACGTGATCGGCCACCACGATCCGGACGCGTTCCTCGCTCATCTCAGCAACGAGACTAATACGACCGCGGCGGTCTCCGCCGCTGAGCCGGTGGCCCTGCCATCACGATCAAACTATTGGAGCCATGGTCGAGCCACCTATTCGGCTGTACGGGATCCCGCTGTCGCATCCGGTCGGCGCGGTGCGTGGGATGCTCGAGTACAAGGGCCTCGCCTACTTCTATATCGAGCTGCTGCGGGCCTTCATCCACCGAGCCTGTGGGCACTGGGGTTTCGCAGGTCCACCGTCCCCGCCGTCAAGCTCCCAGACGGGCGTCGCGCGCAGGGCTCGCTCGCGATCGCAAGGGCGCTCGAGGAGGTCGCTCCGCGGCCGGCCCTATATCCAGCCGACCCTGATGCTCGCACGGCCATCGAGGAGGCCGAGCGCTGGGGAGAAAGCGTGCTCCAACCCATACCGCGACGCCTGATCCGCTGGGGGCTTCGTCATCGTTTTGGACAGCGGCGTTGGTGGTTTGGCGAACCCGCCCCGCTTCCGCTGCCGGCGCTGGCGGCTGTCCTATCGGTACCGATGACAATGCTTTTCATCCGCCAATCCTGCGCGACCGACGAGCGCGTGCGCCATGACCTCGCTGGGCTGCCCGCAATCCTCGATGAGGTAGACCGGCTGATCGAAGCCGCCGTCATCGGGCGCCAGGAGCGCAGCGCAGCGGACTTTCAGATCGGATCCTCAGTTCGCGTGCTGCTCGCGATGCAGGACGTGGGGCGACTCGTCGCCGGGCGGCCCGCCGAGGAACTGGCGCGGCGCGTCATGCCCGAATGCCCCGCCGTACCGGCGGCGCTTCCGGGTGCATGGCTACCGGCCTCGAGACGCTAGCCAGAGCGCTCCCGGGCCCTCGATGAGCCGACACGACGCGGGCGCTCATTACGCCGCGACGGACCGCTGCGCCCAATCTCGATAGAGCTCCCAATAGCGGCCGCCCGCGTCGAGGAGCTCCTCGTGGCTGCCCTGCTCCACGATCTCGCCGTGGTCTAGCACGAGGATCGTCGAGGCGTGGCGAATGGTCGAGAGGCGATGCGCGATCACGATCGCGGTCCGGCCCGCGAGCAAGCGGCGCAGGCCCTGCTCGATCAGCCCCTCCGTGTGGACGTCGACGTTTGATGTGGCCTCGTCGAGCACCAGGATGCGGGGGTCGGCCACGAGCGCGCGCGCGAATGCGATCAGCTGTCGTTGCCCGGCCGAGAGCTG
>Ga0070741_10011117_pt1 | contig 16717 bp, 16 predicted proteins | sample Coa_R1_4_FD_66440 | JGI IMG/M metagenome (GOLD analysis project Ga0070741, IMG submission 66440) | Surface soil microbial communities from Centralia Pennsylvania, which are recovering from an underground coalmine fire - Coalmine... | ecosystem: Environmental > Terrestrial > Soil > Unclassified ...
GCTCGAGGCCGAGGGCCTGTCCTACGTCTGCGTCGACGAGCCGCAGGGCTTCGACTCGTCGGTGCCGCCGGTGGTGGCGGCCACCGCCGACATCGCCGTCGTCCGCTTCCACGGCCGCAACACCGAGACGTGGGAGGAGAAGTGGATCTCGGCCGCCGAGCGCTTCGCCTACCGCTACAGCGACGAGGAGCTGGCCGAGTGGGTGCCCGGCGTGCGGGAGCTGGCCGCCACCAGCCGGGAGACCCACGCCCTCATGAACAACTGCTACCGCGACTACGCCGTGGACAACGGCCGCCAGCTGGCCGCCCTGCTCGACGAAGGCCTCCAGCCAGAGGCGATGGGATCGGTTTGACGGCCTGACCGGCCGCCCGCCGTCGAACCGGCGTTCGTTTACCGCCCCCCAGCGGAAAAGGAACGCCAGTTGCCGGGGCGGCCGGGGTCAGGGACAACTGGCGTTCGTTTACCGCCCCCCAGCGGAAACCGAACGCCAGAATGCGGGGCCAGGCGCCCTCATCCCACCCGGCAGACGGGGGACGTCCCGAACCGGGCGGACATCATCTCCTTCAGGCCCCGCGGGAAGTCGACCCGGCCGGCCTGGTGGGCGGCGCTCAGGCGGCGCTGGGCGGCGGCGTCGCCGGTGAAGGCGGCGACGCACCCGTCGGGCTCGATGTTGGCCAGCGACAGGATCGCCCCGGCGCAGCCCAGCGGCCCGGCGAACGACAGGATGGCCGACGAGCCGGTGTAGAGCGGCCGGCCCCACTCCAGCTCGGCCAGGAGGCGCTCGGGGTCGCCCGAGGAGTCCTTCAGGCCGGCGACCGGCAGCTTGGCCAGGATGTCGACAGGGATGCCCGGCTGCGACGCCTTCGGGTAGTGGTAGGCCAGCACCGGCAGGTCCACGGCCGAGCGGACGACGACGTCGTAGTAGGCCGACGGGTCGGCCACCCCGGGCGGGGAGAGCGCGAGGACGGCGTCGGCGCCGTGCTCCGACGCCGACAGCGTGAGCGCCGCCGCCTGGCGGGCCGACGGTGCACCGGTGCCGGCCAGGACGGGCACGTCGTCGGGGACGGCGTCCCGCACCCCCTCCAGCAGCAGCACCCGCTCCTCGGCCGACAGCGTGGCCGCCTCGCCCGTCGAGCCGCTGACGAGCACGCCCCGGATCCCGGCCTCCGCCAGCCGGGCGGCGTGGGCCGCGGTGGCGGCGACGTCGATCTCGCCGTCCTCGTCGAAGAGCGTCACGAGGGCCACCCCGACCCCGGTGAAGACGGGCTCCACGGCATGACCGTACCCGGCCCGGACGGCCCGTCAGTCCTCCAGGAACCGCAGGGTGGCGTCGATGGCGCCGAAGTCCTTCGGCGTCGAGAAGTGGTCGGCGCCGGGGAGCACCACGAGGCGGGCGTCGGGGAGCGCCTCGGCCAGCGGTTCCCCGGGGCCGGCGAAGTCCCGGGCGCCGATGACCACCAGCACCGGGGCGGTGATCCGGGCGCAATCGGCGGCGGTGAGCAGGCGCTGGGGCGCCCGCAGGCAGGCGGCCAGCGCCTCCCGGTCGGCGTCGGGATGGTCGGCGAGCCGGGCGAAATAGGCCGCCGCCGGGTTCTCCGGGTCGGCGCCTCGTTCGAGGGCCCGCAGGATGACGTCGCTGTCGCTGGCCTCGAACAGGTTGCGGCCGACGCCGAGGGTGACGATGCGGCGGAAGCGGGCCGGACGGGCGGCGGCGACGCCGAGGAGCAGCCGGGCTCCCAGGGAGAACCCGATGGCGTCGACCGGGCCGTCACCGGCCGGAAGGCGCGCCGCCACCCAGCCTTCGAGGTCGGCGTAGGCCTCGGGGTGGTGGGGCTTCTCGGCCGTGCCGTGGCCGAGGAGGTCGATCGGCACGGTCGGGCGGCCGGCGTCGGCCAGCAGGTCGAGCCAGCCGTTCTCGCCCCAGGTGCGGGCCGACGACGTGGCGAAGCCGTGGAGGAGGACGACAGGGGTCGACTCAGCCATCTGGGGTGGCTAGCGTATTTGGGTACCTTCGTGTACTCAAAGTTCTTCCTGGGGAGTGGCCATGAACCTCCTTCGTCGCAGCCTCCCGTTCCTCGCCGCCGTCCTCACCGTGGGTGCGATGGCGCTGGCGCCCGTCCGGTCGTCGGCCGCGCCGTCGACGGAACGGGCCGCCGCCGGGTCCCCGGCGGCGCAGACCGCCGACCTCCGCTACGGGCCGATCGTGGTGCCCCCCGCCATGGGCGACCATCCCGGCGAGTTCACCGCCGTCGTGCCGGCGCTGCCGATGCCGTGCGTGAACTGCTTCCTGACGGGAACCAAGGTCGACCTCGTCTTCGAGGACGGGCGCTCGGCCAACCTCGACCGCGGCCTCATGCTCCACCACGTCGTCGTGTTCAACTCCGGCCGGGCCGACGCCACCTGCGCCCCCGACACGCCGGTCGGCTCGCTGGGCGAGCGGTTCTTCGCCGCCGGCAACGAGCGGACGAGCGGATCGCTGCCCCCCGGCTTCGGCTACCACCTCGGCACCGACCGGGTCGCGGGGGCGATCGAGATCATGAACCACGCCGACCGGCCGCAGACCGTCTACCTGCAGACGACGACGACCTACGTGCCCGACCCGGCGCCGGACATGAAGCCCGTCCGGCCGGTGTGGCTCGACGAGGGCAACTGCGGATCGTCGCAGTACGCGGTGCCGGCCGGCCGGTCCGACAAGGTCTGGCGCTGGACGTCGACGCTGACGGGGCGGGTGCTCTTCGCCGGCGGGCACGTCCACGACGGCGGGATCAAGATCGACCTCGCCAACGAGACGACCGGCCAGCACCTCTGCACGTCGTACGCCGGCTACGGCGACAAGCCGGCCTACATGGGGAACATCGACTCCATGACGACCTGCTCCTGGGACCGGCTGGGCACGGTCCGCAAGGGCGAGGTGCTGTCGATCGACACGTTCTACGACCCGCCCGCGCCGCAGTCCGACGTGATGGGCATCGTCCTGGCCTACGTCTACGAGACCGACGACCTGGCCGGCGGCACCCCGCCCCCGCCCGGCGTGCAGGCCCCCGCCCCCGCCTGGCCCCCGCCCGGCGGCGTGCCCAACGGCGACAGCCACGGCCACGACCACATGCACCACCACGAGCTCGCCGTCTCGAATCCCGCCCCGTGCATCCACCACCGGTCGTGCTGAAGGCCCTGGTCGGGCCCGAACCACCACCGGTCGTGCTCCGGCCCAGGGGCGGCGGCGACCCCGGCATGGCGGGGGACTAGGGTCGCCGGCCATGGCGACGCTCTCCGGCATCGTGGACGCCTGGATGCAGCACCCGAGCGTCGAGTTCATCCGGGATCCGATCTTCGACTCGCTGCGCCGCTGGAAGCCGAGCCCCTGGTCGGAGGAGGCCCAGCCGGTGGAGGTGACGCTCCGGGCGATGGACGAAGCCGGGGTCTCCGTCGGTCTGCTCTGCGCCTGGTGGGGCCCGTCGGGACCGATCATCGCCAACGACGAGGTGGCCAAGCTGTGCGCCGCCCACCCGGGGCGATTCGTCGGAGTGGCCTCCGTCGACCTGCACCGCCCGATGGACGGGGTTCGGGAGCTGCGCCGTTGCGTGCGGGACCTCGGGTTCAAGGCGCTCCGGGTGGTTCCCTGGCTGTGGGGCCTTCCGCCCGACGACCGCCGCTACTACCCGCTGTACGCCGAGTGCTGTGAGCTCGACGTCACCTTCTGCACGCAGGTCGGCCATGCCGGCCCCCTCTGCGCATCGGAGCCGGGCCGTCCGATCCCCTACCTCGACCATGTCGCGCTCGAGTTCCCGGAGCTGCGGATCGTCGGCGGGCACGTCGGTGTCCCCTGGCTCGCCGAGATGATCTCGCTGTGCACCAAGTACCCCAACGTCTTCGTCGACACCTCGGCCTACACCGTCGCCCGGTATCCGGCGGAGCTGGTCGCCTACCTGAAGACCAACGGACGACGCAAGGTCCTCTTCGGCTCCAACCATCCCTTCTGGCCGGCGGCGGACTGCCTCACGGGCATCGCCGACCTCGGGCTCGACGACACCGTCCAGCGGCTGTTCCTGACCGAGAACGCCCGGACCGCCTTCCGGCTCGAGGGCTGAGGAAGGGCCGGCCCGTCAGAGACTGGATACCGGTCGATCTCCATCGTCTGCCTCGCCGCCTCGGCGGAGTCCACGCCCGGCATGGCGTAGACCAGGCACGCCGACCGGTCGTGCCGGCCCGGGCAGGGGTCCCCTACGGCGATGTTGGCACCCCAGGGTCGGGACATCACATGATGTATAATGATGTTCATGGAGCGGACGCAGATCTACCTCACGCAGGTCGAGGTCGAGCTTCTGAAGCGGGAAAGCGAGCGGACGGGCGCATCGAAGGCTGAGCTGATCCGACGAGCCATCCAGGCCCACTACGGGCCTTCCGGGCCGGAGGACCGGGGGGCAGCGCTGCGTCGAACCGCGGGCAGTTGGAAGGGCCGGAACTTCACGGGGGCGACCTACGCCCGAGCCCTGAGAGGAAATCTCGACCAGCGCCTTTCCGAGTTGGGCTTGACGTGAGGCTGCTGGACACGACGGTTGCCGTGGACCACCTCCGCGGCGACCCGGCGGCGGCAGCGTTCCTGGAGTCGCTTGTGGCGGCGGAAGGAGACGAGCCTCTCCTGGCCAGTGAGGTGACTCGCTTCGAGTTGTTGGCCGGCGTGCGACCTCGGGAGCGAAGTGCGCTCGAGGACTTCTTCACCGTCCTGGACTGGGTGCCCGTGACGGAGGCGGTCGCCCGGGAAGCCGGTGATCTGGCTCGGCGCTACCGCAAGAGCCATACGGGCATCGGCGCCGCGGACTTCATGATCGCCGCCACGGCGAGGCTCCTCGAGGCCGAGTTGCTGACGACGAACGTCCGGCATTTCCCGATGTTCCCGAGGCTGGCCCCGCCGTACTGAGCGGGTGGCTGCTGTGAGCGCGCCGTCACTCAACGGACGGCCGCCGCAGGTAGGGTCGCGGCCATGGCGACCAAGTCCGGACCCCCGATCGGCCCCTTCCCCGCGGGTGTCGAGACCGACGACCAGAAGGAGGAGTACGACAAGCTCCGCCGGCGGGTGCTGTGGAAGATGCCGTCCGGCCTCTACGTCGTCGGCGCCCGGGACGGTGAACGGCGCAACGGGATGACGCTCAACTGGGCGTCGCAGGTGAGCTTCGAGCCGAAGCTCGTGGGCGTGAGCGTGGAGAAGGACGCCTTCACCCACGAGCTCATCACCGCCGGGGGGGCGTTCAGCCTCAACGTGCTGTCCCGGGAGGACCGGGCCATCGTGCGGAAGTTCGTGAAGCCCGTCGAGGTCGACGCCGAAGCCCGGACGCTGAACGGCTTTCCGTTCCACGACGGGCGGACGGGAGCGCCGATCCTCGACCAGGCGGTGGCCTTCGTCGACTGCGAGGTCCGCAACCCGGTCGACTGCGGGGGCCACACGTTCTTCATCGGCGAGGTCGTGGACAGCGGCTTCCAGGTCGAGGACGAGGACACCGAGGTCCTCCGGATGGAGGACACCCGGATGAGCTACGGCGGCTGATGCGGGTGAAGGCGACCCCGGCGAGGGAATCGCCTTCACCCCGAACTCACGACGACCGGCGGCGGCGGCCGGCGAACCGGTTCACGAGGCCGGCGAGGATCAGCCCCAGGGCGAGAGCCAGTTGCAGGGCGACCGCCCCGGCCCCGGTCCGTGGCAGCCACCCGGTCGGCTGTGCCGGGACCGCCGGAGCGGCTTCGACCGATGGGGCCGGGTCGGGGGCGCGTTCCAGGTGTTCCCCGAGGACGTCGGGCCCGGGTGCCGGTTCGGCGGTCCCACCCGGGGTCGAGATCCCGCCAGCGGGGTCGAGGGTCGACGGGCTCGTTCCGGGCCCGCTGCCGGTCACCACCTCGCTGGTCGTTCCGTCGGGCGTTTCGGTGAGCGTCCACCGGAGGTCGAAGTCCAGCCGGTCGGTCATCGTCTCGTTGCCGCTGCTGGCCGGGAGGCGGGCGGTGATCCGGACGGTCCAGATGTCGCCGGCGCCCATGTCCTCGTCGTTGAGCACGATCTCGCCGGCCGCGAGGTCGTCGATCGTGGCGTCGAGCAGCACCGGAACGAAGTGATCGGCCATACCGTTGCCGTCGACATCGGCGGAGATGTCGAAGCGCACATCGGGGCGCAGCTCGCCGGAGCCCGTCCCGCAGGTGGTGTCGACGGGGGCCTCGGCCGGGCTGCAGGCGGTCTCGACGTCGGCGATGTCGAGGGCCCGGAGCGTGAGCCGGCCCGGAGGGCCATCGGCGTTCAGCGCGTCCACGTCGGCCGTGACCGAGTAACCGGGGGCCAGGAGGGCGGTGTCGAGGATTGGGCCGAACGGTCCGTTGCCGAACCCCTGCCCGTCTCCGGGGACGTCGAGCCTGAGCCCGTCGTCCTGATGCGGATGGTTGCGGGAGATCAGGAGGGGGCCCTCGGACGGGCTCAAAGGCCCGGTGCCGGAGGCCAGCAGGGACAGGGCCAGGACCGAGGCGGCGAACCCCCCGGCCCAGCGGATCATCCTACGGGAGCGGTTCACAGCCCCCCCACGATCCCTTGGAAGACGACGTTCTCGCACGAGCGGAGCTCCAGGTTCGGGAGCAGGACGTTGAGGAGGGCCACGGCGACGGGGACCGAGCAGGTGTCGGTTCCGTCCCCTCCGTCGAGCAGGCGGGTGCCCATACCGGCCCGGAGGTAGTCGTTGCCGGGGCCGCCGAGGAGCTGGCCGGAGCCGCTGTCCTCGAGGAGCGCGATGTCGGGCTGGCGCCGGTCGTCGTAGAGGTGGTCGTCACCGGCGCCTCCGAGGAGCACGTTGGCCCCCTGGCCGCCGTAGAGGCTGTCGTTGCCGTCGCCGCCGTCCAGGCAGTCGCCGTTCCCACCGCCCTGGAGGAGGGTGGTGACGACGAGCAGTGAGGGGTCGTCGCCGCTCAACATCACGTCGTCACCGCCGAATCCGAAGATGATGTCGGCCCCGCTGGTCCCGGTGAGCGTCTCGGCCGCGTCGGTACCGAGAACCATGCCGGAGCCGAGGCGGAAGCCTGCGGCGTCGCAGGCGCCGGGGACGCCGACGGCGCCCACGGTGTCGGTCACCGTCCGGAAGTCGCTCCATGCCGCCAGGGTGGTGGACGCTGCGCCACCGTGCATCGCCAGCACGGCGGCCGCCGTGAGCGTGCCCATCAGGATGCGGCGGAGCTTCACGGTGTCACCAACCCGTCGGGACGGACCCCGGCCGCCGTCTGGCCGCTCGATTCGAGCCCGGGGCGCTTCCGGAGAGTGCGCCGCCGTCCGGCGACGAGCAGGGCGAGTCCGGCGCCGACGGCCAGCAGTTCGATGCCGGACGCTCCGTGCAGCGTGCCGCGAACCTTGCCCAGGACCGGGACGTGCATCGTCACCCTCCCGCGGACGGCCCCGGCGGGCACCGGCTGGACGTCGTCACCGGGATTGGCGTCGCCTTTGGTGACGAAGGAGAGGGACCCGGTGCCGTTCTGCACCCGCACGACCCGGTGGGTGATGTAGGTCGCCTCGTCCGGCCGCACCTGCCAGGTGATCACGTCGCCGGGGTGGATGGCGGCGGGGTCGACGGGCTCGACCAGGACCAGCGAGCCGGCAGGGATGGTGGTGCCCATGCTGCCGGTGAGGACGTTGAGCCAGGTCCCGCCCGTCAGCCGGGGTACGACCGCCAGCAGCCCGATCAGCGCCAGGGCGGCCGCCATGGCCAGGCCGGAGAGGATCTTCGAGGTGATGCTGAGGGTTCGAGTCATTCGGTGAGCTCCTGGCCGATCGAGAGCCTGTCGATGGGGGAGCGACGGTGGGGCCGGCCGTGCCACGACCGGCCCCACCATCGGGTGTTTCCGGGAGTCCGGAGAGTTACAGCGCCTGGGTGAGGTCGAAGCGGACGTCGAAGTTGAGCGTGTCGCCCTGCATGGCGTTCATGTCGTAGGGCCGGCTGGGGTGGTCGAACGTGTTGATGGTCATCAGCACGCACAGGCCCTGACCGGGAGCGAGCTGCTCGATCGGCGTGGTGAAGTTGTCGAGCCCGGCGATGGCGCCCGACGGAGCGGCGTTGACGTACGGGCTCGGGCCGGGCGTGTGCTCGTTGGTGTAGGTGTTCAGCGAGTCGCAGTCGGTTGCGGCGGGCAGCGGGTCGGTCCAGCGCCACTGGAGGCTGGCCAGCTGCGACAGCTCGCCCTGGTCGCCAGGGTTGTTGCAACGGGCGCCCGCCGTGATGCCGTCGTGGTCGAGGGCGTCGGGACCGGCGTGGGCGGTGCGGGCCGGGTCTTCGGCGTCGGCCTCGCCGTTGTTCGCGCAGCCGTTCTCGTTGTCCACCAGGTTCTTCAGCGTGACGCTGAGGTTGCCGTTCGGGACGGAATCGCCGTCGTTGCTGGCGATGTAGAAGGCCCGGTAGCGGTTCATGTTCGGGGCGAGGTTGAGAGGTTCGCTACCGACCTCGTAGGAGGAGCCCACGTTCAAGGTGAGATGGCCGGCCCCGACCGTCTCGTGCTGAACGGAGAAGTCACTCCAGGCGGCGAAGGTGCCGCCGCCGATGAGGGTGATGGCCAGGGCGCCGGCTGCGACGCTGCCGAGCAGGGTCTTCTTCATGGGAGTGCAGTTCCTTTTCGCGATTGATCGTGCGGGGGGATGTCGGCCAGCGTCCGCCACAGACGAGCCGGAGGTGTGCCCACCGGTGCCGGCTCCTGGTCTCCTCGGGCGTTTCGTCGCCCGGGGGGTGGACCGGAGTGACTAGTGAGAACGAGGGCGACGTTAAGGATCCGGCGTTCCTTCGGCGTTCCCCGCGAACCGCTCAAAACCGTTGTTGCACAATGGTTCGCGGCCGGTTGCCCCGCTATGGGTGGGGCCTCGCCGCCAAAGATTTCTTGAAACGGGCTTGATCCTCTCTTACCTCTGTCCCGGTTTTGACCAGACCGCCGCTAGCTCGGACGGGCTACTCCGACCCGAGCCGGTGCCGGAGCTGCGCGGCGGACGGTGACGGGGGCAGCCCGAGCGACTCCATCATCGCTTCCGCCTGCTGCAGGAGCAGCAGTGCAGGCCCACGCCGGTCCTGGGCCAGCAGCAACTCGGCGCCTCGGATGTACCGCTCTTCGTCGTAGGGGTCGCTCTCGATGGCCCGGTTGAGGAAGGCCAGCGCTTCGTCGTGCTCCAGCCGGCCGGCGGCATCGGCGGCGATCAGGTCGAGGAGCGCCACGAACTGGCGACGCAGGCTTTCGCGGGGTGCGGCGGTCCATTCCACGACGCGGGACGCCGGCAGCAGCTCCCCCGAGTACAGCGCCACTGCCGCCCGGGCCAGGTCCGCGGCCCGGCTGTCGTCGGCCGAGGCGGCGGCCAGCGCGGCGTCGGCGGCGGCCCGGAAGCGGCGGGCGTCCACCACCACCCCCGTGGCCAGGGTCATGGCGTTCCCTCGGCGGACGATCAGGTCCTCGGCACCGGCTTGGCGGACACGCCAGAGGACCTTGCGGAGCCGGTTCTGGCCCTGACCGGGATCGACGTCCGGCCAGAGGACTTCGATGACTTCCTCGGCCGCCATGGTCCCTCGGAGCGCCAGCACCGCCACCAGCTGCTTCGTCAACCCGGGAAGGGCCACGGGGTGGCCACCGACCTCGACCTCGAAGCCCCCGAGCAGCCGGATGGAGTGTCCCCGGCCGGCCGGGGCGGTCCCGGCGTCGGGGCCGGCTTCCGTGGCGGGCCGCGGCGCCTGTGCGGCTGCATCGTCCGGGGGGCCGAGGACCAGGGTGTCGAACTCGCTGAACCGGACGTCGATCCCGGCCGGCTGACGGGTGGCGGCCAGCACGGCGAGCCGCTGGCCGTCGACACGCCGTGTGGCGAACGCCAGCGCTTCGGCGCTCGCCTCGTCGATCCATTGGACGTCGTCGAGTACGACGAGGACCGGCCGCTCGGCGGCGGCCGCGGCCAGCAGGCCCAGCACCGCCACGCCGACCGTGAGGCGGCTGTCGGGGCGGGCCCGCCCCAGGGCCACCGCGCTCCGGATGACGGCGGCCTGCAGCGGCGGCAGGTGCTCGACAAGGCCGAGGACCGGGCGGAGGACGTCGAACAGCGAGGCGTAGGTGATCCCGGTCTCGGCGGCCACGCCCCGGGCCCGGAGCACCGTCATCCCGTCGGCGGCGGCGACCGCCCGTTCCAGGAGGGCCGTCTTGCCGGCGCCGCTCCCGCCTCGCACCACGAGTGCACCGCCGTGGCCCTGGCGGGCGCCGTCGAGCAAGGCGACGATCCTGGCGAGTTCGGTGCTGCGCCCCATCGGTAGACCCCATGATGCCCCGGCCGATCGGGCGACTGAAACGCCGGGCGCGGTCCCGAGACGGAACGGTCGTGCGTATCCTCGAGGATGTGGACGGAACCCCCATCGGACGGCGTGTCTTCCTCGGCCTCGCCGCCTTCGGGGTCTCGGGGATCGTGTGGGGGTCGAAGGCCGCCGACCTGATGGAGCGCCTGCTCGCCCCGGTCGTGGCGAAGGACGGCACCGGCCTGCTCGGCCTGCTCCCCACCGGCCGGTTCCGGATCTACTCCATCGTCGGCTCGCTGCCCAGCCGGAGCACCGCCGACTGGCGGCTCGACGTCGGCGGCCTGGCCGGCGCCCCCTACACCATCGGCTACGACGACCTCCTGGCCATGCCGGCCGTCGAGCTCGACAAGGACTTCCAGTGCGTCACCGGCTGGCGGGTGCCGAAGGTGAAGTGGAAGGGCGTGCTCCTGTCCGACATCATCGCCCGGGCGCAGCCCCAGCCCGACGCCACGGCGCTGTGGTTCGAGTCGTTCGACGGTGCCTACACCGAGAGCCTCACCCTCGACGAGGCCCGGCGGGACGACGTGATCGTCGCCTACCAGATGGACGGCAAGCCGATCTCGTCGGCTCACGGCGGGCCCGTCCGCCTCTACGTGGCCCCGATGTACGGCTACAAGTCGCTCAAGTGGCTGCAGCGGATCAGCCTCGTCGACAAGGTCCAGCCGGGCTACTGGGAGCAGAACGGCTACGACGTCGACGCCTGGATCGGCCGGTCCAACGGCCGCAGCGACACGCCGGTCTGACGGCGATGCAGCCGACCATGCAGCGCTTCGACCGCACCGAGCGCTGGGTGCACTGGGCCAATGCCACGCTGGTGGGCGTGCTGGTGGCCACCGGCGCCGTCCTCTACTCGGGCCAGCTGTCGAGCATCTTCGGCCGGCGGGCGCTGTTCAAGGAGATCCACGTGATCGCCGGGCTGTCCCTGCCGGTTCCCTTCCTGCTGTCGCTGCCCGGGCGGCGGGGGCGGGCGCTGCGGCGCGACCTGGGCACCCTCAACCGGTTCAGCTCCGACGACTTGCGGTGGCTGCGCAGCCGGGGGAGCGACCGCACCGTCCGCCTCGGCAAGTTCAACCCCGGCCAGAAGCTCAACACCGCCTTCGTCGGTGCCGCCCTCGTGACCATGCTGGCCACCGGGATCGTGCTCAAGTTCTTCGGCCCGTTCCCGCTCGCCTGGCGGACGGGCGCCACCTTCATCCACGACTGGACCGCCCTGGCGCTCGGCCTGGCCATCACCGGGCACGTCGTCCTGGCGCTCAACGACGGCGACGCCCTGCGGGGCATGCTGCTCGGGACGGTCCCGGAGGCCTGGGCGAAGCGCAAGGCGCCCCGCTGGTACGAGGCGGAGCACCAGTCCGAGCCGAGGAACATCAGCGGGGGATCGGTGCGGGAGCGAGCAGGAAGCTGAGGGCGCGGCCCATCACCGCCGACCGCTGGGCGGCGGTGGCGATGTCCTCGAAACCGAACCCGAACAGCAGCGTGGCCGGCGTCTCGACTGCGGCGGCCGTCCCGCTGCCGTGCCGCCCGGGCGAGGCTTCCGGCCCGCCCGGGCGCTCGATCCGGTACCGGGCGGCGGTCGTGCCGGCCAGATCGGGGTAGGAGGAGCCGAGCAGGTCGGCGGTGGCCGTGAAGGCGGCGGCGTTGCGGCCGGCGGCGACGCCGGCGCCGCCGAAGGCCCAGCCGAACCCGTCGAACGGGGCCCGGACGCCGTCGACGGGGGCGATGCCGGAGTCGTTGCCGGTGCCGCCGGCCGGGGCGTTCTCGTAGGCGCCCAGCCAGTACTGGAAGAACTCGGCCGACAGGGCGACGCAGGCACCGGCGAGGCCGGCGTTGGGCTCGTCGCCTCCGACCGGGGCCAGCCCCACCGCGGCGAGGACGTTGGGCACGCAGGGCCCGTCGGCCACCGGGTCGTAGCCGGCGCCCTCGGAGTAGGGCCGCCCGGCGTCGCGGCCCATGTAGAGCAGCCGCCCGCCTTCGTTCAGGTAGTCCCGCAGCGTGAGCATCTCCTGGTCGGCCAGCCGGGACACGGTCTCGGGGACGGGGCCGGTGGAGCCGGTGCGGGGGGCGTCGTCGTCGGTCCAGATCACCGCCTGGTAGTGGCCGAGCACGCCGAGGTGGTGGGGGGCGACGTGGCCGTGGGCCTCGACGTCATAGGTGTCGGCGTCGACGCCGTTGGCGCCGAGGGCGGCCAGCACCGGAGCGAGCCTTCCGGCGGAGGCGGTCGAGTCGTTACCCGGACGGCCGGGACCGGCCGGGACCCCCGGCGCGGCCGGCTCCGCCGGTCGGGCTCCGCCCCGGCGGGCGTGGTCGCCGCCCACGACGACCAGCAGCCGGGTCCCCCGGTGCGGCTCGACCCGGTAGGTGAAGGCATCGCTCGTCGTGCCACCGGCGCTGAACCAGACCTTGACGGGCTCGCCCGGCGCCGCCCCGGTCACCGAGCCCCGCACCCGGTGCGCCCACACCGAGTCCCTCCCCCCGTAGCGGAGGCCGCCGGGCCACTCGACCGCCGGCGCCGTGTGCTCGGGCCCGCTTCCCACCTGCCAGTGCACGGTCACCGGGCCCAACCGGCGCAGGACGGTGGCCTCCACCGGCTGCGGGTCCCCGTAGGAGACCGGGAAGCGGTCGACGGCGATCGGCGCTACCCGGTTGCCGAGATGCGACACCGGCCGGGTCGGGTCGACGGCCGAGCGGGCCACGTCGAGGGCGAAGGGCCGATTGACCTCGTACTCCTGCTCGACGAGCGCCTCGTTGTCGGGGAAGAGGAACCCGCTCTCCGGGACGCCCTCGCCGAGCTCGACGGTGAAGGCCAGCGTGCCGGTGTTGGCGTGGGCCCAGCTCGACGTCTCCCCGTTGGTGGAGTACAGGTCGGCCGACAGCTCCGGCTTGTAGCCGGGGATGGCCGGGTTGACCGGGGTGCCGGCCAGGGCGGCGTAGATCGACTGGTCGGCGGTCGGCGTCTGCTCCTGCCACCCGATGGGGTAGAGCACCAGCCGGCCGAAGGAGTGGTAGTTGACGATGAACCGGAACCGCAGGCGGGTGCAAAAACCCACCAGCGCTTGGGTCTCCGGCTCCGAGTCGGCCGCCGGGCCCCGGTAACCCTGGTCGGCCGGGACGTCGGACGAGCCCTCGGGCGTGAAGCCCCAGTGGTCGGGAAGGTTGCGGTTCAGGTCGACGCCGTCGTTGACGTCGATCTTGCCGTCGTGGTTGTTGTCGGCGGTGTTCTTCCGCCACAACCGGTTCCCGGGCTGGAAGGTCCGTTCGTAGCCGTCGGGGTTGGCCACGAGCACGAACCACAGCTCGGTGGTGTCGAGCAGTTCGGTCGTCCGCGGGTCCATGCCGTAGCCCTGGACCACCGAATGGAGCAGCCGGCGGGTCACCTCCCCGCTGATCCACTCCCGGGCGTGCTGCAGCGACAGGTACAGCACCGCCGGACGGGCGCCGTCGGCGAGGTGGGGCGCGCCGGCCGTCACCCGCACCGCCACGATGTCCCGGCCCTGCACCGACGTGCCGATCACCTCGGTGCGGACGAGGTCGGGATGCTCGGCGGCCAGGGTGTCGATGTCGGCCTGGAGCCCACCGGGCCCGTCCCACCGCTTCCAGACCGAGTAGCCGGACGCCGCCTGGGCCCGGGCCAGGTCGGCCACCGAGCGCCCCTGGGCGTCCTGCCAGACGACGGGGTCGAACCCGAGGGCGGACAGGCGGGCCCGCTCGGCGGGGCCGGCCACGATCTCGGTGGTGCCGTCGGGGCGGGTGGCGGCCACGTCGAAGCCGGCCGTCGCCAGCCGCCGGGCGGCCGCCGGCCCGGCCGTGATCCGGTAGAGGCCGGGCCCCGACGGGGTGGCCACGCCGGCGGCCCGTCCGGCCGGGGCGGCCAGGCCGGCGCCGGCGGCCAGCGCCAGCACCGCCACCATCACCCGGACGACTCGCGACAACCCGCCCTCCCCTCGGAAGCACTCCAGGTTGTCAGCCCCCCAGCGCCTCCGCCAGGCGGGTCAGCCCCTCGACCAGGGCGTCGTCCCCCAGGGCGTACGACAGCCGGGCGTAGCCCGGGGCGCCGAAGGCCTCCCCGGGGACGATGGCCACCGCCGCCTCCTCCAGCAGCACCTCGGCCAGCTCCAGCGTCGACTCCGGCCGCCGGCCGCCGATGTCGCGCCGCAGGACGCCCTCGAAGGACGGGAAGGCGTAGAAGGCGCCCTCGGGCTCGACGCAGGCCACACCGGGGATGCCCGACAGCAGCTCGTGCATCTTCCGCCGGCGGACGTCGAAGGCCGCCCGCATCATCTCCGTGAACTCGAGGCCGCCGGTGAGGGCGGCCAGGGCCGCCGCCTGGGAGACATTGGAAACGTTGGAGGTGGTGTGCGACTGGAGGTTCGCCGCCGCCGCCGCCACGTCGGGCGGAGCGATCAGCCACCCGACCCGCCAGCCGGTCATGGCGTAGGCCTTCGACACGGCGTTGATCACCACGCAGCGCTCGGCCAGTTCCGGCACGACCACCGGCATCGAGGGGGCGCTGCGGCCGCCGTAGACGAAGTGCTCGTACATCTCGTCGGTGACGACCCACAGCCCCCGCTCGACGGCGAAACGGCCGATGGCCTCGACCTCGTCCCGGCCGTACATGGCTCCGGTGGGGTTCGACGGCGAGACGAAGAGGATGGCCTTGGTGCGGGGCGTGAGCACGCCCTCGAGCTGCTCGAGGGTCATCCGGAAGCCGCCCGCCACCGTGGTGGAGATCGGGACCGGGACCCCGCCGGCGAGGGCGATGGCCTCCGGGAACGTGACCCAGTAGGGGGCGGGGACGACGACCTCGTCGCCGGGGTCGAGCAGGGTGAGGAAGGTGTTGGCGATCGCCTGCTTGCCACCGTTGGTGATCACCACCTGGGCCGGGGTCACCGGGTAGCCGGAGTCGCGGGCGGTCTTGGCCGCCACCGCCTCCCGCAGCCCCGGGAGGCCGGCCACGGCCGTGTAGTGGTGCGACGCCGGCTTCCCGGCCGCCTCGACGGCGGCGGCCACGATGTAGTCGGGGGTGGCGAAGTCGGGTTCGCCGGCCCCGAAGCTCACGACCTTGACGCCCTGGGCGGCGAGGGCCCGGGCCTTGGCGTCGATCGTCAGGGTGGCGGAGGGGGCGATGGCTCCCACCAGCGTGGAGATCCGGGATCGGGCGGTCGCCGATGTCTGCGAGACTGGGGACGCTTCGGGAGGCATGGGTCGAGTGGTTCCTTCCGATTCGCTTACCGCTTCTCTAGCGTCGAATAGTGGCACCGATGAGCGAGACCGATCCCCAGATTACGATCCCCCCCGACCGGCTCCCGTCGGACGGCCGGTTCGGCAGCGGCCCGTCCAAGGTGCGGACGGAGGCGCTGGCCGCCCTGGCCGACACCGGCGCGTCCTACATGGGCACCAGCCACCGCCGTCCCAACGTCCGGTCCGTCGTGGGCCGGGTGCGGGCCGGTCTGGCGGAGCTGTTCTCCCTCCCCGAAGGGTACGAGGTCGTCCTCGGCAACGGCGGATCCACCGTCTTCTGGGACGCCGCCGCCTTCGGGCTGATCGAACAGCGCAGCCAGCACCTGTGCTTCGGCGAGTTCTCCTCGAAGTTCGCCGCCGCCGTGGCCGGGGCGCCCCACCTCGAGGCACCGGACGTGATCGAGTCCGAGCCGGGGACCGCCCCCGATCCGAAGGGCCATCCGGGCATCGACGCCTACGCCCTCACCCACAACGAGACGTCGACCGGCGTGGCCACCGCCGTCCGCCGCCCGGCCGACGCCGACCCCGGGGCGCTGGTGCTGGTCGACGCCACGTCGGCCGCCGGCGGCATCCGTGTCGACCCGGCCGCCTTCGACTGCTACTACTTCGCGCCCCAGAAGTGCTTCGCCTCCGACGGCGGGCTGTGGCTCGCCCTGTGCTCGCCGGCCGCCGTCGAGCGGATCCAGCGCCTGAACGCCGCCGGGCGGTGGTCGCCGCCGTCGCTCAGCCTGCCGCTGGCGCTGGAGAACTCCCGGGCCGACCAGACCTACAACACCCCGGCGCTGGCCACGCTGTTCCTCCTCGCCGACCAGATCGAGTGGATGAACTCCCGGGGCGGCCTGGAGTGGGCGGCGGGCCGGTGCGACGCCTCGTCCGCCATCCTCTACCGCTGGGCCGAGGACCACTCGTTGGCCACCCCGTTCGTGGCCGAGCCCGGGCTGCGCAGCACGGTCACGGTCACGGTGGATTTCGACGAGGCGGTGAGTGCCGACCTCCTGGCCCGAATCCTGCGCCAGAACGGCATCGTCGACACCGAGTCGTACCGCAAGCTCGGCCGCAACCAGCTCCGGATCGCCTGCTTCCCGGCCGTCGATCCCGACGACGTCGAGAAGCTCACCCGGGCCGTCGACTACGTCATCGACGCCCTGATCCCC
>Ga0070741_10011118_pt1 | contig 16716 bp, 18 predicted proteins | sample Coa_R1_4_FD_66440 | JGI IMG/M metagenome (GOLD analysis project Ga0070741, IMG submission 66440) | Surface soil microbial communities from Centralia Pennsylvania, which are recovering from an underground coalmine fire - Coalmine... | ecosystem: Environmental > Terrestrial > Soil > Unclassified ...
TTCGTCCTCTTTGTGGATGAGTTGTCGCACTTCCGTAACCCTGGTCTGACCAAGGGCCGAGGCTCGGCAAGCCGTGTCCGAAAGGCCTAGCGAGGGGCGCTACGGGTAGTGCCAGGTCGGGCTGCCGTGCGACCTCGACCCGATGGTGAAGAGCGCGAACATGCCCTGGGCGAGGTGGCCGCCGTGCAGGACCGTGCAGGCGACCATGTAGGCGCCCGGCACGAGCGTCACGCGGAGCCGGACCGTCGCGCCCGGCTGCACGACCCGGCTCCGAAAGCCGACCGGCCCGTAGATCGCCGTGAAGTCGTGCGGGAAGCGGCCACGGTTCCGCAGCACGAACGTCGTCGGCCCCGGCCGCAGCTTCGCCGGGAGGAGGATCGCGTACTCGCGCAACGTCACCGTGACCGTACGAGACGGCGCGGCGCCTGCTCCTGCGACCGCGCCGCCTGCGCACGCGAGAACGAGGCAGCAGCAGGCCAACCGGAAGCGCATCCACTGCCTGATACGCCCTGCGACCCCGTGCGGTTTGTCGGCGCGCACCGATGAGTTCGCGACGATGGGACGGTCTAACCTGCGACACCAAACGACAAGGAGGCGACGGATGTCGACCACGACATCACAGCTCAAGCTCACCCGGGTCGGCCGCGTCTGCGTCACCGTCGCGGACACGGACCGTGCGATCGAGTTCTACGTCGACCGTCTCGGCTTCGAGAAGGTGGTCGACATCCCGATGGGGCCGGAGATGCGCTGGGTCGAGGTCGCGATCGCGGGCACGCCGACGACGATCGCGCTCGCCCCGCCGCCGCAGGGGCAGCCTGCGGGCGGCGCCGAGACCGGGATCTGCCTCGACACGACGGACGTCGACGCCGACCATGCCGCGCTGAAGGCCGCGGGCGTCGACGTCGACGACGAGGTCACGCGGTTCGGCGACCCCGTGCCGCCGATGTTCTGGCTCCGCGACCCGGACGGGAACTCGCTGATCGTCGTCCAGCCGAACCGCTAGCGGCCGGCGACGTCGAGCACGGCCTTGACGATGCCGTCGTAGCCCGTGCAACGGCACAGGTTGCCGCTCAACGCGATCCGCACGTCGTCCTCGCTCGGGGACGGCGTGCGGCGCAGGAGCGCGGTCGCCGAGATCAGCATGCCCGGGGTGCAGAAGCCGCACTGCACGCCGCCGTGCTCGAGGAACGCCTGCTGCAGCGGGCTCAGCCCGCTCCCCCCGGCAAGCCCCTCGACGGTCGTGATGCGCCGGCCCTCCGCCTGCAGCGCGAGGTACGAGCACGAGTTCACCGGCTCGTCGTCGAGCAGGACCATGCACGCCCCGCACTCGGAGTCGTCGCAGCCCTCCTTCGACCCCGTCAGACCGACGTGCTCGCGAATCGCACGGAGGAGCGTCGTGTGCGGATCGAGCTCGACCGGGTAGTCGACGCCGTTCACGGTGAGCGTGGCGGCGACCTTCATCGCGCCCGCTCCAGCGCCGCCTGCACGGCCCGCCGCGCGATCACGGCCGCCATCGCCGACCGGTACGCGGCAGAGCCGCGGACGTCCGAGATGGGACGCGACGCGGCGGCGACCGCCTCGCCGAGCGCCTCGAGCGTGTCGGCGCCGCCGGTCGTGCCGGCGAGGATCTCCTCCGCGTCGGGGACGCGGCGCACGGTCGGCGCGAGCGCCGTGATCGCGACGCGCGCGTCGGCGACCCGGCCGCCGTCGAGACGGACGAGCGCGGCGACGCCGACGACCGCGATCTCCATCTGGCGGCGGTAGTCGAGGCGAAGGTACGCGCTGCCGGCGCCCTCGCCGGGCAGCGGGATCTCGACCGCCTCGAGCAGCTCGCCGGGCTCGGCGGCGGTCGTCCCGGGCCCGGTTGCGAACCCCTCGAGCGGCACGGTGCGCGAGGCCGACGCGGAACGGAGCTGAAGCGACGCGCCGAAGCAGATGAGCGGGCCGACCGTGTCGGCGGCGGGCGAGGCGTTCATCACGTTGCCGCCGATCGTCCCCTGGGCGCGGGTCGCGTGCGAGCCGACGATCGTCGAGGCGTCCGCGAGCGCGGCGAGACGCGCGCGCACGCGCAGGTCGGCGGCCACGCGGGCGTGGGTGACGCCGGCGCCGAGCCGGAGCACGCCGTCCGCCTCCTCCATTGTCGCGAGCTCGGCGAGCCGATGGACCGCGACGAGCCGCTCCGGCAGCGGCGCCTTGCCCTGCCGCGCGCCGACGACCAGGTCGGTGCCGCCCGCGACGGCGCGCGCCCCGCCGGCGAGCTCGCCGAGCGCCTCCTCGACCGACGCCGCGACGAGCAGCGACCTGCTCACCGCCCCGCCTCCCACACGCGCTCGGCCGTCATCGGCAAACGGCGGACGCGCCGGCCCGTCGCCGCCGCGATCGCGTTCGCAACCGCGGCGGGGGTCGGCACGCACGGCGGCTCGCCGATTCCCTTGGCGCCGAACGGGCCGCCGTCGACGGCGGGCGTCTCGATCCATTCGATGTCGATCGCCGGCGCGTCGGACGCGGTGACGAGCTTGTAGTCGAGCAGGTGCGGGTTCCGCTGCCGCCCGTCGTCGTCGAACTGCGTCGCCTCGGTCAGCGCCTGCCCGATCCCCATCACGACGCCGCCGTAGACCTGCCCGTCCGCGCCGACCCGGTTGAGGATCGTGCCGGAGTCGTGCACTGCGACGACGCGCAGCACGCGCACGACACCGGTGTCCGGGTCGACCCTGACGTGGACGGCGTGCGTCATCAGCTGCGGCTCGAGGAACGACTCCATGCCGAGCCGGCCGACGCAGCCCGGGTCGGGCGCGGTCGCCGGCGCGTCCGGTACGCGCCCGGAGCCCTTGCCGATGATCGTCTTGCCGCTGCCCGCGAGCTCGGCGATCGCGACACCGCGGCCCGGCGCGCCCTTGACGCGCGCCTCGCCGTCCGCGAGCTCCAGGTCGCCGGGGTCGACCTCGAGCTCCTCGGCGGCGAGCTCGAGCAGCTGCCGCCGAACCTCGACGGCCGCCTCGACGACGGCGCGCCCGTTGTTGAACGTCGTCTGCGACCCCGACGAGCCGCCGTCCCACGGCGCGGCATCGGTGTCCTGGTAGAGCAGCGAGAAGTCGTCCGGGCGCATGCCGAGCGTGCGCGCGACGAGCAGCGGCAGCCCCATCACCGCGCCGCTCCCGTTCTCCTGGGCGCCGGTGACGATCGTGCCGGTGCCGTCGGCGTTCAGCTTCAGGTAGGCGCCCGACTCGCCGCCGAACGACGGCCACCATGCGGACGCGATGCCGATCCCCTCGTTCTCGGGCAGCTCCCGCCCGTAGCCGATCAGCTCGGCGGCGCGGTCGAGCGTCTGGCGGATCGACACCGGGCCGAACACCTGCCGGGTCGGGCTCTCGGAGCCCTCCCGGATCAGCGTGCGCCGGCGCAGCTCGACCGGGTCGAGGCCGAGCGCCTCGGCGAGCTCGTCCATGTGCTGCTCGACCGCCCAGCACGTCTGCGGCGCGGTCGGCGCGCGGATCGAGCCGGACGGCTGCCGGTTCGTGTAGACGAGCGACGAGTCGATGCGGACGTTCTCGAGCTCGTACGGGCCGCACGCGTGCATCGCGGCCATCTGGGCGAAGAAGCCGCCCTCGCCGCAGTAGGCGCCGCCGTCGAGCAGGAGGCGGCCGCGTCGCGCGACGATCGTGCCGTCGCTGCGCGCGCCGGTCTCCAGCTCGATCACCATGCCCTCGCGGCGGTGGTCGGGCGCGAAGAACTCCTCGGCGCGCGAGAAGACGAGCTTGACCGGGCGGCCGGCGGCGCGTGCAAGCGCGGCGACGTGCGCCTCGAAGTGGAAGTCGCACTTCGAGCCGAAGCCGCCGCCGAGCAGCGGCACGATCACGCGCACGTGCGACTCGGGCAGCTCGAGCACGCGGGCGATGACGCTGCGGGCGATGTAGGGCACCTGCGTCGACGACCAGACGGTGAGCTTCTCGCCCTGCCACTGCGCGACGACCGCCCGCGGCTCGATCGGCGCGCCCTGCGACGCGTCGGCGACGTAGCGGCCGCGCACGACGACGTCGGCCTCGGCCATCGCCGCGTCCGGGTCGCCCTTCACGATCACCGAGCGGCCGAGGACGTTGCGGTCGCGGCCGAGCTCGTCGTCGCCGCCGTAGCTCTCCCACTCCTCGTGGACGAGCGGTGCGCCTTCCTCGAGCGCGGTCTCGATGTCGGTGAGCGGCGGCAGCGGCTCGTACTCCACCTCGATCAGCGCCGCCGCCCGGGCGGCGACCTCGGGCGTCGTCGCCGCCACGGCGGCGACGATCTCGCCCTCGAACCGGACCTCGTCGCGGGCGAAGAGCCGCCGGTCCTGGACCATGTGGCCGTAGCGGACGTCGGGCACGTCCTCGTGGGTGACGACTGCGAGCACGCCCGGAAGCGACCGCGCCCGCTCCAGGTCGACGCGCACGATCCGCGCGCGCGACCGCTCGGCGTAGCGGAACTTCGCGTACAGCTGGCCGGGCAGCACGAGGTCCGCCGTGTAGCGGCCCGTGCCCGTCACCTTCTCGATCCCGTCCGGCCGCACGAACGTCCGCGGCCTCTCCGTCGTCGCCATGCGGCGATCCTAGAGAAGAGTCAGCGGCCGGGGCCGGGGATGCTCTCTACTTCCTCGACGCGCAGGTGCGGCTGGCCCTTCGGGATCAGCGCGGCGATCACCGGCTTCCGGTCGGCCTTCGAGCGCAGGAGCCTGGGCGGCTTGTCGCTCAGGTAGTCGTCGCCCCACTGACGCAGGGCGGTGAGCGCGAGGTGCAGGTCGCGGCCCTTCTTCGTCAGCCGGTACTCGTAGCGCTCGGGGCGCTCCTGGTAGAGCACCCGGTCGAGGATCCCCTCCTCGACGAGGCGGTTGAGGCGTTCGGTCAGCACATTGCGGGAGACACCGAGGCTCGCCTGGAACTCGTCGAAGCGGCGTCGGCCGAGGAAGGCGTCGCGGACGATCAGGAGCGTCCAGCGCTCGCCGACGACCTCCAGGGCGCGGGCGATCGAGCAGTTCTGGCCGTCGTAGTCGCGCCTGAGCATGCCTCGAGGCTAGCACAGTCAGTTGCATCACGCAACTCTATTCTGCTACGGTCAGTTTTGTCAAAGAACTTACTCGGGAGGAGATCCGAAGTTGACCACCGCATCGATCGCAGAACGGCTGGGCGCCCTCACCGGCGTGCGGGCGGCGCCGCAGCGCCGGACCCTGCCGCCCGCCGCCGCCTACGCGCTGTCCGCCGGCGTGATCGGGCTCGGGCTGTTTGCATCCGTGACGCCGTCCCCGCTCTACCACCTCTACGCGGCCCGCTGGCACTTCGGACCGCTGGAGCTGACGCTGATCTACGCGACGTACGCCTTCGGCGTGCTCGCTTCGCTGCTCCTCGCGGGCCGGCTCTCCGACGACGTCGGCCGGCGGCCGGTCCTGCTCGCCGCGCTCGGGCTGCTCGCCGCCTCCAGCGTGATCTTCCTGCTCGCCGGGTCGCCTGCCTGGCTCTTCGTCGGCCGCGGCGTGCAGGGGATCGCGACCGGAGCGGCGATCAGCACCGCCGGCGCAGCGCTGCTCGACCTGCATCCGCGGCGCGACGCCGCCGCGGTCGGCCTCGCGAACGCCGTCGCGAGCGCGACGGGCATCGCCCTCGGCGTGCTGCTCTCGTCGTCGCTCGTCCAGCTCGGCCACGCGCCGCGGGAGCTGCCGTACGTGCTCCTGCTCGGGCTCTTCGTGCCGGCGTTCGCCGGCGCCTGGCTCATGCCGGAACCGGCGCAGAAGCGACGCGGCCTCCGCCTGAGGCTCGAGCGGCCGAGCGTCCCGGCGGCCGCCCGCCGTCCGTTCCTGCTCGCGTCGCTGGCGGTGATCTCGTCCTGGTCGATCGGCGGCCTCTTCTTCTCGCTCGGGCCCGAGCTCGGCGCCGAGCTCTTCCGCACCGGCAACGTCGTCGTCGCCGGGAGCGGCATCGTCGTGCTCGGCGTGTCGGCTGCGCTCACGCAGCTCCTCTTCGGCCGCGCCGCGCCGTGGCTCGGCGCAAGCGGGGGCTCGGTCGCGCTCGCCGGCGGGACCGCGCTGATCGTCGCCTCTGCCGCGGCAGGCTCGAGCGCGCTCTACCTGGCCGGCTCGGTCGTCTCGGGCGCCGGCTTCGGGATGGCGTTCCTCGGAGGCCTGCGGTCGCTCGTCGCCGCGATCCCGCCGCAGCACCGCGCCGCCGTCATGGCGGCGTTCTACGTGATCGCCTACGCGTCGCTCTCGATCCCCGCCGTCCTCGCCGGGATCGTCGTCACGCACCTCGGGCTGACGAGGACGTTCGAGACGTTCGGGGGCGTCGTCGCGGCGCTCGCGCTGGTGCTCGCCTTCGAGGCGTTCCGCACGCGGCCCCGCTGAGCGCGGGCGGGCCGCAGGCACGAGCCTGCGGCCCGCCCGCCCGGCTCAGGCCGCGAGGCGCTTCCTCGCCTTCTGCAGAGAAGGCAGCGCGGCCTTCGTCTTCGCGAGCACGCGCGCGCGGACGTCGACCGACGCCGGCTTCGCCGCGATCGTGATCGTCTCCCCCGTCGCCGGGTTGCGCCCTTCGCGCGCCTTCGTCGCGGGCTTCACCCGGACGGTCAGCTGCACGAGGTTGCCGATCTTCACCTTCTCGGCGTTGCCGATCTCGCCCAGGACGACCGCCTCGAGCGCGTCGAGCGCGCTCTTCGCCTGGGCGCGCGACAGCCCCGACTCCTCGGCGATCGCGCCGACGAGCTGCGTCTGTGTGAGTGCCATGGCTCTACTCCTTCCACATGGTTGTCAGCGCGCGCGATTCAAGCGGCTGCGACGGACGGAGTCACGCCCGGGGCAGCACGAAGAAGGCGATCGCGACGTACTGGCATGCCGCCGCCGCGAGCGTGAAGACATGGAAGACCTCGTGGTAGCCGAACGTGAGCGGCGCCGGATCCGGCCGCTTCCGCGTGTACACGACCGCGCCGGCGGAGTAGAGAAGACCGCCCGCGACGAGCAGCACGAGCCCGGCAACGGGCAGCTTCAGCAGCTGCCCGAACGCGACGACGCCGACCCAGCCGAGCGCCGTCGCGATCACGGCGGACACCCACTTCGGCGCCCCGACCCAGAAGAGCTTCGCGACGATCGCGGCCGCCGCGCCCGTCCACACCACGGCCAGCACGGGGACGCCCCAGGCCGGCGACATCACGAGCAGCCCGACGGGTGTGTAGGTGCCGGCGATCAGCAGGTAGATGCCGGCATGGTCGAGCCGCGCGAGCCATGGGCGGACGGAGCGGCTCCACGTCGGCCGGTGGTAGAGCGCGCTCGCGCCGAAGCACGCGGTGAGGCTGATCGTGAAGACGAGCGCCGCCGCCCGCGCGCGGCCGGGCTCGGCGGTGAGGACGACCGGCGCCGCGAGGACGGCGGCGACGTAGAAGCCGACCTCGTGGAACACGCCGCGCAACCGCGGCTTGACGGTCCCGGCCGGGGGCATCGCCCTGACGGTACGGCTATCCCTCGTCCGAGGCAAGCCTCGGGGGCGGGGAGACCTAGCCTCGGGTCGATGGCCCGCCGCCGACGGGCCGGGCATCATCAGTGCGTGATGAGAGACCGGGCGAACGCGGGGGCGTCGACCGCCCAACATCACGCGATCTGCGTCGAGTGCGGCCGCGTCAGCGACGACCGCTGGCGCGGCTGGCTCGCCGAACGGGTCGACGACCCGGAGACCGGCGAGCCGCCGCAGGTCGGGCTGTACTGCCCCGAGTGCGCCGAGCGCGAATTCGGCTGGCCCCGCCGGAGATAGGGCGCATGGAGCCGCAGCTCAAGCTCGGCACGCTCGCCGTCGTCGTCGCGGGCGACCAGCCGGGCCTGATCGGCCGCGTCGTCGGCTGGTACGGCGAGGAGCCGGAGGTGCTCCTGCGCACGACGAACGGCGAGCAGCTCTCGATCCCGCAGGCCGACCTGCAGCCGCTGAAGTCCGGCTTCTAGCCCGGTCACTGCGGCGGCCCCGAGGCGAGCGTCGCCGTCACGGTCGCGGTCGAGCCGTCACGGCCGAGGTAGGTGATGCGCACCTTCTGCCCGGGACGCTTCGCGAGCAGGCGGGTGCGCAGCGCGCTCGACGACGCGACCGCGCGCCCGTCGACCGCCACGATCACGTCTCCGGCGACGAGGCCGGCGCGGCCGGCCGGGCCGCCGTCTTCGACCGTCGTCACGACGACGCCGGCCGTGCCGGAGAAGCCGGTCGCGGTGGCGATGCCGACCCCGAGGAACGCGGTCGCGCCGACATGGACCCGGGCGCTTCCCGTCCCGGACTCGATCTTCTGCGCGACCGACAGAGCCTTCGCGATCGGGATCGCGTACGCGTCGGCGGCGGATGCCTGCTCGAAGGTGAACCGGTTGGCCGGCGACGCTGCCGTCGTCATGCCGACGACGCGCCCGGCCGCGTCGGCGAGCGGCCCGCCGGAGTCGCCGGCGACGACGGCGGCGTTCGTCTCGATCAGCCCGGTCAGCTGCTCCGAGTCGCCCTCGTCGTCGCCGGCGACGATCGTGCGCCCGAGCCCGGTGATCGAGCCGCGCACGGTGCTGAGGCTGCCGGAGCCGCCGGCGTTGCCGGTGGCGCTCACCCGCTGGCCGACGCGCAGGGCCTCGCCGGGGGCCAGGGCGGCGGTCTTGAGGTTCGCGGCGCCGGCGAGCCGGAGGACGGCGACGTCGTCCTGCACGTCGTAGCCGACGACGCGCGCCGCGTACCTGCGCCCCGTCCCCGGCACGGCAACGTGGATCGAGGTCGCGCCGCGGATCACGTGGTTGTTCGTCAGCACCTCGCCGTCCGCGCTCAGGACGATCCCGGTTCCGGCGGCGGCGCCGTCCTGGTAGCCGAGCGCCGTCTCGACGACGACGACGCCCGTGCCGATCGCGGCCGCGCGGGCGCGCGCGACGCCGAGGCCGGCGAGCACGGCGGCCGCGGCGAGCACGGCGGCGGCGAGGCGGAGCGGTCGGGCGGGCATGCGAGTGGTCCTTTCCTGGCCGGGCGTCGCTTCAGTCCAGCGCCGTCACGTCGGCTTCGCCTAAGCGGCACCGTAGAGTTTCCTGTGAATCGCCCGGGCCGGCGAGAGCGAGCAGGACCACGTGCAGCAGCGCAAGGTGGGCGGACCGCACGCGGGATCCCCTATCTGAGCGTTGACACCCGCCTCCCGCAGTCGTAGCGTCGCGCTACCGCACACCCGGGGGAAATGTGGCGAGGCAGGAACACTCGTCACTGCGGCAGTCGCACCAGCAGGGCAACCGCGTCGGCCTGACGCTGCTCGGCGAGTTCGCCGTGCGCACCGGCGACGGGGAGATCCCGCTGCCGATGAGCGCGCAGCGCGTGCTCGCGTTTCTCGCGCTGCACGAGCGCCCGGTGCAGCGGGCGTTCCTCGCCGCCTCCCTCTGGCTCGACTCGCCGGAGACGCGCGCGTTCGCAAGCCTCCGCTCCGCCCTCTGGCGGCTGCGCCGGCCCGGCGAACAGCTCGTCCGCCAGGTCGGGCAGGCGCTCGCGCTCGCCGACGACGTCGAGGTCGACCTGCGGCGCTCGACGGCGGAGGCGCGCGGCATTCTCGACGGCGGCGACGTTGCGATCGACGTCGACCTGCTCGCGCGCGACCTGCTTCCCGACTGGTACGACGACTGGCTGCTGATCGAGCGCGAGCGCCATCGCCAGCTGCGGCTGAGCGCGCTCGAGGCGCTCTGCGACCAGCTCGCCGGGGCGAACCGGCTGCACGAGGCGCTCGACGCAGGACTGGCCGCCGTGGCGGGCGACCCGCTCCGCGAGAGCTCGCACCGCGCGCTCGTGCGGGTGCACCTCGCGCACGGCAACGTCGCCGAAGCGGTGCGGCAGTACGACCTGTACCGGCGGCTGCTCTCGGACAACCTCGGCCTCGAGCCGTCCGAGCGCATGGAGGAGCTGATCGCGCCGGCAACGCGGCGGTGACGGCGCCGTGACGCAGCCGCGCTAGACACGGGCCGGTGGACGGCCTCCGGCTCGCGCTCGGCGCGCTTGCAACCTGGCGGGTGACGCACCTCCTCGCCGAGGAGGACGGGCCGTTCGACGCCGTCGTGCGGACCCGCGCCCGACTCGGCGACGGGCAGCTGGGGCAGCTCGCCGACTGCTTCTACTGCCTGAGCATCTGGGTGGCGGCGCCCGTCGCCGGCGCCGTCGCGCCGCGCCGGCGCGAGGCGCCGCTCGCCTGGCTTGCGCTCTCCGGGGCGGCCTGCCTCCTCGAGCGCCTCACCGACCGAACGGAAGGAGCGACCGATGTGCTGTGGGAAGAAACGCAAAGCCGCCGCGACGAGCACCGCGCGGCAGACGCTCGCGAGCCCGCTCGGGCCGAGACGCCCCGCCGCGCCGCCGCCGCGCGGTGACGCGCGGCGAGACGCGCGGGTGACGTACGCGCGGTAGGAGACGGCCGCGGCACGTAGACAAGCGAAGCGAAGGAGGACAAAGGTGGCCAAGGGAGAGCAAGCCGCCCTCGAGCGCGTCGACTGCTGCCCGCCGCTCGAGCCGTGCGAGGTCTGCGACGTGCTCGACTTCCGTTTCCGTCTGCCGTTCCGGCCCGTGGTCGGGGAAGGCGGGCTGCGACGGCCGATCCCGGTGGAGGTGACGCTGCACTTCCGGCTGACGCGCTGCTCGGGCGCGCTCTCGCTGGGCGACATCGTCTACTCCACCACGCTGCTGCCGGGCGAGGAGGTTCGCCTCTTCACGAGCGACCGGCACACCCGCTGGAGCTACGACACCGACAGCCAGCTCGCCTACCGCAACCAGACGACGTCGGAGGAGTCGTACTTCATGGCCGGGATGGCGAACGCCGTCTCGAACGTGAACGTCAACCAGCACGCCGACGCGACCTCGTCGTTCCACAGCTCGGCCGTCGGAGGAGGCGGCGGCCTCGGCATCGACCTCGGGTTCATCTCGCTCGGCGGCTCCGCGTCGGGCAGCTCCTACGACGCGCACTCGACGAGCTCTCTCGCGCAGAGCCTGTCGCAGCACGCCGACTCGTCGAGCCGCCACGTCGAGGTGGCGACGCGCGCGGCCAGCTCGACACAGGTCGGCGAGGTGAATACGCGCACGCACGCCGAGGGCCAGTCGGAGGACCAGTACGAGTCGTCGTCGCGTGTGTTCAAGAACCCGAACCGCTGCCACGCGCTCTCGTTCCTGTTCTACAAGCTGAACAAGTGCCAGCTCCTGCGCTGGGAGCTCGTCGGGATCGAGCGGCAGGTGCTCGACCCGGCCGCGCCGACGAACGTCACGCTCAACGACCCGCCGCCGTTCACCGGCGTCAACGTCATCCCGGCGGGCGTGCTCGCGACGAGCAAGCAGCGCGCGGAGGTGGAGCAGATCGCCGTCGCCGACGTCGCGGCCACGTCGACCGTGCCGCTCGCCGCACGCTTCAGCGTCGCCGGCGCGGCGGCCGGGATCGCCGCGGCGGCGGAGGCGATCGCGGTCGACCTGCGCAGGCAGGCGCTCGCAGCGGTCGACCAGGACCTCGTCGCCGACGGGCTGCTGACCGAGAGCGGCGAGGTGTCGCCGAAGGCGGCCTCGCTCTTCAACTGGGAGCGCGAGATCGCGCTGCCGACCGCGGGCATCATCGTGAAGGGCTGCCTCGACGAGTGCGACGTCTGCGAGCCGACGCTCGACCGCGAGATCAAGCTCGGCCTCGACCGGCTCCAGCTCGAGAACGAGCTGCTGAAGAAGCAGATCGCGCTGCTCGAGAAGTCGCAGGAGTACCGGTGCTGCCCGGACGACAGCGGCGGGGAGCCCGCGTCGCCGTGACGGCCGGGTGACGCGCGCACGACGGCAGGGTGACGCCGCCCCGTGAGGGTGGCGTCACCCAACCGTCGGAGGGAACCCATGCCACAGGCGAGAAGGCCGCCGAGCGAGGTCCCGGCTGCCGTCCTCAAGGAGCGCGGGGCGTTCACGTCGCTGCTCGCGAAGAACCCGAACCACTTCGGGAACCTCGAGGCGTCGACGTTCAAGCCCGTCAAGCAGGTCGTCGGCGACACGTTCTTCGAGCAGGCGACGTGCGTCGGCTTCAACCCGCAGACGAACGACCTCGAGGCGACGATCGCCGTCAAGCGGGCGACCGGCTACGGCGGCGATCTCTGCTCGGCCGGCTCCACCGAGTACGTCCGCTTCTACCTCGACTACGGCAGCGGCTGGGAGGACCAGGGGCTGACGGGCGTGCGCGTGCACGACCTGCCGGACGCGCGCGACTGCGCCGGCGCCCCGGAGAAGCCGCTCTCCTACGTCGCGGGCCATCGCATCGACCCGCGCCGCGACTGCTGCATCCATCCGGTGCTGCCGCGCGTCCGCGTGATCCTGTCGTGGCAGTGGGCGCCGCCGCCGAACGCGCCCAACTGGAAGCCCGTCTGGGGCAACGTCCTCGACTGCGCGATCCAGATCGCGCCGCGGCCGTGGAGCATCTTCTGCCTGCTCGAGGAGATCGGCGACCTGCTGCACACGAAGCTCGAGGTGCCGCCGCTCTTCGAGCAGGTGCAGTACCACCCGATCCCGCTGCCGGACCCGCCGCCGCTCGAGCTGGGCGAGCTGGCCGAGCTGTACCAGGCTCCGGCGGGCAAGAAGGCGAAGGCCGCCGTCCAGACGGCGGTCGAGCCGCATCGTTTCGGGCTGGCCACGATCGCACCGCTCGTCGCACAGGGCGGCTTCGACGTGGAGAAGCTGACGGCGGCGACGTCGAGCTTCGAGTCGGTCGGGCTCAGCCTCCAGCAGGCGCTCGCCGCGCTCGAGAAGACGAACGCGGACGTGAGCTACGAGGAGCTCGAGTGCCTCGGCCTCGACGAGACGATGCCCGAGCGGCTGGTGGCGACGTTCGCGATCAAGCGGCCGACCGGGTACTCCGGGGATCTCTGCCGGGCCGGCAGCCGGGAGTACGTCGCGTTCTGGGCCGACTGGGACAACACCTGCACGTGGACGTACCTCGGCACGGTGCAGGTCGGGGTCCACGACATCAGCGAGCTGCCCGACGGCGGCCTCTGCTACTCGGCGATCCTGCCGGTCGATCTCACCCATCACCGCCGCCCGTGCAAGGAGCCGAAGGTCGCGCGTGTGCGGGCCGTGCTGTCGTGGGCGGTGCCGCCGTCGACGACCGACCCCGACAAGCTCGAGTACTGGGGCAACCGGCTCGACGCCCACGTCCAGATCGCACCGGGCGACCACATCCCGCCCGGCGAGGTCGACGCCGCCATCCGCAACCTCGGCGGCATCGCGATCGAGGACATCGCCACGGGCGGGAACGGCATGACGCTCGCCGCGGACGTCCGCTTCGCCCACTTCCCCGGGCGCACGGCGGACGGCTGGGGCCTGCAGCGGCAGTGCCCGTTCGGCGGCACGATCGAGGTCGAGGGCAACTTCTTCCCGGGCTACTGGTACCGGGTGAAGGTCCGCCGTGCGAGCGATCCGCCGACCTCCTACACGGCGCTCGGCACGAGCTTCCTGCTCGAGCGGGCGTGGAGCCCCGGCTACGACACGCAGACCTCGGTGGGCGGCTTCTTCCGCTACGCCGACCCGACGCAGTACTTCACCCGGATCCTCGCCGAGTGGGGCACGACGTCCGCCGACGACGGTCTGTGGGAGGTGCAGCTCGACATCGCGACGGGCCCTTCGGACGCCGACGTGTTCGACTCGAGCCCGTGGTACGCGATCCTCGTCGACAACACCGGGCCGACCGCGGACATCCACATCGCCGCGGGCGGCGACTGCAAGGACTTCAAGGCCGGGGTGACGATCACCGGGCAGTTCTTCGCAGACGACGCGCACTTCGGCGGCTGGTCGCTCTCGACCGAGCCGAACACGGTGGCCTTCCCGTCGAACCCGCCGCAGCCGTCGCCGTTCCTTGCGTCGACGACGCCGGCGCCCGGCGGGCACGACTGGACGCTGGACACCTCGAGCCCGCAGCAGATGAAGCCGTGCGGCTACGTCGTGCGGCTCGACGTCTCGGACCGGTCGATCCTCTACAGCCACCCCGACTACCACAACTCGAACGCGATCGAGGTCGGGCTCTGCCTGCGGGCGTGAGCCGACCGCGACCGCCCTCGCCCGGGAGCTGCGCCCCGGGCGATCAGCGTGGCGCCGGCGACCAGCCGATCGCCGGCGCCACGTCGCGTGCGATCGTCCCGAGCAGCCGCGCGTTGTAGTCGACGCCGAGCTGGTTCGGCACCGTCAGGAGCAGCGTGTCGGCCGCGGCCACGGCGGCATCCCGCGCGAGCTCGCCGGCGATCACGTCGGGCTCACCGCTGTAGGTGCGGCCGAACCGGGCGACAGAGCCGTCGAGCACGCCCACCTGGTCGCGGTTCGCGTCGTTCCCGAAGAGCCTGCGGTCGAGGTCGGTCGTGATCGGCAGCACGCTGCGGCTCACCGACACCCGGGGCGCGCGCTCGTGGCCGGCGGCGGCCCAGGCCTCGCGGAACGCCGCGATCTGCTCGGCCTGCAACTCGTCGAACGGCAGCGAGCGATCCTCGAGCAGCAGCGTCGAGCTCATCAGGTTCAGCCCCTGCTCGCCCGCCCAGCGCGCGGTCTCGCGGGTGCCCGAGCCCCACCAGATGCGCTCGGAGAGGCCGGGCGCCTGCGGCTGGACCGGGAGCAGGCCCGGGCCGGGCCGCCCGCCGGCGTCGGCGTGGACGACGCCCGCGCCGGCGATCGCCGCGCGGAAGAGCCCGACCTTCGCGCGGGCCTGCTCGGTGTCGTTCGAGCCGTGGGGGAGGACGTAGCCGAACGCCTCCGCGCCGCGGTAGGCCGGCTCGGGCGAGCCCCGGCTCACGCCGAGCTGCAGCCGGCCGCCGGCGAGCAGGTCGGCGACCGCGGCGTTCTCGGCCATCGAGAGCGGGTTCTCGTAGCGGAGGTCGATGACGGCGGTGCCGATCTCGATGCGGCTCGTGCGCACGCCGATCGCCGCGAGCAGCGGAAACGGGGAGGAGAGCTGCCGGGCGAAGTGGTGGACGCGGACGAAGGCGCCGTCGACGCCGAGCTCCTCCGCGGCGACGGCGAGCTCGACCGTCTGCGCGAGCGCGTCGGCGGCGGTGCGGGTCGCCGACCACTCGGCCGCGTGCCAGTGCCCGAACGAGAGGAAGCCGATTCGCTTGCGCTCCACCCCGCCAACATACTTGAGCGCGCAAGGGCTAGGCCAGCAACCGGCGGATCGCGCGCCCGAGCTCGTCGGGCAGGTACGGCTTCTCCAGGAACGCCTCGTCTCTCCCGGCCTGCCGGCGCATGACGTCGCCGGGATAGCCGGACGTGAAGAGCACCTTGAGGGACGGCCGGCGTGCGACGAGCCGGTCGGCGAGGTCGCGGCCGTTCATGCCGGGCATGACGATGTCCGTGACGAGCACGTCGATCGGGCCGTCGTGGCTCTCGGCGAGCGCCAGCGCCTCTTCGCCGTGCGACGCGGCGAGGATGCGGTAGCCCTGCGAGGCGAGCGTGTCCGCCACGAGCTCGCGCACGAGCTCGGCGTCCTCGACGATCAGGATCACCTCGTCGCCGCGAAGCGACTCGACGGGCTGCGGCGGCTCGAGGAGGGCGGAGACCGGCGACGCAAGCGGGAACCAGAGCGAGAACGTCGTCCCGGCTCCCGGCGCGCTCTCGACCGCGATGCGGCCCCCGCCCTGCGTCACGAGCCCGTAGACGGTGGCGAGGCCGAGACCCGTGCCGTCCTCCTTGGTCGTGAAGAACGGCTCGAACACCCGCGCACGCGTCTCGGCGTCCATGCCGACGCCCGTGTCGGAGACCTCCAGCAGGACGTACGCGCCGTCGTCGAGCTTCGCCCGCGTGGTCCTGATGCGGAGCGTGCCGCCGGCAGGCATCGCGTCGCGCGCGTTGATGGCGAGGTTCAGGAGCGCGTTCGTGAGCTCCGAGCGGTCGCCGAGGATCGCCCCGATCGACGGGTCGAGCTCGGTGTCGATCCGCACGTCGTCCCCGATGCTGCGCTCGACGAGCGCGAGCGTGCCCGCGACGATCTCGTTCAGGTCGAGCGGCTCGGGCCGCAGCGCCTGCCGTCTGCTGAAGGCGAGCAGCTGGCGCGTGAACACGACCGCGCGGTCCGCTGCCGCGCTGATCTGCTGCACCGCGTGCAGGTCCGCGCCCTCGAGCCGGGCGGCCAGAAGCTCGCTGTAGCCGCGGATGACGACAAGCAGGTTGTTGAAGTCGTGCGCGATGCCGCCGGCCAGCCGGCCGATCGCCTCGAGCTTCTGGGACTGGCGCAGCTCGTCCTGGGACTGACGCAGCGCCGCCTCCGACGCCCGCCTCGTGCTCAGGTCGTGCGCGACCGTCGACGCGCCGACCACGGCTCCGGTCCCATCCCTGATCGGCGAGAGCGTGAGACGGACCGGGATGCGGGCGCCGTCCTTGCGGACGCGCAGGGTCTCGACGTCCGCGATGCGCTCGCCGCGCCGCAGCCGCTCGAGGAAGCCGCGGATCTCGCCGCGCCGCTCCTCGGGCTCGAGCAGCTCGACCGAGCGGCCGACCACCTCGTCGGCGGCGTAGCCGTAGATCCGCTCGGCGGCCGGGTTCCAGCTCGTGATCGTCCCGTCGAGGCGCTTGCCGATGATCGCGTCGCCGGAGGCGGCGACGATCGCCGACAGCTCGTCCTGGACGCGCTCTGGGGCTGACCGTTCGAGATTCATGGGCCGTTCCTGTGACTCTAGTCAACATCGGGCCCGGCGATAGCCCCGGCAGGGCCGGCGGCCGCCGCGCCTGCAGGCGGGCGCCGGCCCTGAGGGGA
>Ga0070741_10011119_pt1 | contig 16715 bp, 10 predicted proteins | sample Coa_R1_4_FD_66440 | JGI IMG/M metagenome (GOLD analysis project Ga0070741, IMG submission 66440) | Surface soil microbial communities from Centralia Pennsylvania, which are recovering from an underground coalmine fire - Coalmine... | ecosystem: Environmental > Terrestrial > Soil > Unclassified ...
CGATGGATCTGGAACGCGAGCGCGGCATCACCATCAAGATGACCGCTGTGCGCCTGCGCTACCAGGCCCAAGATGGACAGGAGTATCAGTTCAACCTGATAGACACGCCGGGACACGTAGACTTCACCTACGAAGTTTCGCGGTCGCTGGCTGCCTGCGAGGGCGCGCTGCTGGTCGTGGATGCGGCGCAGGGCGTGGAGGCGCAGACGCTCGCCAATGTCAACCTGGCCTATCAGAACGATCTCGAACTCGTGCCGGTCATCAACAAGATTGATCTGCCTGCCGCCGACCCGGAGCGCGTCAAAGAGGAGATCGAGAACGTCCTGGCGATAGACGCTTCGGACGCCATCCTTGCCAGCGCGAAGGCGGGCATCGGCATCGAGGCCATACTCGAGGCTATCGTTCACCGCATTCCTCCGCCCTCCGGCGATCCGAAAGCGCCCCTGCGCGCCCTTATCTTCGACAGCAAGTTCGACACCTATCTCGGCGTGGTCTGCTACGTGCGGGTGGTGGACGGGGCGATTCGACCGGGCCAGCGTATCCGCTTCCTGGCGACCGGCAAGGAGTTCGAGGTCACGGAGGTCGGCACGTTCGCGCCGCAGCGCCGCGTCGGGCAGCAGATCGGCACGGGCGAGGTCGGCTATGTGGCCGCCAGCATCAAGACCATTGGCGATGCGCGCGTCGGCGACACGATGACGGACGCCGCGCATCCGGCCCACGATCCCCTGCCCGGCTACCGCACGGCCAAGCCGATGGTCTTCTGTGGTCTCTATCCGGTGGACGGCGCGGAGTATCCCGACCTGCGCGAGGCGCTGCTGAAGCTGCAACTCAACGACGCCGCGCTCTCCTTCGAGCCGGAGACCTCTGCCGCGCTCGGCTTCGGCTTTCGCTGCGGCTTCCTGGGCCTGCTGCACATGGAGATCGTGCAGGAGCGATTGGAACGCGAGTTCAACCTGTCGCTCATCGCCACGTCGCCCTCGGTCATCTACAAGGTCTACAAGACGGACGGCAAGGTTGAGGATGTGGATAACCCGGCGCATCTGCCCGCCCCGAACTTCATCGAGCGGATGGAAGAGCCGTATGTGGAGGCGACTATCCTGCTGCCGAGCAACTATGTCGGCACGGTGATGGAACTCTGCCGCGACCGGCGCGGCAGCTTCGAGAAGATGGAGTATCCGGCCCCGGAGCGGGTCATGCTGCACTACAAGCTGCCGCTCTCCGAAATCCTGATGGACTTCTTCGACCAGCTCAAGTCGCGGACGAAGGGCTACGCCTCTTTCGACTATGAGATGGCGGGGTATCAGGAGTCGAAGCTGGTCAAGATAGACATCCTGCTCAACGGCGAGCCGATGGATGCGCTCTCGTTCATCACGCACCGCGACAAAGCCTATGGCCGCGCCCGCCTCTTCGTCGAGAAGCTCAAAGAGGTCGTGCCGCGCCAGCAGTACGAGGTGCGTATCCAGGCCACCATCGGCGGCAAGGTGATTGCGGCGGAGGCGGTCAAGCCCTTCAGAAAGAACGTGACGGCCAAGTGCTACGGCGGGGACATCACCAGGAAGCGCAAGCTGTTGGAGAAACAGAAAGAGGGCAAGAAGCGCATGAAGCAGGTAGGCAATATCGAAATACCCCAGGAAGCCTTCTTGAGCGTGTTGAAGATCGGGGAATAAGTCTATGGATCGGGGCGCTGTTTCCGGCTTATCGCAGCAGGTGGGAGTAAAATTCCTGCCTGCGGCAAAACAACTGGTCGGACGCGGACGCCTGCGCAGTAGCATCAATCGTGCCTACTACGCCGCCTATTCCGCCGTCACCAGCCATCCGGTCGCTAGATGCGTTCGATTTGCGCATGGTTGGAACAATCCTGCCAGAGCAGACGACACTGCCCTGCGCACAGAACGCATCCGATCCTGGCGGGAACGGCTGCCGCGCGTGGGCTTCGCCTTCCCCGGCGATCCGCGCCACTGGGAGCCGCTGCACGGCATGACCGCCGCGTTGCCCGAACGGGGTCAGAAACTGCTCGGCCTGCAAAGCTGGGAGACGTGAAGCGCGGGTGTCTGAACCATGATTTATAGGACTACTGGATGGACTATGATGAGGCCGTAGCAAAATCATAGTCTATCCCATAATCCGACGAATCACAGTTCAGACAATCTCGGACACGTCCTGCCTCACTGCACTTCCGTCAGCGGGCAGATGGCCTTTAGACTGTCGCGCAGTTTTGCGGCATCGCCCACGACGACAATCGCGGCCTTGTCCGGGTGCAGATATTTCTGCGCGACCCGCTGAACATCGGCGACCGTGACCGCGTTGATCTTGTCGCGAAAGGTCGTCAGGTAGTCGGCAGGCAGGTGATAGGCTTCCTGCGTGAGCAGCCGATCCGCCAGGCCCGATTGCAGGTCGAGGCTCAGCACGAATGTCCCATTGACGAAGTTCTTGACCGCCTGAAGTTCCGCCTCGCCGACTGGCTCCGTGCGAATCCGCTCCACCTCCTTCAGCATCTCCGTCAGCGCGGGGGCCGTCACGTCCGTGCGTGTCTGCGCGCTGGCCGTGATGTCCCCGGCCAGCGCGCGCGGGGCCAGCGCGCTCCGAGCATCATAGGCGAACCCCTGCTTCTCCCGCACGTTGGCGAACAGGCGGGAGTTGAACCCGCTGCCGCCGAGAATGGCGTTGGCAAGCGCCAGAGCGTAGTAGTCCGGGTCATCCCGTTTGAGGGCGAGATTGCCCAGGAGGATGTTCGACTGCACCGAGCCGGGCCGGTTGACGAGATAGAGATGCCGGGCTTCGGGCGTGGGAAATGCGGGCGGCGCGGACGGCGCGGCTCCGCTGCCGCTCCAGCCTCCCAGCGCCTTCTCCACCGCCTGGAACACCGCCGCAGGCTGGATGTCCCCTACCACGATAAGCACCGCGCCCGTCGGCGTGTAGTGGGCCTTGTAGAAGGCCAGCAGCTTGTCGCGGGTCAGCGCGTTCACGGCAGCCGGGGTCGGCGCAACGACGCCGTAGGCGTGCGCGCCGTAGAGCCTCTTGGCGATCTGCTCATTCGCCAGGAACGCCGGGTTCTGCCGCTGCACGACCAGTTGTTGCAGGGTCAGTCCCTTATAGATGTTCAGTTCGCTCTCCGGGAAGGTCGGATGCAGCAGCACGTCGGCAAGCAGTGCGAGGAGCGCCCCGGCCTTCTCGGAGAGCGCCGAAGCCGAGACGGTGGCGAAATCGTCCCCCGCGCTGACGCTCACCGCGCCGCCCAGGTTCTCGGCGGCCTCGCGCAGTTGCAGGCTGGTGTATCGGGCCGTTCCCGCCGTCATCTGGCTGGCGACGGCGGCGGCCAGGCCCGGAAGCTCCTGCGGTTCCTGCACGGAACCGGCCTGGACCGCCATGCGCAGCGTCACCATCGGAATCCGGTGGCTTTCCGCCACGACGATTTTCAGGCCGTTTGGCAGCGTGCGTGTTTCCAGCCGGGGCAGGCTGTAGGGGCGGGCGGGCAGGTCGGGCGGCGGCGCGGCGGGGGCCGTCTCCTGCCGCGCGAAGGCCGGAGCGCACACGGCCAGAAGCCCGTAGAGCAGCGGCAAAACCAGCCCGCGCCTCATGGGGGGCCTGTTCATTCGGGGCGTCCTCCTTTGCCGGGCGCGGCCTGTGCGCCGCCGGGCCGGACTTCGATCACCGTGCGATTCTCCGGCGTGAAGACCTTCCGCGCGACCGCCTGTATCTGCTCCGGCGTCACGGCCATATAGCGTTCCATCTCCGTGTTGATCAGGTTGGGATCGTTCTGAAACACGGTATCGTCGGCGATCCGAACGGCGCGTCCGAGCATCGACTCCAGGCCGGACGTGAAGCCGCCGCGATACTGGTCGGCGCGGAAGCGAGTCTTGACGCGCTGCAACTCCTCCGCGCTCGGCGGCGTCCGCTGGATCGCTTCGATCTGATCCAGGATCGCTTTCTCCATCTCGGCGGCAGACACGTTGGGGCGATAGACAGCAAACAGGGTGAACAGGCTCGGCCCGCGCTGCGAATCCAGTCCGCCCTGGATGGAGAGCGCCATCTGCCTGCCCTTCACGAGTGCCTGGTACGCCCGCGAACTCTCCCGGCTGAAGAGGATCTCGGCAAGCAGGTCGAGCGGGTAGGTGTCCGGGTCGCCGAGCGAAGGGCCGTGCCAGGCCATCACCAGCGCCGGGACGCGCGCCAGCGGATCGGTCAGGGATTCTCGCTTCTCGGCGGTCTGTTGCGGCTCCGTCAGGTCGGGGCGCGGCGGCGTGGGCTGGCGCGGAATATCCCCGAAGGACTGCGTGATCAGCCTGCGCGCGACCTGCGGCTCGAAATCGCCGACCAGAACCAGAACGGCGTTATTGGGCGCGTAGTAGGTCTTGAAGAACGCCTGCACGTCGGAGAGGCTGGCGGCGTCCAGGTCTTCCATCAGGCCGATGGTGGTGTGCTGGTTCGCGAAGTTCTGATAGGCCAGCTTCTGTAGATGGCCCTGGCGCGCGTTCGTGTAGGGCTGGTTGTCGTAGCGCAGCCGCTTCTCCTCCTTGACGACCTCCTGCTGGTTCTTCAGGTTCTCGGCGGTCACGGCCAGCGAGCGCATCCGGTCGGCTTCCAGCCAGAGAACGAGCGGCAGTTTTTCGGAGGGAAAGGTCTCGATATAGGTCGTCGCTTCGCTGCGCGTGAAGCCGTTGACGAGGCCGCCGTTGCTGCCGATAAGTTTCGGGTGTTCGCCTTTGCCGACGTGCGCCGATCCCTGGAACATCATGTGTTCAAAGAGATGGGCGAAGCCGGTGCGCCCCTTCACTTCGTTGCGGGAGCCGACATCGTAGGTCAGCGCGAGGCCGATGACGGGCGCGCTCCGATCCTGCGACAGCACGACCCGCAGGCCGTTGGGCAGCGTGAAGGTCTCGATGGGATAGCGAGGCGTCTGCTGCGCGCCTGCGCCGACAGCCAGCGCCATCAGCAGCAGCGTGAGAAGGCCGATTCTCGATCCGAGCATTCAGGAACTCCTTTGTGGTCGCCCGGCGAATAAATTCGCGGCTGCATAAGCACGAAGTCGGCCTGCGTCGACTCAAAAACCAACCCGCGCAGGCGGGTTTCGTGCTTTTCCAGCAGCGGTTTCAACCGCCGGGCATAGTGCGTTCGCCTGCGAACGTACAAACTTGACGACTTTACGCGGCTGGTAAACGTGTTTCAACCGCCGGGCATATTGCGTTCGCCTGCGAACTCTGCTATACTAGATGCCGCAAGCCTCTTTTCGATTTACGCACTACGAACGGGAAATCTCACAGGGGAGAATGATGTCTCAAAGTCATCCACGCCGTCGGGAAGCCGCCTGCGCCGCCTTTACGCTCATCGAACTGCTCGTCGTCATCGCCGTGATCGTCATCCTCGCCGCCATCCTGTTTCCGGTGTTTGCCAGGGCGCGCGAACAGGGCCGCAAAGCCGCCTGCCTCTCCAACCAGCGGCAGATCGGGCTGGCGTTTCGGCTCTATACGCAGGACTACGACGAGGGCTACCCCAATACCGGCGATCCCTACCTCTGGGTCGGCAAACGCTGGCGCTGGCCGGTCATGCCCTATCTGGGAGCCGGGCAGAAGCAGGGCGCGAACTTCAATTCGCAGGGCGGCGGGCCGAACATCATGCTCTGCCCGTCCGATACGCTCTCCGGCACGGGCTTCGATGCGACCTCCTACGGCTACTCCGCCTGCTTCTATCACACCCCGGCGCAGATCAACGCGATGCATCTGGGCAATCTGCGCGTCGCCCTGAACAGTCCGGGGCCGGGCAGCGAATGCGTCACGCAGACCGAAGCTGCCGTCGCTCTGCCCGCACAGAAGGCGCTGATCGGGGAGTGGTACAACAGCCATCAGTACGAAGCGGCGGGACGCATCGGCTACTGGGGTACGCTCCAAAGCCCGACCACGCCGGGGCCGGATCGCTGGCAGGGCGCGCGAATCTATGTGCTGGCCGACGGCCATGCCCGCTTCGTTCAGGCACGGCGCATCCGCCCTTCCACCGACGACTGCCCGGACATCCACCTGACGCTCGATGGTCTGTCGGGACACGATCTGGATTAGCGGTCTCCTGATCCAGAGACTGTCCGGGCAGACCTCCATGCCATGCTGCCTGGCCGCGCGCTTGATGCCGCTCCCGGCCCCTTCCTTCCTCGCCCGCCTCCTCGCGGGCCTCCTTTGTCCCCGCTTCCTCTTCGGCGCGTTCAGACACAGGAACATTCTCGCGCCGGAACCGTCTGTCTACCGTCAGCCGCCGGAACGGGAAGCTTCTGCTTTGCGGAGCGCGCCGTTCTTCCCGCGCATTCACGGGAATAGGGCGGAGAAGGAGACAACGATGGCAAACTTACTCTGGACCGTGATCGTGATCCTGTTCGTCATCTGGCTGCTGGGACTGCTGCTGCATGTTGGCGGCGGCATCATCCATGTGCTGCTGGTCGTCGCGCTCGTCCTCCTGGTCTATAATCTGGCGACCAAGGGCCGCGCGACCCTCTGAGCCTGCCATGTGGGCAGACGTTCACATGGCAGCGCCTTGCGGACAGGCAGGCGCGTCTATCCGCGCCTCTCCCTAACCCTCCCCTCTGCAAGGGGAGGGAACCGTTTTGGGAGATGTTCGAAGTTTGCGGAAGGAGAGGGAACCTCCCCATGAAAACCGTCACGCTCGCCGAGTTGGACAGCTTCGATGCCGAAGAAAGGCCGAAAGCGCTTCGAGAAGCAGCAGCGCGAGCAGTGAATCGGCCTGCAGCCCCTCCCGATTCCGTTCATTCTCTGCCGACCGCCTGCCTCCGCGCTTCCCGCTCCTGGTCGCGCTCGGCGATAGCCTCGCGTTTGTCGTACAGCTTCTTGCCGCGCGCCAGACCGATCTCCAGCTTGGCGAAACCGCGCTGAAAAAAGAGGGCCAGCGGCACGATGGTCAGCCCTTTCTGCTCCGTTTTGGCGCGCAGTTCCTCGATCTGCCAGCGGTGCAGCAGCAGTTTGCGCCTGCGAAGCGGTTCCACGTTCCAGCGGTTCCCCTGCTCATAGGGCGTGATGTGCATATTATAGAGCCAGGCTTCCCCGTTCTCGATCCGGCAGAAAGCGTCCTGGAGATTGACCCGCCCGGCCCGCAGCGACTTCACCTCCGTGCCGACCAGCGCCAGGCCCGCCTCGTAAGTATCCAGTATCTCGTACTCGTGGCGCGCGCGCCGATTGAAGGTGATCGTCTTTTTGGCGTTAGGATCGCGCTGTGCCTCCGCCGCCGGTCTATTGGCGTCCCTCGCTTTTTTCATCTGGTTTGTCTTCTGCCCCGTTCTGCCGATTTCCGTCGCGCTCTGCCGCCGCAGGTGCGCCTTCCCAGGGCGTCGCGGGGGGCGCGGGCGATTTTTCCGCTGCCGCGTGGAACACCCGCAAGAGGGCGTCCAGAAGATCGCTCTGATTGATCGGTTTTGCCAGCACCACATCCGGCAGCGTCTCGGCGGAGTGCATCTGCAAGAGATTCTCGCCCCAGCCGGTCAGCAGCACAACCGGCATCTCCGGCCACACGCGCTTGATCTCCTCGACCAGTTGCAGTCCCGTCATGCCCGGCATTCCGTGATCGGTGAGTACCATATTATACTCTGTCGGCTTCTCCCGCAGCAGGGTCAGCGCCTCCTGTGCGCTGTGGGCGACGGTGACCCGGTATCCATGTCGGCTGAGAATGCTCATCAGGACGCTGGCGACGAACGGTTCATCGTCCACGACCAGCAGGCGGGCCTGCGCCGCCAGAGGCTCTATTTCGGCGGCTTGCTCGCTCTGTGTCGCGGCCTCCGGCGCATTGATCGGCAGGCGCACAAAGAAGCGCGTGCCTTCCCCCGGCTTGCTCTCGACCGCGATGGTTCCCCCATGTCGCTGCACGATCGTCCAGGAGACGGCCAGGCCCAGCCCGGTTCCCTCGACGCCGCGCGTGGTAAAGAACGGATCGAAGACACGCGCGACGACCTCCGGCGGCATACCGATACCGGTATCGGCGACTTCGATCTCGACCTGCTGGGGGCCATGCGTGCGGGTACTCAAGGTGAGCGTGCCGCCCTCGGGCATCGCGTTGAGGGCGTTGTGGATCATATTGACCAGGACTTCGCGCAGGCCGCTCGGCTCGGCCAGGATGGTCGGCACAGGGTTCAGGTCCACCCGGACATGGTAGGTGCGTCCCTCCTTCTGCGCCGTGTCCTTCCAGCGCGGTCGGGTCATCTCGATCACATCCTGCACGATCAGGTTGACATCGGTGGGCGCGCCATTGGCGACCACACGCTGGCGGGCGAACCGCTGGAGACGCTGCACGGTGCTGGCCGCATCCTCGGCGGCTTTGCGGATAATGGCGAGATGGGATCGGAGCGTCTCCGGGTCGTCGAGCGTCTCCTCGGCGATCTCGGCATAGCCGAGGATGGTCATCAGGGCGTTGTTGAAATCGTGCGCCACGCCGCTTGCCAGTTCCCCGATAGCGCGCATCTTCTCCATCTGCACCATCTGCGACTGCGCGGCCCGCACATGGTCGAGGGCCGTCTCCGCCGCCGCGCGGGCCGCATCGGCCTCCTGCCGCGCCTTGACCAGTTCGGTCACGTTGAAGGTGAGCATCAGCACGCCGACGACACGCCCCGCCTCATCGCGGACCGGCAGCAGAGACAGGTCGCAGACGATCCCCTCGTGTTCCGGGCGGTCGGAATGGAAGATGGTGTGGCTGGCATGGAACGGCTGACCGCGCCTGACCTGATCGAAAAGACCGGGAGGCAGGTCGCGCAGCAGGTCCGGGTGCGTCTGTCCCGCCAGCGTTTCGAGCGGCTGCCCGAAGATGCGCGCCGCCGCCGCATTGACGGCCAGAATGCGCTGTCCGGTGTCGAAATAGAGAATGCCGACCGGCGCGTTGTCGAAAATGGTCTGCAACTGGCGGCGCTGCGCGGCGACCTGCTCGTACAGGTCGGCTTTGGCGAGCGCGATGGCCGTCTGGTTGGCGAAGGCCATCATCAGGGCGCGGGCATCCTCCGAAAAGTCGCGCGGTTCGTCGCTATAGACCTCCAGCGCGCCATAGATACGGTCATCATGCCAGATGGGGCTGCTGATAATGGCCGCCGGAGGCTTGCCGTTCGCCAGGTTCGGCGTCTGGTAGCTCTTGATCCTGTCGCCGGTCAGGACGAGCGTTTTGCGCTCCTCCAGAGCGTGATCCGCCAGCGTGCGCGCGCGGTCGAGGTAAGATAGAGACGGCTCGGTCTCCTTGAGGCCGATGCCATAGCCGATCTCGAACTGCCGACCTTCCGGGCGCAGCAGCAGCACCGCCGCATAGGGGGTCTCGAAGAAGGCCGCCGCCTCCTGGGTGACGTTGCGCAGCGCCTCCTGCGTGGTCATCGAGGCGTTGACCTGTTGGGTCAGCCGGGCGAGCGCCTCGGCGCGGCGGAGCGCGCGATCCGCTTTGCGCACGGCGCTGCCCAAGAGCCGCTCGTTCATCACCCTCTCGCTGACGCTCTCCACCAGGAGCATCAGGTGGTGTGGAGGCGATCCGTCTTCGATAGGCTGAAGCGTCCAATCCCAGTAGGTGATGTTGCGCGTCGTATAATGCACGAACTGAAGACGCTGCGCCGCCGCCGCGCCCGGCTCCGACTTCAGCACGCTCTTCAGGACGGCCTGCCATCGCTCCGCATCCAGTCCGGGCAGATATTTTGCCGGGGACAGGCCGATGACCGCGCACACGCCGATAGCGCCCTCCAGCAGCGTCTGCAGAGCGGGATTGATCCAGAGCGTCTGTTGGGAGCGCCGATCGAGGACGGCGATGCCGATGGGCAGGCGTTCGAGCATCTGCTGCCAGAGCGGATCGAGATTGGAGGGCGCAATCGGGGAAGGCGCGGTGAGGCTCGGTTGAGGCGCTTCCACCTCCTGGTCGCCGATTCGATTGGTCGCTAGGGGAGTGTCGGGCATCGTGGCGTACCGTTATGCCTGGCCGCACGGCCCAGGCGGACTTTGGAAGAGTACTTGACCGCAGATTACAAACTCGTTGCGACGATTCCTGCTTGAGAACGAAGATTTCATAGCGAGTGTTCTCTTTTTTCTGTCGTATCGGGAGTCAATCCAACAAAATATACCCATTGAAATTAGCGCACAATTGACCTCCTATCGCATTTCTGATATACTTTGCGCGGAGGTATCGCGTCATGGTCAAAGTCCAACGCTCGCGCCGCTCGGAGCCGGAAGCCGTTTCGCGGCACACGCAGGACATCTGCGGCCTGTTGCTCTTCTTTTTCGGCGCGGCCAGCCTGCTCTGCCTGACCTGGCCGCAGCCGGGGCTGCTTCCTGGGCAGGTAGATAGCGCCCTGCGCCTGCTGGCCGGGACAGGGGCTTATGTGCTGCCCGTCCTGATGATGATCGTCGCCACCTATATACTTATCGGCTACGACCGCTTCTCTTTTTCCCATTCGTCGTTCGGTTTACTGCTTTTGTTCCTCGACTATGTCACCTGGCGGCATCTGGCCGCCGTTCCCGACCCGTCGCGATGGGACAACGCGCAGGCCCAGCGCGCGGGCGGCTGGATCGGCGCGCTCTTCGGCTCCGCGCTGCACCTGCTCTTCGGCAGTGCCATCAGCTATCTATTTCTTGTGACGCTGGCGGCGGTCGCCCTGGTTCTGCTCCGAGATCAGCCCTTCATCGAGATCGTGCGCCAACTCTGGCGGCAGAGCCGGGCCGGGGCGCAGGCCGCGGGGCGCGGCATCGGGAAAGGCGTGCAGGCGAGCGCGGCCCTGCTTCCCGCGCGCAGCAAGGAGAGCCGTCCGAAAGCGGAGAAGGCGCTGGCCGTCGCCGCCAGCCGGGAAGACCGGGCCGAGCGCGCGGCCCGCGTGGTGGAGCGCGCCCTGGTTCCTGCCAACGGTTCGTCACGCTCCCTGCCGGAGGCAGGCGACGCCGTCAACGCGGAGTTGGCGAAGTCCGGCAAAGGGCTGAACCTGTTCAACCTGACTCTGCCCTGGCGCAGCAGGCCGGAGCCAGAGGAGGACGCGCCTGCTGCCGAGGCGGCAGCCCCGGCGACAGCAGGTTCTAAGGCCGAGAAGGAGCCTGCGTCCGCCAACGGCAGGGAGGCGCAGAACAGAAAGGCGGCGAAGGAGACGCCCGCCGCTCCGCTGCCTGCCGAGACGCCTCCCGTCTCCGTCTTCGTCCTGCCGCCGCTCACCCTGCTCAAAGAGTCGCCGCCCGCCACCTCGAAACGCTCGCAGGCGGAACTGACGGACAAAGTCCATATCATCGAGCAGACGCTGGAGCAGTTCAATATCGGCGCGAACGTAGTCGAGGTCGCGAGCGGGCCGAGCGTGACGCGCTACGAGATCCAGCTTGCGCCCGGAATCAAGGTGAGCAAGATCGTCAGCCTGGCGGATAACCTGGCGATGAGCCTGGCGGCCATTGATGTGCGCGTGGAGGCGCCCATCCCCGGCAAGTCTGCTATCGGCGTGGAGGTTCCGAACGCGACGCCGATGGTGGTGAGCCTGCGGGAGTGCCTGGATACGGACGAGTTCCGCAACGCGCCCTCGAAGCTGACCTTCGCGCTTGGCAAGGACGTGGCGGGACAGTACAAGTACGCCGACCTCGCCAAGATGCCGCACCTCTTGATCGGCGGCTCGACCAACTCCGGCAAATCGGTCTGCCTCAACAGCATCATCGCCAGCCTGCTCTACCGGGCGACGCCGCGCGAACTCAAGCTGCTGATGATAGACCCGAAGCGGGTGGAACTGAGCCTATGGGACGGCATCCCGCACCTGATGCACCCGGTCGTCAAAGATGTGAAGCAGGCGGCAGGAACCTTCCGGGCCGCGCTCAAGGAGATGGATCGGCGCTACGACGCCTTCTCGGTGATGGGAACGCGCAACATAGACGGCTACAACCAGCGCGTGCCGGAGGGCGACCGCCTGCCCTATATCGTGCTGATCGTGGACGAACTGGCCGACCTGATGATGCAGCAGGGGCCGGAGATCGAGACGGGCATCTGCCGCCTGGCGCAGTTGGCCCGCGCGACGGGCATCCACCTGGTCATCGCGACGCAGCGGCCTTCGGTAGATGTCATCACCGGGACGATCAAGGCGAACATCTCGTCGCGCATCGCCTTTGCGGTGGCCTCACAGGTGGACAGCCGGACGATTCTGGATATGAACGGCGCGGAACGGCTCATCGGGCGCGGCGATATGCTGTTCATGCCGATTGACGCCGCCAAGCCGATGCGGATTCAGGGCTGCTATCTGAGCGAGAACGAGACGAACACGCTGGTGGAGTATCTGAAAGAGCAGGAGCCGCCGAACTACACCTTCTCGGTGTCGGAGTTCGGCGGCGGTTCCGAGGGGCGCAACGGCGGTGGCGGGGCCGAAGAGGAGGTGGACGACGCCTTTTTCGAGCAGGCAGTCCGGCTTGTGGTCAACAACGGGCAGGCGTCCACTTCGATGTTGCAGCGGCGGTTCCGCATCGGCTACACGCGGGCGGCGCGGATCGTGGAGATGATGGAGGAGCGAGGGATCGTCGGGCCACTGAACGGAGCCAAGCCGCGCGAGATCCTGGTCAGCAAAGACGAGGTCGAGCGGATGTTCGACCTGACGCGCCTGCCCGGCGTGGACGATTACGAGGACGAGGGGTAGAGCTTCCATCCGTTCGCAGCCGATATACGCTGCCATCGGGTCGCCGGTCAGGGCCGCAATCCCTTTTCTCTCAGCAAGGCATCGGCCCAGGCTGCGTCCTCGCCTTCCAACGGCGGGACCGGGGCTTGCGTATAGTCCAGCGGAGTCTATAGGCCCCGGCATCATAAAACGAATCGCGGACCGCTTGCAGATCGAGGGCTACGTCGGAAACGCCTGGAGCCAGGGGAACCGCGACGCAGGGCGGCGGTTGGCGCACCGTGTTCAGCCATACCTCGAATTCGCCGCGCTGGTCACTGCGGCTCAGGAATTTAATCTCTCTCACTATTGACTCATTCCAGATTAAGTGTCTATAATAGTTATTATGCCGTCCGACGAACTCCCTCTTCACCAATCCCTTCGCAGGGCCGGTCTGCGGGTGACCGCACCCCGACTCGCCGTACTCATGTCGGTCGTAGGCGAGGGGCAGCACCGGGATGCGGAAGCCATTGCAGACGCCGCCCGCAAGCGGCTCGGCACGCTCTCCACCCAGGCCGTATACGACAATCTGCACATCCTGGTGGAGGCCGGCCTCATCCGACGTATCCAGCCTTCCGGTCATCCGGCTCGCTATGAGGCGCGGGTAGGAGACAATCACCATCACATTGTCTGCCGCTGTTGCGGTCTCACTGCCGATGTGGACTGTACCGTTGGCGCGGCTCCCTGTCTGGAGCCCTCCGCTACGCATGGATTTATCGTCCAGGAGGCAGAGGTGATTTTTTGGGGCCTGTGTCCCCAATGTCAGCAGGAGACACCTACGTAAGAACCAAGGGAAGCTCTTTTCGAAAGGAGACAGATCGACATGCCTGATAAGGACAATACGAGAAGCGTCAGCGAAAGCGAGAATCCTGCCATCCCCGCCCCGACTCCGAAGCGAGGGCGGCCGAGGACAAACAGCGACTGGTGGCCAAACCAGCTGGATCTGTCGGTGCTTCACAGTCATTCGCACCTGTCCAATCCGATGGAAGCGGACTTCAACTACGCGGAGCAGTTCAAGTCCCTTGATGTCGAGGCGCTGAGATGCGATCTCCTCGAACTGATGACCGCGTCCCAGGACTGGTGGCCGGCCGACTACGGTCACTACGGCCCGCTCTTCATCCGTATGTCCTGGCACGCTGCGGGGACCTACCGTATCGGCGATGGCCGCGGCGGGGGCGGGTCGGGCCAACAGCGCTTTGCGCCTCTCAACAGCTGGCCCGACAACGCCAGCCTCGACAAAGCGCGCCGGTTGCTCTGGCCGATCAAAAAGAAGTACGGCCAGAAGATCTCCTGGGCCGATCTGCTGCTCTTTGCCGGCAACGTTGCTATCGAATCGATGGGGTTGAAGACGTTCGGCTTCGGCTTCGGTCGGCCTGATGTCTGGGAGCCCGAGGAGATCTTCTGGGGTCCCGAGGACACCTGGCTGGGAGACGAGCGTTACAGCGGCGACCGCGAGCTTGCCGGTCATCTTGGCGCGGTGCAGATGGGCCTGATCTACGTAAATCCGGAAGGGCCCGGCGGCAACCCCGATCCGCTGGCGGCCGCCAGGGACATCCGGGAAACCTTCGGCCGCATGGCGATGAACGACGAGGAGACGGTGGCGCTCATCGTCGGCGGCCACACATTCGGCAAAGCCCATGGCGCGGCGCCGGCAAGCAAGTACGTCGGTCCCGAACCCGAGGCCGCCCCCATCGAGGAGCAGGGTCTGGGCTGGAAGAACTCGTTCGGCAGCGGCAAGGGGCCTCATACGATCACCGCCGGCCCCGAGGGCGCCTGGACCAATGAGCCGACCAAGTGGGACAACGGCTTCCTGGAGAACCTGTTCAAGTACGAGTGGGAGCTGACCACGAGTCCTGCCGGTGTGAAGCAATGGACGCCGAAAAACCCCGAGGCCCAAGGCACCGTGCCGGACGCGCACGACCCGTCGAAGCGGCACGCGCCGATGATGCTGACGACGGACCTGGCGCTGAGAGAGGATCCGATCTATGCGCCGATTGCGAAGCGATTCTACGAGAATCCGGACCAGCTCGCCGACGCTTTCGCCAGAGCCTGGTTCAAGTTGCTTCATCGGGACATGGGACCCCGGTCGCGTTACCTCGGCCCCTGGGTTCCGGAGCCGCAGTTGTGGCAGGACCCCGTCCCGGAGGTCGATCATGCGCTAATCGGCGAGCAGGACATCGCCGCCCTCAAGCGCACGCTCCTCGACTCCGGCCTATCCATCCCGGAACTGGTCTCCACGGCCTGGAACGCAGCGGCCAGCTTCCGCGGCACGGACAAGCGTGGAGGCGCCAACGGAGCGCGGATCCGCCTCGCACCGCAAAAGGACTGGGAGGCCAACGAGCCAGCGCAGCTCGCGAAGGTGCTGCAGAGGCTCGAGCAGATCCAGCAGGACTTCAACCGCGCCCAATCCGGCGGCAAGAAGGTCTCGCTGGCGGACCTGATCGTCCTGGGCGGATGCGCCGCCGTGGAACAAGCGGCCAGGAATGCCGGGTACAACATCACCGTTCCGTTCGCGCCGGGCCGCACGGACGCGACGCAGGAGCAGACGGACGCCGACTCGTTCAAAGTACTCGAACCTGTCGCCGACGGATTCCGCAACTATATGCGCGCGGGAGACCTGCTGTCGCCGGAGACCCGCTTGCTGGACCGGGCCAACCTGTTGAGGCTGACCGCGCCCGAGATGACGGTTCTCGTGGGAGGGATGCGGGCCCTCAACGCCAACTTCGGGCAAACGAAACACGGTGTCTTCACCGACCGACCGGGGACGCTGACCAACGACTTCTTCGTGAACCTGCTCGACATGCGCACGGCTTGGAGACCATCGGCCTCGGCGGAGAAGGTGTATGAGGGGCGAGATCGCGCCACGGGCGAACTCAAATGGACCGCCACAGCCGCCGACCTTGTGTTCGGCGCGCACTCTCAGCTTCGCGCGCTGGCGGAGGTCTACGCCAGTGACGACGCGAAGGAGAAGTTCGTGCGTGACTTCGTGGCGGCCTGGAATAAGGTGATGAACCTCGACCGCTACGACCTGGTCGCATAGGATCGCATCCGGCAAGCGAGACTTCTCCTCTTGCGGCCTTCAGAGAAGCTTCCTTACCGAGTGAAGCGAGGGAGCAATGCAGAACGGGGATGGACTTGCCGCCTCCGCAGCGGCTTGAGCCGCTGCGGATCTCTTTTCTCATGTGGAACCACGCGCGTCCCGGCTTTGCGGCGCGCTTCAAAGAGAAGGATGGCGTAGGCCCTTCGGCTACCTGATGCAGCGGGGCGCGGTACGGGGGCTACGAGTCGGGCATCGCCTTCAGAGCGCAGCGAATCCACCGAACGAGCAGCGGGGGCCGAATACGATCTGGGAATATCTAACTCCGCCGCAGGCCCGCTCTCCGCACAACCGTTAAATTGGTACTCTGACCTGGATAAGTAGCGCCGCATTCAACGGTGAAAAATGGGCCCCTTAAAGCGCGAAACCGGGTGATAGCACGCTCTCCCATCTGCACCTGCAACCCGCCCGACCGTTCGATTCGACATACCGATTGCATCGCGCGCTGTCTCCCACCTTCGAGCCTTATTCCCATAAGGCGCCGTTCGCTCAGCACGAAATTCCGCAAGCGCGCCCCGGTATCCTGCCCGACCCCACTTGCGAGTATAATATAGCCAGCCTTTCCGCCATCCGGCGAAAGCGAGGGAAGGAAACGACAGTTCATGGCCTTGCACCCGTTGATGGAACAGCGGCGCAGCCTGCGCGCCTTCGATCCGAACCGGCCCGTGCCGCAGGAAGTCCTCGAACGGCTGCTGGAAGCGGCGCGGTGGGCGCCCTCCTCCGGCAACATGCAGCCCTGGCGGTTCGTCGTCGTGCGAGAGCCGGAGGCGCTGGCCCGCGCGCAGCAGGCGCTCCGGCGCGGCAACCAGACCTGGGCGACAAAGGCTCCCGTCCTTCTCATCGTCTGCGGAGACCCGGATGACGACTCGATCACGGACGGCAAGCCCTACTATCTCTTCGACTGCGGGCTGGCGGCGGAGAACCTGATCTTGCAGGGCGTGGCCGAAGGGCTGGTGATGCACCCGATGCTCGGCTGGTACGAGGAGCCGATGCGCGCCGCGCTGGAGATTC
>Ga0070741_10011120_pt1 | contig 16708 bp, 12 predicted proteins | sample Coa_R1_4_FD_66440 | JGI IMG/M metagenome (GOLD analysis project Ga0070741, IMG submission 66440) | Surface soil microbial communities from Centralia Pennsylvania, which are recovering from an underground coalmine fire - Coalmine... | ecosystem: Environmental > Terrestrial > Soil > Unclassified ...
GCTCCAGACACCTCCCCCTACCGCCGCACCAGCGGGCAGAATCACCGGCAACTTCGACAACACGCTGCAGAACCCCACTCCGACCCCGGCCGGAGCCCTTACTGAAACGCTGGGGCTAGGGGGCGCCGAACGTGGCTTCAGATCAGCGCTCGTTCATGCCGATAAGGGAGTAACGCGCCCCTGCCGGGCGGTCGTAGTCGAAGGAACCTGCCATGCCGAATCGTGCTTTCTATGACGGGCTATCGCTGGCCGGTGCCATCCGCCGGCTTGCCGATCACCATTACGAACCCGACAACCGCCACATCTCTCGCGACGAGTACGAGCTCCTCCTCCGCGCCGCTGCGGCGCTCGACGCGGCGGCGCACTGCTACGAACTCTTCCAGAACGCCGGCGCCGTCGAGGAGGTCGTCTAGTGGCCGGCGGCGGACGAGCGCGAGCAGCAGCCCGCTTCGCCGACGAGCTGACGGCTCGCCTGAGCGGGCTTCGGGATCTGAGCCGGACGACCCCCAATAAGTATCGAGAGCTCGAGGCGTGGCTCGCCGACCAGCTCGACGTTGACGCCGAGAGGGTCCGGACGGTTTACCTCAGCGATCTCAGCCAGCAGTACACCGCTCGTGTCGGAGCGAGTTTGATATCGGAACCACTCATCCTCGTCGTTCTCGGTTCGGACGACTTCGAACACCCGAATCCAGAAGGTGTCTCGACCGTGGACCGCCTGGCACGGATCTGCTCCTACGTCGGCAGGATCCACGTCATCATCATCGCCGAAGGCGCCGAGGGCGGACCGTGGGAAGTCCCGTTCATCGTCGGTCCCATCCTTTCAGAGATCTTTGCCCAGGCGCAGCAGCTGCTTCCCGACGCCGAACCGATCGGCGTCGTCGTCTCACCCCTCTGACCCGATCGAACAACGGGACCTAGGATGTACGCCGGATGGCGGGTCATGCTGAATGGGTCGAACGGCGATGGAGCCCGGTTCCGAACGTCGGCCGAGCCGCAGAAGTAGCCCGCGAAGGTTCAACCGACCGGGCCGAAGCTCGTTAACGATGCCCGTCCTCGCTGATTACCTCGACATCACCCCAGCGGCCGCCAGGGAACAGTGGCGGCGAATCCTCGTTCGGCCACCGCGACCGGACGATCCCAAGTTCCGTCAGGTCGACTTCGTCCCAATCGAGACGCTCCTCTGTCTGGCCGCCAGCATCCTGATCAATCACCGCTCCTACGGCGGGAGCACCGCCCACGCCGCTCCCACCCCGGTTCCCGAGCTTGCTGCACTCTTCCGCCGCACGCCGGCGTCGGTCCTCGCCAAGATGGCCAACCTCGATGGGTCCCGGGCCAACGGCGCCCGCCACGAGGTCGAGACCGCCGCCACACTGCTCGCCGATCCCGCCCGGATGGCCGCGGTCTACCTGATCGTGATCGACGCAGCCCGGGCAGAAGGGATCGGCCCTGCCGCACTTCCCGACTTCCTGGGGAGTGGCTTCCACCTCCTCGGCCAGGAGGAGCTTTCCGACACCGAAGTCGAGGCGGCGGTGGAGGGCCGCCTCGGCCGGCTCGCCGGAAAGATGGGCACCACCCCGGAGGAGGTCACCGAGCGGCTACTCGTGGCCGCCGCCCGGGTCGGTCAGCACCGCTTCGCAGCCGGCGTCCTAGTCAACTGCGGGCAGCAATGCGTCTTCTGCGGCTTGTCGCCAGGTCCAGAGCTGGCCAAGAAAGGGCTGCTGCTGGCCTCGCACATAAAGCCGTGGCGGGATTCGACCGACCAGGAACGGCTCGATATCAGCAACGGACTCGCCGCTTGCCCGTCCCACGACGCGGCTTTTGACAGTGGCCTCCTCTGGATCAACGGCGGGCTCGTCGTGCACCGGTCACCAGCGCTTGCTCACGCGGCGAAGACCAACCAAGGCATGGGGACGACCTTTGGGCAGCCTCCGGTGGCGCCGGGCCTTCTCCTCCCGGCCCACGCGATCGCTCCAAGGGGCCGCTATTTGGCCTGGCACCGGGAACACGTCGCCAGGGCTTGACCCAGGAAAGTCCGGGTCCTCGGCGGCTGGGGTTGAGGAAGAACCCGTTGGGAACGCAGAGGCCCGGAAGCGAAGAGGCCGTCGGGGTGAATTGGTGGATCCGGCTACGTGGGATCGAAGTCCTGTGCTCGGGGGCCACGTGGTGAGCGCACCCCAGCCCGGAGCCCACTCGCCACGGTCGATCGAACCTCCCTGGGCGGAAGGCCAGCCGTGGCACCTGCGTGATGAAGGGCCTCTCGGACGGCGTCGTCCCGGAGATGCCCGCCGCCGACGATTTGGCCGAGCGCGAAAGAAGCGCGGTTGAGTGCGTCGTTGCGGCTGCCAGGGATGGACGATCCTACGCGGCGGATCTCTGCAGCTAATGCCGCCCGGGCCCATGGCCGAACATCTCGGCCAACGGAGGCCCGCACGCCCGCCGGCACGGGCTTGTTGGTTTCCGGTGTGCGCGCGCCGATCCAGTCCGGCAACGGAGCTATCGGCAACGCGGCCGCCCACCGGTAGCGGCGGCCCGTGATGTGACAGCTGGGGGGAGCGATGACGTAGCCACCATCCCCACGGACGTCAATCCCAGGGCCCAGTCGCCCGGCGCTGTTGCGGACAATGCCGCCGGGGTGGGCGAACCAGTAGTGGCGTCCTGCGCCTGTTTCGACCGCCGCTGAGCGGGGGAGTTCGCCGTGAGACCGTTCCAGGGTGGCGAGCGTGGCCATGCCGCCGGGGCGTCGGTCGACGTCGAGGACGACCAGGCCGCTGGCGGAGCCGGTGCGGACCCCGACGTTCGCGGACGGCCACCGTTCGAACCAGTCGATCAGCCGGGTCGGATCCGTCGTGGCGTCGTGGAGTCCTCGGCGAGTGCGGGGATGCTTTGCCGGACTGGAGCAGTCGGCGTGGCCGCAGCTGCAATGTCCGTGGATGGGTTCGTGACAGGGGAACACCGCCCAGCCCCAGCGGGCATACCGGAGCGCGGCGTCGAGCGGCTTGATCGTCATGGCCCGACCTCGGCGACGCTGGCGCTGATCGGCCGGGTTGCCCTGAGTTCCGCGCCGGGACGCGAGCGGGCGGCTGTGGCTGCGGATCGGTGATCGACGGCGAGGTGTTCCGGCAGGCTGGCCGCCTGCCGACGGCTGAGGGGCGGAAGCATCATGTGCACGCCGAGCGTGTCGTCCACGATCTCGACCACGTGGAAGTCCCGGAGGCGGGAAAGCGCTCGGATGATCGGCGCATTGCGACCGGTTCCGGTCCCGACGCCGACCTCCGATGCGATCGTGGGCAGGTGGAGGCGGACACCGTCCGGCTCCTCTTCGAGGCGAGTGACAAGGTTGCGGTGGAGCCAGCAGGCGGTGGGCCCGAGCGTCGGCAACCAGTAGCGCTCGGCGTAGCGGCTCGCGGGGTGATGGCCGAGCGTTTCGAGAACGGGGTTGCGCAGCGGGACAACTGGGAGGCCGTGATGCGATGCGAACCAGCCGTGAGGGTCTGTCTCGGGGTCGATCGGGCCGGCGAACTGATGCCTGGTCACAGGCCAACCTCCCAGCTCTGAGCGGCCGTGCCGTCCACCGAGCGCCGGAGTGCGCTACTGGTCTCGTGAGCGCCGCGCTCAATGGAATGGCCGGTCGAAACCGCCCTGCGCCACGGCGTCCGCTCGCCCCAGTTCCGGAGAGCGCGAAGCTCAGGCAGTTCACCCGCTTCGACGGCGAGGAGGCCGGCGTCGATCACCCGGGCCACTGTGGGGTTCCAGGGGACCGTGGCTACCACCGGGAGGTCCAGGACGGCGGAGACGTCGCCGGCGTCGAGCGAGCGGCCGGGTTCGGCGACGAGGATGACGCCGTCGAGACGCAGGCCCGGGAGGGAGACGAGCGTGGCCAGGGCCAGGTAACACGGGCCGCGGACCACCGCGTACCGCTCTCCGTCCGGCGTCGGGCGGGAGAGGGCGGCGGGCCCGGCGTCGATGACCGTCACCGGCCCGGGATACCCCTCGAGCCCGGCCAGGGTTAGCCCTGGAACGACCGCGACCGGGTCACCGCCGGGGAGCGGCTGCGGGGTGCCCAGGAGCTGGGCCATGGCGACGGCGTCGTGGGCGAGGAGCGTGACCGGGCCGCTGCACGCTAGGTCGGTGGCGAGCGCGGCAGCGACGGTCGAGGTCCCCTGCCCGCCGCGGGCGCCCACGAGGGTGATGGTTCTGGTCATGAAGATCCTTTCGACTGGTCGGAGGGGTGCGTCAGCCGGCGGCGACGTCGATGCCGACATCGCCCGGGGCGGCCAGGCGCAGGGAGCCGAGGCGTCGGCCGACGCCGGGCGGGGCGGGGACGGCGTAGCCGTACCTGAGCCGGGCCTTGGCCAGTGCCGGTCCGGACAGGCGGAGCAGTCCGGCGGTCGGGAAGTCCACGACGACGGCGCCGCCGCCGGCGGAAACGAGCCGGACGTCACCCGGGCAGCCCTCGGGGATCCCGGCACTACCCCCGCCCGGGATGCCTCCCTGCCCAGCGACGACACGGTCGCCGGCGGCCACCTCGAGTCCTCCGACCCGGGCGGGTGGTCCGGTGAGCCGGCCGCTGGATCGCAGCGCGGCCCGGGCGGTGTGGTTGAGGTTCTCCGCCTCGGGGACCGAGGCGGCCAGCAGGAGAAGTTCGTCGGCCGTGCCGAAGCGGGTCGCCCATTCCGTCAGGACGGCGTCGTCAAGCCGGTGCCGGGCGGCGGCCTCGGGGAGGGGGTCGACCCGGCGGTTGCGCCGGCTGAAGGCGGTGGACTGAGCGGGGAGTCTGGAGGTTCGCATGCCCGGACCCTGCGGGAGCGACCTCACACGCCACCTCACACGCGACCTCATACGCGGGCGGGCGCGGCGGGCGCGGCCTGGTTTTGTCCGAGCGCGCCGCCGCATCCCACTCGGCGAGTGCTGCGACCGCATCGAGCGTCGATGCGGACTGTCCCCCGGACCCGGGATGCGAACGGCCGGCGACGGCCTATCCCGCGCTCCCGCCTAAGCGCATCCCCCGGGGGTCAGAGCGTGTACAGATCACGCCGTGTCCGCTCCGCCGACCGGCCGTAGGGATGCGGGGGGTTCCGGTCGACTCTCGATCGACGCCGAGAGCGCTCGACGAACGGCAGGACGCGGAGCGGTGAGACGCCGACGTCGGGCCCGGCGAGAGCGACGAGGACGGTCCATGGCGTTGCCGTCGAGGACGGTGAGCCAGCCTCGGAACGCACCATCCACGTCGGGCGCCCTCACGTCCCCTCGGGCCCCGATGGTGACTCCGCCGGCGTCTCCGGCTTGCGGGCAGCCGGTCCCGCCGGCCAGGACTCCGGCGAGACGGAACACGAGGAGCGGCAACGCCGGATTCCAGTTGGCGGAGAAATCGCGTCACAACCGTTCTAGAAAGTTGCGGGTGATGTTCTTGAGCTGACGTATGAGGTCGCGTGTGAGGTCCCGTATGAGGTGGTGTGTGAGGTCGCCTCCGGATCCTCGGCGCCGTGGCACGACTCCGAGACGCTCTGGAACTCGAATGGCTGACCCTCTCATCGGGCCCGACGGCGGAAGAGGCCGCCCGGCGCTGGGGCGAAGCTGAACCGGCCCTGGCGGGACTCGTGAGCGCAGCCGCCGTCGTCCGGTCCGCCAACCGGCGTGGGGCCGTCCGGAGATCGAACGACATCCTGGGTGCTCTTCTCCGGCTGGCTCCGGAGGACGGCCTCGCCCGCCGGGCTCTGCTCCAGACCCTGCTGCCGGCGCTCAACGCCTTGGCACTGCGCTACCGATGTGCGGAGGAGCGCGGCGACGAGCGGCTCCAGACCGTCCTCGTCCTGGCCCTCGAACGGATCGACGACCTTGCCGGTCAGTCGATCAGCTGGCCGGCTGTGGCGATCGCCGGGCACGTCCGTGATCGGCTCCGCCGGACGGCCCGCCAGGGGCTACTCGAGGTCCCTTTGGACGAGGCGGTGCACGTCACGGCCCGTCCGGAGCGGACGGCGGCCGAACGTCTCACGGGGGTCGTCCTCGACAATCTTCACCTCGGGACGCTCGGCCGGGAGGACGCCGCCCTGCTCTACACGACCCGGATCGCCGGCCACTCCCCGGCCCGGGTGGCGGCCTGTCGGGGGCTCGAGCCTGGCCTGGTCCGCACCCGGCTGCACCGTGCCGAGCGGCGCCTGGTCGACGCCGGGCACGCCGTGTGCTGAACATCGCCGTCATCCGGTCGATCGAGTACTACCTCGACCAGGTCGCCGAGACGCGGGCCGACTACTACCAGGGCCGCGGCGAATCCCCGGGTCGATGGCGGGGGAGTCTGGCGCGCCGACTCGGGCTGGCCGGCACGGTCACCCCCGAGGCGCTCCGGGCGCTGCTCGAGGGCCGCCACCCCCTCACCGGGGACCTGCTTCTCGCGGGGCGATCGGCGACCGGCGGCGGAAGGACCGCCGGGACAACCACGCCATCCGCCAGCGATGACTTCCTGGGGGTGGCCGCCGCCGCCGACCTCCTCGCCGCCAGTTCCCGGACGGTCCGGCGTTGGGCTTCGGCCGGTGAGGAGACGTGGCGGGCGGTGCAGGCCGCCACCCCCGACAGGATCCTCGTGACGGCGACCGAGGTCCGGGCCCGCATGGCCGAACTGCAGAGCGCCAGTGCAGCCGGCGACGACGGCGGCGAACCAAGCGGGTGCCTGCTCGTCCCGCCGGTCGACGGTCACCGCCGGCGGTTCGACCTGCCCCGCAGCGAAGTCGACCGCCTGCGCGACCTCCACCGGGGCCCGGCCGCCCGGCAGGGCTACGACATCGTGTTCCGCCCGGCCAAGGGGTGGTCCGTCCTCTGGGCGGTGGGGCCGGCCGATCTCCGCCGCGAACTGCTGGCGATCCACCATCAGGCGGTGGCGGACGCCCTCGGCTACCTGGAAGAGAGCGCTGCCCGGGGCCGGACCACGGTGCGCTGGCTCGGCCGCCGGGTCCGGGTCCGCGCCCGGGGCGAGGGCTTCGTGGTCGCCTGCTTCGACCACCGGGAGAGTCGGGCCGGCGACCCGCTTCTCCACACCCACTGCCTGGTGGCCAACGTGACGCGCCTCCCGGACGGCAGGCTCCTCGCCCTCGAGTCGTCCGGGCTCTTCCGCCAGCAACGGGCGGCCGACGCCGTGTACCGGGCCACCTTCCTCCACCTGGCTGCGACCCGACTCGGGATCCACGCCGACCCCGCGCCATCGGTCTTTCCGGAGCCGACCGGGGTGCCCGCCGAAGTCATCAGCGCCTTCTCGAAGCGATCCGACGAGATCGCGGCGGAGGTCGCCCGGCATGGCAGCACCTCGGCGGCTGCCCGCCAGCTCGCGGCCCTCGCGACGCGCCGGGCGAAGGAGGTAGCGGGCCGCTCCGACGATCTGCACCGGCGGTGGCAGGCCGAGGCCGAACGGCTTGGCTTTCGGGAGGCCGACGTGGCGGCCTGCCGCACCCATGACGTCGGCGTTGACTCCTCGATGGCCGACATCGACGCAGCACTTGATCGGCTGGCGGCCCCGGACGGGCTCACCGCCGGAGCAGCCACGTTCAGCCGGGCCGACGTCGTTCGTTCCCTCGGCGACATCCTGCTCGGCGGCGTTCCCGGATCCCGCCTCGCCGACTTGGCGGACGCATTCCTCGTGTCCGAGCCCGTCGTGCCCGTCCGTGAGCACCGGCCCGGCCGCCCGAGAGGCCGGATGTTCGACGGTCAGGGAGTGGTCGACGATCCGAGCGCCTCCCGGTACTCGGTGGCCGAGCTGGCACTCACTGAGGGCCGGGTGCTGGCGGTCGTGGAGGCCCGGAGCGGTCCCGCAGTCTCTCCGTGGCTGCTTGAGATGGCCATTGCGCGGCACCCGGAGCTCAGCGCCGAGCAGATCTCGATGGTCCAGGGGATTTGCTCCTCAGGTTTCCTGCTGCGACCCGCCGTCGGCTTGCCGGGCGCGGGAAAGACGACTGCCGCCCGTGTCGTCGTTGAGGCATTCCAAGCGGCCGGCGTGCCAGTCGTGGGTTGCGCCGTCACGGCCACTGCCGCCGACGAGCTGGGCCGCCGGACCGGTCTTCTGACCTGCGACACGCTCGCCCGGACTCTCATCGACCTCGATGAGCCCGACGGGCGGCTCCAACCCGGAACGGTCGTCATCGCCGACGAGGCTTCCATGCTGCCGACCCGGAGCCTCGATCGTCTCATCACCCACGTCGTGGCGGCCAACGGCACGCTCGTGCTCATCGGGGACCCCATGCAGCACCCCGCCGTTGGCCCGGGCTCATTCTTCACCCGGCTGGTCACCGAACGGTTGGACGTCCGCACCCTGGCCGAGAACCATCGGCGCCTGGGGCCGGTCTCCGACGAAGAGCGAGCTGCTGAGGCGGCGATGCGGGACGGCCGGGTCGCCGATGCCCTGAGGCTTCGGGATGAAGCCGGCCTGCTTACCAGAGCGGCGTCACCTTCCGAGCTCCACGGCCAGATCGTCGATGATTGGTGGGCCCAGGACACGGCCGTCCGGGACCCGATGATCGTCGCCTCCAACGAGACGAGGTCACGCCTCAACAGTGCCGCCCGTGAGCTTCTCCGAGCGGCTGGTGTAGTGACAGGGCCGATCCTTGTCGTCGATGGCATGGAGTTCCAGGCCGGCGACCGCGTCGTCGCACGCCGGAACGACCGAAGGCTCAGGAGCCCTCACGACGGCCGCTGGTGGGTTCGCAACGGCTCGTGCGGCCGCATCGTCAAGGTCGACATCGAGGAGAGCAGCGTCACCGTTGCCTTCGACACTGCCGGTTATGGAGCGCCGCACGAGATACGACTGCCGGCCGGATACGTTGCCGACCACTTGGAGCACGCGTACGCCCTCACGGACTATGGCGTACAGGGCCGAACTCTGACTCGCGCTCTGGCCGTGCTTGACGAGACGAGCACGACTCCTGGCGCCTACGTCGCGACGACACGAGGACGAGCCGAGAACCGAATCTACATTGCCGTCGGCGACGCGATCGACACCGAGGCTCTCGACTGCACCCACGGAATCCCCCGGACACGCGCTCCGGGACTCGAGGCTCTCGCAGCTCAGATCGCAGCGCGCCGTCCGGAAGGCATGCTTCACGACCGGGACCCGTATCTTGTCGAGGCCGTCGACCTGGCCGCGGGCGCCAGCCCCGCCGACCTCCAGGAGGAGGTGCAGAAACTGCGGCAATTGGCGTTGGAGGTCCCGGCGAACCCGGCGAAGTCGCTCGCCAACGCAGAAGCTGCCCTCAGACGCCTTCGGAACCACGCCCCGACTTCAGACAACCCGCAGTTCCTGCAGCGCATCCAACAAATCGAAGCGACGGTTGGGCGGCTCCGCCGGCAGCAGGAGCGCTACCAGCTCGCGGCTGCTTCCAGCTCGAAGCTCCGCCGCAGAAGAATCGTTGTCGCCGAGGCGACCGCGATGGTCGCCAACCGACGGAAGTACGATCGAGAAGTTGACCGGTGACTCGACACTCGCTGAGGGGCGCCTGTATCGCACCCGATGTGAGCTCTATGCGCCTCGGCTCCGTCCGAAGGTCGTCGCGCTACACCGATCCTCCCGACGGGCGTTTAACCGGACGGCCCTCAGCTAGGCCGTCGACCTTGAGCGCCACGCGCTGCGAAGCGGTTTCGTGGCGGGCCCTCACGGGGCGGAATGTCAGAGGCGACGTGGGTTCGTGAACACCGGAGTCGGAGTGCCCGGCGCCGCATTGGGCACTGCCCACAAGTTCTCCGGATTACGGAGATCGGCGTGACCACCGAGAACGACTCGCCGCCGTGCAGGAGGCGAAGAACGTGGAAACGGCCGCTGAAGCGGCGAACGCACCGACGAAGGCGGCGCCGATGCTTACTTCGGCGATGGCGAGGAAGCCGCACCGCACAGCCTCATCCGCGGCCCCGGCCTGAAGGGGCTATCGGGTCCTCGTATGGGTCGGGGAGTGGCCGCGGGTCGTGCGGGCGGGAAGGCAACTCCCGGCGCCTCACGGGATGGAAACGTGTTCACGACGATGTCGAGGTACTCCACCGTGCCGGTACCCAACCCGCCGTCGACGACCCATGTGAACCGATCATCGCCCAAGAGGAGGCGCGGCTCTCGATTATGGAATCCGCCAGAGCGATCGTGGGCTCCGACCTGGCGACATCGGGGTGAAAAGTTCCTGTCGAATGCGCGCTCGACGACGACGCGGGGGTCTTGCGATGGTCGATCTCGTTCTCGCAGGCGAGCAGCTGGGTCGCCAGGTTTCCCTCGACCAGCCGGTCATAGTCGACCAGACCGAGGTACCAGGACCATGTTCCGCCCAACCGTCACCGACCCGGCCCGTTCCCACTTGTCTTCACCGCGCAGTGGCGTCGATGGCCAGGCAGTTTCACCGGCTCGGGTCCCAATCGCCGAACCTGAGGTAAAAAGCTAAGAATGGATCGAGAATGTAGAACTCGTCATCCTTATAGGCCACAGCCGCGTCCCCAGTTCCGCGTGCCTTATCGGCTATATCGGCCATGTGGTAAAGACAACTCGTGATTTGTTGACTACGGGCTGGTTCGCTAAGATCTCGCTCAAGGATACGAGACAACTCCTGATAACGTATCCTCGTCTTCGGACCGGTCTCAGCAATTGCATAGAGAACGGCTCCATAGATATCAGTTACGCGACCATCGCGGAGCTGACGATCGATGCGCTCTTGACCCCTCTCTTTGGGTCCAGTCTTCAGCTTGGAAAATACTGACGGAGCAGATCGGTTCGCAATACGCCTGAAGAAACGGTCCCAGTCGTCTGGCACTACAAGAGAGACTGCGGAGCTTTGACGTTCCAAGATCCCCGCATCCGCAGCCACATCAAAACACAGCTGCTGCATCAAGAATGGCGCGCCATAACTAACGGACGCTAGCTTGTTCGCAATTATGCTCCCCGCATCGGCCACATTTAATACTTCGAAGCCTGTATGAGGAATAAACCGCAACTCTTCCTCGGTCCATGCTTCTATTCGCAGCTGCCAAACACGCCCGCCCATGTCTGGCTCGTGTTCGACCGCATCGAATGCCTCATGTGGCACTGCAATCATTACGACATGGGTGACGGGAATCAAGGACTTTACGGCTCGGGCAAGATCGCGCTTCACGTCCTCGGCAACGTAGTGGAAATCATCAATCACAATTGGTACAGGGAGAGTAGCGAGGCCCTCTCGAGCGACATCGGCGAGGCGTCGCTGCCGCGTCCAACGCCGCGCTGTGCCACTGGTTCCAGTTCCTCCAATTTTGCTGCCGACCTGAGCGATTGGTTTAATTCCGATGGACCCCGAGATCTCACTGGCTATTTGATCGGACTCCTGAGTACTCACCTCGACCTGGTCGTAAAGCCCGAGCCAATCGACGATCCGACTCCAGAAGTCGTCGATCGTCTGAATGTCAGAGCCTTGCATCCATATTGCCTCAGAAGACGGGAGCAGCCGTTCGATCAGAACCGTCTTGCCCGACTTCGTTGGACCAGACACGGAAAGGGCCTTGCCGCTCTGGCTCAGATATGACCTCACCTCCGCTTCGAGGTGACGGCTATCACGGGGGTTGTATGTGACATCCGGCGTTCCGCCGGCAACGAAGACGTTGCGAGTCAGAATCGCCGCGCTGGACACGCCCGAATCGTAGACCCTGGGCGAAACGCTCGGGGCACATACTCCCATCGGTGTGCAGGAGCTCCCGGTACCCTCTGCCTTCTGGCATCCACGGGAGAGTCAGCGCTCGTGGGCGGCGGCCACGCAATCATGGCCGTCGCCTCCGTTGAGCTCCGCCGGTCTGGACCCCGCATACGCTCAAGCCTTCTGCTCACGACGAGCGGCATTGAGATCCGCCGAGTGAGCAAGCGTGCTCCAGAACCGATCACCGGTGGTGCCGCGGGTCGTACGTGGCGCTTCCTCCCACGGTCAGAACCGACGGCTGTGTGGGCACGGAATGACGCGGTGGACTACGCGAACCCGGCGATGACGCGTCCCTTCCCTGGGCCCTCCTTGAGCCCTTGGTCGTGCGCAGGACGCCGCCGCCGCCGCCGTGCACCCGAATAGCGAGAGCCCCCAGCCGAACCGGCGTCGGTGGGTGACTGTCTGAGGCACGTATGGTACGCGTGAGGCGATTATCGCCGCCACCAAGGGCGAAGTCGGAGACGGGCAGGAGCCTGGTTCCCGTAGATCAGAAGAGCTTCGTCAGTTTGAAGACGTCGGAGGACGTCGCCCGGCGCGAGGCGGCGCCAAGTGGTGTGCTCGCTCCAGCTGCGGCCGGCTGGTCCATTGCTGCCGTGCTGGTTCCGCTCCTTGACTTGATGGTCGCCAACGAGTCGGGTCGCGAGGTCGAGCGTCTGGGGGTCGGCGATTCCGGTGCCGAAGATCTTGGCCTTGTGGTTGTTCAGGACGACGGGGGCGAGGTCGCCATAGATCGAGCGGATCTGGGCGAGGTCCTGCCAGGCGGTGACGAGGCTGATGCCGTGGCTCCGGGCGGTGGAGGCCCAGGCGGGGAGGTCCTTTGGGGCGGCGACGTTGCCGGCCTCGTCGAGGAGAGCGAGCAGGGGGTGCTTGAGGCGGCCGCCGTTCTGGTTGGCGGTGTCGTAGGCGGCTCGGACGGCGGAGGAGAGCAGGACGGTCAGAACCGGGCGGAGCCGGGCCTGGTCGTGGTGGGGTGCGATGATGTAGATCGTGTTGGGTCCGTTGAGCCAGGCGGCGAGGTCGATGTCGCAGCTCGTGGCGGCTTCGGCGACCAGCGGGTCGGCGTAGCCGAGGACGATGTTCTGGACGGTGGCGTAGACGCTGCTCTTCAGCCGTTCCTCTTTGGACCACAAGGCCTCCGCGGCGACGAGTGGGTCGAGGGCCCGGCCACCGGCACGGAGGAGGTGAATCTCGAGTTCGGCCCGGATGGCGGCTTCGAGCTCCTTCTCGATCTTCTCGTCGAGGCGCTGCTGCCAAGGTGGTGGCCAGTCGCGTGGCTGCCGGGCGGCCCTCTTGGCCTGGGGGCCACCTTCCATGACGAGCAGGCCCCGCAGTTCGTCGATGGCCATGGCGCGCACCGCGGGTGCCAGGTCGGTGCGGAGGCGCTCGGCGTCAGGGCCCTTGAGGGCGACGTCGACGAGTCGCGTCATGTTGGCCGCCTTCGACAACGCCGCCCGGACGGCCTCAACCTCCTCGGTGTCGACCCAGCGCACGACGTCTGACATGGTGGCGCCCGAGGTGGCGGCGGCGTGGAGCAGAGGGGCAAGGGCGAGGCGGGCCTGGTTTGTCCAGTAGTGGGCATCGTTGACCGATGATGCTTTCGGCTCGGCGGCCTCGCAGAGCCAGGCCGCGATTCGCTGGGCTCCGGCCCACGTGGAGCAAGAGGGCAGCGGACTCCACTTGGCGGTGGCAACACCGGAGCAGTGAGTGGGGTCGTAGACCCAGACGGTGCCGAGCTTGGAACGTCGTTCGAGGGTGGCGGCGAGAAGGTCGGTCTTGACGGAGGTGGCGATCACTGGGCCCTCCCATTCGAGGAGAGCCGGGATGGCGAAGCCGGCGGTCTTACCGCATCCGGACGGGCCGATCACGGCGAGGCTGGCATCCGACTCGGCGGCCACCAGGTGACGCCCGACGCGCCCCAAAGTGAGCCGTCCTGCGACGGGCGCCTTCACTTCAAGAAGGGGAAGCCGGCGGGCGATGCCCGCACCGGGGTCGACTCCCAGTGGGCGCCGCTGGTCGGGACGAAAACGCTGGGAGATTCGGAGACCGATGAAGGCCAAGGCCGACAGAACCGCTAGGGGGGAGAGGAGGACGGCCCAGTAGAAGAATGGGCTCGGGAAGAGCTTCTGCTGCGCTGCCGGCCAGGCCTCGGCCGGATCGGACAGGTGGGCCGGCAGGCGTCGGAGAGCATCGAAGGCGTCGGGGATCGCGGCGTGCAGTGCGCCGTTGCCGAAGAGGGCCACGGCCGCCCGCGATGCGGAGAGAAACAGTCCTGCGATGACTGCGACCGTCAGAGCTGCGGTGAGGAGGAGCCGCTCGAGGATGTCACCCGGCTCCGAGGCGTCCGGCTGCCTCACGCCCCTCTCGGGGAGCTGGCGCGAAGCTCCCGGTAGAGCTCGATGGTCGCCGGTTCCGGCTCGCCGCACGCATCGAGCTCGGCGGCCAGACGGCGGGCGTGCTGCCACGCCTGATCGATGCCGGATCGGTCTCCCGCCGCGGCGGCGACTCGCATTGCCGCACGGAGGAGAGCTTCCGAGTGCGGAACGCAGAGCTGGCCCTGCCTGACGGCCCAGCGAGCGGTGTCGATGTCGCCAGTTGAAAGGCACAGGTCGCAGAGGTCGAGCGCGGCGTCGGCTACGGCAGCCTCGATCTCATTGTCGATGCGTTCGAGTTCGACCCAGGCATAGCCGGGTGGCGGGTCGTGGAAGGGCCTGCCCCGTACGAGAGCCAGCGCGGACAGAAGTTCTCGCTTCGTGTCAGCCGACGGGCGGGACGCTCTGGCGGTGAATCGGCGAAAGGCGATCCAGTCGCAGGCGACGGCGTCTGAGAGGGAGAAGGCATTGGTGCCCCGGTCTCGCCGCAGGAGCGGTTCGCCGCAGGCATCGCTGCCGAGCGCACGCCGAGCCTTGTACGTGAGGTTAGAGAATGTTCCCTGGGAGCGCTCACCAAAGCGCTCGTCGGCTTCGGTGGCCGGCCACAGCGCGAGGCGTGCCCGCTCCGACCCGACCGAAGGGGGATGCGTGGCGAGGTAAGTGACGAACTCCGCGACTTGTGGGCGCGGCACTTCGGCGGGCCAGGTGACTTCGATGGGTCCGATGACGTTCACCTCCACGAGCGTTGTCGATACCTCGAGGTCGGGTTCCGCGCACTCACCGCCAGGACTGGGGGCGAGATCGGCTGCGTCGGCGGCCGCCTTCTCAGCTGCGGCTGCGTCGGCGGCCGCCTTCTCAGCTGCGGCTTCGCCGGCTGCCGTTTCGTCGACGGTCCGGTTGGGTTCCGCGCCGTCTTCCTCACCCGTAATGGTTTCGACTGGCAGGTCCGTGTCCCGCTTGGCCGTCTCCATGAGGATTTCCTGAATTTCCAGGATGTTGTGGACATCCGTGCAGCTGCGGAGGGCGACGCCGAGCGGAGCCAGCAGCCCCTCTCCGCTGGGCGCGATTGCGAGCCGCCAGTTTCCAGCCGTCGGAGGCCCGGCCGCCACGACGGCGAGCCCGCTGTGCGGTTGGGCGAGATCCAGCACGTCGGCGAGGTCGACTGGGTCCAGGGCGTCCGGCGTGACGAGGACAACGGTGGGCCCGGGCGGGATGTCGGACATCGCGGCCGCCGCCAGTCCGCCCGTAGCGGCCGGCCCGGCTACGCGGCGAAGTGATTCGAGGGCCTGGTCCGGTTCGAGGATCCGGACCCGATCGAGGTCGCGGAGTCGGCTCCCGACGCCTACCAGGCAGACATCGAGGGTGTCACCCCAGGGCAGGGTGGCGAGCTCCAGGGCGATGCGCTCGAGGGCGGCGACGACATGGTCTGGATCGCCGCTGACGGTGAGGGTACCGATCTCATCGAGGTCGACGAGGACCGAGCCGGCTTCGGTTTCGCCGGCGGTGACGAGCGCCGGAAGGTAAGCGGGAACTCCGCAGGCGAGCTGTTCGAGCTCTTCGAGAGCGACGGCCGGGTCGAGACGCCAGATATGCCCGTCCTCGATGGCGATGAAGCGCCCAGGCGCCACCGGCCAGGGGCGGGAGATCAGGACTTCGACGCCGAGATCGCCCACCCGGACGGCGAGGACGCCGGGGGCCGGGGGAGCGCTCTCTTCCGCGATCGCAGCGGCGAGGTGACGCATCGCCAGGTCGACCCAGGTCACGGCCTCGGCCCCGGGGACGGCCCGGACGGCGCGCTCGATGTCGGTCTGGACGGGAGTGGGTGTGGGGAAGCGGTGGTGGCGCCGTCGCCAGCGTTCCCTGTTCCGGCGAAGGAGCCCGAGATAGCCGAGGAACGCCCCGGCCATGACCGTCGGGATCCCGAGGACCGCGAGGCGAGCCCGGCCGGGCTCCCCCTCATCGTCTGATCGTCCGGATCCGGCGGTAGCCGGCTGTGCGGCGGTGGGGGCTTGCTCGGCCGGCCGGCTGCCGGACTCGGGGGCCGAGGGGGGTCGAGCCACCGCCGAGGGCGAAGGGTCCGGGGCTTCGACCCGGCTCGCCGGTGAAGCAGCATCCGCCGACCTCGCTGCCGGCGCGGGGGCTTTGGCCTGCAGGGCCACCGTCTCAGCCGTCGGAACCGGAAACGGAGGATCGGGTACCGGAATCTCCAGCCGCCAGCCCGGTCGAATGAGCCCCGGCTCCTCCAGATGGCGCCCGTCCGGCTGCAACCGCCCGCGGTTGATGTCATAGAGCTCCCGCCAGCGCAACGGATCGTTGAGATGGTGTTTCGCCAGGTCCCAGAGCGTGTCACCGGGGCAGACAAGGTGGACAGTCGTGGTGATCCTCGATGGACTGTGGTCCGGGGTGGAGGACGACGGAGGCGGTGCAGGCTGGGTGAGTCCATAGGGCGCAACCGCCGCTGGTGCCGGAACCGGGGTGGCGGCTCCAGCGAGACGAGGTGTGACCGTGGGAGCGACGGTCAGGAGGACGGCGGCCAGCCGCACGGCTAGGTGACTGGTGTGATTCGGGTCGTCTGGCGGGCCTGCTTGGGGCGTGAGTTCATGGTCGGTTCCTTTTCTGCGGAGCGCCGCAGCGGCCCGTCATGTCGATCTCCGCGGGGTTCGG
>Ga0070741_10011121_pt1 | contig 16708 bp, 14 predicted proteins | sample Coa_R1_4_FD_66440 | JGI IMG/M metagenome (GOLD analysis project Ga0070741, IMG submission 66440) | Surface soil microbial communities from Centralia Pennsylvania, which are recovering from an underground coalmine fire - Coalmine... | ecosystem: Environmental > Terrestrial > Soil > Unclassified ...
GAGGCAATCGAGGACGACGCGGGCGCGCCGCGCTTCCTTGCCGACCTCGCCGCCGCCCGCCCGATCGTCGCCGAGCCGTCGGTCGTGCGCCGCACGCGCTGGCTGCCACCCGGGGCGCGCGTGCTGGTCGGCGCCGGCGACACGGTCGAGGCGGCCGAGATGATCGCGCACCTGCGCGACGGCGCCGAGGCGACCGTCGTTCCGGCCGGCAAGCTGCTGGGGGTATCCGACCCGCGTCCTTACCTCGTGGCGAAGCCCGGCGCGCGCGTCGCGCGAGGCGACCTGCTCGCCAGCCGAATCGTGTTGTTCGGCTTGATCCGACGGGAGGTGCGCGCCCCCGTCGACGGCATCCTCTCGCCGCACCTGGCCGGATACGGCAACCTGGCGATCGTGCCCACGGAGAGCGGCGATGGCGTCGCTGCGCACGTGCCAGGCACGGTGGTCGGCCTGTTGGGCGACGAGGGCGTGGTCGTCGAGACGACCGCCGCGGTGATCTCAGGGGCGCTCGGGTTCGGCCCGGAGGCGCGCGGCCCGCTGCTCGCGCCGGCGGCGCGCATCGACGGCGCGGAGGCGCGCAGTGGGCGGCTGCGCGGCGCGGTCGCGGTGCTCGACGTGCTGGACCGGCCGCAGCTGGACCAACTCCGGGCCGCCGGCGCGGCCGGCGCCGTCGTCGGCTCGGTTCGGGCTGACCTCGCGGACGAGCTGGTGGATGCGCCGCCCGACCTTGCGATCGTCGTCGTCGAGGGCGTCGGCGCGGCGCCCCTGTGCGCCAGGGCACGGGCGGCGCTGGCCGCGCACGCCGGCCAGCTCGCCTGCTTGACGCCGGGCGCCAGCGCCGGCGCTCGCCCCCAGCCCGAGGTGCTGATCCCTGTGCAGAGCGGCTCGCCAGCACGCCTGAGTCCAGACGCGGTGCTAGCGGTCGGGGCGTCGGTGCGGCTGGTCGGTCCGACGACCTGTCTGGGCCGCGTCGCTGGGCTCGGCGGTGCACCGGCGCGGCTGGACGAGGGCATCTGGACGCGCGTGGCTGAGGTCGAGCTCGAGTCGGGTGAGCGGGTGACCGCTCCGCTGGCGAACCTGGAGCTGGTGGGCTGACTCTGCGCTAGGTCAGCTCGCTCCGACCCGCGCTCGCTTCGGCGGCGCGGTCATGAGTCGCGCCGTCGAGTCCTTGGCGAGGTCTACCTCGAACGGCTCGACTTCGCCGCCGTCCGGCTTCTGGAAGACCCGCACGACCGGTCGGTTGATGTCCGGGCTGCCGAGCTTGGCGACCACGCCCTGCCAGCGGTCCAGCGCGCCGCCGACGATCCGCACCGGGTAACCGGTCGGGTAGACCGGCACGATGTGCATGAACACTTGCAGGAGGTCGCCGTTCAGCTGCGCGCCAGCCATCCGCCGCATCAGCGACATCGCGAGCTCGCGCGGCAGCCGGGCGCGGAACGGCCGGTCGGAGCAGAGAGCATCGTACACGTCGGCGATCGCGGTGACCTGGGCGATCAGCATGATCTCTCCCGAGACGTTCCGGTTCAGGTCACCCCAGTCGGTGCCCTTCAGGCCGCGCGGGTAGCCGCCCCCGCCGTGCCATTCGTGGTGCTGGTAGGCAACGTGGTTGGCAAGCGGCTCGAAGTCCGGCACGTTCTGAAGGAAGTCGTAGCCCAGCCGCGTGTGGCGCTTGACCTGCTCGATGTCCGCCGGCGTCGGCGTCCCGGTCTTGCCGTCGGTCGTGTCGCCGGTGAACGCCTGTCCGACGTCGTGGAGCAGGGCCCCGCGACCGAGGCGCCGCAGGTCGGGAGGTTTCAGTCCGACTTCGCGGCCGAGCCGCACCGCGACCGACGCCACCTCGACGGCGTGGGCGAAGGCGAACGAGTCCTGGCCCTTGATCGAGTTGAGGCCGAGCTGGGTCGGCGCGTCGAGCATCTCGTCGACGATCTCGCGCACCGACTCCTGAATCGCGTCCGCGGGGACGCCCTGGCTGATCGTCCTGTGGACCTCGGCCGACCTTGGCAGCGTCGCGGCGGTGCTGGCCAGGTCCGGGCCAAGCACCTGCGTGACGCGCTCGCCGATCACCATCGTGTTCCGCGTCGCCTTGGTCGCCTTGCTGCGCGTCGCGAAGGAGAGCGGGTCGACGACCTCGATGCCCGCGGACTGCTTATCCTCGACGAAGACCGCCGTGTAGCCGCGCGCCTTGATGGCGCTGAGCAGCGACTCGTCGAGCTTGACGCCTGTCTGCGCCAGGACGTCGCCCCGTTCGTTGTAGAGCGCCTGCCCTAGCGGACTGCCGAGCGGGACGTCGTCGATCTGGATGATGCGCACGGCTGGCGCATTCTAGTCATGCGGCGCTTGCCGCGCTCTCCTGAACCTGAGCTCGCAGGCGAGCATATGCGTGGCAGGTCACGGCGGCCAGGACGCCCACTCGTCGACGACCTCGGCGATCGTCGACGGCGAGGTCGCGAGGTACCGCGGCGCCAGGTCGAGCCGGAAGGAGCCGTCGACGGGAACCAGCCGCTCGACGGTGTTGGTATACTCGCCGGCGGCCAAGCGACCGGAGAAAAAAGCGCAGGTGCCTCACCAGTACTACCCGGTCTTCGTCCTGGTCATACTGGCGGCTGGGCTCGTCGGGCTGATCTTGACGCTGCCCGGCCTCATCGGGCCCAGGCGAGTCGTTCCGGCGAAGTTCGTGCCCTACGAGAGCGGCATCAGGCCCGTCGCGCCGGCCCGACAGCGCTTCCACGTACGCTTCTCGATGATCGCGATGCTGTTCATCCTGTTCGACATCGAGGTCGTCTTCTTTTATCCGTGGGCGGTAAACTTCCGGCAATTGCGGGTCTTCGGGCTGATCGAGATGCTCATATTCATCGCGATCCTGCTCGTCGGCTACGTGTACGTGTGGCGTCGAGGAGCGTTCCGATGGGAGTGAAGCGCGAAGAGGTCGCGCTGCGGCCGGTCGACGCGCGCGGCGAGGCTTTGCCGCACGTGGGCCCGGAGGCGAAGTCGGGCGCACCGGGCGTCGTGCTGACGAAGCTTGCCGACTGGGGGCGGTCGCAGTCGCTATGGCCGATGACGTTCGGCCTCGCCTGCTGCGCGATCGAGATGATGGCGACGAGCGCGTCGCGCTTCGACCTCGCCCGGTTCGGCGCCGAGGTCTACCGCGCCAGCCCGCGCCAGGCTGACCTCATGATCGTGTCCGGCCGGGTGAGCCAGAAGATGGCGCCCGTCGTCCGCCAGCTCTACGACCAGATGCCCGAGCCGAAGTGGGTGATCGCCATGGGCGACTGCGCCTCGTGCGGCGGTATCTTCAACAACTACGCCATCGTCCAGGGTGTGGACAAGATCGTCCCGGTCGACGTCTACGTCCCCGGCTGCCCGCCGCGGCCCGAGGCGCTGATCCACGGGATCATCAAGCTCCAGGAGAAGATCCAGGGGCAGCGGCGGCCGACGTCGGCCGCGAGCGCCGAGGCGTCGTGACGCAGCCCGGACCCGGTGCCCCGCCAGCCGAGCCGGAGGCACCGCCGCCTCCACACCCGATCGTCGCGCGGCTGCGCGAGCGGTTCGGCGAGGAGGCGATCGAGATCGAGGAGATCAACGGGCAGCTCGTGGCCCGCGTCGGCCGTGAGCGGCTGATCGAGGTCGCGACCTTCCTGCGCGACGACAGCGCGCTGCGCTTCGACCACCTGGCCGACGTCACGGCCGTGGACTACCTCATCTACAACCCGGCCGGCGGCCCGCCCGGGGAGGGGCGGCTGCCGCGCTTCGACGTCGTCTACCACCTGTACTCGATCGCGTTGAACCACCGGCTCCGACTTAAGGTCGCGCTCGACGAGGACGACGCGAATGTCCCGAGCCTGACCGGCATCTGGCCGTCGGCGAACTGGGGCGAGCGCGAGACCTACGATATGTACGGCGTTACGTTCGCCGGCCACCCGAACCTCACCCGCATCCTGACCCCGGACGACTGGCAGGGCCACCCCCTCCGCAAGGACTACCCGCTGATCGAGGAAGAGATCGAGTTCACCGAGACGCTGCCGCGACTGAACCTGCCGCTGCGGCCGGTGCACGAGAGGTCGAAGGTCGATGGCTGACACGGTCGCCGCGCGCCCCGGCACGACGCTGGTGGAGGAGGACGGCAAGCTCCTCCTGAACATGGGGCCCCAGCACCCGGCCACGCACGGTGTGCTCCGGCTCGTGCTCGAGCTCGACGGCGAGATCGTCGTCTCGTGCCGCCCGGTCATCGGCTACGTTCACACCGGCATCGAGAAGACGTACGAGAACAAGACGTACCACCAGGACGTCACGATGACGGACCGGATGGACTACCTCTGTCCGTTGTCGAACAACCTGGCTTTCGCGCTCTGCGTCGAGAAGCTTTTCGGGATCGAGGCGCCGCCGCGCGCGCAGGTCGCCCGCGTGATCCTCGCCGAGCTGACGCGGCTGAACTCGCACCTGGTCTGGCTCGGCACCCAGGCGCTTGATCTCGGCGCGATCTCGGTCTTCCTCTACTGCTTCCGCGAGCGCGAGATGCTGCTTGACATCTTCGAGCTCTGCTCGGGCCAGCGGATGATGACCAGCTACATCCGGCCGGGCGGCCTCTACTACGACCTACCGGATGACTTCGCCGAGAAGGTCGAGGAGATCCTGCGGGTCTTCCCACCCAGGATCGACGAGTACGAGGACCTGCTCACCAACAACGAGCTGTGGCGCGACCGCACCATCGGGATCGGCAAGATTGGGCCGGCCGACGCGATCGCCTGGGGGCTCTCCGGCCCGAGCCTGCGCGCCTCGGGTGTGAACTGGGACGTGCGCAAGAGCGAGCCGTACTCGGGCTACGAGAAGTACGAGTTCGACGTGCCGCTCGGGACGAACGGCGACGTTTACGACCGGTACATGTGCCGGATGCGCGAGATGCGCCAGAGCCTGCGGATCATCCGCCAGGCGCTCGACGTGCTGCCGGGCGGCGACTTCGTCGTGCACGACCACAAGATCGCGTTCCCGTCACGCACCGAGCTCGCGACGAGCATGGAAGCGCTCATCCACCACTTCAAGATCGCGACCGAGGGCTACCGGGTGCCGGCGGGAGAAGCGTTCGTGCCGGTCGAGTCACCACGCGGCGAGATGGGCTTCTACATCGTCTCGGACGGCTCCGGGAAGCCGTACAAGGCCCACGTGCGCGCGCCGAGCTTCTACAACTTAGCCGCCATCTCGAAGATGGCCGAAGGGCTGTACGTCGCCGACCTGGTGGCGCTCATCGGCTCGCTCGATCCCGTGCTCGGCGACGTGGACCGCTAATGCCGCTCAGCGAACAAGCGCGCGCCGAGATCCAGGCCGCCATCGCCTACTACCCCCAGCGCCGCACGGCCGTCCTGCCGGCGCTGCGGATCGCACAGCGCGACCAGGGCTTCCTCGGGCCCGAGCAGGTGAACGAAGTCGCCGAGCTGATGGACCTCGACCCGAACGCGGTCCACATGCTCGTGACCTTCTACGACATGCTCTACCGCGAACCGAAGGGCAAGTACGTCCTTGGCGTGTGCAAGAACATCGCCTGCTATCTGCGCGGCGCCGACCAGATCATCGAGCACCTGCAGGATAAGCTGGGCGTCGGCTTGAACGAGACGACGCCGGACGGCATGTTCACCATCCGCGCGTTCGAGTGCCTGGCGTCGTGCGGCACGGCGCCAGCGCTGCTGCTGAACAACGAGGAGTACGTCGAGAACCTGAGCATCGAGAAGGTCGACGCGCTGCTCGAGGCGCTGAAGGCGCGGCCTCCCGAAGCGGCCGGCGAGCACCGCGTCCCCTGGGGCACCAATGACTGAGAGGGCGGTCAAGCAGCCAACCGCGAAGGGCTACGAGAAGGTCCTGACGCGGAACGTGGGTGTTCCGCGCGCCTACGACATCGACGTCTACGAGTCGCGCGGCGGCTACGCCGGCCTGAAGAAGGCGCTCCAGATGAAGCCGGCCGAGCTCGTGGACCTTGTCAAGAACTCGGGGCTACGCGGTCGGGGCGGCGCCGGCTTCGCGACCGGCCTGAAGTGGAGCTTCGTCCCGAACACGCCGCCGCCGCGCTACCTGGTCGTGAACGGCGACGAGTCGGAGCCCGGCACGTTCCACGACCGCGAGCTGCTCGAGAACGACCCGCACCAGCTCGTCGAAGGCGCGATCATCACCTGCTACGCCGTCAACCTGACGGCGGCGTGCTTCTACGTCCGCGGCGAGTTCGCACTCGGCTACCACCGTCTACAACGGGCCGTGAAGCAAGCGTACGAGAGAGGCTACCTCGGCAAGAACATCCTCGGCTCGGGCTACTCGCTCGAGGCGTACCTGATCCAGGGCGCCGGGGCATACATCTGCGGCGAGGAGTCGGCGCTGCTCGAGTCGCTCGAGGGCAACCGACCGATGCCGCGCTCGCGGCCACCGTTCCCGGCGGTCGTCGGCCTCTACGGTCGGCCGACGGTCGTCAACTCCGTCGAGACGATCTGCAACGTCCCGCACATCGTCGAGCGCGGGCTCGAGTGGTACCTGTCGCTGGGCACGCCGCCGCGCAACACGGGCCCGTTCATCTATTGCCTGAGCGGGCAGGTGAACAACCCCGGCAACCACGAGGGACCACTGGGCATCACCGTCGGCGAGCTGGTCAACGACATCGGCGGCGGCGTCTGGGGTGGCCGCAAGATGAAGGCGTTCATCCCGGGCGGCGCCTCCTCGGCCTGGCTGAACGGCGAGTGCTGGGACGTCAAGCTCGACTTCGACACGCTGGGCGGGATGAAGACGATGCTCGGCTCCGGCGCGCAGATCGTGCTGGACGACCAGTGCTGCGTGCCGCACGCGGCGACGCGACTCTCGGAGTTCTACAACCACGAGTCGTGCGGCAAGTGCACGCCGTGCCGCGAGGGCACCCGCTGGATCGTCAAGCTCGCCCACCGCATCCTCGACGGCGAGGCCGACTCGAAGGACGTGGACACGCTCTTCTCGATCGCCGACCGGATCGGCTTCGGCCCACCGAACAAGATGACGCTGTGCGCGCTCGGCGACGCGGCGACGAGCTGCATCACCAGCACGATCCGCCAGTGGCGCGACGAGTGGGAATACCACGCCAAGCACGGCAAATGCCCGACGCCGACCGGTAAGCCGGTCAACCCGATCCTGTAAAGACGGTGCGACTCATGTCTTTCCGAGCGAAGCGAGGAACCTCGGCCGGGCTGGCCACGGCGAGCGCGCGGGGCGAACGCGACGGTCGACATTCCTCGTCGCGCGCGCTCCTCGGAACGGCGGGTGGCGGAGCGGTCCGTGTCCGATAACCTCGTCACGCTGACCATCGACGGCAAGACCGTCCGCGTACCGCGCGGCACGCTGGTCGTCGAAGCCGCCAGGCAGGTCGGCATCACGATCCCGGTCTTCTGCTACCACCACCAGATGAAGCCCTACGGCGCCTGCCGTATGTGCCTCGTCGAGATCACGCCCGGCCCGCCGCTGCCGCAGACCGCCTGCACGTCGCCCGTGGCCGAGGGTATGGTCGTCAAGACCACGTCGCCGATGGCGGTGTCGGCGCAGAAGGCGACCGTCGAGTTCCTGCTGCTGAACCACCCGCTCGACTGCCCGGTCTGCGACCGCGGCGGCGAGTGCCCGCTGCAGGACAATACCTTCGGCTTCGGCGGCGCCGAGAGCCGCTACCTGGAAGAAAAGCGCCATTACGTCAAGCCGCTCGCGCTGTCCGACGAGGTGCTGCTCGACCGGGAGCGCTGCATCTTGTGCTACCGATGCGTGCGCTTCTGCCGCGAGATCGCCGGCGACGAATCGCTGACCGTCATCGAACGCGGGACGGAGAGCCAGATCGGCCTGGCGCCTGGCCGCACGTTCGACTCGCCGTTCTCCGGCAACACGATCGAGATCTGTCCGGTCGGTGCGCTGACCTCGACCCGATACCGGTTCGCGGCGCGGCCCTGGGACATCAAATCGGTCGCGACGATCTGCCCGCACTGTCCGGTCGGCTGCAACGTCCGCGCCGACGTGCGCAACAACGAGATCAAGCGGTTCCTCTCGCGCGAGAACCTCGGCGTGGACGACGGCTGGCTGTGCGACCGCGGGCGGTTCGGCTGTGCGTTCCCGAGCGGGAGCGACCGGATACTCGCGCCGATGGTGCGCAAGAACGGCGAGCTCGTCGAGACGAGCTGGGCCGAGGCGATCGACGCCGTCCAGGCTGGCCTCTCGGCGGTGCTATCGAAGAGCGGCGGCACGTCGATCGCCGGGCTCGCCGGCTGCCAGCTCACCAACGAGGACCTCTTCTACTTCAAGAAGCTGCTGACCGAGGGGCTCAGGAGCCCGAACGTCGACCACACGCTGCGGCCACACCCGGCATCGCCGATCGGCCCGGACGCCGCCAGCGCGACGATCCAGGGGATCGACCGCTCGGACGTCGTCGTGGTCGTCGGCGCCGACCCGATCGTCGACCAGCCGGTGCTCGACTTGCGCCTCAAGAAGGCGGCCAACCGCGGCGCGGCCCTCGTGGTGATCGGGTCGAAGCAGACGGATCTCGTCAAGTACGCTCGGTCGTGGTTGAAGACGGGCGAGGAAGCGATGGCGATCGAGGCGCTGCTGCAGCTCCTGCCCGAGGAGCTCAAGGCCGCGCGGGAGAACCGCCGGAAGGCAGCCGAAGCGGCCGCCGATCGCGCCTTCGCCGACGCCGTCAAGCGCGCGCACGACGCGGCCGTCGCCAAGGCGAAGGAGGCTGGCGAGCCGGAGCCCGCCCCGTACGCGACTCCCGCCGAGGGAGGCGAGCGCTACGGGATCAGCCGCCAGGCGCCGCCGCCGCAGCCCGAGCCCCGCGCCCAGGGCGTCGACCAGCTGATCGCCGCGCTGAGTACGCGGACCGTCGAGGAGCGCGCTGCCGCCGCCGGGCTGACCGCCGACGCGCTCAAGAGCACAGCCCGGATCATCGGCGGTGGCGAGCGGGTCACGATCGTCTACCCGCGCGAACGCGGCGCCGACCGGGCGTTCCTCAACGCCGTGACCAACCTCGGACTGTTGACGGACGCGGTGGACCGCCCCGGCGCCGGCTTGATGCCGCTCGTGCGCGAGACCAACCAGCAAGGCGCGATCGACGTGGGGGTAGCGCCACATGGCGGCGGCATCGCTGGCGCCGAGATGGTCGCGGCCGCGAACGACGGCCGCCTCAAGGCGATGTACGTCGCCGGGCGCTGCCTGGCCGACGAGCCTGGTGCGCTCGAGGCGCTCCGCAAGCTCGAGTTCCTCGTCGTCCAGGACTACCGCTTGACCGAGACGGCCAGGCTCGCCCACGTCGTGCTGCCCGGACTAACGTTCGCCGAGAAGGACGGCAGCTACACCAATCTCGACCGGCGCGTGCAGCGCCTGCGGCAGGCGCTGCAGATCCGCGGCCAGGGGCGGCCCGACTGGCGGATTTTCCGCGACGTGCTGAACGCGCTGGGCGGGGCGAGCTTCGTCGCCGAGGCCGGTGACGTCTTCGCCGAGATCGCGGCGAGCGTGCCGCGCTACGGCGAGCTGACGTTCGGGCGCCTCGGCTTCAAGGGCATCCAGATCCCCTACCAGCCGACCAGCTACCAGGTCCTCGTTTGAACGAGACGCTCTTCCAGGTCATCCTCGCGGCCGTCAAGTCGGTCGTCATCATCGGCTTCCTTCTGACCGCGTTCGCGTATTTGACGCTCTTCGAGCGGAAGGTGCAGGGCCGGATGCAGGTGCGGTACGGGCCGAACCGCGTCGGGCCCTTCGGGCTTCTGCAGCCGCTCGCCGACGGCATCAAGCTCTTCTTCAAGGAAGACGTCAAGCCAATCGGCGCCGACCCGATCGTCTACCTGCTCGCGCCGGCGATCTCGACGATGGTCGCGCTGGTTGCCTTCGCGGTGATCCCGGTCGGGCCAAGCGTGAACATCTTCGGCCGCGAGATCGGGCTGTACCTGTCGGACGCCAACATCGGCATCCTGTACGTCCTGTCGATCGGCTCGCTCGGCGTCTACGGCATCACGCTGGCGGGATGGTCGTCGAACAACAAGTACTCGCTGCTCGGCGGCATCCGCGCGTCGGCCCAGATGATCTCGTACGAGCTCTCGCTCGGGCTGTCGCTGCTCGGCGTCGTCATGATCACAGGCTCGCTCAGCCTGCTCGACATCGTCGCGGCGCAGGCGAGCGTCTGGAACATCTTCTGGCAGCCACTCGGCTTCCTCCTCTACCTGATCGCCGGCGTCGCGGAGACGAACCGCGCTCCGTTCGACCTGCCCGAGGCCGAGACGGAGCTGGTCGCCGGCTACCACACCGAGTACAGCGGCATGAAGTTCGCGCTGTTCTTCATGGCCGAGTACATCAACATGGTCACCGTTTCGTCGATCGCGACGACGATGTTCCTCGGCGGCTACCACGGGCCGTTCAACATCCTCGACGGACCGTGGTGGTTCCTGCTGAAAGTCGGGCTGCTTCTTTTCTTCTACGTCTGGCTTCGCGCGACCCTGCCGCGGCTGCGCTACGACCGGCTGATGAACTTTGGCTGGAAGGTGCTGCTGCCGCTCGCGTTGTTGAACGTCATCCTGACCGCGTTCGGAATCCTCCTGTTCGGAGGGAGCTGATGGCCAACCTCGTCGAAGACGTCGGCGCGCTCGTCAAAGGGCTTGGCACGACGTTTAAGCACCTCTTCCGGCAACCGACGACCGTCCAGTACCCGGAGGTCAAGCGGCCGGTGTCGCCGCGCTTCCGCGGCAGGCACCGGCTGATGCGGTACGAGAACGGGCTCGAGCGCTGCATCGGCTGCTCCCTCTGCGCCGGCGTGTGCCCGGCCAAGGCGATCTACGTCGAGGCCGCCGAGAACACCGACGAGGACCGGCACTCGCCCGGCGAGCGGTACGCGCGGCGGTACGAGATCAACATGATCCGCTGCATCTTCTGCGGCTACTGCCAGGAGGTGTGCCCGACCGAGGCGATCGTGCTCGGCCCGGAGTACGAGCTAGCTGACTACGACCGACCGTCGTTCGTCTATACGAAGCAGATGCTCCTGGTACCGGACCCGCGAGCCGCCGAGCGCCAGGTGGTGGCGGCGCGGTGAGGGAACGCGGAGTGCGAGGGAGCGGCCCTACTTCGGGTGCTGGCGACATCGTCCCTGGCGCTCGTGACGCCCTCTCTCGGAGGGCGGGGGGGTCACGGGGCGAGGGCCTCTCTTGATCGGCCTCATCTTCTTCGCGATCGTCGCCGTGGTCGCGATCGCGGCCGCCGCCGCGGTGGTCATGCTGCGCAACCCGGTCCACTGCGCGCTGAGTCTCGTGGCGACGCTCGGCTGCGTGGCGCTGCTCTTCTTGAGCCTGAGCGCCGAGTTCCTGGCCGCTGTCCAGGTACTGGTTTACGCCGGCGCGATCATGGTGCTGTTCCTGTTCGTGATCACGCTGCTCAACCCGCTGCGGCCCGAAACGCCCGACCGGCTGCGCAACCAGGGCGTCGTCGCCGGGCTGCTGGCGCTGGTGCTGCTGTTCGAGCTGTGGCTGGTGATCCAGTCAGGCGTGCTGGCTGCGGTGCCGGCCACGCCGCCGCCCGTCGCCGACGTCGGCAACGTCGAGGCGCTCGGCCAGGCGCTCTACTCGGCCTGGTCGGTGCCGTTCGAGATGACCTCAGTGCTGCTGCTCACCGCGATCGTCGGGGCGGTCGTGCTCGGTCGGAGGCAGACGCCGTGATCCAGGTTGCCCCGCTCCCGTACTACCTGATCCTGAGCGGCGTGCTGTTCACGATCGGGGCGATCGGGTTCCTGGTCAAGAAGAACCCGCTGATCATGTTCATGTCGGTCGAGATCATGCTGAACTCGGCCAACCTGGCGTTCGTCGCCTTCTCCCGCTACTTGAACCAGATCGACGGGCAGGTGATCGTGTTCTTCATCATGACGATCGCCGCGGCGGAGGTCGTGGTAGGCCTGGCGATCATCGTCGCGATCTTCCGCTCGCGCGCCACGGTGGACGTGGACGAGGTGAACGCACTTCGTGGGTAACGGCAGCTTGTCATTCAGAGCAGCCCGAGGAATCGCGGCCGCACTGGTCGACCGGGCGCCGGTGGGCGGCCGAGACGGACGAGACTCCTCGTCGCTGGTGCTCGTTGGAATGACAGGGAACGGCTGAGGGATGACGACCACGCTGACGCTCGCGCTGCTCTGCCCGCTGCTCGGCTTCCTCTACTGCGTCCTGGTTGGCTGGCGGCTGCCCCACCGTTACTCCGGCATCGTCGCTTCCGCCGCGGTGGGCCTCTCCTTCGTCTTCGCGGTGCTCGTCTTGGTCGGGTTGTTGGGCGTGCCGGCCGAACAGCGGTTCCAGGACATCGCGCTCGCGCCCTGGATCGACGCGGGCACCTTCCACGCCCCGTTGGGATTCTGGGTCGACCCGCTCTCGACGCTGATGCTCTGCGTCGTTTCCGGCGTCGGGTTCTTGATCCACGTCTACGCGACCGCGTACATGACCGACCACCACGGCCACCTGGACCCGGGCTACAACCGCTTCTTCGCCTTCATGAGTCTGTTCGTCCTGGCGATGCTGGTGCTGGTCCTGGCCGACAACTTCGCGCTGCTGATGGTCGGCTGGGGCGGCGTGGGCGTCTGCTCCTACTTCCTGATAGCGTTCTGGTTCGAGAAGCCCGAGAACGCCAGCGCCGGTGTCAAGGCGTTCGTCACGAACGCGATCGGCGACGTCGGGCTGTTCCTGGCGCTCTTCCTGATCTTCTGGACATTCGGGCGGGTCGACTACGACGGCGTCTTCAAGGCCGTTCAGGCGGGAACCGGCTCGGGCTCGACGACCTGGATCGCGCTGCTGCTGCTCGTCGCCGCGGCCGCGAAGTCGGCGCAGATCCCGCTGCACGTCTGGCTCCCGGACGCGATGGCCGGACCGACGCCGGTCTCGGCCCTGATCCACGCCGCGACGATGGTGACCGCCGGCGTCTACCTGATCGCGCGCGCGCACGTCATCTACGAGCACGCGCCGGCGGCGATGGCCGTCGTGGCGGCGATCGGCACGATCACGGCGATTTTCGCCGCGTCGATCGCGCTGGTGCAGCAGAACCTGAAGCGTGTGATCGCCTACTCGACGCTCTCGCAGCTCGGCTACATGTTCGCCGGCGTCGGCGTCGGCGCCTTCTCGGCTGGCATCTTCCACCTGTTCACGCATGCCTTCTTCAAGGCGCTGCTCTTCCTCGGCGCTGGCATCGTGATCCACGAGCTGGCCGGCGAAGAGGACATGCGGGTGATGGGCGGGCTCCGCCGTCGGATGCCGCTCGCCTGGGCGCTGTTCGGCATCGGCGCGCTGGCGAACGTCGGCTTCCCGCTCACTGCGGGTTTTTTCTCCAAAGACGAGATCGTGTCGGCCGCGTTCTCGTCGCCCAATTCGAGCGCGGCGCTCGGCGTGGTCCTGATGATCACGACCGGGCTGACCGGCTTCTACACGTTCCGCGCCGTCTTCCTGACGTTCCACGGCGAGCCCGCCCCGGAGCAGGCGAAGCTGATCGACCCGCACAGCCACGGCCCGTCGAGGGCTATGGTAATCCCGGTCGCGGTCCTCGCAGTCTTCGCGCTGCTGGTGGGCTTCGGCTACGCCGGGGTGGACGGCTTCCTAGAGCCCGTCTTCGCGCGCTGGGGCGGCCACGACGTCCCCGGCCAGGGGCCGCTCGCGCCGATCGCGCTCGTGACGGCGCTGATCGGCGTGGTGGGCATCGGCATCGCCTGGCTCTACTACCTGCGCGACCGCACGCTGCCGGAGCGGACGGCGCGCGCGCTGGCGCCCATCCACACGCTGCTGCGCAACGCCTACTATGTGGATGACCTTTACGCCGCGGCGCTGGTCGGCGGCGGCCGGGTGCTGTCGCTCGGGCTCTCAGGGACGGACAACCTCGTCGTCGACGGCGCGGTGAACGGCGTCGCCGGGACCGTGAGGTGGCTCGGCGTCGAGCTCAGCCGCGTGCAGAGCGGGTTCGTCCGCAACTACGCGCTCGCGATCCTGGCCGGCGTGATCATCATCGTCGGCTACATGTCGCGGGCGGGGGCGTAGCTCGATGCTGACCGCGCTAATCGTCATCCCGATCCTGGGCGCGATCGTCGTCTACTCGATGCCGCGCGCCAACGCGGCGAACGTCCGTGTCGTCGCGCTCGCGGCCGCGCTGATCGATCTCGCTCTCGCGGTGATCGTGCGCGCGTCCTTCCAGCCGGTGGCCGACCTCCAGCTCGTCGAGCGCGCCGACTGGGTTCCCGCGCTCGGCATCCAATACTTCCTCGGCGTCGACGGCATCTCACTCTGGATGGTGCTGCTCACCGCGTTCCTGACGCCGCTCGCGATCGGCGCGAGCTGGCCGTGGATGGAGGAGCACGCCAAAGAGTACGGCGCGCTCCTACTGCTGCTCGAGGCGGGCGTGATCGGCGCCTTCGCGGCGGCCGACGTGGTGCTGTTCTTCGTCTTCTGGGAAGTGATGCTGATCCCGATGTACCTGCTGATCGGGGTCCTGGGCGGCGCTCGGCGGGTCTACGCCGCGTTCAAGTTCTTCATCTACACCGCGGTGGGCTCGCTGCTGATGCTGGTCGGCATCATCACGCTCTACGTCAACGCGGCCTCCACCGGCCGGGCGACCTTCGCGATCGGCGACTTGGTGCGCACGCCGCTCAGCGGCGGGGTCGCGACGCTGGTCTTCCTGGCGTTCGCGCTCGCCTTCGCGATCAAGGTGCCGATCTTCCCGCTGCACACGTGGCTGCCCGACGCCTACACGCAGGCGCCGATCACGACGCTCGTGCTGGCGACGATGCTGGTAAAGGTCGGCGCCTACGGCTTCGTGCGCTTCTGCCTACCGCTCTTCCCGGCGACGATGCAGGCGAACGCTGACTGGATCTCGGTCCTCGCCGTGATCGGGATCATCTACGGCGCGCTCTGCGCGATCGCCCAGCGGGACCTCGTGCGGATGCTCGCCTACTCCTCGATCTCCCACCTCGGCTTCATCGTGCTCGGCATCTTCGCGCTGAACACGCAGGGCGTGATGGGCGGCCTCTACCAGATGGTGAGCCACGGCCTCACCGCCGGGATGCTGTTCGTGATCGCCTCGATGCTGCTGCGCCGGACGGGCACGCTCGACATCCCGAGCCTAGGCGGCCTGGCGAGCCGTTACCCGCTCATCACCGCGTACTTCCTGCTGGCGATGTTCGCCGCGGCCGGCGTGCCTGGACTCAGCGGCTTCGTCGGCGAGCTGCTGACGATGATGGGCGCGTTCCAGCCGCACCGCAGCTACGTGGTCGTCGCGGCGTGCGGCGTCGTGCTCGGCGCGATCTACCTCTTCTGGATGTTCCAGCGGGTGATGCACGGTCGGCCGCGGACCGACGTCGTCGCCCAACCGTACGACCTCACGCGGCGCGAGGCCTGGGTGCTGACGCCGCTCGCGATCGCGATCGTGGTGATCGGCGTCCAGCCCGACGTCCTGCTCGGCCGCATCGAGTCGAGCGTGAGCGCGTCGCTCGGCCAGGCCCGGCTCGTCCAGGCTCGGCCGGTCGAGCCGAATAGCACCATGTTGGTCGCCGGAGTAGCCGTTCCATGAGCTTCGCGGCCGCGACCATCAACCTGGGTGCGATCGCCCCGACCGCGGTCCTCGCCGTGGCGGCGATGCTGGTCCTCATGGTCGGCGTGTTCTTCAACCACCGGCCGACGCTCTCAGCTCTCACACTCGTCGGCCTCTTCTGCGCGCTCGTCGCCGCGCTCGGGCAGGGGGCGCGCGGCCAGGTCGTGCCCGACGCGCTGCTGGTCGGCGACGACTTCGCGACCTTCTTCACCGTGATCGTGCTCGTCGTCGCGGCGATCACGGTGCTGCTCTCCACCCAGTACGTCGCCCACCACACGCTGACGGCTGGGGAGTACTACGCGCTGCTGCTCTTCTGCTGCTCCGGGATGACGCTCGTCGTCAGCTCGGCCGACCTGGTGATGGTGCTGCTCGGGATCGAGATCCTCTCGGTCGCGCTCTACGTGCTCTCCGGCTTCTCGGCCGGCGAAACGAGGGGGCAGGAAGCGGCGATGAAGTACTTCCTGCTCGGCGCTTTCTCACTCGCCTTCCTCATCTACGGCACGGCGCTCACCTACGGCGCCGTCAAGTCGACCCACTTCGGAAACATGGCCGCGGCGCTTGGGGCCGGCGCGCAGGTGTCGCTGCTCAGCAACCCGCTGCTGCTGGCCGGGGTCGGGATGATCCTGGTCGGCTTTGCCTTCAAGCTCTCCTTCGCACCATTCCATATGTGGACGCCCGACGCCTACGAGGGCGCCCCGACGCCGATCACGGCGTTCATGTCGGTCGCGACGAAGGCGGCGGTGTTCGCCGGGCTGCTGCGCTTCCTGACGTTCGCGGTGCCGGCGCTGCGGCCCGAGTGGACGTCGGTGCTGTGGGCGCTCGCGGTGTTGACGATGATCGTCGGCAACGTCGCGGCGGTCGTCCAGTCGAGCGTCAAGCGGATGCTCGCCTATTCGTCCATCGCGCAGGCCGGCTACATCCTGGTCGGCGTCGTGTCCGGCACGATCGGTCAGGCGAGCGTGATGTTCTACCTGCTCGCCTACGCGTTCATGAACGTCGGCGCGTTCGCCGTGTTGATGGCGCTGGGCGAGCCGGGCCAGTCCGACCCACAGATCGCCGACCTCGACGGGCTGACGCAGCGGCGGCCGCTGCTGGCGCTGGCGATGACGGTCTTCATGCTCTCACTCGCAGGCATCCCGCTCACGGC
>Ga0070741_10011122_pt1 | contig 16707 bp, 17 predicted proteins | sample Coa_R1_4_FD_66440 | JGI IMG/M metagenome (GOLD analysis project Ga0070741, IMG submission 66440) | Surface soil microbial communities from Centralia Pennsylvania, which are recovering from an underground coalmine fire - Coalmine... | ecosystem: Environmental > Terrestrial > Soil > Unclassified ...
AGTGCGGGGCCAACGATGCCGCCGGCGAGGATCGCGCCGGCAAGCCACGGCACATCGCGCACGGCGACCAGCATTCTTGGGCGCCGCAACAGCAGCCACACCGTGAGTCCGATGCCGCTGCCGAGGTAGAGCAGGCCGGCCAGCGCGAGCGGCGAGATCGAGCCGACGAAGATCTTGGCGAGTGGCGTGCTCGCGCCGAAGAGCGCGGCTGACAGCAACGCGTAAGCAATCGCGCGACGGCGCATGCATAATGCTAGTCGAGTCGTAAACGGGGGTGCCGGCAGACTCCCCGTGTCAAAGACGCCTGCGGCGTCCAAGTTCTGCTCTGACCCGGCGTTGGCCGGAAAGGAGCCATCGTGACCAAGGAATGCATTACCGCGGCGTCCATCTTTGCCGCGAGCGCCGCATTTGCGGAAACCATCAACTTCGACAACGATTCACCGGGCGGGCTGCCCGCCGGCTGGGAGCAGGGCGTTACCGGCAAAGGGAATCCGAAGTGGGCAGTGCGCGCCGATGCCGGCGCGCCCAGCAAACCGAACGTGCTCGAGCAGTCGGGCAGCGGCACCTTCCCATGGTGCGTGCTGCGCAAGACATCGATGGAGAATGGCTTCGTCGAAGTCCGGTTCAAGGCGATCTCCGGGCGCGAGGACCAGGCAGGCGGAGTCATGTGGCGCTGGAAGGACGGCGACAACTACTACATCGCTCGCGCCAACGCGCTCGAGGACAACGTTTCGCTCTACCACACGACCGGCGGTAAGCGGAACACCATCAAGTACGTGGATGCGCCGGTAGCGAAGAACGCCTGGCACACGCTGCGGGTTGAGTTCTCCGGCAAGCGCATCAAGGTGGCGCTGGACGGCAAGACCTACATCGACCTCGAGGATACGCACATCGCCGGCGCTGGTGCGGTCGGCGTCTGGACCAAGGCCGACAGCGTCACCGCATTCGACGACTTCAGCTACGGCTCGCTGTAGCATAGGCCGAGTAGAAGTGGTCGAAGATGCGCATCGCCTCCGCGAGGAGCGCGTCGTCGCTGCGCGTTTTCTGCTTGATTCCGCGCAGCAGCGTTTCGACGCCTTTGGCGTCCGGCACGGGAACCCCGCCGATATCCAGGAAGTGCACGACTGCGCCCAGCGCGGCGAGCGCCGGATCGTGATCCAGCCCGAAACTGGCGAGCAGCACTTCGAAAGTCACGCGATTGCCGACATGCGTGAAATCGGCGCCATCAAAGTCGAAGCCGACCGCGCGGCGCGGACGCTGGCGCGGGCGCTCGATCCAGGCGAAGCGCGCCTCGCGGTCGATGAAGCGCTTGATCAGCCAGGCGCTCGCCAGGCGGTCGACCCACGGGCGCTGCCGCGTCGCCCAAATACGCTGGCGATACTTTGTCGCGTCGACCAGTCGCAGGTGTTTCTTGGCGGCGCGCGGCTCGCCGCGGGTATACGCCTCTCGCATGCCGTGCTTCAGCTCGCCGATGGCTTGCGCAGCTTGCCGCTTCGCCTGCCCTGGAAAGAAATCGATCGCGGCGAGCCGCTCGAAGGATCGCTCCAGGCGAGCCACCGCAGTTTGCGCCTTGCGATGGCCCAGGCGCGGCAGCGCCTTACGCGCGGCCCGGATCGTTGTCATGAGCGCGCCGTAGTCCGCGCCGCGGTCAAACAGCTTCCTTACCGCCGAGCCTTGCGCTGTCTTGAGCTGCAGCCCGACCGTCATGGCGAAGCCGCCGGCGGCACGGATGTCACTCTCGATCGCGGGCAGCGCCTTGGCGGCGCCGGCACCCTCCGGCAGCACGTATACGCCGTCGCGCAGGACGCCGCAGCCCGTGTCCTTCAGCGCGCGCCACACGCGCATGCGCACCGTGGAGTTGTGCGCCGGGAGGCTGAGCACCAGGGCGTTGAGCTTGTTCAAGTGGTGTTATAGATATCACAAAGTAGTGATAACTGCGACTTGACAGTGACCGGAGCGCCGCGTAGGGTACACTCCACGTAGGCTAATCGCCTAGCCGGGTCCGTACGCAGACACCCGGTCCACAAAGACGCTTCCGTCTCAAGCGCTGCTCTAACCCCTCACGGGGACGGAGAGTGTTATGGGTAGCGGAATCCTCAAGGTCGTCGCGGCTTCCCTGTCATTGCTGGCGGCCAATGCGCTTGCCGCAGAGCCACTTCGCACGGTCCACGATGCGTCGCGCAACCGCGTCTGGGTACTGGAGAGCGATGCGCTCTACCTGCACCAGGGAGCGCAGAAGCAGCGCTACGAACTTCCAGGCTGGATCTACGCGAGCGAGCCGTACGCCTGCAGCCCGGATCTTACGGTCGACGGACAAGGCAGCGCCGTCGTATCGAGCAACGTGGTCCCGGTTCTCTGGCGCGTCGAGCCCGCGAAGGGGCAAGTCACGCGCCATGAGCTGGCGCTCGATGCCGACAGCGACAAGGACGTCGGCTTCAGCGGCCTCGCGTATGTGCCCGAACAAGGTGTGTTCTTCGCCGTGAGCGCAACCTACGGGTCGCTCTGGCGCATCGATACGCTGCTGCGCCGTGCCCAGAAGATTCCCGTCTCGACGCCATTGCGCGACGCCTGCGGCCTCGCCATCGACCGCAGCAAAATCCGCCGCACCGTCGTCCTGTGCGCGCAAGGCCGCGCGATCCACCTCGCACCGGACCAGCGGTCCGGCTACGTCTTCGCCGGCCGGTGCGGCCACGAAAGCAGTCTTTAACCGGAGGCTTTGCCATGCGCTACAAGATCAAGCAGATTCACTGCCGTCCGTGGACGCTTTCCTACCTGTCGGTGAAACTCATCGAAAGCCATTACGAGAACAACTACGGCGGCGCGCTCCGGCGCCTGAACGCCATCACCGAGCAGCTCGAGTCGCTCGACTTCGAGAAAGCGCCGGCGCACGTGCTCAACGGGCTAAAGCGCGAACAGCTAGTCGCGCTGAATTCCACGCTGCTGCACGAGCTGTACTTTGCGAGCCTCGGCGGTGACGGCCAGCCGACCAAGGCGATGAGCGAGATCCTGGCGCGCGATTTCGGCTCGCTCGAGCGCTGGCGGGCGGAGTTCAGGGCCATGGGATATGCGCTCGGCGGCGGTTCCGGGTGGGTCGTACTGACGTACGTGCCGCGCGACGGGCGTCTCATCAACCAGTACGCCGCCAAGCACTCACAGGCGGTCGCGAGCGGCGTGCCGATCCTCGCGCTCGACATGTACGAACATGCGTACCACATGGACTTCGGCGCGAACGCCAGGGCATACGTCGACACGTTCCTGCGCAACGTCGATTGGCCGGCGCTCGAGCTGCGCTACGAAGACGCGGCCAAGGTTCCCGGGCCACGGCCGCTGGAGCAGCCGGAGTTCGGCGACATTCAGGGCGTGGGCGTGGAGGAAGTGAAAGAGATGCTGGCGGCGGGCAAACCGGTCCAGGTGGTCGACGTGCGTCCGCGAGCAGCCGTCACGCGCGGCCAGGATATCGCGGAGGGCGTGCAATGGCGCGATCCCGAGCAGCTGCCGCAATGGATCGGCGAGCTGTCGAAGTCGGTACCGGTGGTCGTGTACTGCGCGTACGGCTTTCACGTCGGCTGCAAGACCGCAATCAAATTGCGCGAGGCCGGCTTCGATGCGAAGTACATGAATAGCGGGCACTCCGGCTGGAAAGCGATCGGCCATCCGATCAAAATGCAGTCGTGATCAGACGCATTCTCGCCGCGCGGGCGCTGCGCTCGTTTGCCGATGGCTTCATCGCCGTCGTGCTGCCGGCGTACCTGCTGGCCCGCGGGCTCGGACAGCTCGAAGTCGGTGTGATCAGCACCTCGACGCTGCTCGGCTCGGCGCTTGCGACGCTCGCCATCGGCCGCTGGGGCAACCGCTTCTCGATCCGCCGGCTGCTGCTTGGCGCGGCGCTCCTCATGGCAGCGACCGGACTCGGCTTCGCCGGTTTTGCCTCGTTCTGGCCGCTCCTCGTCGTGGCATTCGTCGGCACGCTGAATCCGTCGAGCGGCGATGCGAGCATCTTCATGCCGCTCGATCACACGGTGCTCGCCAACGCCGTCGATCGGCCGGGCGCCTTTGCCCGCTACAGCTTCATCGGGTCGATGGCGGGAGCACTCGGCGCGCTGGCGGCCGCATTGCCCGAAGTGCTCGGCGGGCACGTCGCGCTGGTCGATGCGCTGCGCCTGATGTTCGTCCTCTACGCCGCCGTCGGCATTGCGGCCTGGGCGCTCTACTTAGGCTTGCCGGAGGTACGAGCGGGAGGCGACGCGCCGCCCGCGCCGCTCGGTCCCTCGCGCGGCATCGTCTGGCGGCTCGCCGCGCTCTTCAGCGTCGATTCGTTCGCCGGGGGCCTGATCCTGAATTCGCTCCTCGCGCTCTGGCTCTTCGAGCGCTACGGGCTTTCGCTTGCCGCCGCGGGCGCGTTCTTCTTCTGGACGGGACTGCTATCGGCGTGCTCGCAGCTCGCGGCGGCGCCGCTTGCGCGCCGCATCGGCATGGTCAATACCATGGTGTTCACCCATATCCCATCGAGCCTCTTTCTGATCGGGGCCGCCCTCTCTTCACGACTGGATGTGGTGCTCGCTTTCCTGCTCGCCAGAAGCGCGCTGTCGCAGATGGACGTGCCGGCGCGCGGCGCGTTCGTGATGTCGGTCGTGACGCCAGCCGAGCGCCCGGCGGCCGCCAGCTTTACCGCAGTACCCCGCAGCCTCGCAGCGGCGGTGAGCCCATCGATTACCGGCGCGCTGTTCGCCGCGGGTGCCATGGCGGCGCCGCTCATCGCCTGCGGTGTGCTCAAGATCGCCTATGACCTCGCGCTCTTTGCAGCGTTTCGCCGCGCCGAGGCACAAACGCAGGCGCGCAACGCCGCATGAACTGTGCAAGGCGAGTGCAAGGTTGCGCGATTGAACACGGCAGCGCCCTGACCTAGATTGCCGCACCTTCGCCATGAGCACGCTCCGGCGCATGATGGCTTTCGCGCTGCTCGCGCAGGCGAGCACATGTCTCGCTTATCGGCCTTTTGACGGTACGGACGCCGAGGTGGCGAAGGCGGGCGAGCTCGAGATCGAGCTTGGCCCGCTGCAATGGCTGCGCGAGAGCGGCAAGCGGTTCCTCCAGGCGCCGGCGCTGGTTGCCAATTTCGGCTTGTCGCATGAGCATGAGCTCGTCATCGAAGGGCGGCACGAGATCGCGCTCGATCGCGAGGCTGGCGAGCCGCGCTCGGCGCTCGTCGATAATGGCGCGTTCATCAAGCAGGTCCTGCGTCCCGGGGTTCTGCAGGACGAGCCGGGCGTCAGCATCGCCACCGAATATGGGTTGCTGCTGCCGGAGGTGAACGGCGTGCATGGCACCGGCGTTTCCGTGGCCGGCATCGTGTCGCAGCGCTGGCTGGCGGCCACCATTCATCTGAATGCCCAGTTCGCCCGCACACGCGAGCACGAGCCCGATGTGTTCCTGGGCACGATCCTCGAGGGACCGATCGCCTGGCGCGTGCGGCCGGTGGCGGAGCTCTTTACCGAGCGGCCGCGCGGCGGCCCGCGCATCGATTCGCTGCTTCTCGGCGCGATCTGGGGCCTGCGCGACGGCCTTTCATTCGACGCCGGCTTGCGCTCGGCGCGCGTCGGTGACGAGGCGGTGCACGAGCTGCGCCTCGGTCTCACGTGGGCGTTTTCATCAAAGGGGAGCGAATGAACCTCCTGTCGATCTTCGCCGGCGCCGCGCTCGTCGCACCACTGGCCGCAGGCAGTGCGCCGCTCGAGCTCGCCGCGACCATCGAGATGCCGGGCGTCAAAGGGCGCATCGATCACTTTGCTGTCGACGTGAAAGGCCAGCGCCTGTTCGTCGCGGCGCTCGGCAACGACACGGTGGAAGTGCTGGATATCGGTGCCAACCGGCATGCGAAGAGCCTGGCCGGGTTCAAGGAACCGCAGGGGCTCATTTACCTGCCGCAGAGCAACCGGCTCTACGTTGCCAACGGCGAAGGCGGCCGCGTCGATCTGCTCGACGGCGGCTCACTCGAGGTCGTGAAGCGCATTGGCGAGCTCGACGATGCCGACAACCTGCGCTACGACGCCGCCAGCGGCACAGTGCTCGTCGGCTACGGCAAGGGGGCGTTGCGCCTGTTGAATGCGCAGACCGCCGAAGCGGCGGGCGACATCCACCTTGCCGGTCACCCTGAATCGTTTCAGCTCGAGAGCGCCGGCAGGCGCGTCTTTGTGAACGTGCCCACGGCCCAGCAGGTCGCCGTGGTCGATCGCGTCGCGCGCAAGGTGATTGCCACCTGGCCGCTGATGCGCGTCGGCAAAAACTTTCCGATGGCGCTCGACGAGCAGGACGCGCGCCTGTTCGTGGGCGCGCGGGCGCCAGCGCTGCTCCTCGTCTACGACACCGGTTCCGGCAAGCTCGTTGCTCGGCTGCCGATCGGCGGGGACACCGACGACCTGTTCTTTGACGCCGCGCGTAAGCGCCTCTATGTGATCTGCGGCGAAGGACAGGTGGACGTCTTTCGCCAGCAGGCCGCAGACCGCTATACGCAGGAAGCGTCCGTCAAGACGGCGCCCCGCGCGCGCACTGGGCTCTTCGTCGCCGAAATGCGCAAGCTCTTCGTCGCCGCGCCGGCCGCCGAGGGCAAGCCGGCACGGGTGCTCGTCTACCAAGCGAAATGACTGCCGCAGCCGCGCCGTACTCGCTTTGGCAGCTGGTGCAGTACATGACGAAGCTCGGCACGATCGGCTTCGGCGGGCCGGTGGCCTTGGTCGGTTACATGCATCGCGACCTGGTCGAGCAGCGGCGCTGGATTTCAGAGGGCGACTACAAAGAGGGCCTGACGCTCGCGCAGCTCATGCCGGGCCCGCTCGCAGCGCAGCTCGCGATCTATCTCGGCTACGTGCACTACGGCATCACCGGGGCGACCGTCGTTGGCGTCGCGTTCGTGCTGCCGTCTTTCCTCATGGTGGTCGCGCTCGGCGCGGCGTACGTGGCCTTTGGCGGACTCACCTGGATGCAGGCGGTGTTCTACGGAGTCGGCGCCGCGGTCATCGGCATCATCGCGCTGAGCGCCTACAAGCTCACCACCAAGAGCATCGGCAAGGACAAGCTCCTGTGGGCGATCTATCTCGTCGCCGCGGCGGTGACCATCATCACGGAGTCGGAGATCGTTTGGATCTTTCTCATTTCCGGCTTGGTCGCCTGGCTGATCAGGGCACCGCCACGCTTTCTCGCGCGCAATGGCAGCACGCCAATAGTCATCTTGCTGCCGACGATGAATCTGCTGCCGTCAGCGTGCGCGCTCGGCGCGAGCACCGACTGGTCGGTGCTGACGAAAATCGGCCTGTTTTTCGCCGAGGCGGGCGCCTTTGTCTTTGGCAGCGGTCTCGCCATTGTGCCGTTCCTGTATGGCGGCGTGGTGAACCAGCATCATTGGCTCACCGAGCGGCAGTTCGTCGACGCGGTCGCTGTCGCGATGATCACGCCCGGCCCGGTGGTCATCACCGTCGGCTTCATCGGCTACCTCGTGGCGGGCTTCGCCGGCGCCGTGGTGGCCGCGCTGGCGACCTTCCTGCCGTGCTACCTCTTCACCATCATCCCGGCGCCGTACTTTCGCAAGCACGGCAAGAAGCCGGCGATCATCGCCTTCGTCGACGGCTGCACCGCCGCGGCGATCGGCACCATCACCGGCGCGGTCGTGGTGCTCGGCAAACGCTCGATCACCGATCTGCCGACGATCGCCATCTTCGCGGTAGCGCTCCTGCTGCTATGGAAGGCGAAAGGGATTCCCGAACCCGCCGTCGTGGCGCTCGCCGCCGTGGCGGGGCTCATCGTCTATCCGCTCGTCAAAGCCTAGGAGGCAACATGAAACTTCAGCTGGCATTCATCGCTTTTGCAGCCGCCGCGCCGCTTACATACGGCGCCGACGCCGGTTGGGACGCCGTCGCCAAGGCGATCGGCCGGCCGGGCACCGAGATGCCGGGCGGCGTGTATCGCGTGGGCTTGCCGCGGAGCGATCTCACGGTGATGGTCGACGGCGTGCAACTCAAGCCGGCGTTGGCGCTCGGCTCGTACATGGTGGCTCACAAGGGCGGCAAGGAAGCGATGGTGATGGGCGACCTCGTGCTGCTGCAGGAGGAAGTGAATCCCGTGATGAAGAAGCTGATCGAGCAAGGCATCGAGATTACGGCCATCCACAACCATGTGCTGCGTGCCACGCCGCAGGTGATGTATATGCACTACCAAGGGCATGGGGACGCCGCAAAGCTTGCCGCGGCCGTGCACAGTGCGCTCGAGCAGAGCAAGACGCCGCTCGAGGCGCCGGCCAAAGGCGCGGCACAGCCGCCGATCGATCTCGATACCGCAGCGATCGAGAAGACGCTCGGCGCCAAGGGTACGGCGAACGGCGGCGTCTATGCGTTCAGCATCCCGCGCGCCGAGCCGATCAAGGAGCACGGCATGACCGTGCCGGCGGCCATGGGCCTGGGCATTGCGATCAACTTCCAGCCGACAGGCAACGGCAAGGCGGCGATTACCGGTGACTTTGTTCTCACCGCACGAGAGGTGAACCCGGTGCTGAAGGCGCTGCGCGAGAACGGAATAGAAGTGACCGCGCTGCACAGCCACATGCTGGACGAGCAGCCGCGGCTCTTCTTCATGCATTTCTGGGCCAACGACGACGCACAGAAACTCGCCCAAGGGCTTAAGGCCGGGCTCGACAGGACGAAGCGGGCAAAGTAGCCAAAAGCAAACACGCGCGAATCACCCATCTTCCACGCCTCTCGACCATCGATCTCGCGCGCAGCCTGAGCCTCGGTGTGGTCGCCGAAGGCATCGAGGACCAGGCGAGTGCCGACCTGCTGCGCCAGCTCGCCACCTACGCGTCTTCTCAGCAGCTAGCGGCAGCGAACGGGAATGCCTTGCTGCTGGCGCTTGCCGTCGCGCTCGCAAGCGACGCGGCGCGCGTAGCGCTCTTCGCCGCGCCAGAGCACCTGCTCGGAGCCAGCTTGCGTGCAGCGCGTCTCTAGCGCGCAAGACAGGCGATCGGGTTTGTCGAGCGCGCACGCATGGCTCGTGGCGCAGCCGGAGAGCCGGTTGGTGCGCAAGAAGTCGATGCGCTTCTCACCGGCGCGAATGACCTTGATCTGCTCTTCGTCGTCATAGAGCAGGTCGACGACCTGATAGCCCGCGCCGGAGCGCCTGATGAGTTTGGCGCTCGGGTAGGTTTGTTGCTGGTCAAGCTCGGTCCAGTGGCCGAAGACATAGCCGGGCGGCGCGTCAGGCGAGTAGAGGATGCGGCGCTCGGTGTCCTGCCAATAACCTTCGATCGTGTCCGCCGGCTGGGCCAGCACGGGGCTCGCGCTCAGGCAGAGAAGCAAAGCAAGCTGTCGCATCGGCGCCTCCTTGCGACGGTATACACCGCCGGCGCCCGTTTATTCAGGCGCCGGCGTTCTGGTGCATCACTTGCCGATCTGGACCAGCGTCACCTCGTTTACCAGGCTGTTGGCGAGCACCCAGTTGCCATCGCGCGTCACGTCGACGTTGCGCACGATGTTGCCGCCGCCCGGAATCGTCCAGCTCTGGAACTTCTCGGTCTTCGGATCGAAGCGTACGACCGTGTTCGGGCTCGACTCCGACTCGCTATACCAGAGCACTCCCTTGATGTTGGAGATGCCGTAGGGCGCGGATTTCGGGCCGCTCGGCGACTGCCACTCCTTCACGTCGCCGCTCTTCGGATCGAGCCTGCCCAGGAAGCCGCGCGCATAGTCGGTGTACCAGACGATATCGTCCGGCGTGATGGCAATGCGCCGCGGCCGTGCGCCCGGATCGGGCAGCTTGTACTCCTTGATCTGGAGCGATTTCGGATCGACGCGCGCCACGCTGTTCACGCCGAACTGCACCACGAAGAGATTGCCCTTCGAGTCGAATGCCATGCCGTAGGGCCGTGACTTCGCGGTGGGCGGGGTGAGCAGCTTGATTTGCCCGCTCTTCGGGTCGAGGCGACCGATACGGTTCGCGTTCTGCACGGTGAACCAGACGATGCCCGCCTTATCGATGAGGATGGTGTGCGGGTCCTTGGCCTCCGGGTCCGGCATCTTGTACTCGGTCACTTCGCCGGTCTTGGGATTGAGCCTGCCGACCAGCGCGCCGGTGTTGCCGGTGTACCAGATGTTGCCCTGGCGGTCTTCGACCAGCCCGTGCGGACCGGAGTGCGCCGTCTTGAGCGGATACTCCTTGATCGTGTGGCTCTTCGGATCGATGCGGCCGAGCACGTTCGCCATCTGGCCGGTGTACCAGAGCGAGCCGTCGCGCGCGGCCATCGCATCGTGCGGCCGCGAGCCGGGAGTCGGGACCCCCCATGAGCGCATCGTCACCTTGGTCGGCCCCGGCAGGACCTTCGCGTCCGGGCGCCCGCGGACGGGATAGGTTTTTTCGAGATACGCGACCAGCGCCGGCTGCTTCTCCGGCGGCACGCCGACGCCATGATTGGTCATCATGCGCAGCACCGAGTACCAGCCTTCCTCGGTATAGCCGGTGCCCACGCGTGCCTGTAGCGGATGGCAGGTGTTGCACGTCGCATCGATAAAGGCTTTGGCGTCATTGGGTGCATCTTGCTGCGCAACTGCGGGCAGCGCGACCGCGGCAAGCGCGGCGGCAATGATCGTTTTCCTGTAGCTCAATTGCGGCTCCTCTTTCCGTGAAATGAGCGGGCGTTCATCGTATGCCGCAGCTATGTATAGGTAAACTGCGCGTTGCAACATCGAGGAGGAATAGTGAAACGCTGGATCGCCGCGGCGCTCGCGCTGGTCGCGAGCCTCGCCTTCGGGCAGAACTTTCCCGATCGGCCGGTGAAGATCATCGTGCCCCTGCCGCCGGGCGGCTCGCCGGACACCATCGCGCGCACCCTCGCGACGCACGTCCAGACCGCCTGGGGACAGCCGTTCGTGGTGGAGAACCGCACCGGCGGGAGCCAGAACATCGGCGCCGATGCCGTGGCGAAGAGCCCGCCGGACGGCTACACGTGGTTGCTTGCGCCGGACAACGTGTTTGTCATCAATCCGTATATCGCCAAGGCGACATCCTTCGACCCGCTGTCCGATCTCGCTCCGGTGACCGAGGTCGCGCGCATCCATTTCCTGCTCGCCGTGCCTGCATCGCTGCCGGTGAATTCGGTGCGCGAGCTGATCGCGTACGCCAAGGCGCACCCAGGCGAGCTGAACTTCGGCTCCTCCGGCAACGGCAGCCCGCAACGCCTCATGACGGAGCTGTTCCAGCTCACTGCCGGCATCAAGATGAATCACGTGCCCTACAAAGGCGCGGCGCCCGCCGTGGCGGACCTGATGGCGGGCCGCATCCAGGTCTGGATCGGTGCGCCCAACAGCCTGCTGCCGCATGTGAAGGAAGGCCGGCTCAAGGGACTCGGCACCACGGCGGCCGAGCGGCTCGCGTATATCAGCGACATACCGGCGATTGCCGAGACGCTGCCGGGCTACGCCGCCGATACGTGGCTCGGCGTCTTCGTCGCGGCGAAGACGCCCGGCGATATCGTGAAGAAGATAAACATCGAGATCGCACGCGTGCTCGGCAATCCGGAAGTCAAGGCCAAGCTCGAGCCGCAGGGCATCGAGCTCGTTACCAATTCGCCGGCGGAGCTGGCGAAGCTGATTCACGCCGACTACGCGAAGTGGGGCAAGGTGATCAAGGAGGCCAACATCCGTGGCGAGTGAAATCCGGCGCGACATTCCCGCCGCGGTACCGGCCGCGCGCGAGCACTGGGGCAGCGATGCGATCGCCGCGCTGCTGCGGGCGATCGATCTGCCGTACCTCGCGCTCAATCCCGGCGCGAGCTATCGCGGGCTGCACGACAGCATCGTCAACTATCTCGGCAATGAGCGGCCGCAGATGCTGCTCTGCCTGCACGAGGAGTCCGCCGTCGCCATCGCGCACGGCTACGCCAAGGCGACCGGCAAGATGATGGGGGTCGTGCTCCATTCGAACGTCGGCCTGATGCACGGCACGATGGCGATTTTCAATGCCTGGTGCGATCGCATGCCGATGCTCGTCCTCGGCGCGACCGGGCCATGGGACGCTTCGAAGCGCCGGCCGTGGATCGACTGGATCCACACCGCGTCCGACCAGGGCGCGCTCGTGCGCGACTACACCAAGTGGGACAACCAGCCGGCGTCGGTTGCCGCTGCCTACGAGGCGCTGCTACGCGCCGCGCAGATGGCGAACACGCCGCCGCGCGGTCCGACCTACATCAACCTCGACGCCGCGCTGCAGGAAGCGAAGATCGGCGCGCTGCCCGCGCTGCCCGATGTCGCGCGCTTCGCGCCTCCTGCGGCAATGCAGCCGGAACCGGCCGCCATCGCCAAGGCGGCGGAGCTCCTGTCCGGCGCGAAAAATCCGGCGCTGCTCATCGGGCGCGTGAGCCGCAGCGTCCACGGATGGAAGCAACGCGTGGCGCTCGCCGAGAAGATCCAGGCCAAAGTCTTCACCGACATCAAGGCGCCGTGCGCTTTTCCGACCGATCACCCGCTGCATGCCGCGCCGCCGGCGACGTTCCCTGACGGCGCGCTGCTGCGGGAGTGTGACGTCATCGCCTCGCTCGATTGGATCGATACCGCCGGCACGCTGAAAGCGGCGTGGGGCGACGCTCCGGTGAGCGCCAAAGTCATTCGCATCTCGCCAGACGCGCACATCCATCGCGGCTGGAGCGCCGACTACCAGGGCCTGCCGCCGGCCGACGTCTACCTGATGTGCGAACCCGACGTGGCGGTGCCGCTGCTATTGGATACCGTGCGCTCGCGCCCGGCGGCGGTGCAGCCGCGTGCCGAGGCGAAGATGGAAGCGGATACCGCGGTGTCCATTCGTGCACTGGCACGCGCGTTCAATGAGCTGACGCAGGGAATGGACATCTGCCTGTCCAAGCTGCCGCTCGGCTGGAATGGCGCGTATCGCCATTTCCAACATCCGCTCGACTATCTCGGCGCTGATGGCGGCGGCGGCGTCGGTGCGGGGCCCGGCTGCACGGTCGGCGCCGCGCTCGCGCTGAACGGTACCGGCCGCATGGTGGTCGGCATCATGGGCGACGGCGACTTCCTGATGGGCAACACGGCGCTCTGGACAGCGACCCATTACAAGCTGCCGTGCTTGTTCCTGGTGGCAAACAATCGCTCGTTCTACAACGACGAGATGCACCAGGAGCGTGTCGCCAAGGAGCGCGGCCGGCCGGTCGAGAACAAATGGATCGGTCAGCGCATCGACGAGCCGGACATCGACCTTGCAATGATGGCGCGCTCGCAGGGCGCGGTCGGCATCGGGCCGGTGAAGGAGCTCGCCGAGCTGAAGCCCGCGCTCGAGCGGGCGATTCGCGAAGTGAAAGGCGGCGCGGTGTGCGTGGTCGACGTGCGCGTGAAGCCGGGCTACGACGCGCCCGTCGCCGGCACCGGCGCCAGCGCGCGCCGCGGCTGATGGCCAAGCTCGCGGCGAGCAAGGAGCTAATAGAAGACCTGGTTGCGGCGAGTCGCATTCTCGCCGAGCACGAGGTGCTCGACGCCTATGGGCATGTCAGCGCGCGAAGCGACAAGCGCTCCGCGCACTTCATCATGTCGCGCTCGCGTGCCCCGGCGCTCGTCACCGCCGCCGATCTCATTGAATGGGGACCGGACAGCGAGCCGGCGGCGGGCGACAAGCGCAAAGGCTTCATCGAGCGCTACATCCACGGGGAGATCTATCGCGCGCGGCCGGAAGTGAGGGCGGTCGTGCACAGCCACTCGCCCTCCGTCATCCCGTTCGGCGTGACGCAGACGAAGCTCCGGCCGATCTATCACATGGGTTCGTTCCTCTGGTCCGGCGCGCCGGTGTGGGATATCCGCAAGGTGCGCGAAGAAAACGATCTCTTGGTGCGCGACCGGCCGCTCGGCGCAGCGCTCGCCGGCGCGCTCGGCAAGTGCAATTGCGTGCTGATGCGCGGCCACGGCATGACGGTCGTCGGCGAGAGCGTGCAGGAAGCGGTGTTCCGCGCCATTTACACGGAGATGAACGCGCGGCTGCAGCTCCAGGCGAGCGCGCTGGAAGGGCCGATCGCGTTCCTCTCGGACGAGGAGGGTCGCCGCTCGACGGCGGCTAACCGCGGTACGCTGGAGCGCCCGTGGGAGCTGTGGAAAACGCGCGCCTTACGAGCCACGCGGCGATAGTCAGGTTGAGCAGGTTCCAGCCGATGCCGTTGATGAAGGCGGCGCGGTAGGAGCCCGTCAGGTCGTAGATCGCGCCGGACACCCAGCCGCCGAACGCCATGCCGAAGAGCGTGGCCATCAGAATGATCGCGACGCGCGTGCCGGCTTCGCGCGGCGGAAAATATTCGCGCACGATAAGCGCATAGGCCGGCACCAGCCCGCCCTGGAAAAGACCGAAGAGCGCCGACACCACATAGAGCGACACCAGCCCATCGAACGGCAGAAATAGCGCGAGCGCTATTCCCTGCAGCACCGAGCCGAGCAGGAGCGTGCGCAGCCCGCCGATGTGATCGGAGATCCAACCGGACGCAAGGCGGCTGACGATGCCGCAGCCAAGCATCAGCGAAAGCATCTCGGCGCCGCGCTGCCGGCCGTAACCGAGGTCGCCGCAGTAGGCGACGATGTGCACCTGCGGCATCGACATGGCAACGCAGCAGGCAACGCCAGCGATGCTGAGAAGCACGGTGAGAGCGGCCGGCGAGAGCCCAAGCGGGCGCGCTGGCTTCGCCTGCGTCGCGAGCGAGCTCGTGGCGGCGAGCGCCGGCGGCCGCGGGCGCAGCACGAGCGCGAGCAACAGCATCGCCGCGATGATGCCGATGCCGGTACCGATGTAGGTCGTACGCCAGCCCGCGGTGTCGAAGAGATGCTGCAGGATCGGCGGCCAGACGGCCCCGGCGAGATAGTTGCCGCTGATGACGATGGCGACGGCGATGCCGCGGCGCTTGGTGAACCAGAGCGAAATGTCCGCCACCAGCGGCGCGAAGGTGGCCGAGCAGCCGAGCATGCCGGCGAGCACGCCATGCGCGAGCGCGAATTGCACGATGCTCGCCGACATGCCGGCGAGGATCAGGCCGCTGCCGAGGCCGAGCGCGCCGAGCACCACCGGCACGATCACGCCGTAGCGATCGGCGAGCGTGCCCATCAGGATGCCGCCGATGCCGAAGCCGATCATGGTGAGCGTGTAGGGCAGCGCGGCATCGGCGCGCGCGACGCCGAATTCCGCCTGCACCGCAGGCAACGCGACGGTCACACCGTACATCGCCACGCCGCCGAGCGTCATCAGCGCGAGCGAGGCGGCGAGCCGCAGCCAGGCGTACGGCGATTCGGGAAGCGCGGTGCTCATCTAGCGCATGATAGAGTCGTTCGCCTCGATACCACGGAGGAGGTTCGCATGGCACGCCCGTCCACGATCGCGAAAGTGCGCGATGTCTTTCCCAAGCTCGGCGAGCTCACCGACAAGGTGGTGTTCGGCGACATCTGGGAGCGCCCGGGGCTGGCGAAACGCGATCGCAGCCTGATCACGGTCGCCGCGCTGGTGGCGCTCGCGCGCGAAGACCAGCTGCGCGGTCACCTGTGGCGCGCTCTCGACAACGGCGTGAAGCGCGAGGAGCTCATCGAGCTGATCACGCATCTCGCGTTCTATTGCGGCTGGCCGAACGCCGGCAGCGCAGCGCTCCTCGCCAAAGAGGTCTTTGCCGAGCACAAGCCATGAGGGTCGCGTTCATCGGGCTCGGCACCATGGGCGGCCACATGGCGCGCAACCTGCAGCGCGCCGGTCACGAGCTGCGCGCGCATGATTTGCGCAGAGTCGAGGGTTTCAACTGGTTTGCGAGTGCGCCCGATGCCGTGCAGGGCTGCGAGCTCATCTTCACCTCCGTGCCGGGACCGGACGAGGTCGACGCCGTCGCAGCGAAGCTTAAGCCCGTGCTGCACCCGGGCACCGCGTGGTTCGACCTCTCGACCAATTCGCCGAGCCGCGTGCGGCGGCTGCACGGCGAGCTCGCGAAGCAAGGCGTGCAGTTTCTGGATGCGCCGGTGAGCGGCGGCCCGACCGGCGCGCAGAGCGGCAAGCTCGCCATCTGGGTGGGCGGCGACCGCGCAACCTACGAGCGACACGAGAGCGTGCTGCGTGCGATCGGCGACCAGCCGCTCTACATCGGCGCGATCGGCGCGGGCACCGTGGCGAAGCTTGCGCACAACTGCGGCAGCTTCGCGATCCACGCGGCGATGGCCGAGGTTTTTACCTTGGGTGTGAAAGCCGGCGTGGATCCACTCTCCCTCTTCCGCGCGCTGCGCCAGGGCGCGAGCGGCCGCAAGCGCACGTTCGACCGGCTGGCGGAGCACTTCCTGCCCGGAAAATACGACCCGGCGGCGTTCAGCCTGCGCCTTGCGCACAAGGACGCGAAGCTCGCGCTCGAGCTCGCGCGCGAGGCCGGCGTGCCGATGCAGATCGGGCAGGTTGCGCTCGATGAGCTGACGCGCGCCATCGAGCGCGGCTGGATCGACCGCGATTTCCGGGTGGCGATGACGCTGCAAGAGGAGCGCGCCGGCGTCGACGTGCGCGTCGCGCCGGAGAAGCTGCGCGGCGCGCTCGACGAGTAATCATGCGCGCCTTCCTGCTGCTGCTGGTGGCGCTCAGCGCCTGGGCGCAGCCGTACTACCCGGACGCCACCTGGCAGCGCAAGCAGCCCGCCGAGGTTGGGCTCGACGCGCAGCGGCTGAAGGA
>Ga0070741_10011123_pt1 | contig 16707 bp, 19 predicted proteins | sample Coa_R1_4_FD_66440 | JGI IMG/M metagenome (GOLD analysis project Ga0070741, IMG submission 66440) | Surface soil microbial communities from Centralia Pennsylvania, which are recovering from an underground coalmine fire - Coalmine... | ecosystem: Environmental > Terrestrial > Soil > Unclassified ...
TCGCCGAACCAGAAGGCGTGCGCGGCGACGTCGCCGGGCGCGGCACTCAGACGCGCGCCGATGCCGGAGGCCATCGCCATCTCGGCGAGCGCCACGGCAAGACCGCCGTCGGAGAGATCGTGAACGGCGGTCGCCGTGCCGTCGAGGATGAGCGCGCGCACGAAATCGCCGTTCTCGCGCTCCTCGACGAGGTCGACCGGGGGCGGCGCCCCCTCCTCGCGGCCGCAGATGTCGCGCAGGTAAACCGACTGGCCGAGCCAGCCGGTGGTTTCGCCGATCAGCAGGATGGCCTCGCCTTCTCGCTTGAAAGCGAGCGTCGCCGATTTCTGGAAATCGTCGAGCAGCCCGACGCCGCCGATCGACGGCGTCGGCAGGATGGCGCGGCCGTTGGTCTCGTTGTAGAGCGACACGTTGCCGGAGACGACCGGGAAGTCGAGCGCCTTGCAGGCTTCCGCGATGCCGCGCACTGCTCCTACGAACTGGCCCATGATCTCCGGCCGCTCCGGATTGCCGAAATTGAGGTTGTCGGTGACGGCGAGCGGCTTGGCTCCGACCGCGGTGAGGTTGCGCCAGCATTCGGCCACCGCCTGCTTGCCGCCCTCGAACGGATCGGCCTCGCAATAGCGCGGCGTCACGTCGGTCGTCAGCGCCAGCCCCTTCGGCCCATCCTCGACCCGCACCACCGCGGCATCGCCGCCGGGGCGCTGCACGGTATTGCCCAGGATGATGTGGTCGTATTGCTCCCAGACCCAGCGCTTGGAGCAAAGCTCGGGTGTCGCCAGCAGGCTCGAAAGCGCTTCGGCGATGCCGACCGGCGCAGGCACGTCCGCGGCGGCAATGACCTTGGGCTTTGCGGCACTGACGAAGGGCCGTTTGTATTCGGGGGCCTGATCGCCGAGCTCCTTGATCGGCAGATCGGCCATCACCTCGCCCTGGTGGCGCACGATGAAGCGCTTCGTCGGCGTCGTCTCGCCGACCACGGCGAAATCGAGGCCCCATTTGCGGAAGATCGCCTCGGCCTCTTTCTCCTTTTCCGGCTTGAGCACCATGAGCATGCGCTCCTGGCTCTCCGACAGCATCATCTCGTAGGCGGTCATACGCTCTTCGCGGCACGGCACCTTGTCGAGCTCGAGCGTGACGCCGAGATCGCCCTTGGCGCCCATCTCGACCGCCGAGCAGGTCAAGCCGGCCGCGCCCATGTCCTGGATGGCGATGACGCAGCCTTTGGCCATGATCTCGAGGCAGGCTTCCAGCAGCAGCTTTTCGGAGAACGGATCGCCGACCTGCACGGTCGGACGCTTCTCCTCGGTGCCTTCGCCGAACTCGGCGGACGCCATCGAGGCGCCGTGGATGCCGTCGCGGCCGGTCTTGGAGCCGAGATAGACGATCGGCATGCCGACGCCGGAGGCCGCCGAATAGAAGATCGCGTCCTTCCTGGCGATGCCGACCGCCATGGCGTTGACCAGGCAGTTGCCGTCATAGCGCGCATGGAAGCGCACCGAGCCGCCGACCGTCGGCACGCCGAATGAATTGCCGTAGCCGCCGATGCCGGCGACGACGCCGGAGACCAGATGCCGCGTCTTGGGATGCGACGGCGCGCCAAAGCTCAAGGCATTCAGGCAGGCGATCGGCCGCGCCCCCATGGTGAAGACGTCGCGTAAAATGCCGCCGACGCCGGTCGCCGCGCCCTGATAGGGCTCGATGTAGCTCGGGTGGTTGTGGCTCTCCATCTTGAACACGCAGGCCAAGCCGTCGCCGATGTCGATGACGCCGGCGTTCTCGCCGGGGCCCTGGATGACGTGGGGGCCTTTGGTCGGCAGCGTGCGCAGGTGGACCTTGGAGGACTTGTAGGAACAGTGCTCGTTCCACATCGCCGAGAAGATGCCGAGCTCGGTCAGCGACGGCTCGCGGCCGATCAGCTTGAGGATGCGCTCGTACTCGTCCGGCTTGAGGCCGTGCTCGGCGATCAGCGCCGGGGTCATCTTCGTGGCATTCGCGATCATCAGCCTGACGCCATGTCGCTCGATGTGGCATGCTTGCGACGGGAGCGAACGATGCCAGTCAAGCCGCGCCGCATCAGCGGTCGGATCATCTTGTGGGTTGGATTTGCCCTCGGCGCGGCGGCCGCAATCGCCTGGACGTTGTGGCTGCTGCCCGAGGCGCTGGCGAAGGAGCCGCTGTCACGGCCGTGGATCCGCCACCTCGCCTTCGACATCCTCAGCGGCTTGGTGATCGGCTGCCTGATCGTTTTTCCAATTGCCAAACTCGCAGAGCGCATCGACCCGCCGTCACCTGACATCGAATAGTTGCTCGCGTTCAAGCGGCCAGCTTCAAAAAATCGGTCAACCCCGCAAACATGCCGCGCCCGTCGGTCGGGCCGATCACGCTTTCCACGTGGTTCTCCGGGTGCGGCATCATGCCGAGCACGTTGCCGGCCTCGTTGACGATGCCGGCGATGGCGTTGATGGCGCCGTTGTGGTTCCAGTTCGGGTCGATCATGCCGTCGGGCGAGGAGTAGCGGAAGATCACCCGCCCCTCGCCTTCGAGCCGCGCGATGGTCTCGCCGTCGGCGATGTAGTTGCCCTCGCCGTGCGCCACCGGCACGCGGATCACCTGCCCGGCATTGTAGCCGCGGGTGAACGGCGTGTCGGAACGCTCGACGCGCAGGTAGACGTCGCGGCAGATGAAGCGCAGGTTCTCGTTGCGCATCAGCACGCCGGGCAAGAGCCCCGCCTCGCACAGGATCTGGAAGCCGTTGCAGACGCCGAGCACCAGCCCGCCCCTCGCCGCATAGCTGCGCACCGCGTCCATGATCGGCGACCGCGCGGCAATGGCGCCGCAGCGCAGATAGTCGCCGTAGGAGAAGCCGCCGGGGATGACGACCAGGTCGGTGCCGGCGGGCAGCTGCGTGTCGGTGTGCCAGACCATCGCCGGCTGCTGGCCGGAGACGATCTTCAGCGTGCGCGCCATGTCGCGTTCGCGATTGATGCCGGGGAAGACGAGGACGGCGGCGTTCACAGCACGTCCACCTTGTAGTTCTCGATCACGGTATTGGCCAAGAGCTTGTCGGCGGCCTGCTTGAGCAGCGCCTCGGCCTTGGCCTTATCGGCGCCGTCGAGCTCGATGTCGAACACCTTGCCCTGGCGCACCGAGGTGACGCCGGATACGCCGAGCGAGCGCAGCGCACCCTCGATGGCCTTGCCCTGCGGGTCGAGGATGCCGGATTTGAGCGTGACGGTGACGCGGGCTTTCATGACCGTGATCTACCGCATGAATCGGCAAAGTTGACCGGGAAAATCCGGCTGTCCACGCCTAAACTATGGGCAAACGGGGCTGTGGCAAGGGCTCTCCCCGTTCGTTGCCGCGAAAACGGGAATCCAGGGCCAAAGCCACCGGTCTCGCTACAAGTCCTGGGTCCCCGCTTCCGCGGGGACGAACGGAGTAACGGACTAGCCTTTCACCAGGACCGGGCCGGTGCCCTGCGGGCGCTCGCCCTCGCTCATGATGCCGAGGCGCTTGGCAACCTCGGTATAGGCCTCGACCAGCCCGCCCATGTCGCGGCGGAAGCGGTCCTTGTCGAGCTTCTCGTTCGACTTGATGTCCCACAGCCGGCACGAATCGGGGCTGATCTCGTCGGCGACGACGATGCGCATGACGTCGTTTTCCCAAAGCCTTCCGGTCTCCATCTTGAAGTCGACGAGCCGGATGCCGACGCCGAGGAACAGGCCGGACAAAAAGTCGTTGACGCGGATCGCCAGCGCCATGATGTCGTCGATCTCCTGGGGCGAAGCCCAGCCGAAGGCGGTGATGTGCTCCTCCGACACCATCGGGTCGTTGAGCTTGTCGTTCTTGTAGTAGAACTCGATGATCGAGCGCGGCAGCTGCGTGCCCTCGTCGATGCCGAGGCGCTGCGCCAGCGAGCCCGCGGCGACGTTGCGCACCACGACCTCAAGCGGAATGATCTCGACCTCGCGAATCAACTGCTCGCGCATGTTGAGCCGGCGGATGAAGTGCGTCGGTACGCCGATCTCGTTGAGATGCTGGAAGACGTACTCGGAGATTCGGTTGTTGAGCACGCCCTTGCCTTCGATCACATCGTGCTTCTTGGCGTTGAAGGCGGTCGCATCGTCCTTGAAATGCTGAATCAGCGTTCCCGGCTCCGGGCCTTCATAGAGGACCTTCGCCTTGCCTTCATAGATTCGGCGACGGCGGCTCATTGGCGTGTACCGTGGTTTGTGAAAGTCCATTCGGTGCCGTGGCTCCTGTTGTAATGACTAAAGGACCAGATCCGCGGCTTGCGGGGACCGAGCGCGCTGACGGCGCGGGAACGGCCCAGGCCCGATCAACCTAGCCGATCACCTGGGGCAGCACAATCGAGGGCGGCGGACGTTTTCCACCTCGCTTGCGGCCGCCGGCCGCGCGCAGCCTTGTTGCCTTGACGCTGCCCTGGCGATATGCAAGGCGCAGGCGCCGCAATGGCGCCGGCAGGCAGACATCTGCGTAACAGCGAGGGCGGAATTGTGACGACGTTCGACAAGCGCGAGGAAGGCTTCGAGAAAAAATTCGCGCATGATGAGGAACTCAAGTTCAAGGCCTTTGCCCGCCGCAACAAGCTGCTCGGGCTGTGGGCGGCGGGCCTGCTCGGCAAGACCGGCGCCGAAGCCGACGCTTACGCCAAGGAGGTCGTGATGGCCGATCTTGCCGAGCACGGCGACGACGACGTCGTCGCCAAGCTCAAGGCCGATCTCGGCGGCAAGGCCACCGAGCAGCAGATCCGGGCGCAGATGAGCGAACTGCTGGCGCAGGCGGTCGCGCAGGTTACAAAGAGCGGCTGACGTGGCCGCCTTCTCGCTTGCCCCCAAGCTCCGCGCCGGCGAGACGGTGTTCTCCGCCTGGACGACGCTCGCCTCGCCGCTTGTGGTCGAGGCCCTGGCCCGCGAAGGCTTTGCCGCCGTCAATCTCGACGCCCAGCACGGCATGTGGGACGTCGCCGCGCTGATCGCCGGCATCGGCGCGGTGCGCGCCGGCGGCGCGGCGCCGCTGGTGCGGGTGCCGCTCGAGGACTTCGCGCTCGCCTCGCGCGCGCTCGATCTCGGCGCCGAGGCGATCATCGCGCCGATGATCAACAACGGGGTGGACGCGCGCCGCTTTGCCTCGGCCGCAAAATATCCGCCGCTCGGCGAGCGCAGCTGGGGCCCGGTGCGCGCCACGATGCTGCAGGGCGCCAGCGCGCCGACCGACTACATCCGCGTCGCCAATGACGGCACGCTCACCATGGCGATGATCGAGACGCCGTCGGCGCTCAACAACGCCGACGAGATCGCCGCGACGCCCGGCATCGACTGCCTGTTCATCGGCCCCTACGACCTTGCCACCTCGCTCAGCGCAGGCCGAGCGCAGGACATCACCGCGCCGGAAGTCGAGCGCGCCGTCGACACGATCTGCGCCGCCGCCGTCAAGGCCGGCAAGATCCCCGGCATCTATTGCCGCGACGCGGCGCGCGCCCTGGCGATGGCGAAGCGCGGTTTCCGCTTTGTCGCGGTGGCCAGCGACCTCATCATCCTGCGCGAGGGCGCAGCCGCCATCCTCAAGGCGCTGAAGGCCTAGGCCGCGCGGATCGCGCCGAGCCGATGACCGCGGCCAGCCGCTCCAGCACGGCGCCGACATCGCGTTCGGCCTCCGCCACGCCGACAGCGACGACCCTGTAGTCCCGTTCGCTGAGATAGGCCCGCCGCTCGGCGCGCGTCGCCGCCGCCTCGGCGCTCTCCGACGGCGGCACCAGATCGATCACGCATTTCAGCGGAAACGAGACGAAATCGGCGATGTGCGGCCCGATCGGCACCTGCCGCTTGAAGCCGCGGCCGGCGAAACGCCGGTCATTGACCAGCGCCTGCCAGAGGATGCGTTCGGCCTCGGTCGGATTGCGACGCAACAGCCGCGCCAGCCCGCGCACCGGGCCGCGCTCGCCCGGCACCTGCCCGGCTTTGTGCTCGGCGATCAGATCGCGCAGCCGCTGCGCCTCGTCGGCGTTGAGCACGCCGCCGCGCGCCGGCCCCTTGCGCCCCTGCACCAGCGACTGGATGACGCCGTGCAGGGTGCGGATGTCCTGCTGTGTCGGCTGCATGCGGGTGAAGATGTTGCGCAGATTGATGCTCATGGTGCCGCGCTTTTCTTCCGGCCGGTAGAACTCGACCTTCTCGAGCTCGCGCTCGAGATCGGCAAAGAACGCCTCGAATTGCTGCTTGGAGACCGGCGGCGACTTTTCCGGCATGACGAAGGGCGGCGCGCCGCCGCTCTGCGTCTTGAACCACTCGTAGCCGACAATGGCGACGGCCTGGGCGAGATTGAGCGAGGCGAAGGCCGGGTTGACCGGCAACGTCACGATGCCATCGGCGAGCGCGACCTCGTGGTTCTCCAGCCCGGTGCGCTCGCGCCCGAACAGGATCGCGACCGTCTCGCCCGCCCCGACTCGCGGCGCCATTGCGGCGGCGGCGGCGTCCGCGGCGAGCACGGGCTTGGCCTGATCGTGGGCGCGTGCGGTGGTGGCGAGCACGAAGCTGCAGTCGGCGATCGCATCGGCAAGCGTGTCATGAAGGCTCGCCGCCTCGAGCACGCGGTCGGCGCCCGACGCCATCACCCGCGCCCTGTCGTTGGGCCAGCCCTGCACCGGCCTGACCAGGCGCAGCCGCGGCAGGCCGAAATTCGCCATGGCCCGCGCCGCCGCCCCGATGTTCTCGCCGAGCTGCGGCTCGACCAGCACCACGATCGGCGCGGGGCTCTCGATCCAGCGCTTGGTCTTGTCGGTGCCGGCGCCCGGCATGGCGTGTTCTCCCTGCGTGCGAGGCTATAGCCGCCCCGCAGGCGGCGGGGAAGAACGGCAGGAAAATTCGCCGCTTCCGCCGCCCGCTGGCCGGTGCTATAGCGGCGCCGCCGGCCCGTCCGGCGCTTCCCGCCCGCGCAAAAAGGCTTACCCGACAATGGCGAAGATCAAGGTGGCAAACCCCGTCGTCGAAATGGACGGCGACGAGATGACCCGCATTATTTGGCAGCTGATCAAAGACAAGCTGATCCATCCCTACCTCGACATCAATCTTCTGTACTACGACCTGTCCGTCCAGAAGCGCGACGAGACCGACGACCAGATCACCATCGACGCCGCCGAGATGACCAAGAAGGTCGGCGTCGCGGTCAAATGCGCCACCATCACGCCGGACGAAGCGCGCGTGAAGGAATTCAACCTCAAGAAGATGTGGCGCTCGCCCAACGGCACCATCCGCAACATCATCGGCGGCGTCATCTTCCGCGAGCCGATCATCTGCAAGAACGTGCCGCGGCTGGTGCCGGGCTGGACGCAGCCGATCGTCATCGGCCGCCACGCCTACGGCGACCAGTACCGCGCCACCGACATCAAGGTGCCGGCCAACGCCACGCTGACGCTGAGCTACGTCGACGCCGCCGGCAAGAAAGTCGAGCACGAAGTGTTCAAGTTCCCGGGCGCCGGCGTCGCCATGTCGATGTACAACCTCGACGACTCGATCCGCGACTTCGCCATGGCCTCGATGAACTACGCCTTGTCGCGCGGCTATCCGCTTTATCTGTCGACCAAGAACACCATCCTCAAAGTCTATGACGGACGCTTCAAGGACATCTTCCAGGAGGTGTTCGACAAGGAATTCAAGGACAAGTTCGCCGCCAAGAAGCTGACCTACGAGCACCGCCTGATCGACGACATGGTGGCGGCGGCGCTGAAGTGGTCCGGCGGCTATGTCTGGGCCTGCAAGAACTACGACGGCGACGTGCAGTCCGACATCGTGGCGCAGGGCTTCGGCTCGCTCGGCCTGATGACCTCGGTGCTGATGACGCCGGACGGCAAGATCGTCGAATCGGAAGCCGCCCACGGCACGGTGACGCGGCATTACCGCCAGCACCAGAAGGGCGAGCAGACCTCGACCAATTCGATCGCCTCGATCTTCGCCTGGACGCGCGGGCTCGCCCACCGCGCCAAGCTCGACAACAACGCCGCGCTCGCCAAGTTCGCGCAGACGCTGGAGAAGGTCTGCGTCGACACCGTGGAGGCCGGCGCCATGACCAAGGACCTCGCCCTGCTGATCGGTCCCGACCAGAAGTGGCTCACCACCACCGCCTTCCTCGACAAGATCGACGAGAACCTGAAGAAAGCGATGGCGTAGCTCCCCCGCCTGCGGGGAGCCGGCGGCGACAGCGGGGAGACTACCTGATCTCCTCGGTCACGATATCGCCCTTGGGGCTCACGATCTCGCTGCCGACGCGGGTGCGCACCACGTCCTTGACGCGGGCGGCGATGCGCGGGTCGCGGCTCATCAGCGCGTGCAGGTCGCCGGCGTCGAGCACCAGCAGATTGGTGCGGGTGATGGCGGTCGCGGTGGCCGAGCGGCGGGCGCGGCGCAGCACCGCGACTTCGCCGAAGAACTGACCGACGCCGAGGCGCAGCCGCTTGCGCTTGAGCGCCACCTCGACCTCGCCGGCGGCGATGAAATACATCGAATGGGCGGGGTCGCCCTCGCGCACGATGACCTCGCCGGCCTGGGCGACCTGCGCCCGCAGCAGGCTCATGACGTCGGAAATCTCGGCGGCGTCGAGCTCGGCGAACAGCGGCACGCGCGCGATCATACCCCAGGTGACGATGAAGTCGCGGCGGTGGATCTGGTCGGCGAAGGCGGTGGCGATGATGCCGACCGGCAGCGCCATCAGCACCAGCCCCAAGAAGATGGTGCCGGTGGCGATGAATTTGCCCAGCACCGTCACCGGCACGACGTCGCCGTAGCCGATGGTGCCGACGGTGACGATCGCCCACCACAGCGCGTCGGGGATGGTGCCGAGCTTGTCCGGCTGCACCTTGGCTTCGGCGAGATGCATCAGCGCCGCCGCCACCAGCGCGGTGCCGAGCGAGATGATGAGGCAGCCGAACAGCGCGCGCCGCTCGCGATAGAGCACGTCGAGCAGCGAGCGCATGGCCGGCGAATAGCGCGCGATCTTGAAGAAGCGCACCATGCGGAACACCATGAGCACGCGCAGATCGGGCGGCAGCACGAAGGCAAACCAGAACGGCAGCACGGCGATGAGATCGACGATGCCGGCCGCGCTGAGCGCGTATTTCAGCCGCGCCCGCGCGGGGTTGAGGTGGCGGTGGGGCCCGTGCTCGGCCGCGGTCCACAGCCGCAGCAGGTATTCGACGCTGAAGACGACGAGCGAGACGATCTCGACGGCGTCGAAGGCGACGGCATAGCGGCGGCCGAGCGCCGGCAGCGATTCCAGCGCCACCGCGACCAGATTGACGACGATGAGCGCGACCAGGACGCGGTCGACCCAGCGGCTCAAGCCGTCGCCGACCGCGCCCTGCTCGAGCAGCAGGTAGACGCGGCGGCGCAGGTCTTTGGCGTGCAACGCCATGCGGGGTCCTCGGATTCGCGAGCCCTAGTATACAGCGCCCGGCCGTCATGCCTTGCGGTCGGTCAAACCGGCGGCTGCGCGGCCGCGCGGCGCCTGGCGCTCTTTCGCCCTGAAAAGCGGAGGAAACTCAGCCGGTGAGCGCGGCTTCGATGGCCTTGAGCGCGGCTTGCGCCTTGGAGCCGTCCGGGCCGCCGGCCTGGGCCATGTCGGGGCGGCCGCCGCCGCCTTTGCCGCCGAGCGCCTCGGCGCCCTTCTTCACCAGGTCGACGGCGTTGAAGCGCGCGGTGAGATCGGCGGTGACGCCGACGGCGATGCCGGCCCTGCCCTCCTCGCTCACCGCGACAATGGCGACGAGGCCGGAGCCGATCTGCTTCTTGCCCTCGTCGATCAGGCTCGGCAGCTCCTTGGGGCTGATGCCGGAGACGGCGCGCGCCAACAATTTCACGCCGTTGACCTGGCGCACATCGGCGGCGGCTTCCGTCTTGCCGCCGCTCCCGCCGCCCATGGCAAGCTTCTTGCGCGCGTCGGACAGCTCGCGCTCGGACTTCTTGCGCTCATCGATGAGCGCGGCGATGCGCGCCGGCATGTCTTCGAGCGGCACCTTGAGCTCGGACGCGGCGGCCTTGAGTGTCTGGATCTGCTTGTTGGCGCTCTTGCGCGCGGCGCGGCCGGTCAGCGCCTCGATGCGGCGCACGCCGGCGGCGACGCCTGAGTCCGACAGCACCGAAATCAGCCCGATGTCGCCCGTCCTGCGCACGTGCGTGCCGCCGCACAATTCGACCGACCAGCCGAGCGTGTTGCCGCTACCCTCGCCCATCGCCACCACCCGCACCTCGTCGCCGTATTTCTCGCCGAACAGGGCGCGAGCGCCGGAGGCGATGGCGTCGTCGACCGCCATCAGCCGCGTGGTGACGGGGCTGTTCTGCAGCACGATGTCGTTGGCGATGTCCTCGACCTTCTCCAGCTCTTGCGGAGAGATCGGCTTGGGATGCGAGAAGTCGAAGCGCAGCCGGTCGGGCGCCACCAGCGAGCCCTTCTGCGCCACGTGATCGCCGAGCACCTGGCGCAGCGCCTCGTGCAGCAGATGTGTCGCCGAATGGTTCTGCCGGATGGCGGTGCGGCGGCCGTGATCGACCTCCATCAGCACCGGGTCGCCGACCTTGAGCGCGCCCTGCTGCATCGTCACCAGATGCGCGAACAGGTCGCCGGCCTTCTTCTGCGTATCGGTGACGGTTGCGCGCAGGCCGTCGCGGCGGATCTCGCCCTGGTCGCCGACCTGGCCGCCGGACTCGCCGTAGAACGGCGTCTGGTTGACGACGACGGCGCCGCTCTCGCCCGTCTTCAGCTCGGCGACTTCCTGGCCGTCCTTGACCAGCGCGGCCACCACGCCCTCGGCGCTCTCGGTCTCGTAGCCCAAGAACTCCGTCGGCCCGAGCTTTTCGCGCAGCGTCAGCCACACCGCCTCCTGCGCCGCCTCGCCCGAGCCCTTCCACGACTCGCGCGCCTTGGCGCGCTGGCGCTCCATGGCGTCGGTGAAGCTCGCGATGTCGACCGAGATGCCGCGCGGCCGCAGCGCGTCCTGCGTCAGGTCGAGCGGGAAGCCATAGGTGTCGTAGAGCGTGAAGGCGGTGTCGCCGTCGAACATGGCGCCCTGCTTCAAGCCGGCGCTCTTGTCCTCCAGGATGGCGAGGCCGCGCTCCAGCGTCTTGCGGAAGCGCGTCTCCTCGAGCTTCAGCGTCTCGGCGATCAGCGCCTCGGCACGGATCAATTCCGGATAGGCCTGGCCCATCTCGCGCGTCAGCCAGGGCACCAGCTTGAACATCAGCGGTTCCTTGGCGCCGAGCAATTCGGCGTGGCGCATGGCGCGCCGCATGATGCGGCGCAGCACGTAGCCGCGGCCCTCGTTCGACGGCAGCACGCCGTCGGCGATCAGGAAGGCCGAGGCGCGCAGGTGATCGGCGATGACGCGGTGCGAGGCCTTGTGCGGGCCGTCGCTATCGACGCCGGTCTGCTCGGCGATGGCACGGATCAGGGTCGCGAACAGGTCGATGGCGTAGTTGTCGTGGGTGCCCTGCAGCACCGCGGCGATGCGCTCGAGCCCCATGCCGGTATCGATCGAGGGCCGCGGCAGATCACTGCGCCTGCCGTCGGCGTGCTGCTCGTACTGCATGAAGACGAGGTTCCAGATCTCGATGAAGCGGTCGCCGTCGGCCTCCGCCGAGCCGGGCGGGCCGCCCGGGATATGGGCGCCGTGGTCGTAGAAGATTTCCGAGCACGGCCCGCAGGGGCCGGTGTCGCCCATGGCCCAGAAGTTGTCGGCGCCGGCGATGCGCAGGATCTTGCTGTCGGGGAGGCCGGCGATCTTCTTCCACAGCGTGAAGGCGTCGTCGTCGTCGACATAGACGGTGATCAGCAGCCGGTCCTTGGGCAGGCCGTAATCCTTGGTGACCAGCGTCCAGGCGAGCTCGATGGCGCGCTCCTTGAAGTAGTCGCCGAAGGAGAAGTTGCCGAGCATCTCGAAGAAGGTGTGATGGCGCGCGGTGTAGCCGACATTGTCGAGGTCGTTGTGCTTGCCGCCGGCGCGCACGCATTTCTGCGCGGTCACCGCGCGGGCGTAAGCGCGCTTCTCCAGCCCGGTGAAGACGTTCTTGAACTGCACCATGCCGGCATTGGTGAACATCAGCGTCGGGTCGTTGCGCGGCACCAGCGGCGAGGACGCCACGACCTGATGGTCGTTGCGGGCGAAGAAATCGATGAAGCCTTTGCGGATATCGTTGACGCCGCTCATCGCGCTGGTTGTGGCCGCCTGGCCGTCCTTTTGGGCCGTGGGGCCTAAATCGCCGTCCGGCTTGATGTTTCGGGGCCTATTTAGCGACGGGGGTGAGGAGAGTCTAGGCAAAGGGCCGCGGCATACTCCCGTGCCCTCTGCCCTTGAGGCGGCATAATCACGTCCCCTCTGCCCTTGAGGGCGAGGGCAAGAGAGTTTGCTGCGCCGCTTCGATCGCCCCACCCGGCCGCTCGCCGGCGCCAAGCGGGCACCGTCTCGCCCCGCGTCCGCCGGAGGGATAAAAAGCCTTCGCCCCCGTCCTCGGTGGCGGCCGCTTTACGCAGCCGGGTGCCGACGGGGGCGAATGCTCAACGCGCGACTTGACGCTACTTACGCGCGATTTGGCTCGACGCGTCGCCAAACCGGGTGCCGCTAAACCGGAGCGGCCAAACTGGTGCGGCTTGGTACCGGCGCAAGCCGCCCGCGCCTCACAGCTCCTGCAGGTCAGGCGGCCTTGCCGCCCGGCTTTGCCTTCTTCGCTTTGGCCTTGCCGTCCGGCTTGGCCGCCGCCGTGGGTTTCGCCGTTGCCGTCGTCGGCTTGGTCCCACCCTTGGCGGCATATTTCTCCCTGGCTCGTTCCCTGGCGTTCTTGCGCTTCTCGGGCTTGGCGCGAACCGTCACCTGCTCGTCGCCGCGTCGGGCGGCCGCCTCGGCCGCCTCCGGTTTTGTCGTCCGTGCCGAGGCCCTGGCGGCAAGCGCGATCACCGGGCCTGGCGCAACCTCGGAGGTTGCAGTGTCAGGAGAAGCGTCAAGATTGGCCGGCGTGGGCTGTGCAGGACGCGCGCAGGGCAGCGCCTGGTCTTGATCCTGCGCCGGTCCTTGGAACGAGGCGTCACCCTCGTCGCCGTGACCGGCACCGGGCGCTTGCGCAAGATCGCCAGCGGCCGGCTTGCCCGCATCCTTTCAAGCTTCGGCGGCCTCGTCCTCGCCGTCGTCGGCTTCCTTCTCGCCCTGCAAAATCGCCTCGGCGATGATGCCGGAGTTCTGCCGCACCTGCGCCTCGATCTTGTTGGCGATGTCGGGATTGTCCTTGAGGAACTGCTTGGCGTTCTCGCGGCCTTGTCCGATGCGCTGGCTGTCGTAGGAGAACCAGGCGCCGGACTTCTCGACCACGCCGGCCTTGACGCCGAGGTCGATCAACTCGCCGGTCTTCGACACGCCCTCGCCGTACATGATGTCGAACTCGACCTGCTTGAACGGCGGCGCCATCTTGTTCTTGACCACCTTGACGCGGGTCTGGTTGCCGACCACCTCGTCGCGCTCCTTGATGGCGCCGATGCGCCGGATGTCGAGCCGCACCGAGGCGTAGAATTTCAGCGCATTGCCGCCCGAGGTGGTCTCCGGCGAGCCGTACATGACGCCGATCTTCATGCGGATCTGGTTGATGAAGACCACCATGGTGCGCGACTTGGAGATCGAGGCGGTGAGCTTGCGCAGCGCCTGGCTCATCAGCCGCGCCTGGCTGCCCGGCTGCACGTCGCCGATCTCGCCTTCGAGCTCGGAGCGCGGCACCAGCGCCGCCACCGAATCGACCACCAGCACGTCGATCGCGCCGGAGCGCACCAGCGTGTCGGCGATTTCCAGCGCCTGCTCGCCGGCGTCCGGCTGCGAGATCAGCAGATTGTCGGTATCGACGCCGAGCTTCCTCGCATAGACGACGTCGAGGGCGTGCTCGGCGTCGACGAAGGCGCAGATGCCGCCCTTCTTCTGCGCTTCGGCGATGGTGTGCAGGGCGAGCGTGGTCTTGCCGGAGGATTCCGGCCCGTAGATTTCCACCACCCGGCCGCGCGGCAGGCCGCCAATGCCGAGCGCGATATCGAGCCCGAGCGAGCCGGTGGAAATGGCCTCGACGTCCATCGTCTTGTCGTTCTTGCCGAGGCGCATCACCGAGCCCTTGCCGAACTGGCGCTCGATCTGGCTCAGCGCGGCGGACAGGGCCTTCGATTTATCCATGGACGATCCTTCGACGACACGCAGTGCTGGCTGACTCATCGCTCGCGCTCCTTATGGCCCCGATTCCGCTGCGGCGCGACCCCCAACCACCATCGGCCTTGGGCACCGCCGGAATCGACTGAGGCAAGCACTGTACACGATTTGTTCCTCGTTCGCAATATGTTCTTTTTGCGACAGCCGCGAGCGCCGTTAACCAACTGTTATGAAGCCGACACGAGAGCCCCGGTATCTTGATACAGAGGCGGCGGACGCGCCTCACCCCAGGGGGAGCTGGTGATGGGCAAGCCACAGGCCGCACCGATCCGATGCCGCAAATGCGGCGGCGACATGCGCGTCGCCCGGCGCGTCGCCCACACCATGCGCCCCGGCTGCCAGCGCCAGACGCTCGAATGCACGCGCTGCGAACACCGCACGCTGCGCACCGTCACCGACGCCGAGCCGCCGGCAAGACCGGGCGGCATCAATGCCGCCCGCCCGCTGCGGGTGAGGGCGTAAGGCCCCGGCCAGGCCGCAACCGTCCCGAATTTCGCGCGGGCCGCCGCGCCGCCGCTTGATTGCGACCACGCGCGGGAGTGGAATGAGCAGAGGGGCGGCGACAACCGGGGGAACAACCATGCGTCTCATCGCGGCACTCATCGGCACGGCATTCCTGTTGTCGGCGGCGCCGGCCTTGGCGGTCGACTGCGCCGCCTACTGCGCCAAGTTCTGCCAGACCTCCGCCTACAAGGGTCAATGCATGGCCAGCTGCCCGGCCAAATGCGAGGCGCGGCAGAAGCAGAAGAAATAGGGCTCGGGGCGCGCCTGGTCGCGGCGGAAAAAACACGCGCCGCCTGTGACCGCGGTCACAGGCGGAACGTTTCGTTGCAGTATAGGTTTTGCGTCGCGAACTCTCAGGGAGAAGCCCAATGCGAAAACTCATGATCGTTGCTGCGATGGCTGCGCTGGCGCTCGGCGCCGTCAGTGCGAATGCCCAGACGACGCGCGGCGCGGCGAGCCTCACCGCCACGGCACAGAACTTCACGCCGATCGAGAAAGCCGCCTGCGGGCCGGTGTGGGGCCGCTATTGCGCGCCGTTCCACCACCGCGTCTGCCGCCGCGGCCGCTGCTGGTGCGCTCCCTGCTAGCCGCCTGACGCGCCCCGCGCCGAGGAGGCCGCCCAACCGGCGGCCTCTTTTTTGCCGGACCGGACCGCCGGCAAGTTGCAGGTCCGGCTGGCTTACACGCGACCTTGCCTTTATGACACCGCCGGTCCGGCCCCGTTGGCCGGACCGTTGCGTTTGTTGCGGAGCCTTGGTGATGCGTAGCCCCACGGTCGAGCGTCGCGACCCCCGCTTCATGCCCGGCTGGTGGATCCTGCCCGGGTTGACGCTCGGCACTGCGAGCTGGATCGGTCTGTTCTGGCTCTATTTCGGCCGCTGATCGGGCCGTCCCGGCCGGCGCCGCCGCCGTCCAACGCTGTCAATTTACAAGACAGTTGCGTGGTATAAAAAAACCACTTGTTCAGCATCTTTGGCGCAAGATGTGCGGGTTTGACGGACCCGACAGCTCGATGAACGCGCCAGCCCATACCGCCAACTGCCCGAAATGCCGCAACGCCATGGTCTATGTGGCGGTGACGCCGCATCCGGTGGTGCCGCACATGCAGCGCACCACCTTCGTCTGCTACGCCTGCAACCAGACCCGCACCTACATGCTGCCGGTCGCCGAGGCGGCCGCAAAATAGCGATACCTCCGGCTGCCGCCGCAGCCGCTGCAAGGCCCTTCGCATTTCCATCGGACGGACGTACAATTCGCACCGGGAGTGCGGAGGACGGAGCGTTGCGCCCATGGACCGCTCAGTGGCTCGCCTCAATATCGAGCATTACCGGCGGCTGATCGCCGACGAAACCGACAATGAGCGGCGCCAGGTTCTGCTGCGCCTGCTGGCCGAGGAAGAGGCCAAGCTCAACGGCGCGAGCGCGCCGGCGCCGGCGCCGCGGTCGCCGAGCTAGTCGCGCGCGCCGCCCGCCCATTCCCGCCAGTGGGTGGGAAAAACATCCAGACGCTCGCGGGTTTCCGCCTTGACCCAGCCGCCGAGCACGCGGCGGCAGGGAAACACCAAAGCATGCGTGCCGTCCCGGTCGATGACGGCAAGCTCGAGATCGCGATCGAATGGCGCGCTGGCTGCGGGCTGCCACATTGCCGGAAAGGTGCGGCCTGCGCGGCAGGCCGCATTGACCTAAGTCAGAACACAAGCGGCATCGCGTCGCGCTCCGCGCAAGTTCACGGCCGGATTTGATCTAGATCAATTTCAGCGCGGCCGGCTTGCCCGCTAATGGCATTATGACACCGTCCCGGCCGCCGATCCGCCATTGCCCGCTCTGCGGCATCGCCATGCAGGCCGCAAAATCGCGGGACGAGCTTTCCGAGCCCGATATCTTTCGCTGCCTGACCTGCGAGACCACGATTACCGAAAAGCCGCGCAGGCCGGACCGGCCCCGCTAGGCGCGGGCGGCAGG
>Ga0070741_10011124_pt1 | contig 16707 bp, 10 predicted proteins | sample Coa_R1_4_FD_66440 | JGI IMG/M metagenome (GOLD analysis project Ga0070741, IMG submission 66440) | Surface soil microbial communities from Centralia Pennsylvania, which are recovering from an underground coalmine fire - Coalmine... | ecosystem: Environmental > Terrestrial > Soil > Unclassified ...
GTCGAGAAGCGGAAGGGGCAATCGAGGCTTGCTTTCAAGCCGGAAGCCTCCCCAGGAAAGCTGCAAAGGATTCTGGGACACCGAACACCTGGATCGTCACGTGCCCAGCAGTTGAACCAGGAGCGTTACAAGTCAGCCGCTCCTGGCCTGGGAGAAACGATACCGCGCGGTGGGCGCGGGAAAGGATCACATTCGCAACGAGTGGCAAAGCTGCAGGTGGCGAGAGACTCACCTCGATGCGTTGCTGTTGCACGAGTTGCATACAAACGCGCCGGTGGCTCTGCGGCTCCAATCATGCCAGAACAGTGGGGCAGAACCTACCAGTATTGTTACACCAGCGAGATATCATCTAGCTGCATCCAATAATCTGTGCCCTGTCCCCAGAAGCCTGCATAGACTTTTACTGTCGCGTTTGAGCCTGAATTGAAGTTCACCGTCAGTGGAGTGTAGTTGGGCAAAGCTTGAAACGATGTTTCCTTGAGTACGGTAATGCCATCAGAGGTCCTGACGCCAAAATAGCCAGGATTCTGCGCAAAATTATTCCTGATCCAGCCTGTAAGTTGGTAGTTGGTGTTTGGTGTTACGGGTATGGTTTGTATAATAGCGTTCCAGTTCTGGCTGGAGGTACGTATCCATGCATTATTCTGAGCTGAGTGGGCAAAGCCTTTGTTGAGATCAATGCCTTCGGCATCTGGTCCTTCCACACCCCAGGGGGCAGAAACAGAGCCAGTGATTTGGTACTCGAAACCACCATCTTGCACGAGGTTATTCGTGTAGTAGACGCCAAGTTCTGCAATGGAGGTGAAGTAAGATGTGCCTCCGGGTCTGCCAATGATTCGTACTCCATCGCCCCAGGTATCATTGAAGGTCAACGAGTAGCTGGTGTTCGTACTCGCAGTATTGTTGTAGGGATAATCTGGCGTGATGCGTAGACCACTCACGTTGACCCAATTGAAATGCTGGCGCACCTGGACCGCCAAGTTGCTGCTATACCAACCTCCATCGCTGAACATAGTACCTGTCGTATAGACGACCTTATTCATATTATAGAGGCTATTCCACGTATAGCCCCACCAGTCTTGCGGCTTGATCTCCTGATCCCAGTCGTCTTCGCTCTCTCTCAGATTGCCATTGTTCAGGAGATCGGAGCAATTGAGCCCACAGAGTGTGCCAAAGTGCGTGCTCTTGCTAATGGCCGTTGTGCCATTACCTGTGCGGGCAAGATTATTTGTATCATCTTTGCCATTCGCGGGTCCCGTGAATGCATATGGCTGGACGTAAAGTTTGCGTAAGGAGAAGGTGTAGGAGTTACCCTGGCAGCATACGTTGCTCTGCACATACATTGTTTTGCCATCTTGACTGATGAATTTAGAGGGAATGCTGGTACCGTACTGTCCACGGTTCTGGCTCAATTGTATGGGGCCAAAATCCTTAGACATAAACAGGCTCCAGGGTCCCCACGGTGTCGGAGACTCATAAAACTCGTGAGTTGCATATGACCATGAAGTAAAGATGTAACGTTTGAGTGGAGCGTTGTACACGACACCGCCCTGCCCAAGGACATGGGCATTGTTGCAGCAGAAATTGCCAAACGTCTGCGGGTAGAGTAGACGGTCATCTTCCAGGACTGGGACTTTTGTATTGATATCGCTGGACCAGGTTGGATTGCCGTTCCCATCGCTGCCTGTGTAGAATTGCCAGCTTGAACGTATTTGTACACTGGTATTGGGAACGCGCGCCAGGTAGAGCTTTTGCTGCTCGCGCCAGTTGTTATCGAAACCATAAGCGTAGACAAAGTGGTCTATAGCGTTCGTGTAATTCTTGCCATAATCCAGGAAAAAAATAGTAGTGAAAATACTGTTGGAAAACATAGGAGCACTGCTGTCCCATGTCCAGGTCATGCCATGATCTGTGGACCTGGCAATCGATGCTACTGGGGCAGAATTAAATGTGTTTGTTTGCAGGTTCTGGAAAGCGAGATAGAGCGTGTTGTTGACGCAAAGCATGCCGGTGGGCTTACGGTTGTAGCCTGACCCACTCCAATTGCTGCCCACGTCAGTCGCAAGCGTTGTTCCCGTAAGATTTGGCGGAGTTCCAGTGATACGGTTTACAGCCATATCAAAACGGCTCGTAGCAGAAGTGAACGCGGTACCATCGCCATTGGCCGCGTACAGGTTATTGTCGTCGGCCCAACACGAGGGCCATAAATCTCCATCGCCTTGCATCTGATAGGTTGAGTAGGACTCTTCCGTTGCGGTAGCAAAGAACGTACTTTGTGGGGGGATCACAGCGGCATGGGCGGAAGAGACACCGATCAGAGAGACAGTAGTGGCGATCAACATGGCTGTAAACAAGGTGATCATGAGGCGTCCTATCATAACATCCTTCTTTCAAGCTATTTAAAGCCGGTAGATTTGATCGATTGCACAAGCTGGCGCTGGAAAACAAAGAACAGAATCAGGGTGGGCAGGGCTGCAATCGTGGATGCGGCCATGATGTAGTTCCAGGCTGCGGAGTACTGCGTCTGGAAGCTGGCAATGCCGATCTGCACCATCCACAGGCTTTGATCGCTTGTGATGGTCAAGGGCCAAAGGAAGCTGTTCCAGTTCGCCAGGAAAAAGAATACGGCCAGCGCTGCCATAATCGGCTTGCTCAAAGGCAGGATCAAATGCCAGTACACTCTCCAGTGCCCACAACCATCGATGATGGCCGCTTCCCCCAATTCTCCTGGTATACTCAGGTAGAACTGACGCAGCAAGAAAATGCCGAAAGCGTTAAAAATGGCCGGAACGATCAGACCCGCGAAGGAATTGAGCCATCCCAGGAACTTCACCAGCATAAAAAGCGGTACCAGGATGATAGGGAGCGATACCAGGAACGTCGAGAAAATCAGCAGGAAGATCATATCGCGTCCCGGAAACTTCAACCATGCCAGGGCATAGGCCGCCATCGAGTGAAACAGCAGCGCCACAATCGTTACCGTGATGGCTACAACAAAGCTATTGAGCATGTATCCCAGGAAGGGAACCTGGGTGAAGACGTAAATGAAGTTCACAAGCGTTGGAGCCTGGGGGATAAGTGCAGTCCCATTGACCTCGTCGGGTCCTTTGAGAGAACTGGAAAACATCCACAAAAGCGGAAAAATCGTCAAAAAGCCAAGAATGACGGCCAGGATAAACAATATTAGCGTCTTGAGGCGAAGACGTAAAGATGAGGATCTCGTAGCGAGAGATCGATTAATCGAACTCAAAACGTCCTCCCTTTGTGATCACAAACATGATGATGGTTGCAAGCAGCATGATCAACACTAAAAACAAGGCCATTGCCGCAGCATAGCCATAGTGACCGAATTGGAAGGCTTGCTGATAGATGTAAAAGATGCCCAGCGAGGTTGCTTCAGCTGGCCCGCCCCTGGTCATGACGAATATGAGATCGAAGCCCTGGCCACCAGCCGCCGAAATAAGTGTGACCAGGAGTACAAAAAAGCTGGTGGGTCTGAGTAGCGGCCAGGTCACATACCAGAACGTCGCCCAGGCGTCTGCCCCGTCTATGCTAGCAGCATCATAATATTCGGCAGGTATCTCTTGTAATCCGGCGAGGAAAATCACCATATAATAGCCCATAGAGAACCAGACGCTCACTACGATCACACCTCCTAGGGCCAGGTTCGGATCACCCAACCATGAACGTGCTCCCCCTTGCAAAAGTTGGTTAAGTACTCCAATCTGGTCTGCCAGCAGGAATTTCCATACAAAGCCTACGACCACGAGGCTTACCACGTTCGGTATGAAGAACAGTGTGCGAAAGGTTCCGATAAACGGAATTTTCTGCTTGAGCAGTAATGCCAGGAGCAGGCTGGTGATAAAGAGGCATGGCACGTAACCGAAGACATAGGCAACCGTGACCTGCAAGCTTTTCAGAAAGTGCGGATCGGAAAACATCTGTCGGTAATTGTCCAGGCCGACAAACGCGAAATTGCCGAAACCATCCGCCTCGAAAAAGCCTATCGCGAATGCGAGGAGCATCGGGATACCCAGGAAGACAAACAGACCCATCAGGTCCGGGGCCAGGAAGAGATAGGCAGCTATCCACTCGCGGTGTTTTCTTGAGAGGCCCCGACGCACGGGACCTCTCTTGATCTGGCTAGGGCTTCGTTCTCGCTCAGCTAGCGAACTGGAACTCATAGTATGTTTGCTCCCTTATAGCTGCTGAGGAAGGTGTCGATAGTCTTAGCCGCGCTTTCGGTCTGCCGACGTGGATCGGCACCATTGAGCATACAGGCTTGAAGCGCGTCGGAGATAGCTTTGTAGACTTCAGGTGGATAGCGTGGCTCACCTCGTCCACCAGGGAAAATATCGTTTTTGAAGATCTGCATAGCTCCTTGCGAGAAGCCACCTTCCTTTGTTGCCTCCTCCATCACGGATTTGCGCGGCCCCACATCGGATTTCGCTTTGATGATCCAATCGACGCCGCGTTGAACCGAATCCTGCTTCAGCGAGGCCAACGCCCAGGCGCAGAATTTTGCTGCGTCCTCCGGGTTTTTGCCTTTTGCGTTGGCGACAAAAGCCCAACCCCCGAGGATCGTCTTGTAACTTCCTCCTGGGGGCAAGGGCAGCTTGAACACGCCGTACTTAAAATTGGGAGCATTCGCGCGCAGGGCCGAGATACCCCAGATGCCAACGTTCTGTATCGCACAGTAGCCTGCTGCCAGATTCGCCAGGACATCACTTCCACCTCCGCCCAAGGGAGTACGTGGCGCAAGACCGCGCTTGATCGCGTCTTGCCAGAACTGGAGCGCCTGCACGACGCCATCTGAATTGAAGCCACTCTTCTTCGTAGTTGGGTCTACAGCGTCTGCTCCGGTCTGCCACATGAACGGATACCAGGTAAAGTTCTGATAGTAGCCTGGGGAAGTCTCGAAGACTATGCCGTAGCGTTTGCTTGTCTTGAGCTTCGCTGCCACTTCCAGCAGGGCGTCCCAGGTTTGAGGGATATCCTTCTCAGAAAGCCCGGCCTTCTCAAATGCGTCTACACTGTAGTACATTGCCATCGGTTCTACTTCCATAGGGACAGCATAGATCTTCCCATCGACGAGACGCGTGCCCATCACATCAGAATAAAAATCAGCCTGGGACGCCTTATCAATGTAGGGAGTCAGGTCCTGGAGTACGCCCCCGTTGTAGTAGCGCAGAAAGTCTCCGGGGCTGATAATGAAAATGTCAGGTCCTTGTCCTGATGCAAATGCCGTCTGAAGTTTTGATCCACCAATATAGTCTGCTGTGGGGATATACTCCAATTTGATCTGGGTCTTGTTGTTTTTGTTCCAGGTATTTACCGTGTCGATAAACCACTGAGTCTGCGCTTTGTCTCCTCCTCCTGGAGCATAGAATTGCCAGAAGCTCAGTGATGCTGAGCCTGAAGATGATCCAGTGCCAGCGCCACCGGCAAATCCACAACTGGCTAGTGTGCTGGCGGCTCCGCCCATTCCCATTGCTGCGATGCTCATGGAGCCAGCACGTTTGAGAAATTCACGCCGTGAAATGCCTGTGCTGTCAGGCTCATACGATGGGAATAGGGCGCGATCAATAGTCATAGATCCTCCTCGCTTTTCTCTCGCCGGAAACCTCCGCGAGATCGTGTACGAAAGCTATAATGCAGTACTACCTGCCAAATATCCCTTCTGTTTGACAGTTGACGCTAAGAGGTTGAGATTATTGCCATAAGGAACAACGATAGATATACAACTGCCCTACATGTTGTCTTCACGGGCTGTCATATGCATGCAATCACAGCTAACTCAGATTAAGAAAGATAAATAATGGAAACAAACCTGCGCAAGGCAGATCGTCGCAAGGAGGCCTTTCAGGAGAACTTTCGGCCACTTGTCAGTGCTAGCCTGTAAGCATACGTCCCTGCTTGCCTCTGCTTCTTTACAACCAACGACATAGTCTTGTGAAAAGGTTTTTCGGTGGCGAAAACCTTTCCATGTATCTTGTGAAAAGGTTTTCACAAGATACATGCCCGATATGAGAAATATTACATACCGTTACCCTTTCTTGTCAAGGGGAAAAGTGCATTTTTTAATTTTGAGTGGGGTAGATGAGCTGTTAGAAAGAGAGATCTGATCTTGACAAACTCGTAAAACTTACCATATACTCCTTATGTCGGATATTAATCTCAGCAAAATACCCTGAAAACAATTTCCTTTTTTGATCATAGTTTAGATATCGTTAAGAAAATGATTTCACAGGTAGAACAGGTAAATTAGAGAGAACGAGGTCGAGCAGAGAACGCTGAACGTTGATTGCAATCAACGCTGCGCCCACGCAGCGTTCCTATTGGCATCTCCTTTGTGATATCGCCAGGGAGATAGAGAAGTAGCGAAACATGGCAACTATTCAGGACGTGGCGAAGCGAGCAGGAGTCTCGATTGCCACTGTATCGCGTGTTCTTAACGGCACCGCCTATGTGAATGAGGAGGTAACAGCACGTGTGCGTGAAGCTGTTAAAGATCTGCAATATCAACCTAGCCGTGCTGCCAGAGCATTACGTGCAAACCGAACGGCCATTATTGGCTTACTCATCAGCGATATCCAGAATCCCTTCTTCACTACGCTCATTCGCGGTGTCGAGGATGTAGCCCAGCGCATGGGTTACAGTGTGATACTGTGCAATTCGGACGAAAATCCCGGCAAGCAGCGACAATACATTGAGGTGTTATGCGCGGAACGTGTGGCCGGAGCGATTGTTGTTCCCACCAGCGAGCAGCCACGGGAATTACGCCTGTTTCGTGAGCACGATATTCCTATTGTCTCTGTTGATCGTCGCGTAAAGGATAGTAGTATTGATGCTGTGCTGGTTGATAATGCACGAGGAGCCTATGAGGCGGTGATGCATTTGATTACGAACGGCTATCACCGCATCGGTGTTATCACCGGCCCTACTAGCACGACGACAGGGCGTGAGCGTCTCGAAGGATATCGCAAGGCGCTGCGTGATGCTGGTATTGTTCATGATCATGAGCTTGAACGTATTGGCTCATTCAGAGAGCAGAGCGGCAGGCAGTTCGCCAAAGAATTGCTGGATCTGCAACCTCCAGTAGAAGCGCTTTTTGTGACGAACAATCTGATGACGTTGGGTGCTCTCGATGCCATTCATACGCGCAATTTACGTATTCCTGATGACATTGCTATTGTTGGATTTGATGAGATGCCCTGGGCAGCGCTCAGTGCTATTTCGCTGACGACTGTTACGCAGCCAGTCTACGAACTGGGTAGTACCGCCGCCTTACGGCTCTTCCAGCGTTTAGAGGACTCCGTTGCGGTTATGCAGCAGGAAATCATACTGGCTCCTACATTATGCATTCGCGGCTCTTCACAACCACATGCACAACGTTTTTCCAGTAATCTTTCTGCTATGCAGAACCAGAAATCCACAGACTGACCTTACCCCGGCTTGATAGCGTTATGAAAACTGAGCTATACTCTCTAGCTTCAACCCGTGGAGACTCCACGAAAACGGGTTAACCCAGGGGAGACCTGGCCAATACTGACGGAGATGCAACCACTGAGCAATCCCTGTGATGCCCACAGGCGAGCAAGCTCCATGAGCCGATGACACGATACCTACTCGCATGTCTTGCCATCGATGCTAGAGGAGGCACTTATGAGGCTAAACACGATGCTTCAGGCGTGAGTCGAGTTGCTGTCAGGTTGCCGTCAAACCGGCATCATGATCAGCAAGAATGCTGAGGAAAGTACTTGATCAACGAGCTTGTGAGGCTCGTTGAGCGAATATACATGAGCGGGGATGGGCTACTGATTGGGAAAAGAAGTAATTTGATCCATTTTGAAACTTCTTACCCCTTTGTTCGTTCTTAATTTTAGAAGTACATTGCTAAGGTATTATCATCAGGGGTAGCTATGTAGAAAGTGTATCACTTTGCTTCATATCATGTTATTCTCTAGAAAGAAAAGGATAAAGCATGCCAGATAACTCTATAAATCCAGACGATCCGACGCTGCGCATTCGCCCACGTTCCTCACAACCTGATCAGGACCAACAGGGAAGGCTGGTCATTGGCAGCTTCCAAAATCAACCACAGCCAGCCCAGCGTCGACCATATCAGTATCCGCCACCACAACAACCGTCACAATCGTCACAACGCTACCCGCAAGGGCAGTCGTATCAAAATACACCTCCCAGATCACCCATGCCCCCCCGCGAAGTTCCTGCTCCCGCATCGTATCCCGATGCAACACGTTATCCATACGTACAACCGGGACAGCTAGCTGGCGGCCCTGGACGCCCACGCCGTCGCAGAGGTAAAGGCGTCGGCTGTCTCGTCGTTTTGTTACTCCTGGTCATCATCGGAGGATTTACCTTTACTACTGCCCAACGCGTTCTGGCATTTGGTTCCGCCATTTCCACCAAATCGCCACTCAGCACCGATACCGGTTATATGGGTACCAGCCAGCGTACCAACCTGCTTGTGCTTGGCTACGGCGGCGGCACCCACGACGGTGCATACCTCACCGACTCTATCGTTGTTGTAAGCTTGCTCCCACAGACCCACCATACCTCATTAATCTCAGTACCCCGTGACCTGTGGGTGCAGAATCCACCGAATTCTGGTCAATACACGAAGATTAACGCCGTCTATGAATTTGCCTCAAACAATGGGAAACAACCATCAGCTGGTGGCGATACAGCAGCCGCCAAAGTCGCCCTCGTTACCGGGTTGGACGTGAAATACTGGCTTACCATCGACTTTACCGGTTTTAAGAAGGTAATCGACTCTATCGGGGGCGTCGATGTCTATGTACCCGATTCATTTAACGCCTGTTATCCAAAGAACGATGATGCAGCCGTAGATCCCAGTTGGATCAAGGTCCAATTCAACAAGGGGACGCAGCATATGGATGGTGCAACAGCCATCGAGTATGCTCGTGCACGTGAGCCGCTAGAAGTCTGTGGTATGGGCACATCCCAGAACCTCGCAGAGCTGACCGATTTTGGACGTTCTGCACGGCAACAAATTATTATCAAAGCTGTGCTGGCCAAAATCAAGCAGGCATCCACCTGGCCTCATCTCTATGATGCAATGGATGCCTTACAACAAAGTATTCACACCAATATGTCCCTTGCAGACTTGTCCGAGTTTGCCCTGAAAATGGACCTCAATGATCCCAAAGCTGCCCACATCGGTTTGAGCAATCAAAATGTGTTGGAAGATAGTCAGGCTGCAGGACAATATATTCTGGCACCCAGGAATGGTCAATGGTCACTCATCCCCGATTACATCAACCAGCATCTGTACAACTAAACCAGGCAACCAGTCAAGCAACAACTTTCCGACAATCTTGCTCTGTATGATTGTCGGAAAGTTGCTGTTTAATTTGTTGCTTAAATGCCTGACTCCATATATACTATGCATCAGCGGATCTCAAGAGACCAGATCACACTTCTCAACGAGGGAACAGGCATGCCACAACGCGATGCTCGACTGATTGGTGGCGTCTATCGCACAGGACAGGTGCTTGCTACCGGTGGAACGCTGACCGCTTACACCGCCTACAACCGCAATACAAACGATGTGGTAGGACTCTATTTACTGGAGCTTCCAAGCACTCTACAGCCAGATACAGCCCGACAATTCCTGCAACCATTAGACCGACGCCGAGCAGTACACTCTGCTCATGTAATCAACGTCTACGACTGGGGCCTGGACGGCAATCGGGCCTATATCGCTACCGATCCTCCACGCGGCGTGACATTGCAACACGTTTTAGATAACGAGAATATAGATATCCCACGTGCACTGGATCTCTTAAAGCAGATAGCTCTCGGGCTAAAAGAGTTACACAAACAAGGCATAACCGGGCTGGACCTACGCCCTCAACTGATCACTGTAGACACCGTTGGGATCATTGACCGTGTGCAAATCGACGATATCGGACTACGCACGCTACTTACAGCCCTCGGTTATGTAAGTACGCAGCGTGGCGACGATATCGGCTACCTTGATCCACGCTATGCTCCCCCCGAATACATCAACCACGAGCAAGTTGGTCCCTGGAGCGATATCTACCAACTTGGCCTCCTTATCTTTACGATGATCACTGGACGCCTCCCCTTCATTGGTCGCACTCCGGCAGAAACAGGCATTATGCAAAACACCAGTCCTGTGCCTTCCATGGTCCAGTACACACACGATGTTCCTGCCGTCCTTCAGCAAATAGTAGAACACACCCTGGCAAAGCAGCCTACCCAACGCTTCGCCAGCGCTAAAGCGTTGCTAACCGCCCTTGAAGCGGTACAGCTTCCATCACGTTCCTCTACGGACCATACAGAGGTCGTCCAGGAACAAGAAGAGCAGGCCAAATCCTCTCCATCTGGTGCAGATTTGACAAAAGAGATGCCGCTCGTAGACGAAGATATCACCCTACGTGTCACACACATTGAAGGGAAGGCACCGGCCCAATCAGATTCAGACGCATCGCCACAAAATGTTCCTGTAAAAACAACCATCTATGCCTATCTCAACTATGAAAAGGACGGAGTAGAGGTGCAGCGCTTCGCTATCACGCAAAAGAGCACCATCGTAGGACGCCTCGACCCCAAACGCGACCTCCGCCCCGACATTGACCTGAGTGCCTTTGATCCAGCTATGACCATATCGCGCCAGCATGCTCGCATTCGCTTCGAGGAAACTTTCTTCTACATAGAAGACCTCAAGAGCCGCAACAAAACACGCCTGGGCGAATTATCGCTTACGCCCTTCAAACCAGAGCTATTACAGCACGGCGATATCCTCCATTTTGGCAGTGTGCGCATGATCTTCGAAATTCCCAGCATGGGCAAAATACCCAAATGGTCTACTCACTAGACCGGATAAGGTTATTCTTCATCTAGCCTGATCGCTGGTATAACATGCCGCAAATCGATCATAGCATAGAGACCTCCAACGATAGCCAGCAAGCCCGTCAGAGTAAAGATGCTATCGACCGGCCCTAGTGCAACATTCAGTACAGTTGTATGAAAATTACGTAACAGAGTACTATCCAGATAGCCCGCCAGGGCCGCAGATAGCATCAAAGCCAGTGTCGTAATCGGAGTGCGTACTGCCATAACACGCCCAAGCAACTCTTGCCTGGTCACTTGCAACGTCAGGAGCATAATCACTGAATTGACGATGCCAACCAGAATACCAAACAGGAACATCATCAGCAAAGCCGGTAGAAAGTTTGTTAATCGAGCATATATAAGAATCACCATCCCCTCCGCGACAAACACTAGCCAGAAGTACTTCGCTACGTTCAAAAGTTGGAGAAAACGAGACGCTAGTACTGCGCCAAGAATAAACCCTATGCCAAAATCTGTGCTCAAGAGTCCATATAAACTAGCCGATGTATGTAGATTCCCGGTTACAAAGAAGATCTCCAGAGTGTTGAGTACCCCTTCGTTCAATGTAAGAAGAAGCGAAGAGATAAGCAAGGTACGCAAGACACGCTGGCCCATCAGGAAACTGATACCTTCAATGAACTCACGAAAAAATCCGCTCTGCTGCTCTGAGGCTCCTTCAACAGTCATAGAAGCCTGGGGAATCCTCACAGCCAGCACCGTCAGAAAGGAGATACCAAATGAAAGCGCATTCAATATGAGCGCCCATTGCACACCAACAGCAAAGAAGAGCAGAGTACCGAGGAGTGGACCAACAAGAAAGGCCAGACTTTCTGGTAGCTGCGTCAATCCGCTGGCTCGTCCCTGGTCAACTTTCTCAACGATAGCGCCGATCAACGCAAAACGCGACGGATTAAAGAATTGCGCACAGGTACTTTCAAGGAAAACCACACTATAAATAATGCCAAGTGGCCAGACAAGCGAAAGATGTCCCTGAGAAGTAATAGGCAGCGGGACAATACCAGTTGCCAACAGGAGTGATAAGATGAGTACAACTCGCACAGCATCCATCCACAGCATCGTTCGGCGTCTATCCCAACGATCCACGAAAACGCCCGCCGCCGGCCCTATGATAAAAACAGGAATAGATGCGGCTAACAAGATACCGCTCATAGCCAGTGGTGTCCACACTTGCCCTCGTCCAATCTGTGTTGCAACCCAGAGAGTAAGAGTTATGCTGAAGGCAAAGTCACCAATCATTGAGATGACTTGTCCACTCCATAACAACGCAAAATTACGATTGATAAGCAAGAACACTTTCTTCGTTGGCGCCTCCAGGGATGTTGTGCGAGTATCCATAAGCGTCCCCCATTTTGCTATCTTTTCTGTACGTCCGATGCTATTCATGCTCAGCACACTCATTAATTATAAAGAGACAGTAACAGGCAATAGCTAATTTGTCAAGCTTTTAACAAAAATAAATTATATCTTAAAAATACAAATTTCATCTTATATTAGCAATTTTCATCGTTTTCCATGCTCTGCTTATAACGTTTTACCTTCCAAGAGCACCATAGACATGAGAAATGTTTTACCTCGACAACCGATGTAAAATAGATATCACATTCAAAAAGGAGGGTTGATATGGACCAGTCCGTTTCCATAGATACCATGATCGGGGGTTATGTGCAATCCCAGCTAGTATATGTCGTCGCCAAACTCGGCGTTGCCGATCTGACCTGGAAAACACCTCGCACGATAGAAGAATTGGCCGCACTCGTCAATGTGAACGCAGATGCCCTACGTCGCGTTATGGCAATGTGGGTAGCATTCGGCATTTTTGAACGAAAAGGGGCGGCTAGTTATCAACTAGCCGCTGGCCACGAAATTTTATTGAGCGATCACCCCAACTCAATACGTTCCTACGCGATTGTATCGGGAGAATTCTACTACAAAGCGTTCTCTGAACTGCTCTACAGTGTACAAACAGGGAAGACTGGTTGTGAGCAGGCCCTTGGCAAAGACCATTTTGCCTATCTCAACGAGCATCCCGACACCTTTGAGCATTTCAACACTCATATGAGCAGGCGCATGCGCCGGGATGCTGAAGCGGCTATCTCTGTCTACGACTTTTCACCATACAAACATGTCGTAGATATTGGTGGAGGAAACGGCACATTTCTCTCACTATTGTTGCAGAAATATCCATCCATGCAGGCCACGCTCTTTGATCTCCCAATCACTGTGGAACAGGCAAGAGTATACTTGCAGCAAACAGGTGTGGCTGAACGTTGTCAAACGGTCGGAGGCGACTTTTTCACCGATGAACTGCCAAAGGGCGGCGATCTCTATATACTGGCGCTCATCCTTCACGATTGGAACGACGAGCAGGCCCTGCGCATCCTACAGAACTGCCACCAGACTATGCCAAACGAAAGTAAACTTATCATTATCGAGTTTGCCCCCCAGGAACAGGAACTTACAGCCCGCGAGGTAGGTGAAGACCTCTCCATGCTCGTCCTGACAGGCGGATGCGAGCGCACCGCCGAGCAATTCCGCTCGCTGCTTGCCAAAGCCAATTTCCAGCTTACCAAAGTTGTGCCAACCCAGGGACGCCGCAGCGTCATCGAGGCGCTTCCTATAACCCACCAGGAGGATTTACCGCATTTATAGCACAAGCAAGATGCTTCCCTGATTTTTGCAGCTTTAGCTTTTTGTCTTCGCCACCGCAATTAAATCCGCCAGCAGGCCCTGACCCGTCTGCAACCTTCCTGCACCGGGACCAATGATGGTTACTTCAGAGAGCGTATCGGTCTGGAATGTAATGGCATTCATCACACCATCTACGCGGGCAAGGGGATCATTTTCTGGCAGAGCAACAGGCTCGACGCGTGCATCCAAAGGGCACTCTCCAATATCAGAGATCGCATGCAACGAGGCCACAAGCTTAATACGCTTACCCTCCTTATGCGCCCTATGGATCTGCTCACGCGTAATACGGGTGATACCCTGCCGCGTAACTTGATCCGGCTTGAGTGTGTGACCAAAGACAAGTGCAGCCAGGATCAACGTCTTTGCAACCGCGTCATAGCCTTCCACATCGGCTGTCGGATCAGCCTCGGCGTAGCCCTGTGCCTGGGCTTCAGCAAGCACCTCGGCATAGTCACGCCCACCCGCCATTGCGCTCAAAATATAATTCGTTGTGCCGTTGAGTATTCCACGCACAGAGCGTACTCGCGCACCTGCCATACCTTCACAAACGGTGCTGATCACCGGAGTCCCGGCCATAACGGTGGATTCCATGCGTAATTGCACACCATGTTGACGGGCCAGCGCAAGTAATTCGTGCCCGGCCAGCGCTATTGGTCCTTTGTTAGCCGTGATGACATGCATGCCTTGCGTCAGTGCTGCACGAATATGACTGATACCCGGCTCACCATCACGCAAGTTTGTACCTGTAGCCTCTGCCAGCACCTCACCACCTGTTGCGCGTAAACCTTCAAGGGCATCTTGCCAGTGCCTTACTCCTGGATGGTCGGTCAGGGGATGCCGTCTTGCGGCTAGCTCCAGCAAGGTTGGAATATCCAGACCATCTTCACGATAGATAAACCCATGACGAGCATTTGCGACACCCGCCAGGGTCACATCAAGGCCGTAATGTTGCAGCAGCAGATCTCTTCTGCTCTCAAGCAACTCCGCCAATCCCTGACCTACGACCCCAAATCCAATGATAGCAAGACGCAGATGTTTCATAGTCTGACCACCACCTATCTTATATCCAGGAAAGTTTCAGACGATCAAGCACACGTTTGACCGGCCCCAATTCTTCGATACCCAGGAAACGCGCCGCACGAATGTAGATAAACAGACCCACAAATAGTTCTATTAGCAGCTTAATCAACGCAAGAATCGCCCCGCCCACGCCAAGTGCTTGTCCGCGCGTCGTGATCAGTATCCCATCGAGGATGAAGCGCAAGACGATAAGGCCTATGCCCATCGCCAATGCCGCTAGCAAGACGCGCACGGCAAATAAACCTATAGTCCGTAGCTGCAATTCTCCTATGCGTTGATCCAGCAGCCAGAACAGGATGACCGCCTCCAGCAACCATGCGACAGCTGTCGCAAATGCCAGTGCCCCCATTCCCCATTGTGCCCCCTCTACGGCGATATCTATAACCACCAGGCTAAACAAGATTTTGAAGATAAACTGGCCTACGCTTACAATGACTGGCGTCTTGCTATCGCGCATAGCATAAAATGAGCGCGTAAGTATTTCTACAGAAGTCAGCCCTGGCAAACCCAGTGCGAAGAACGCCAATGGCACGGCTGTCGATTGTGCGTCGCTCAGGCTAAATCGTCCATGCTGCAATAATACCTGAAGAATCGGCAATCCTAACACAATTAAGCCTATCCCCGAAGGAATCGACATAAAGAGGATACTACGCATCGTTTCCAGAATCGTACCACGTACCCGGTCGAATCGTCCCTTGGCAACGTTCTCTGCCAGGGTTGGGAAAGCGGCTGTAGCCACCGAAGATCCGAAGATGCCAAGTGGCAACAACACAAGCTGCATGGCTTGATAGTACTGTGTAATCAATCCATTCACGCCAGCTTGCCCCACGACGACGACCAGCAGCAGAATGAGACTCCGATCTACAAAGGTTGAGGTGTAGAGCATAGCTGCATTGATGATGCGTGGTACCATTTGCCGACCAATTTGTATCACACCTGGATGCCGCCAGTCAAAGGAAAAACTGTAACGCATACCAACTTTCCAGAGGCCGGGCAATTGGACACCAACCTGGAGCACGGCTCCCAACACAACTCCCCAGGTAGCAGCATAGACCGCAAGTTGATCGTTATGCCTCCCACCAAATGCCAGGAATATTCCAGGGATCAGCCCTAGAATGAGTCCTACATTATAGAGTACTGTACCGATGGCTGGTAAGCGAAAATCTTCACGTGCATTTAGCACAGAGGTGACGATGACACCTGCTCCTAACGCAATAGATTGTAGCAACATGATACGCGTCAGCGCAGCAATCAGGTCAAGTTGTCGTGGATCAGTTATACCAGGGTTGTAGAGTGGTACAAGCAAGCGCGCAAAGATGATAGCAATGAGGGCCAATCCCATCATCACTGCTACTGCGAGATTGAGGGCAGAACTGGCAACATGCCAAGCTGTCTTTTCATCCCTCTCCCCAATCATATAATTAGTGAAGACGGGTATAAAGGCTGAACTCAGAGCCCCACCTGCTACAATATTAAAGATGAGATCAGGAACAAGGAATGCTTGCAAGTAGGCATCCGACGTACCACTTGTACCGAACACGAAGGCAAACATTGAGGTACGCAGCAGCCCCAGAAAACGACTGGCAACAAAGGCTCCGGTAAGAATCAGCGCTGCCCTGCCAATCCGTACCCTCTGAATCATCCCTGTATCGCCAGCCGGAGCCGCAGCAGGCTGAATGCCGTCACCAGCAACAGCTTTATTCCTGGACAAGATATGCGATGGTGCTGATACTGTCGAACCACGCACCAACTGTATCTCATCCGCTGCTTGTTCTGGTTGTGGCAGTGATGGCGACATCTGCGGGAGCAGCGATGGTGACAACTGTTGTGGCATAAGGGGTAATGGTGCAGATGGTACTCTGCCTTCCCAGGGAACTGCAGGAGAAGGTGGTGTAGCTCCCATCAATTGCTGCTCATCTCTCCCTCTCCTGGGCAAGAGTGTTGAAGCATCGGGCTGCAATCGTCGTTGCTGACGGCGCATACGCTCTTCCCGCAACTGCTGCAAACGTTCCA
>Ga0070741_10011125_pt1 | contig 16707 bp, 9 predicted proteins | sample Coa_R1_4_FD_66440 | JGI IMG/M metagenome (GOLD analysis project Ga0070741, IMG submission 66440) | Surface soil microbial communities from Centralia Pennsylvania, which are recovering from an underground coalmine fire - Coalmine... | ecosystem: Environmental > Terrestrial > Soil > Unclassified ...
TCTGCTGAGCAACGTGCATCCGGCTTCAATCGTGGCGCAGCAGGAAATCTTCGGCCCCGTGCTCGCGGCCATGACCTTCCGCACGCCCTCTGAAGCCGTGGAGCTTGCCAACAACACTGCATATGGCTTGGCCGCTTGCGTGTGGAGCGAGAGCCTTAACGTCGCCTTGCATGTTGCAGCGCAGCTCAAAGCGGGTGTGGTTTGGGTAAATTGCACGAATCTCTTCGACGCCGCCTGCGGATTCGGCGGCTACCGCGAGAGTGGCTACGGGCGCGAAGGTGGACGCGAGGGCCTCTGCGAATATCTCGAGCCAATCTGGTTTAGAAATGCACCGAAGCTGGCGGGCTCGCAGAGCAACGAAGCTCGGGGGATCGATACGGCTTCAGTCGCCGTACCGAGTATTGATCGTACCGTTAAGCAATACATCGGTGGCAAGCAGGTCAGGCCCGACTCCGGTTACAGCATGGAAGTCCGCAGTGCCGACGGAAAGCTTCTCGGCGAGGCGCCGTTCGGCAATCGTAAAGACATCCGCAATGCGGTTGAAGCCGCGCGAAAGGCAACCGCGTGGTTGAAGGCAACAGCGCACAATCGTGCCCAGGTGCTGTACTACGTGGCAGAAAATCTGTCACAACGACGAGACGATATTGCGCGTCGGCTCGCGGCCGCAGTTGGCGAAACACAAGCCACGAAGGAAGTCGATCTCGGAATTGAGCGGATATTCACTTACGCCGCCTGGGCGGACAAATTCGATGGCAGCGTTCACAATCCTCCGTTCCGCACGATTGCGATCGCGATGAACGAGCCGGTTGGGAGTATCGGCATCATTTGTCCCAATGAAGTTCCGCTGCTGGGATTTCTATCGTTGGTCATGCCAGCGCTCGCTTGCGGAAATACAGTTATAGCGGTGCCGTCCGAAACCTATCCGCTGATCGCGGGCGATCTGTACCAGTTATTCGACACCAGCGACTTGCCAGGAGGCACGGTCAACATCGTGGCTGGCCCCACTTCACAGCTGCTGAAAACTTTGGCCGAGCACGACGACGTCGATGCAATCTGGTCCTTTGCTGACGAAGCCAGCGCTGCAGCAGCTAAAGCGTATTCCGTAGGAAACCTGAAGCAAGTCTTCACCAATGAAGGCCGCGCGATCGACTGGTTTGATCCAAAGCAGGCGCAGGGCCGCTGGTACTTGGAGCATGCGACTCAGGTGAAAAATATTTGGGTGCCGTATGGAGAATGATTCTCCTTATCTTTAACACTTCTGGTTTGACACTCTCGAACTCAGCTCACTACACTCTGTAGTCCTGAAAGCTGCGCCGAAAATCCCAGAATGCCCAAACATCCCCGCATCGCCGTAGTCGGCAGCGCAAATATCGACCTCGTCACCTACACCGATCGGTTTCCAAAACCCGGCGAGACTATCTTCGGAGAAAAGTTTGATCTTGGCTTTGGAGGCAAGGGGGCTAACCAGGCGGTTGCGGCGAAGCTCTGCGGCGCAGAAGTCTTCATGATCGCTCGCGTTGGTAGCGATCTCTTCGGGCCGGCCACAATCAAGAACTTTGAATCACTCGGGATCGATGCCTCACATGTGCGCCAGGTAGAAGGCGTCTCTAGCGGCGTAGCGCCTATTTTCGTCGAGTCCTCAGGGCAAAATCGGATTCTTGTGGTCAAAGGCGCGAATGAAGAACTCAAACCCGCGGACGTCGACGCAGCCGCCGACCTTCTCAAGACCGTAGACTGCATTGTGCTGCAATTTGAAATCCCGCTCGAGACGGTTTACCACACGGTTCAGTTAGCCAGGAAAAACAAAATCCGCTGCATCGTGAATCCCGCGCCAGCGCAGCCGATCGACGTCGGTGCGATTGCCGACCTCGACTACTTTGTTCCGAACGAGAGTGAAGCCGAGACCATTACCGCCAGTCCCATCCGCAACGCGGATGACGCCAGGAAGTGCGCAGAGAAATTCCTCAAAGCTGGAGTGAAAGGTGTGATCGTCACCCTCGGCGCAAACGGTTCACTTCTCGCGAGCGAAAACGGCATCGAGCATCTCCCTGGCTTCAAAGTGAACACTGTCGATAGCACTGGTGCCGGAGACGCATTCATCGGCAGCTTCGCGACATTCCTTGGCGAGGGATTGCCGGAGCGCGAAGCGGTGCGGCGGGCGAATCTCTACGCCGCCATCTCCACCACCAGCCCAGGCACTCAAAAATCATTCTGCGATCGCACCCGTTTCGAGCGAGAATGGGCCGAGCGCAACCATTCCTAAGCGAATTTGCTCGGGAACATCGATTTTCTCGCAGAGCTTCTAGGAGCTCCTCTGCCGAGGCTCGTAGGTTGTTGAATAAAAAAGTCTTGACTTCGCACAGTACCCGCTAGTATAGAAGTTCCCTGCTCCTATCTTTCGTCTCAGCCAACACTCAGCTTCGCGTGCATGTTCGCATAAAGGGGTGGCGCATGTTTGCCAAAGTGATGCAGTGGTTCGCAGTCCTCTGTTCGTTTCTCCTTTTGTGTCCAACTTTGCTTGGGCAGGCCAATGGCAGCTTCTCGGGCACAGTCAGCGATAAGACAGGCTCGGTAATTGCCGGCGCTAAGGTCACCGTCACGTCACAAGCGACTGGAATCGCTCGCGCATCAACGACGGACCCATCGGGCCACTACCTTGTTCCGTTACTGCCGGTTGCAACTTACACGCTGCGTGTCGAGTCCTCAGGATTCCAATCAGTCGAGCAAAAAGATGTGCGCCTGCAGGTGGATGAGAGCCGGGAAGTCAATTTCACCCTTGCTCCTGCCTCGGTCACTGAAAGTGTTGAAGTCAGCGCGGCGGAAGTGGCTGTAGAGACAGCTAACGCGACTCTTGGTCAAGTCATTACGTCTCAAGAAGTCGCTGAGCTTCCGCTGAACGGCCGTGACTTCGTGCAGTTAGCGACGCTTACCCCTGGCACGACACAGGAAACAAATCCAAACAGCTTCTTCAATGGAGGCGCCAGTAGCGAGGTTGCGGCTCGGGGGACTTATTCGCTTTCTGTGGGAGGATCGCGAGCCCAGAGCACAGACTGGTTGCTGGACGGAAATGATAACAATGAACTTACCGGAGGCGGTATTGCGATTCTGCCTTCAGTTGATGCCATTCAAGAATTCAAAGTGCTGACGTACAACTACTCGGCGCAGTATGGGACGCGAGCTGGTCCGACTGTACTCCTCGAAACAAAATCGGGATCGAATCAGCTGCACGGATCCGTGTTCGAGTTTTTCCGCAATACAGTTCTTGACGCGCGAAGCTACTTCGCGCCGGTACGAGAGCAGCGCAATTGGAATCAGTTTGGCGGTACTCTCGGCGGCGCCATTAAGAATGACAAGACATTCTTTTTCGTCGATTATCAGGGGAAACGGCAACTCAATGGAATCGCCTTCGTAGGCACGGTACCTACACCAGCGATGGTGGGTGGGGACTACTCGCTGGATCCTTTTGGCGTGGCTAGACCCGGCGCTTTTGACGGAAGTGTCAATGCAGACAGTTTTCCCGATATCCAGAATCCATTCACCTTCTCGCCTTTTCAATGCGATGGAAGCGGTAATCCTCTTCCGGCAGGGGCTGGCGGTGTCCAACCTGCAGGAACCTCATGCAACAAGATTCCGGCGAACATGATTAATCCGGTCGGACAGGCCATGATGAACCTTTACCCGATCGCGAACGTTCCGAACAACGGACTTAACGGTTACAACTATGCCAACGAGCCGGTTCGCAGATTTCGCGATGACGAGTTTGACGCGCGATTGGATCACAACTTCTCTTCGAAAGACCGAGCATTTGCCCGGTTTAGTTACGATCAGGCCACAGTCTTCCAGCCAGGTGGCGCTCCCGGACTGGCTGAACAGGGGGCCTTCGCAAGTTCCGTCACTTTTGCTGACCATGGCCGCAATGTCGTGCTATCGGAAACCCACGTCTTTTCTGATCGGACGGTCAACGAAGTAACTGTAGGGTTCAACCGAATTTTTAATCACATTACCTCGATTGCTGACCGCTCCTGTTTGTCGGCGAAGTTAGGCATCCAGGGCGCGAACCTGGGCAGCGCTTGCGACACCATCACCGGATATCCGGCCAGCCTCAACCAGTCAACCAAGGACTGCGAGAGTTGCGGTTTGAGTTCGACGCAAGTTGCCAATTACTGGTCCTTGGGTGATCGGGGCTACACGCCATTTCAAGGAGGAACGAACGTCTATACATTCGCCGACGCGCTAGATCTCGTGCGAGGAAAGCATGAGATCAAAATTGGCGGTCAAGTTCGGCTGCAGCAGATGAACGTACGAACTCAAGCGTTTCAGGATGGTTTTCTGATTCCCTTTGGGATCAGTAACGACGCTTCGGCAGATCTGTTAATGGGACAGATCGGGCTTGGAATTCATGACCAAACATTCCTTGGGGCGACAACAGGCCGTCGCTGGAAAATGTTTCGGCCCTTTGTTCAGGATGACTGGCGTGTAACAAACGACTTGACCGTCAACCTAGGCCTGGCATGGGCAATTGTTACGCCGATAACCGAGGCGCAGAACCGGCAAGCGAATTTTGACGTTGCATCAGGAAAACTTTTCGTAGCAGGTTCGGCATCGATTGCGGGTTGTACAATTTGCCTCCACAGCGACTCGGCCGCGGGCATTCAATTGGAGAAGACCGCTCTTGAGCCGCGCATCGGTTTCGCCTGGAAGCCGTTCGGGAGTCAAACGACTGCACTGCGCGGGGGGTATGCGATCTATCACGACTCTTCGTGGAATCAGGGCGCACAGGGACTATGGCAGAACCCACCATACTTAGCCGAAACGGACAATTTCAATGGAGTCCCGACTTGTCCATTCGGTAACACCACTGTGAATTGCGGTATTGAACGCGTGTTCCTCGATTCCAGCCTACAACCCCTCTTGGCGCCTCCAAATCCGGATACGTTTCCGGGGACTGTGTTGTCGCAAAACCGCGACTTTAAACAAGGCATGATTCAGCAGTACAACATCAACGTTGAGCGTCAAATACTTGGAAATGTCGTGCTGACCGCCGGATATGTAGGCTCTCACAGCACTCACATCCTCGTGTCTGGGATGAACCTGAATATTCATTCGCCCAACGCATGTCCGGGCGGCAGCGCGCCAGTTGCTGGTTATAACCTCGGATGTGGATACGTCGCACCGGTTTCTCCATTCGGCGTCGTCTCAGATGTAGGCGATGTGGGCAGCGCCCGCTATGATTCTCTCCAACTTAAGGCCGAGACAAAGAGTGCGAGCCATGGTTTATATGCGTTGCTCGGATACACCTATTCGCGTACCTTCGACTCCGGATTCCCAGACGGACTCGGTACGCTTCCCGGTGCTACCTTTTGGCCTCTGCCTGGAACCCAGAAAGCAGATTGGGGACTCTCGCAGCTCAACCTGAATAATAGTTTTGTCGCAAGCGTCCTGTACGAGTTGCCATTCGGCAGAGGGAAAGCATACGGAAACAAGTGGAGCGGTCCTGTGAATGGCGTTCTGGGCAATTGGAAATTGAACATAATAGAAAAGGCCACTTCAGGCTTTCCGTTATACGTAGTCGACGGGAATAACTTGTCTGGATCAAACTTCCTTTTCAATGGCGCATTTAGCCTGAATCGCCCCGACCAGGTGGGTGACCCCAACAAGCCAGGTCCGGTAGCTGCGAATCCAGTATGCACCCCGCCTTCTAAGGTCCACACACTCGCATTTTGGTATAACCCGTGCGCCTTCGTATCAGCTCCGGCTGGAGAGCTTGGCACTGCCGCCCGCGCTCCTGTCTATGGACCACGCTTTGTGAATACGGATCTGTCGCTAATTAAGCAATTCGTCTTGACTGAAAGGACAAGGCTCGATTTCAGGGCTGAGTTCTTCAATCTGTTCAATCACGCGCAATTCGGATTGGGGGGAGATTCTTCGACCGGAATGCAGAATATGGCGTCGCCGTCGTCTTTTGCAAAAGTCAATCAGACGGTGCACGATCCGCGGGTGATTCAGTTCGCTCTTAAGTTAACCTTCTAAAAGAAATGGGCAGCCGGCCTGGCTGCCCATCTTGCTCAGTCTGAGATTCCTATTGTGTCTGTGTCTGTTCCTGGTCTGCGCGATAGTCGGTTGACCGCAGCGGTACTGGGCGGTAACCATTGCGCGTCCGGATACGGTATTTCCGCGCCTTCTCAGGGACGAGCTTCACGCTGATGGAACGCCATCCGCGATTGGGGTTCGCTTTCGGATAATAGCTCAGAGAGTACAGATGGGCGAGGTCGTCACGAATAGATGAAAATGCCTGTTTTTGTTCGTGCCAGTTCTTGGCAAAGTATGCCTTGCCTCCAGTGGCGGCCGTCATGCGCTCAAACACTGCAGTCGAAACAGGATCCAGCTGAGCCTGCTGCGTACTGACCATGTAAATGACGATCCCTGCCGATTGCGCAAGTTCAGCGACATCCTCTGGGGGAACAACGCTGACGTTATCAGGCCCGTTTGAAAAGACTACGACGACCTTCCTGCCGGTATATTGCGCAGCATCCTTGATAGTAAGAAGCAGGCAGTTATACAGCGCTGCGTCGTCACCGGCGACAGTGGTACGCACGGCACTCAGAACGGCAGAACGATCGCTCGTCAGCGCCATTGCACGCGACAAATCGCGGCTGTACGAATAGAACGAGATTCGGTTTACGCTCTCAAGCGAGCGGACAAAGTCTGCGATGGCATCCTGTGCGTACACGAAACCACGGTACATGTAATTGCTGGTATCAAAAAGTACAAAGACATTCGATCCAGCAAGCAACGAGTTCAAAGAACCAACGTTGCCGCTGGCAGGAAGGTCTGTAGGCGCGTCTTTTGCAGGATCCGCCGGGCTACCATTGAGCGAAGCCAGCTCGCCAACCCTCCGAACCGGGCTGTCGCCTTCTCCGAACGTAGCGATCTTCTCGGCGATTCCGTCCTCGGTGACGACGAAGTCTTCCGGACGGAGATTGCTGACATAGTTTCCTTTGTTGTCGGTCACCGCGACGTTCAATTGCACCATATTCACAGTTACACGGAAAGCGGGCTGGTCTTCCTCTTGCGCCGCAGATTTCAGCACGAGCGCCGGAAGAACCAGAGGAAGTAAACAGATCAGAGAAAAATGTTTCCCTTGCATGATAAGGTCTCCAAAAAACATTGGTCCTCTAACGCGAAGGTCCGACGGCCGGGAAATCGATTCATTGAACATGAAATTGCTCCGCTGTCGTCGTGGTCGCAGGGAGGACGGCGATCTTCCCGCGCCGGAATTCATCTCCGGCTTCGCGCATGGCCCGCAGTAATGCCTGCCAGTCTTCAAAATCAGTGGCGAAGATTTTTTCCACCATCCGGCGGGTAAGTTCTGGGGCCATCAGATTCAGCATTACCGGCGAGTAGCCAACCTCGTCGGCCAGCCGCGCCCAGTACAAGTTATTCGAGTCCCAGGATTCCGCCATCAGGCGGCTGGAATATCCTGCAAAAGCGGGAAACGGCTTCACGTTCAGAAGCTCTGGCGTGTAGGTGAGGGCCAAGGTTCTGTGCGGAACCCCAAAATCCCGCGAAAGTCTTCCCCAACTTACTTCTGACGGATGTTCGCGGCAGAGCCGATCCAGCTCCTGGCCCGCATTGCCCCAGGAATTCTTGTCGTCAGGAAATCGCTGGCGAAATTCCGCCGTGAGATAGAACGTATCCGCGGGCGTGAGTTGAGTAAGCGCTGCATCCACGTTGCCGCTGCGAAGTTCGTGTTCCAGCCACGATGATCGCTCGACCATCATTCTCTCCGAGAGAATGTCCAGCACCTTGCGGCGCAATTGTTCATTATTCGTAGAGGCTGTCACGAGTTCTTCACCTGCACGCTGATAAAGCGCAACGGCGTGTAGCTCGTCACGGCTCACATTCCACCAACGGCCGATAATGGCATCGCTTAAGAGTCCGGGCACGACTTCTTTCCAGATCAAAGCCTGCACATTTTCTGGAGAGATGAAGTCCTGTTCAGCATCCGAGAGCACATAGGCTAAGTCCGCCAGAGACCCGACCAAATGTGCGCCTCCGCCCGCTGCCGATCCCTGACCAAACAACTCCGAGGATCGCCACAGTCCCTCAACGCCCGCCACGGTGTCGCCGGAGAAATCGTGCGAGCGAACAAAGAGCGGATTAATGCGCAGAAGCTGAGCGCCGGGTGGTTGATAGTACGCGTAATTTAGGCCGACGAGCGTGTCACGCAGAAACGGTGCAAGCTGTCCACGCGCTTCGTCCAGCTTGGCGTGAGACGGAGATCCTTTCAGGATCTTCGTCAAGTCCGTCTGCATCTGCAGTTCGGTATGGTGATTGTTGTAGATTCCCGCCGCCCACTCCGTCCTCTCTGACGACGTGAATATGGGACGCGGCATTTCGAATTCGCGGAGTGCTCCTGCGAGCGTAAGCAAGGAAGTACCCGAGACTGCGCCTTTGCCGAAATCAGTCAGGCCGTTGTCCAAGGCAATCAACGTGTCGAGAGAGACCAGCCGCTGTCCATCCATGACGGAATGAATTTTTTTTGCGATTTCCTGATGAACACGGTGAGCATCCGGGCCGGGCTCCTCGGGCCCCGCCAGCAAATCAATGATTTCGTCCTGTGAAGCACTTGCTCGCGCGTTCGCGGCTTGCAGGGTTGCGGCTAATGATTTCCGTCCAGCCTGAACAAGCTGAGCTGCGCCATTCAAGTTAGCGAACGGCTTTACAACCTCCTGCCAAGACTCGTTAATTCTGCCGCGTGGGATTTGTCCTTGTCGTGCAAGGATTTGCCAGAGCCCTATATTGGCCTGAAATGTCCCCATCGCATTTCCGCGCAGAATGTGATTGTTGATTCCGTTGATTGCATCAGCGGTGCGCACGAAAGCGTCGATCGACGCATCGTCCAGCTCGGGAAATTCAGAAAAGATCAGGTACTGCTCGTTGTATTCGTCAAATCTCTTTGCAAGCAGGCGAAATGTGTCAGCACTCAATTGCCGGCCTGTCGACCGAGACTGGTCGAGTTCACTGAATAACAAATACATTTGTAAAGGGCCTTCGTTCGTGCCCAACCTGGAGAACGCGAACATGGCTTCCAGCAACTGCTCCGGGCGATTGGTTTCCTGTAACCGACGGCCCCACTCGCGCACAAGTTTGTGGTCAGACTTTTGATTGAGAACCTGCTTCCAGAAGTCCAGGCCGCCAGGCACGAATGGTTCGCCCTTGCTGTCCCACTGCAGCCTGGTCAGCAGCAACAATAGACCAGGCGCCAACCGAAACGCAGGGCGCGCGGCATCCGATGAGAAATCGCTTCCACGAAACGCGGCATAAAACGTTTTCAGGCGATTGCCTTGCGTAAACCACTCTTGCCGCTCTCGGCTGACGCGCGCAAAGGAATCAAAGTACGCTGCGAGCCATCCGTTGTCCTTCATCAAGAGTTTCTGCACAAAGTCGCCGGGATTTCCGGGATCGGCGCCTACTAAGTCCTTCCAACCGGCTTGCGCAGTTGTTCCTCCTGGCACTTCAACTCGCCCGGAGCGAATGCATAATTGGCTGCCATAGAAATCCAAATCAGCGGCGAGCGGCAGGAGCTTCCTCAACCCGACCGACTGTTGCAGAGCCAGCCGCGTCTCTGGATCAACCCGCGACATCGCCCAATAGAGGCGCGCAACAGCGGGATGGTAGAGGAATAATTCGACGCCATCATAACTGCGCCGCCGCGTGGTCTTGATCGCCTTTTTCCAGTCCGCCTGGCTGAACAGCATCGGCACTGTCGAACTCGGAAACGGATATGTGAAAGATTCTCGGTTCCGCAACGAGTGTTCAAGAGCCGGTAACGGAAATCCAGAATCAACAGTAAGAAAGGCACGCTCGGCATCGTCGGTTACGAGCGCCGCGTTACCCTGACCGCACTCTCCACGCAAGCGGTAACCGAGAATCCTCAACAACGGGCCGGCCTGGTCACAGCCGGAAACGCGAATCACTCCACTCTGACCGGCGAGGGTTGCGAGTTCTTTCGCCTGGTTGACATACCTGCCGAGGAGAATCAAAAACTCTGTCGGCGTGCCCGAATCTTTCCAACCTATGTACCCCTGCACATAGACATTTCGTGTGAGCAAGGGAAGCAGCTGTTCCGGCGGGATCTTTTGGCTAATTCCCGCCATGCGTTCGAAGGAACGCAACGGACCTGGAATCGTCAACTCAGAAAATTCTGTTTGCGAGGCGCTGGTAGATTGGGCCTGATTGGCGTCAGCGGTGGGAGTGTTCTCCTGAACGTTCAGCGAAGACTGCGCACTAGCCGTCAAGCCCGCCGTCATTGCACCCGACAGAAGAATCGCAACAAGGCGAAGAGAAAACTGCATGATTTGGCTCCTCTCCAGTAGGTCGAGGAATGAACTGCTATCGGCAAGCGTTCTTGCTTCTTGATCGCGCTCCGACCGGCTAATTAAGCGGGAGTCACTGGTTTCTTATCGACCCGAGCTAATCGACCCGAGCTAAACACGCTTCGTACCCCTGCAGTCAGCCGGACAGGAATAATACCCCCTTTTCGGGTTAGCAGTCTGTCAAAATTTTTTCCGCAGCTATGATGCATAAAATGGCTCGGAAGTGTTGTTCAATAAAGGCGTTTCAGCGACAACGGACAAGCGAAAGTGCCTTGTCGACTTTGTAAAATCTCTCGCCATTACTACAATTCAATCCCAATGAGTGCTCACATTCTTCACGTTGTCGGGGCGAGGCCGAACTTTATGAAGGCAGCCCCAGTCTTGCGAGCTTTGTCGGACGCCGGCTTCAGGCAAATCCTTGTGCATACCGGCCAGCATTACGACGCGAACATGTCAGATGTCTTCTTCCGCGAGCTGGAAATTCCGGAGCCGGACGTGAACTTAGGCGTGGGTTCGGGAAGCCATGCCCAACAAACAGCCTCAATCATGACCGGCCTGGAGACAGTGATCCTGAACCGTAAGCCTGACCTGGTAATGGTTTACGGAGATGTGAACTCTACCGCTGCCGCCGCGCTGGTCTGCGCGAAGTTGCTGGTTCCTCTCGCACATGTAGAGGCAGGTCTCCGTTCTAATGACCGAACCATGCCAGAGGAGATTAACCGGCTAATTACGGACCAGCTTTCGTCGCTTCTATTTACCCCATCACAGGATGGCAACGATAATCTTGTCCGCGAGGGTATTACCCTCGACCGGATTCACTTGGTAGGCAACGTAATGATCGATACTCTCGTTCGCCTGCTGCCACGGGCACTTGAGCGAGAGCAAACCCAGCGGCTTCAACATTATGCGTTGGTTACCCTTCATCGTCCGAGCAACGTGGATTCTCCCGAGAAGTTGCAGCTCATCCTGAGTTCTATACAGTCAGTAAGCGAAGGTCTACCTATTCTCTTCCCTGTACACCCGCGCACCCGGCAAAGGATTTCCGAGTTCCGGATTGCAACAGATGGTCTCTGTTTGTGTGATCCTCTGCCCTACCTCGACTTCCTGGCTCTCCAGGCCCGAGCCGATGTGGTACTCACAGACTCTGGCGGGATTCAGGAGGAGACTACTTTCCTTGGTGTACCGTGTCTTACCTTGCGTAACAATACCGAGCGCCCGATCACAGTCGACCTCGGCACAAACATCCTCGTCGGTGACGACATGGACCTGCTTCGACGGGAACTCGGGAATGTTCTCCAAGGGAGGGCAAAGAGGGGCGCCATTCCACCGCTCTGGGACGGTCACGCTGCTGAACGTATCGCCCATGTGCTTAAAGAAAAGGTGTGAAATCGGCACCTCTAACGTACGCTGTTGTAAAATTTCCTTTCCCTATGCAAACGAAAATTCCTGTAGGTATTCTCGGTGCCACCGGCATCGTTGGGCAGCGCTTTATTCAGCTGCTCGAGCGTCATCCGTGGTTCGAAATAGCGTGGCTTGCAGCTTCCGATCGTTCAGAGGGCAAGCTGTATGCTGAGGCAGTCCGTTGGCGGCTACGAACGGCCATTCCGGGTCAGGTGGCCGGAATGCGCGTCTCGCCAGCGTCTCCCGACGGCGCACCCAAAGTGATTTTCGCCGCACTCGACGCCTCCATCGCTGCCGAACTCGAACCTCGATTCGCCGATGCCGGATGCGCCGTCATATCTAACTCCAGTGCCTTGCGTATGGCCAAAGACGTTCCGCTCGTCATACCAGAGGTCAATCCCGATCACATCAAGTTAATTGAGTGCCAATCTTGGCGGCGCAGATCTGGTGGCTTCGTCGTCACCAACTCGAACTGTTCCGCCATGGGCCTGGTACTGGCTCTTGCTCCACTACACAGGAAATTCGAGCTTGAGACAGTGATGGCGGTCACCATGCAAGCTGTAAGCGGCGCTGGGTATCCGGGTGTCGCATCCCTGGACATTCTCGGGAACGTGATCCCATACATCCCCAAAGAAGAAGAAAAGATGGAGGAGGAAACACGCAAACTACTCGGCAGCTTGAACGGCGCCGGAGTGGTTCTCGCTCCATTCAAGATGAGTGCGCATTGCAATCGCGTGGCAGTCGAGGACGGACACACGGAGTCTATCTCTGTGAAATTCAAGAAGAAGGCAGCTGCAGACGAAATCCTCGACGCCTGGTCGGAATTCAGCGGAGTACCACAGGAACAGAAATTCCCCACTGCTCCGGAAGTCCCGGTACGCTATCTCGACTTCAGTGATCGCCCCCAACCGCGTTTTGATGTCGACTCCGGCCACGGCATGACAGCCACCGTCGGACGTCTGCGTCCATGCGGAGTGCTCGATTGGAAATTCACCGTGTTATCCCACAACGTGATTCGCGGAGCAGCCGGAGCCGCACTGCTCAATGCCGAACTGCTCAAGTCGCAGGGATATCTTGGGTGACGCCTTCCGATCCAGCCCTTAGCTTCTACCCCTTGCCTCTAAACGAGAACTCGAAAAAATGCGCGGCAACAAAGCTTAAGGCTAAGAGCTAATGGCTAATAGCTGCATCGTCATGAAATTTGGCGGCACCTCCGTCGGTGACGCTAAAGCGATTGGACGCGTGGTTTCGATTGTTCGCGAGCGCCTTCCGCAACGCCCGATAGTGGTCGTCAGTGCGATGGCTCGGGTTACAGATCAGCTACTGCAAATGGCGCGTGCCGCAGGAAGCGGAGACCGCAAAACCGCGCTCACCGTTGCCCGTGAGCTTCGCGAACGTCATTACAACACCGCCGGCGAATTGCTCGGTACCGCACTCTTCACGCAAATCCACGGCGACCTTGGCACGGAGTTCGAAGAACTTGAAGAACTCATACGTGGAATTTCTGCCGTTGGCGAACTCACTCCCCGCAGCACTGACGCAGTCGCTTCTTTTGGTGAAACCCTCTCCAGCAAGCTGGTCGCAGCAGCGCTCTCGGCTCACGGAATCGAAGCCACTCGCGTCGATTCTCGCGAGTGCATCGTCACTGACGAAAATTTCACCCGCGCCGCTCCCTTATTTGATGAAACGTATTGCAGATTGCGCGAGCTTGTGCAGCCGATGATTGAACAGGGCCGCGTCCCGGTAATGGGCGGGTTTATCGGTGCGACCCGCAGCGGGATAACGACCACCATCGGCCGAGGCGGGTCGGATTTTTCCGCATCCATCGTCGGCGCGGGAATTGACGCGGAGAAGATCGAAATATGGACTGATGTCGATGGCATGATGACCACAGATCCTAACCTCTGCCCTGATGCACGCCGCATTACGGTCATTAGCTTCGATGAGGCCGCAGAACTCGCCTACTTCGGCGCGAAGGTCCTCCATCCTGCGACTGTTTTACCGGCCGTGCAGAAGAACATCCCGGTTTACATATTGAACTCGCGCAATCCTTCGTGCGAAGGAACACGCATCGCCGCCCGCGCACCCCATAGCAATAATTTCTTCAAAGCCATCGCCGCAAAAAAGCGGATCACGATCATCGACATCGTTGCGCCGCGGATGTTGCTGTCACACGGCTTCTTGAAAACAATCTTTGAAGCTTTCGATCGGCACAAGATCCCGGTCGATGTGGTTTCGACGTCAGAGGTCAGTGTCTCTCTGACCGTCGATTCCAATGAATCGATTCCCGCGTTGGCCGCCGACCTTTCACGTGTCGCGGACGTAAAGTACGAAGGCCGAAAGGCTATTGTCTGTCTTGTCGGAGAAAATCTGCGCGAGGTCCCGGGCATCGCCGCCCACGTATTCGGCGAGCTCACGGACGTAAAAATTCGGATGATTTCGCAGGGAGCGTCTGAGATCAATCTCACCTTCGTGATCGATGAAGAGCAGGTCCCCAGCGTCGTTCAACGACTGCACAAGAGATTCTTCGCAGACCCGGATCCAGCAGTTTTCGCCTGAAGGTTCTCCTCGGTTTCGCCAACTTCGTGCCTTACCATGGTTAAGGTCCTTGTCGCAAGGCGTTCCGCAAAAACGCGCCAAGGCAAGGAGTCTGCGCCCGCTTCAGAACCTTATCTCCACTCCATGCTAACCAGTTACACTTAGGCTTCATGAAACTCCTTCTCCTCGGTGCAGGAAAAACCGGATCGCTTGTCGCCGACGTTGCGCGTGAACACGGGCATGAAATCACAACTCTGCGGTCGGGCGAGAATCCAAACGCTTCCGCGCTGGCGGCTGAGCGGCTCAAGCCGATTGATGTCGTGGTGGATTTCACAACGCCAGGCTGTGTTCTTGGCCATATTCGTGCCTGCCTAGCCGCGGGAAAGAACATGGTCGTCGGCACGACCGGTTGGTATTCAGAAATTCCAAAAATCCGCGCAGAAGTCGAGAAACACAATACTGGATTCGTCTTTGGATCAAATTTTTCAGTTGGCGTGAACCTTTTTTTTGACCTTGTGCGGGCGGCTGCTCCAGCTATCCAACACCGATATTTGCCCCACATATATGAGCGTCATCATGTCCACAAAAAAGACGCCCCATCGGGCACAGCGGCAACAATCCAGGGTCTCCTGCAACATAGCCCGGATATCGAGGTCGAGATCACGTCTTTTCGCGAAGGTGAAGTGGTCGGAATGCATGAGGTGGTGCTCGATTCGCCCGCTGACACGATCTACCTGTGCCACGACGCCAAGTCACGCCGCGGTTTCGCCGAGGGCGCAGTCCGAGCGGTGGAGTGGATCGCTGACAAAAAAGGCTTCTTCGATTTCAAAGACATCTGGCGAGAAATGAGCTAGTTTACCTAGCCGTACCGCACGTCTCCCGACTCTTGAGATACCGGGAGCTCCAGGTTTCCCATCATCCCTTATCCGCGCTATCTTATTTCCATGCAGCTTCGTGGATGCGGTACGGCCCTGGTCACCCCGTTTCATCAGGATGGATCCCTTGACGAACAGTCGCTCAGGAACCTGGTTTCCTGGCAGATCGAATCTGGGATCGATTTTCTTGTTCCTTGCGGTACTACGGGTGAAACACCCACTCTCTCACACGAAGAATGGCTGCGGGTGATTGACGTGACTGTCGAAGTTGCCGCCGGACGAGTCCCTATTGTGGCCGGAGCAACTTCGAACTCCACCCGCGATGCAGTAGCGAAGGCTCAGGAGCTCTCTTCTCGTCCCGGCGTGGATGCGATCCTCACCGCGTCTCCTTACTACAACAAACCTACGCAGGAAGGGCAGTATCAGCATTTCAGAGCGATAGCCGAAGCGGCAAATAAGCCGATCATTCTTTACAACGTCCCCGGACGTACCGCCGCCAACATTGAGCCGAGCACAATCGCGCGGCTTTCGGAAATTCCCAATATCGCCGGTGTGAAGGAGGCCAGCGGTAATCTCACACAAATCGCGGAAATCTGTGCGGCTGCTCGCCCTGAATTTTCGGTTCTTTCCGGCGACGATGCGATGACTCTGCCCGTGATCGCAATCGGTGGAGTTGGCGTGATCTCAGTCGCCTCAAACGAGATTCCGCACGAAATGGCGGCGCTGACTCGCGCTGCCTTAAACAACGATTGGGGTACCGCACGGCAGCTTTACCGCAAATATCTGCCAATGATGCAGGCAAACTTCCTGGAATCAAGCCCCATGCCGGTGAAGGCTGTGCTTGCTATGATGGGCCGCATCGAGGAAGCCTACCGCTTGCCCATGGTCCAGGTTCGCCGTGACACTCGCTCGAAATTGCAGAAGATAGCCAGCGACATTGGCCTTATTGCCAAAACAGTTTCCGCAGGCGCGAGTGCGCCCAGCTTCTTTGTCTACGAGAATTGGGCTTCAGGCCCGCACAAAGCGGTCCTGCACCGCTCCACCTGCGCACAGTGCAGCAATGGAAAAGCCCGCCCCGCTGGCCATTCATCGAATCACGCCCGCTGGCACGGCCCCTATGCAACGCTCGCTGAAGCTCGACAGGTTACGCAAACTTTGCCCAGCGTTCTCATCCGCAGCGAGTGCAAGTGCATTTGAGTCCGTGATTTACCTGCGTGTACCTTCGTGTCCTTAGTGGTTAATTGCTTTTCTCCCGAGGAACAACACAAGGGACACGAAGCATTACCTTATACTTCTTTCTTTCATGCACGAGCTAGCAACGCAAATCCAACGTCTGGCACCTTCGAAGGAATTTGGGCCCGAAGCTCGCGATACCTTTTCGAAGTTTCGCGACGCCCTCACTCGCGGCGAGATTCGCGCTGCGGAAAAAATTAACGGCGAGTGGAGGGTTAACGTCTGGGTCAAGCAGGGCATTCTGCTTGGCTTTCGGCTCGGAGAAGTGCAGCAAATGGGAA
>Ga0070741_10011126_pt1 | contig 16707 bp, 18 predicted proteins | sample Coa_R1_4_FD_66440 | JGI IMG/M metagenome (GOLD analysis project Ga0070741, IMG submission 66440) | Surface soil microbial communities from Centralia Pennsylvania, which are recovering from an underground coalmine fire - Coalmine... | ecosystem: Environmental > Terrestrial > Soil > Unclassified ...
TGGACCCGGGTCTCGGGGATGCGCTCCCCCATGTGCCGCTCAACGGCGGCCGCGGCACGGGGCAGGATGCGCCCCACCTTGCGGCGCAGGGCGTACGGGCCGACCGGCTCAAGGACGACGGCGCTCACCGGGCACCCCCCGCGCGGGCAGCGGCCTCTCGGGCCTGTCGGGCGGCAGCGGCGGCGGCAGCGGCGGCCGCGCGGGCGGCCTGGGCGCGGGCGGCAGCGGCGGCCTCGGCGGCGCGGGCGTCAGCGGTCACGGCGCGCACCGCCCTTCGGCCGACGGGAGTCGCCGCGGCGCTCGCCCGGCTTGCTGTCGGCCCCCGGGCGCTTCGGGTCCGGGCAGCGGACCTCGCCGATACCGCCGGGGCGGGTGCGCTCGGGGAAGTAGTTGTACTGGGCCTTGATGTACCTGAAGCCGTAACTCACCGGGCACCGCCGATCAGCAGGCGGGCGGCGCGGCGGCCGACCAGGCGGGTGACGGCAGGGTGAGCACCGGGCAGCGAGCGGAGCAGCAGCACCACGGCGATGGCGACCAGGACGGCGGCGGGGTGCACCGCGGCGAGGTGCAGCACGGCGGCCGCGAGGCCAGAGGCCCACGCCTTGACCGGGAGGTGGAAGGCTGCGGCGAGCAGCAGCAGCGCCAGGGCAGCGCGGAGCAGGCGGGCGCTCATCGGTCCTCCCCCTCCGGCTCGTGGAGGACGACCTCGCGGCGGACGGCCCACTGGCGGCGGGCCCAGCCGCCGACCTGGACCACCAGCGCCCCGACGCACGCCCAGCGCAGGTCAGAGGCGACGGTCGGCAGGTAGGTCCACAGCGCCCACAGCAGGAGCAGCCACAGGCCGAGGCCGAGCAGCATCACCACGGTGCGGGGGCGGGCGAGGATCGCGCGCAGGTGCTCCCGGAGACCGAGGGGGATGTCGGTGCGGGTGCCGGCGGCGGCGCGGGCCGAGGCTGCCTGGTAGGCGCGGCGCAACTCGGTGACCTGGGTCTGGGGGGCGCCGAGGATGCGGCGGGCGAGGTGATCGGCGTGCCGCTGGGCGCGGGCGGCGGGGGTGATCGCGGGCAGACGCATCGGGATCACCCGGCCAGCGCGACGGCGCGCGTGTCGGTGGCGTCCAGGGCCTCGGCCTCGGCGGACGCGGCGGCGGGGAGCAGCAGCACGCTCGCGTGCTCGGTGTAGTCGGCGGACCGCTCGTACCGGGTGTGGGCGCGGCGGTAGTGGTCAATGACCCGGTGGCGGGCCATGAGGACCACCAGCGCGGACGGGTTGCGGAGCTGGTCGCCGCGCTGGATGCGGGCCCAGACCCACAGCCACACGTCCTGGGCGAGGTCCTCGGCCTCCTGCCGGTCCTCCCGGCGCAGGGCGGCGGTGATGACGCGGAGCACGCGGCCGGCCTCGGCCTCGTACAGGCGGGTGAACCTGGCCTCGACGCCCTCCGGGTGACCGGGGGCCAGGCGCGCGAACGCGCCCTCGATCACGGGGCTTTCGAGCTGGTGCCGCTGCTCGGCGAAAGCTCCGATGAGCTGGTCGCGCTGCTGGTCGCTCTTTTCGGGCAGGATTGCGGGCACGGTGGAACCTCCCTGGTCTGATCAGGTGGAGGGCCGCCGAGCAGCGGGCCGGAGCCGGAATCTCCGAGCCCGCTGCGCCCCTCTCAGGGCATGGCGGTAGTGCACAAACACCGCCACTTCGGAGCCGGAATCTCGTCGGCGGCGACAGGAACGAGCATGCACGGCGGCCTGACGGCTTGTCAATGCTCCGGTGCAATAGCTACCGTGGTGCCCTCACCGACCATCAGGGAGCACCGCATGTCGAGCCAGGATGCGATCTACAAGCAGATCGCCGACCACTACCGGCAGAGGATCCTCAGCGGCGAACTCACCCCTGGTACCAGGCTCCCCACGCTGCGCGAGATCGTGGCCGAGCGTGGCGTCACCATGTCGACCGCATCCGCGGCCATGGCCGAGCTGCGGCGGGAGGGCCTGACAGTTGCCCGACCGCGCGCTGGCACTGTGGTGGCGGAACCAAGCAGCAGCGTCGCGACCCGGGTGCACACCCATGCCTCTACTGGACGGGCGCTTGGCGCTGGAGAGAACTCTCGGATTCTGGAGATCGGCACAACCGAAGCTGACGAGAGCATCGCGAGCCGCCTCAATGTGGAGCCGGGAAGCCTTGTGCACGTCCGTCGGCGGCTGGTCAGCCGAGATGGCATCCCGATGCACCTCACCAGCTCCTACTACCCGCCGTTCGTCATCGCCGTGACTCCGGAGCTGACCGAGCCCGTATCGACCGGGGGGTCCCGCGAGCTGGCTGCGAAACGCCTCGGGGTGCCACAGGATCAGGTACTCGAAGAGGTCACCTCTCGTCTTGCGACCGAAGAGGAGAGGGAGACCCTCGACCTCGACCTCGGCGCCAGCGAGGTGACGGTGACCCAGGTCCTGCGCACAGTGGTTCTAACGGACGGACGTGTCGTGGAAGTGGCCGTCAAGGTCGCGGGCGGAACCACCATCCTGCGCTGGTCTACGCCACTGAATCGCAACGCAGACTGAGGAATCGAGCAATAGCGGGGTGCTGAATACTTGCGTACTCGATCCGACAGGACGGCCTCACTGGTCAGGGCGTGTGTCCGGGAGGACACGGCACGGCGTGTGTCGCGGGGTGGACACGGAGCAGGACTGGGGGTGTGACCCGTCGGACACGACAGCGGTGCTGAATACTTGCGCACTCGATCGGACAGGGCGGCCCCTCTGACGGCCCAGCTGATACCTGTACGTATCGGGGGTCATGCACAGCGCTTCCTCACCGCCAGGACGCCACCAGGCAGCTCTAAAGCGCCATTCGTACTACTCCGAGCGGCTGGTAGGCGCGAAATGGCCGGGGGTACCGGTACGATCAGCGACAGCCACCAGACGGCCGGAAGGGACTGATGTGTCCGAGGAGGAAGCAAGCGACCGGGAATGGTTGACGGTACGTGAGTACGCCGACCACTTCCGGGTGTCAGAACGAACGGTCACCCGCTGGGTGCGGACAGACCCTCGGATGCGGGTTCGTCGGATCGGGCCGAGCGGCCGAACCATCCGTATCCACAGCTCAGAACTGAATCGGGAGCTTCCGGCCGCATAAAAGCGTTGGGGCCCATCGTTCGCAGCGATGGACCCCAGGGACGCTACCGAGAGGCTACCAACCGTCTCGGACGGCTCCGGCGAACCGGCGCCTTGCTACCTAGCCAGACTGCAAGGTTAGTCGTAGAAGTGCCCTCCTGTGCGCATCGGGGCACTGTTGACTTGGCCACCTTGTCCACGCCGGGGCCGTCCCTCACTCCCGTAGGGACGCCACGATGCTAGGAAAACGGCAGGTCAGCGACCTGCCATCGCAAGAGCCCTCCACCCCCGCGCCGGGAGTTGTCCACGGTTCCGCCGGATGGCGGCAGCCCGCGGACATCGGGGCGCACCAGCTGCACGTCGCGATGACGTGGCTCCAGCGCGGACACCCGGTGATCCCCTGCAACCGGCACGACAAGGGGCCGATGGTGCCCGGGTTCGGCCGGGACGCCACTCCGGAGGACCTCGCGCCGTTCTCCGACCCTCAGCAGGTCCACGCCTGGTGGACCGGCCGGTTCCGGCGGGCTCACGTCGGCATCCTCACCCGCCGCCTGGTCGTCATCGACCTCGACTCTCCTGCACCCGACGCGCCGCCGCTGACCGGGCGCTGGGCGGGGTGTGAGCACGGCGCTGATGTCCTTGAGGTCCTTATGCGCGAGGCCGGCGCCGTCTGGCCGGAGACGTACAGCGTGGAGACCCCTGGCAAGGGCAAGGTGCTGCCCGGGGTGCACCTGTACTACGAGATGCCGGAGGGCGAGCCGATCGGCTGCGCTACCGGCGAGGGGCCAACGGCCCCCCACATCGGCCCTCTGGTCGACGTGCGCGGGGTGGGCGGCCTGGTCATCGCTGCCGGGTCGTACAGCTCGGCGCAGGGCCGCCCGTACCGCCGGGTGAGCCCGCCGGAGATGCGGCCGCAGCCGCTCCCCGCGTGGCTGCTCGCCGTCCTGCGCCCGGTCGAGTCTCCCGCGCCGCCGAGGCCGGCGCCGCCGCCCGTCGCTCTGGCCGCTGGGAGCAGCAGGGCCGAGCGGTACGCGGCCAAGGCGCTGGCGGGCCAGGTGGAGGCTGTGCGAGCCGCAGGGGAAGGCGAGCGGTGGCGTGTCCTGACTGCGGCTACGTTCCGCCTCGCCGAGCTGTCCGCGACGGCTCCGGGGGTACTCACCGAGGCGGTGGTGCGGGAGCAGCTGCTCGCCGCGAGCGGCCTGCCGGAGCGTGAGGCGGAGAAGGCGTTCCGCGGCGCGTGGGCGAAGGGCACCGCAGGGAACCACCTCGGTGGTGCTGCGTGACGAACGTGACGCCGCTCCAGCCGAACAATGACCAGACTCAGGAAGGTGAGCCAGCACGGCCGCCAGCTCAGCGGCGCGTTGTCCGCCGGCCTCAGCCGGTGCAGCATCGGGGGCAGCTGCGCATGGCCGAGCGGTTCATCGCCGAGCACTCCGGCCGACTGCGCCACGTGCACGGGATCGGATGGCACGAGTGGGACGGCACTCGCTGGCTCGCCGACGAGAAGCGCGCTGATCTGAGCTACGCGGTCGAGACCGTGAAGACCGCTCTGCGAGACCTAGAGAGCATGAGCGGCGACGCGCGGGACGACCTGTACAAGGACATTCGCAAGTCCGAGTCCGCCAGCGGGCTGGAAGGCATCGTCAAGATTGCGTCTGCGCGTCCGCCGATGAGCATCGCCAGCAAGGAACTTGACGCGGACCCGTACCTGTTCAACATGCCCACGGGCACGGTCAATCTGCTGACCCGGGAGATTCACGACTGCGAGCGGGACGACCTGATTACGAAGGTGGCCGGGGCTGGCCTGGATGGCGAGGACGAAGCGGCCACCGATGGCGGGGCAGCCGAGTGGGAAGCCTTCCTCAAGCGCATTTTGCCCGCCCCGGAAGTCCGGGCGTTCGTGCAGCGCCTCTTCGGCTACGCGATGCTGGGCGAGGTCCGCGAGCACGTCATGCCGATCTTCACCGGTACCGGAGCGAACGGTAAAAGCACGCTCCGGGACGCCATCGCCGAGGCGTTCGGGGACTACGCCATCGAGGTGGACCCGGCCATCCTCATGGAGTCCAAGCACGAGCGGCACGGCGCCTTCAAGATGCGCTTGCGGGGTGCCCGCCTGGCGTTCTGTTCCGAGACCGAGAAAGGCCGGCGGTTCGCCGAGGCCACCATGAAGCGGCTGGTCGGCGGCGAACCGATCGAGGCCAACCTCATGCACAAGAACCCGATCCAGTTCGACCCGAGCCACACTCTGGTGATGCTGACCAACCACCTCCCCTCTGTTTCCGGTGATGACCCTGCGGTGTGGCGCCGCATCCTGGTTGTGCCATTCGACGTGGTGATCCCGGAGGATGAGCGGGACCCGACCCTGCCCGAGCGGCTCAAGAAGGCGGCTCCCGCCGTGCTCCGCTGGGTCTATGACGGGTGGTGTGACTACGAGCGGGAGGGCCTCGCGCCTCCAGAGGTCGTCAAGGTGCGCACTCAGGAGTACCAGGCCGCGAGCGATGTCCTCGGCCGGTTCCTGGACGAGCGAACCATCCCTAGCCCTCACGGCACTGTTCGAGCCCGTGAGCTGTTCAACGCCTGGACCAGCTGGTGCCACGCGAGCGGCGAGCAGTCGGGTACTGAGAAGGCCTTCGCCGAGTCCCTCGCCAACCGTGGCTACACCAAGAAGGAACGCAACACCGGGCGCGTCTACGTCGGTCTCCTACTCGCTGGAGATGACGACGGCGACGACTGACGCCAGATGATCCGAGCGCCCCCGCAGCAACCGCTGTCGGGGGCGCTCTGCTGTCCGGCCCAGAATGCTCTGACCTGCGGAAGTGGAGGGTTGTGGTGGGTTTCCCGTTAATCGCCCATGGGCGCACGCATGGAGAGTTTCGGAAAACCCACCACAACCCTCCACTCTCGTTGTACTCCACAACCATCTGCGGTCCGCGCTCGGCGACGGTCCTCGCCATCGCCGACGCTCCGCCGGGGGGTGGGTAGCTCACAGAGCCATCCACCCCCGCGCGCTCGGCGGCGGTGCTGGAGCCCCGTTGGCGGGTACCGCGCCGTGCAGGGTGCCGCAGTCGGCAGCGGTCCGGGGCTGGCTCTCGCGGTGGCCGCCGAGAGGGAGCGCGGCGTAGCCGCTCCGCTGTGTTCTGCCCCGCAGACGGCGACGGCGCTGCGCTCGGCTGGTTGGTCGGGGTGTGTGTGCGGGAGGACACGGCACGGCGTGTGTCGCGGGGTGGACACGGCGCTGGCCGGGGGGTGTGACCCGTCGGACACGACGGAGCGGCGTCCTCGCCGGACGGCAGTGTGGTCGATCAGGTCACCTGATCCACCATCTTGCTCCCGGCGGTTTCCTCGTGACTTTGTGAATGCAAGAGCTTCGACCGCTCATGTCGGTGGGGGCCGCCTTGGGATGGGCTTCCTCGGTTTGCTGGCGGCCTGGTCCTCGTCGTCGTGCAGCTGCTCGGCATCCCGGTACGACCGAGGGGGGAGGAGGCCGGCGGCAGGGCCGCTCTCCCACCCCTTGGAAGCCAAACCCGGAGAATCCCGGCATAGCGGCCCGAAGACGCGAGATGCAAGAGGTGCTGCCGTCGCGGGCAGGACAGCCGTTGCCCGGACGTGACCGGGGGGAGGTGCGCCGCGAGGTCGGGGGGCGACCGACACCCCTCGGTCCGGGCGGGTGGCCGGGCTGGTTCCCGGGGAGAGGGTCTGGACCGGGCGGGAGGTCAGACCGAGCAGCGTGGAAGGACGGTTCGGGAGCGGGCCGAGGAACAACACTTCGGTGCGGGCTCGGCCGAGCGGAGCGCGAGGCCGCGGCTCCGGTAGCACCCGCCCCTGCTAGCGGTAGCACCCGTGATAGCGCCCCAACCGGCCGCCGAGGTGCGGCGTAGCGGATAGCACCCGGTCCCACCGAGGGGCCGAATCTGGCCCGTACGGGGTGCTGGGGGGTGGTGGCCGCTGCTATCGCAGGCACTCGCCATGACCATCCCGGGGAACACGCACCCGTCATGACCAGCGTTCGCGGCCGAGCCTCGGTTGTACTGCCGGGGCGTCAGGCTGCCCCGTGCTTCTGGCAGACGGAGCGGACCGTCATCGCCGACCACTTCGCGGCGCGGCGCGGGGCGAGGCCCTCGGCGTCGAGCTGCTCGCCGATGGCCCGGTACGACTTTCCCTCGGCGCGGAGTTGGAGGATGCGGGCCACGGTGCCGGCCTCGGCCGGGTTGCTCGCGGCGTCGCGGTCACGGCCCTCGCCCTCGCCGTGCGTGCCGAAGGCGTACGCGCCGACCGACTTGCGGCCGGCGGCTCTCTTCGCGGCGCGGCCGTCGCGCAGCCGCTTGACCACCATGCGGCGGTCGAGCTCGGCGAAGACTCCGACCACCTGGCGCATGGCGGTGCGCATCGGGTCGTCCGGGTCGTCCTGGAGGACCTCGCCGGAGTCGGTGGTGAACACGCGGCCACCGTCGCGCCAGACGATGGCCAGGCTTGCTTCCTGGACGGTCAGGGCGCGCGCCAGGCGGTCGAGGCGGGCCACCAGGAGTCCCTCGGCGTGGCCCTCGCGGATCATCAGCAGAGCCTCGGACAGGCCGGGCCGGTCGAGGGCCTCGGTTGCCCCGCTGACGCCCTCCTCGCGCACGATTCGGACTAGGCGGTGCCCGTGGTTCTTCGCCCATGCCTTGACGGTCCGCTCCTGGACGTTGAGGCCGTAGCCGTCGGAGACCTGTCCGGCGCCGGAGACCCGGATGTACGCGACGAGCTTCATGCCCTCACCCCTAGATCACGTAAGGTTTTCCGTGGAAAAACTTACACCCCTGGTCAGAGCGTTTCAAGCGTGGACAGCTCGGCCAACAGCGCCAGCAGGCGACAGGTCGGACACCTTTCGGTGCCGTCGGGTCATGGTGGGTGACGGAAGGGATGGCCCGGTTCCCTCCTGGAGGTGACGACCCCCTAAAGGTGATAGGTCCGGTTGCGGGGCGAACGGGCTCGGCCTCGGCCGGGACGCTTCCGTGTGGCTATCCAGGTCGCGGGCGGGTTAGCCGTGGCGAAGTGCGCGGGTTCCGCTAGCGGATCGGGGCGAATAGCCGCGGGGAACTCGGGCGGTGTCTTCGCCGCGGCTACCGGTTCGGCCGCTGTGACGAGTGCGAGCCATCGCACCCGTGCGAGAGGTGCGCTACTGCTCGGCGGCGCGCTGCTCGACCTCGCCGAGGTGCTCCAGGGCGACCGCGACCAGCGCGGCCATCACGACGTGCTTCGGCCGGCGGGTGGCGTAGTGCAGCTCCTCGACCGCGGCCGCCAGGGCGTCGGCGGAGTCCTTCGGCATGTACCAGGACCGGCGGTCCATGGCCGGGCCTCCTTTCCCCCGGGCGGGCCGCTGCGCGGGCTCTGGCGGGCCGCTGGGCGCCGTCCTGGGCGCGGGGGCGGACGGCGGCGCGGCGGGGGTTTCGGCGGGCACGTGGCGGGTCCGCAGAAGTGCCGTCAGATCCTGGCCGCTGGACGGGGGCGGCAGCTGCTTCCCGCGGCTCACGCGGCACCCCCCACGGCCTTGGCCAGCGCCCGGTAGGTCTGGGCGTGCTCGGAGTCGGGGGCGTAGTCCACCACCGTGCGGCCGTACCGCCACGCCTCGGTCACCGTGACCGACAGCGGCACCGTGGCCAGCACCGGCAGGCCGTCCAGTCGCTCCAACTCCGCGAGCACGGACCTGGCCAGCGTGCTTATCGGCCGCCGCAACCGGTTCACGACCAGGCCGTGAAGCTGGAGCGGCTGCTCCCGCAGGTCCGCGTCGACCGAGGCGATCTGAGGCAGCAGCAGGCTGAGCGCCTTGAGCGAGCTGTCCTCGGCCTCGACCGGGATCAGCACCCCATCGGCGGCCGTCAGCGCGTTGTCGGTGAGGATGTCCAGCGACGGCGGCGCGTCGATCAGCACCGTGTCGTAGATCCCGCGCACGGCCGACAGCAGCCGGGTCAGCCGATGCTCGCGGGCGCGCTGCCGGTCCAGCTCCCGCACGGCGAGGAACATCTCGACCGTGGTCGGGATGACGTCCAGCCGCCCGGCCGGGGCCGAGTGCGGGGCGATCAGGTCGGCCATGCTGCCGGCGTACTCGCCGACCAGAGCCCGGTAGAGGTTGGCGGCGCCGTCGCCGGTCGGGGCCTGGTCGAGCTTGAGCCCGTCCGTGAGGTGCCCCTGCGGGTCGAGGTCGACCAGCAGCACGTTGCGGCCGGCCTCGGCGAGCGCGCCGCCCAGGTTGATGGTGGTCGCCGTCTTGCCGACCCCACCCTTCTGGTTCGTCACCGAGATGACGTCGGTGGTTCGGGTGTCCATGGCTGCGGAGCCTATCCGTCGCACACGTGCGAGGAGTGCGACAAGTGCGAGAAACCCGATCGACGGTCGGCCTGCGCGGGCGCGCGTTGGGACAGTCCCGAAAGTCCCCCGAAGACGGCACGCCTGACACGGCACGGTTCCGGGCCGGTTCGCGGTAGACGGCAGGTACCGGCGGGCGGCGGGGCAGCGGCAGGTGGTCCACGCGCGCGGGCTGAGTGCCGACCGTTCGCCGTGCGGTCTGCGGGTCCGGTCGGCGCGTTTATGGTCGGCGGGTTCGACTGGCCGACCGGGCGGCGGCGGTGTTCCGTCGGTCATGGCGTTCCGGGTGTTCGGACGGTCGACCTCCATGACCAGCCGTCGGGAGGTCGGTCTCCATGACCAACCTCAGCGAGCCCGTCTGTCCGTCGAGTGTGAGAAGTGCTACGAGTGCGAGAAGTACGAGGTATCGCACACGTGCGAGAGCCCCCAGCTAGGCAGGCCGGGGGCTCGGTGTCGTGCTGGTCAGACTCGGCGGGGGGCGGCGGTGACCAGCTGGAGCCAGCGCCTGGCCAGTTCGGCGGCGGCCGCGTCGCGGGTCGGCAGCGGTCGACCGGTGTGCTCTCCGGGGAGCAGCCCCACCCAGCCGTTGCGGCCGCTGCGGGAGGCTCCGCCGTAGGACGGTTCGACGTGCCCGAGTACGGTCTCGCCGCTACGCAGGATCGAGCGGTGGTTCTCGCGGTAGTCAGGGTGGCGGACCAGCTCGGCGGCCTCTACGACGGCCATCGCGCGCTTCTTCGGGAGTTTCTGCGGGCGGGGCTCGATGCCTGCGGTTCCGGTGGGAGCCGGTTCGTCACGTGACGTTCTGGCGGCGGCCGGCCGCCGGGGAGCTGGGCGCGGGGCTGGGGCCGACGGCTTGGGGGTGGGCGCGGGTGCTGGGTCGTTACGTGACGGTCCGGGGTCGGCGGGCATGGCGGCGGTCACCGCGGCGACCAGCTCAGAGTATCGGCTGCTGAGGAGTGCCAGGGACTCGTCCCGGTAGGCGCCCTCTTCGGCGTACGCGGCGGCCTGCTCGGCGGCGGCGGCCAGGGTCTCGCCAGCGGTCCGGATGCGTCCGGCCGGGCTGTCCGGGTCGTTACGTGACGGCCTGGGGGTGTCCGCCGGGGGTTGGGTTGCTGCCGCCCGGAGCGCGGTGAGCTCGTCGGCCTGGCGGCGGCGGTGGGCGGCCTGGCGGCAGGCTGCGGAGCAGGTGCGGCGGGCGCGTCCTCTGCCCTGGATCATCTCGGTGCCGCAGACCTCGCACTGGGCCATGTCTCCCCCTCGGTTCGTTACGTGACGATTCCCAGGATGAGGGTACGGGCCAGCACTCCGGATTGTCACGTAACGATTTGTGGGCAGGCGAAAGCCCCCGGCCAGGGGGATGCCGGGGGCTGCTCGGCCTGCCAGCTGCACTTCCTCGCACATGTGCGAGAGGTGCGAGAGATCAGGTGACGGGGGTCCAGGTCCAGGGTTCTCCGTTGGAGGCCGCGCGGGCGGCGGCGTCGGCCAGGAGCCGGATGACGGCGGCGAGCTTGGGCGGTGTCCAGCGGCCACGGGCGGTGGCGCGGAGCTGGTCGGCGATCTCGGCGGCCTGGTCGGGCGGGATCTGCCGCGGCGTGGTGCAGGCGGCAAACAGGAGCCGGACGAGGGGACGGCCAGCGGCAGTCGGGTGGGTGCCGTCCACGTACTCGGCGATCTGCTGGAGCACCCGGAGCGGGTAGCGGTCCTCGCCGAAGAAGTCAGCGCCGTGACTGGTCACGAGGTGAGTGGTCATCACTGCTCCCGGGATCTGCGAGAAGTAGCACCTGTGCGAGAAGTGCGAGAAGTGCGACGGTCAACCGGCGCGGTGGCAGACAGAGCAGGGCGTCTTCACCTGCTCCGTGCGTCCGCTGGCGCCGTGGATGCGGGTGGTGATGGTCAGCCAGCCACCCCGGCAGCCGCGGACTCGGCAGCGCCGTGCGGGCGGCTTCGGCGCGGGTCCGGCGCCGCCGGTCTGCGCGTCCCACGCGGCGGTGAGCGCGGCCGCCTTGGCGCCGCCGAGCAGCTGCCGGGCGTGGCCGCGGGCCTGCCGCTTGGTGCCGCGCCACCAGCGCCGGGAGTGCTGCCGCAGCTCCCTGCGGCTGGCCTTGGTGACTTCGCGGACCAGAGTCGCGGCGTCGTCCAGGACGAACGTCGGCACGCACTCGCCCTCGAGTACGTGGTCCCTCCACTGCGCGGTGAAGGTGTCGCGGTCGGTGGCCTTCCGGCGGCCGGTGCACGCCTCGGCGGCCGCGCGCACCAGGCCGTTGGTGATGACCGGGTGGTCCTCGGCCCCGCCGCAGGACAGGCAGCCCAGCCGGGCCGGCCACGTCTCGCGCGGCCCGATGGTGGCCAGGGTCAGCGACCCGCCCGACCCGCAGCCGCAGAGCACGGGGGCGCCGTCCAGCAGCAGCGGGCCGGTCAGCTCCAGCTCGGTCATCACCGGCTCCGGTTGATGATCCGGCCGACCTTGACGCGGCGCGCGTTGATGACGGTCTGGTGCGTCTCGCCGCTGCCGCCGCCGAGCGCGCGGAGCAGCTGCACGGCGACGGGGGCGCCGCACACGATCGCGGCGAGGATGACGAGGGACTCGACCAGGTGCGCCAGGGCCTCGATGAACGAGCCGAGCAGGTAGAGGCCGAGCGAGGCCATGGCGAACGCGCCCGCGCCGAGCAGCGTGTTGACCAGCAGCGAGTGAACCACCGGAGCGGTGCGGACCGGAGCCTGCTCGGCGGGCTGCGGGGCGGGCACGTACGCGGCGAGCATCCGCCCGTCCGGGCCGGGCACGTAGGCGACGGTGAGCGGCTGGGAGGGCAGCAGCACCGGGGCGGCCTGGAGGGTCGGCTCGGCGGCGGCGGGAAGGGGCTGCGGGCGGTAGATGGTCGGCTCGGTGGTCATGGCGGCGGGCTCCCTGCTCGCGGATGGTCTGTGGTGGTTTGGGCGGATTCCGGACCCTGGACAGACCCCGGACAGCGGGGCGTTTCCGCAGGTCACTGCCTGGACGGACCCTGGACAGGCGCGGGTTCGAGGGGCGCTCGCCGTCCAGGGCCGTCCGGGGTCTGTCCGAGGTGGGCAGGTCTGTGACCTGCGGCTTTCCGGGGCTGTCCGAGGTCTGTCCGGGCGTCAAACCCGGGCATTCCGGGCGGCGTCGATGGCGTCGAGGGTGTAGCCGTTCGTCCGGGTGCCGTCGGCCCCGGCCACCTTCGTGGCCTCCAGCTCGGCGTCGAGGTCGGCGAGCTGCTGCCGCAGGGCCTTGCCGCAGCGGGCCGACCACGCGGCGTCGCTCTCGCCGTCGCGTCGGCCGTACCGGTCGCTGTCCACCCCGGCCAGGGCGGCGAACGCCTCGGCGGTGGTAACCACGCCCCGGGCCTTGGCGGCGTCGGCCAGCACGTCCAGCACGGTGCGGCGCACGATCCCGCCGTTGCCGGACGGGCCGCCGGCCACCGAGGACGCGCCGGTGACGCGCAGCAGCTCGGCCTCCACCCGGTCGTCGCAGTGACCCGGCAGGGTGCCGGCCTTCCGGCACAGCTCGATTCCCACGCGGATGAGCTGGTGGATCTCGCCCGTCTCCTCGTTGATGAACAGCGAACGGGCCTCGATCACCCCGGTGTCGGGGGTGGTGAGCCAGCCGCGGCCGCGCGTGCTCTTGAGGTTCGGGATCTTGGACGAGTCGTAGCCCTGACCGGCCATGCCGTCGCCGAGGATCGTGTTCGACGCGGACGGGGTGTCCACCCCGTTGGCCATGCGCGCGCCGCAGTTGCCGCGCAGCCGGGTCGGCACGATCTCCACCAGCGGGAACTGCGTGGCGAGCACCAGGACGATGCCGACCGAGGCGCCGACGGCGGCCAGCTGGGCGAGCAGCTCGGCGATCTCCTCGGCGTACTCGGCGCTCGGCCCCTTGCTGGCGGTGTAGGTGGCCAGCTCATCCACGATGATCAGCTCGATGCCGCCCAGCTCCTCGATCAGGTCCTCGCTCGCCTTGGACAGGCCGCGGTCGACCAGGACCTCGGTCCGGCGGTGCATCTCGCCGACCATCACCCGCAAGAACGCCACCAGCCGGGCCGGGTTGCGGCGCACGAAGGTAGCCAGTCGCGCGGCGTGCGGCACGTACTCGCCCGTGCCCTTGCCGTCGAACAGTCGGATGCGGACGCGCGGGTCGAGGGCGACTCCGGCCAGGATGTTCGCGACGAACATGCCCTTGCCGGAGCGGGTGCGGCCGCCGACCAGCATCGAGTAGTCCGAGATGGTCATGGAGATGATCCGGCCGCGCTTGTCGAACACCACCGGGATGCCGTCGCGCCAGGTGTTGAGCGCCTCCGTGCGGCCGATCAGCGGGGAGCGGCGCGTGATGTCGAACGGGTCCGTGACGGAAGCCCACAGGGCGAGGCGGCCCTCACCACCGACCTGCCGGAGGTCGAGCTGCGCGCGGGAGATGCCCAGCGCGCCGGCCAGCTCGGTGTGACGGGCCCTGACCTTCTCCACCGTCACGCCGTCCGGCAGATCCATGACGGCCAGCCAGGCGTCGCCGTGCTCGGCGTCGATGACGCACGGGGAGACCATGCGGAGCCGCTGCCCCTCGGTCGTGATCTTCGCGGCGACGAACGCGCGGTCGAGCATGCTCTCGGTCAGCGGGTCGCCGTCGCCGAGGGAGCGCCGCTCCGGGTCGAACGAGCCCTCGGCCAGCGGCCGGCGGCCGAGCAGCGCGGCGGCGCCGAGGTTGAGCAGCAGCGCGGCCGCCAGGCCGAGCCAGTGGCTCTCCACGTACGCGGTCGCGTCGATCCCGATCGGGCCGCCATAGGCGATGGCGGCGCGCAGCAGCCGACCGCGCCGGATCTCCTTGCGGGCCTCCCTGTGCGCCCGGACAGCGGCCAGGGCGGCGGTCTGCGCCCGGTCGGCGTGCTGCCGGGCCTGCTCCCGGCCGCGCACGGTGTAGCGGGCGCGGCGGGCAGCCTCGCGGGCCTCCCGGGTCGCGGCGTGCGCCTGGTGGCGAGCGGCCTGGACGTGGATCCCGTGGAAGCCGACCACCCACTCGTGCGTGCGGCGGGCGCCGCGGCCCACCTGGGCGGCGTGACCGCGCTCGGTGCGCTGCCTGCCCAGCCAGCGGCGCACGGCCCGGCGGGTACGGCGCTGGGCCCGGCGGCGGGCGGCCTTCCGTCCGGCCGGGGTGAGCAGCCACGCGGGGACGAACGGCCGGTCGCCGTCCAGGTCCTCCGGCAGCTCCGGCGCCAGGTCCTCCGCGACGGGTTCGGCGGGGGCGTACACCGAGCTGGCGTCGAGGTCCTCGGCGGGCGCCTTGGCCAGGTCGACCAGCCTCAGCGGGGCGGCGTCGGCGGGCCGGCGGATGGTGTCCGACATGATGGCGGTGCTCCTTCCTTGATGGGCGGGGGCGGCGGGGCCGGGAGTCGTCTTGGTCGGTCGATCCGGCCCCGCGTCGGTCACTTGGCGGGGGTGGCGCGCAGCGCCGTCTCGCGGGCCGCCGCGCGGGCGGCGGGGTGGTACGGGGCGGTGTCGCCCTTGCGGCGGCGCGGAGGCAGCGGGCGCCGCTTCCCGGACTTCTGTTCGGCCGGGGGGATTTGGGCACTGGCCTGCGGCTTCTTCTCGGTCTTCCGGCGCAGCTCGCCGACGACCGGCAGCACCTTGCGGTCGGGGCCGTAGATGGACTCCAGCAGCCCAGTGCGGATGCGGTCGGCTTCGCTCGGCTCGCTCTCGAACGCCTGGGCGAGGCGCTGCCGCGCGGCGACCGCTGCGGCGTACAGCTCCGGGGTCATGCCCAGCGCGGTCGCGCCGTGCGTGGCCTCCCACGCCTGCCGCCACGCCTCCTCCGGGTCCAGGGAGCCGTACGGGGCGGCGGACAGCAGCCGGTCCGCGAGAGCAGCGACCTTCGGGTGGTGCTGGCGGCGGTCCTTGAGGTGCTTCGCGCGGGCCTTCGCCTCGGCCCGCGCCTTCCGCTCGGCGGCGATCTCGGCCCGGGTCCGCTTCGCCTTCGCCGAGTGGCGGCCAGCCATCACCATGTGCCACAGGGCGACGGGGGCGATGGAGGACGCGGCCAGGACGATGCCGCCGCCGAGCCCGTAGTCGTGGCTGCCGTGCCACAGGTTCACCCCGGCCGCCAGCGTCGCGAAGGCCCACACCGCGACCCGGTACGGCAGGACCCGGCGGTGCTCGCGCAGGGCGCGGGCCTCCCCGGCCGTGGCGGCCCACGCGCCGAGCTCCAGCATCACCGGGAGGAGGCAGCCGAGCAGCAGCCCCATGCCGAGCCCGACCAGGGCGCGCTCCTGGGCGACCAGGGCCGGGATCATCCCGCAGCCCATGACGGCGAGAGTCGCGGCCACGTCGCCGTTGTCGCGGACGGCCTGGGCGCGCTTGCGCCAGCGTGCGGAGCGCTGGGAGCGGGCCGCGGCCCGGTCCTTGCGCCGCTGGGCCTTCTCCTGCCGGCGCCGCTCGGCCTCGGCGTCAGCGCGGGCGGCGGCGCGTTCCTCGCGGAAGAGCTTCTCGTCGCGCTCCAGCTCGGCACGCAGCCGGGCATCTTCGCGGTCCTGCTCGCGCTCGGCGGCGCGGTCGGCGCGCCGGGCGGTGCGCCAGTCGGTCTCCGGGGCGATGGTCACTGGTCCTCCTCAGTCGTGGTCGGGTTGGCCTTGTCCACGAGTTCGCGGATCTCGTCGGCGAGGTCGCACGCGCACTCCATGCGGCGCTCCTCCTCGTCCTCGCTGCCGTGCTCCGGGCAGTAGCGGACGATCAGGTCGGCGGCCTCGGCGAGGGCCTCAGCGCGGATCTGCTGGCGGCTCACCGGCCCTCCTTCGTCAGCAGTTCTTGGATGCGGTACGCCTCGGCCTCGCGCCGGGCGACGTCGGTCTCGTACTCGCGCAGCCAGCGGCGCGGGGCGCGCTCGACACCGAGGTCATGGCGCTGGTGGCGCATGACGTCCTCGCGGACGCCGGGGCGGCCCATCTGCACGGCGTGCACCAGCTCGTGCACGGCGAAGGCGTACGCGGTGCTGTCGTCGCGCATGGAGTCGGTGTCGAGCAGCACCAGGACGGGCCCAGCCTCGCTGACGAGAGTCAGGCCCCCGGCGCTGGCGGCCTCCCGCCGGACCTGGGCGCGCAGCGTCGCACGGCGCAGCCAGCTGGCGCCTTGGACGGTGCCGACCACGGCCCTGGCGAAGTCGCCCGGCCGGGCGAGATGGACCCGGGTCTCGGGGATGCGCTCCCCCATGTGCCGCTCAACGGCGGCCGCGGCACGGGGCAGGATGCGCCCCACCTTGCGGCGCAGG
>Ga0070741_10011127_pt1 | contig 16706 bp, 13 predicted proteins | sample Coa_R1_4_FD_66440 | JGI IMG/M metagenome (GOLD analysis project Ga0070741, IMG submission 66440) | Surface soil microbial communities from Centralia Pennsylvania, which are recovering from an underground coalmine fire - Coalmine... | ecosystem: Environmental > Terrestrial > Soil > Unclassified ...
CGCCGCTCTCGATGGCCTGCGCCGCGACCAGCGTCGCGCCGACCACCAGGGACGTGCCCTCGTGTAGCTCGTTTGAGATGGGGTTGTCCGCCGACGCAAACCCGGCGGCCTCGATCTCCTCGAGGGAGACCATGCGGCGCCGAGCGGGGTCGCTGAGCCTCTGCACCAGGTCCACGTACTCGGGCGAATGGACGAGCTCGAGCTCGTTGACGGTGGCGGGACGCGGCGGCAGAAGGTGACAGTGCTCGATGAGGCCCGTGGAGCGGATGAGATCGACGGCGAGCTGGACCCGGACAGGCTGCAGCGGGTGCTCGTCGGACAGGTGGTGCTTCATCAGGGAGTCGCCGTAGACGAGGGCGACGGGTCCGGGCACGGGCACTTACCCTAGCGCAGGGTGCGCAGGGAAAGCCTTTTCGAGTCGGTGCCGAATTTCTCCGAGGGCCGCCGCGCCGGCGTGATCTCCGCGATCGCCGCCGCGGCCGCCCCCGCGTACGTGCTCGACGTCGACTCGGACCCGGACCACAACCGGACCGTCCTTTCGCTCGCCGGGTACCGGCGGCGGCTGATGGACGGCCTGGTCTCCGCCGTGGCCGAGGCGGCCCGGGGCATCGACCTGCGCGAGCACCGGGGCGTCCACCCGCGTGTCGGAGCGGCCGACGTGGTGCCGATCGTGCCCCTGGGCGACACCTCGCTCGACGAATGCCGCGCCGTGGCGCACGAGCTGGGTGAGCGGATCTGGACGGAGCTCCGCGTTCCCGTCTTCTTCTATGGGCACGGAGAAGAGCACAGGCTCGCGGACATCCGCGCGGGCCGGGCCACGCCGGACCTGGGCGGCCCTGAGCTCGATCCGCCGGCCGGCGGCGTTTGCGTGGGTGCACGCGCCCCGCTGATCGCGTTCAACGTGATCCTTTACGCGACGGACATGGTCGCCGCGCGCGCGGTGGCGAAGTCGCTTCGCGAGGTCTCGGGCGGCCTGCGCGGCGTGCAGGCGCTCGCTTTCGCGCTGCCGGGCCAGCGCGTCCAGCTCTCCATGAACCTTTTTCGGGCCGTCGAGACCGGCCCCGCCGCCGTGCTGGCGGAGCTGGAGCGGCGCGGAGTGGCGCACGGGTCGCCAGAGCTGGTCGGCCTGTGTCCGGCCGTGGCCGCCACGAGCGTCGCCGACGGCAAGCTGCTCGAGGGCCGGCTCGCCTCCGCCGCCGCCAAAGCCGCCGCCGAGGCGTGCGAGGCCCTGGGCGGCGACGAGCATCAGCGGCTCGCGGCGCGCATCGCGCGCGAAGCAGAGGCGATGGCCGGCCTGCCGGCCGCCCAGGACGATGTTCTCGCCGGTGCGGAGCGGGCCGCCGCCCTCGTCCCGGTGATTCGCGCGGCGGGCCTCGACGAACCAGAGCTCGAGTCCATGTTCGAGGCGGCGGCGCGCGGCCTGCGTGCCGCGCTCAGCGACGCGACCGTGGCGCTCTACCGGGCTCGGGTCGACGCCCTCGACCTGAGGCTCAGGCCTGGTCCAGCGTGACAGTGCACGCGCCGCCATTGACCTCGATCCGGTAGCCGTCGTTGGCGCCGGCGAAATCGGCCGTGGCGTAGCTCAGGTGACCGATGGCGTGCGATTGCTTACCGTCCGCGTTCAGGCTGACCGCGCCTCCCGAGACGTTGATCGAAGCCGCAAGACCTGACGGACGGTGCACGTTGACGGTGAGCGCTCCACCGTTGATCGTCACCGGCACGATCCCTGATGCAGGACCCAGCGTGATGTCGTCGTGGCTCGCTCCCGTCGACATGACGATCGAGCCGACCTGAACTTCGCTGAAGTCCAGCTTGTCGGTCGTGGCACCGCTGTTCTCGACGACCGTCCACGGGATGTCCGTGTTGAGCTTCAGGTCGAGCGTGAACTTCCGGTCGCGAAAGAAGGTCAGCGAATCCGTGTTGGACTGCGTGATCTTGAGGTTGCCGTTGGAGCTGTCGAGGGTGACCTCGGGCTTGTTGCCGGAGTACTCGATGTGCGCGCGGTAGAGGTCAGTTCCGAGATCGCCGGCGCCCGTGATGGTGATCGTCGCCGCGCCGGCGTCGATCTGGAGGTTGCCCTGGCCGATCCCACCCACCTGGCTTGACGCGTCGAAAGTCCTCGTCGCGGTCGGATTCGGCGCGACGGCCACGTAGGCAAGCGCGCCTCCGATCGCCAGCAGGACGACAAGCGCGGCCGCGAGGTCGCCGCCCACGCCTGGAATGCCGCGCCTGATGATCAGCTCGAGGCCGATCACGACCAGGACCAGCGGCCACAGGTCGAACAGCTGGTACAGGCGGTCGGGCGCGATGACCCCGCTGTTGGCGAGCAGGGCGATGACACCGACCAGGATCAGCACGCCGGGCCAGAAGAAGCTGCGATACCTGTAGGACGTGCTCACGCTCACCTCCGGATCACGTTGACCGTGGCCGCCGCGCCCGAAACCTGTACGTCGTAGCGGTCGGATGCCGCGTCGAACTCTGCCGAGCGCCATTCCCGCGAGCCGAGGCCGTCCTGGCGGGCGCCCTCCGTGTTCAGGTGGACCGCCGCAGCGTTCGCCTGGACCTTGATCGACGCGCCGGCCGGAAGCGCCAGGTCGACGGTGAGCGCACCGCCTTCGACCCGGATCGGGACCTGCCCGTGCGGGGCCGGCAGCTTGAGGTCGATGCGGCTGGCGCCGGTCTTCATGTCGAAGCGGCTCAGCTGGGCAGCGCTCAGGTCGAACGTCCCGCTGATCGCGCCCGTCGAGCAATCCACGGCCCAGGGCATCGAGTCGTTGAGCTGTGCGTTCACCTTCGAGCGCCCGGCGCCGAACCACCACCATTCGGGCTGCTGCCAGATCCGCACCGTCCCGGTGGCGCGGTCGAGGCGAACCTCGGACGCGGACCCGAGATGGTCGACGTGGGCTGTGTACAGCTGATCGCCAAGGCTCGCGGCGCGGACGTCGACGTCGCCCGCTCCGACGGCGATCTCGAGGCGCCCCGCGGTGAGGCCGTCACGGGCTTCCGCGCTGTTGACGACGGCTTTGCCGCCTGCCCCGACACGCGCGAGGAGAAGCCACAGGCCGAGGCCGATCAGGAGCACCGGCCAGGCGAGGTTCCACTCGATGTTGTTCAGCAGGTTGAGGTTGGCAAGAAGAAACAGCACGCCCACCACGACGAGCACGCCGCCCCAGAAGAAGCTCGGATGTCGGGAGCGATTCATGGGGCCAGTCTATGGACGCGCTCCCGAAAAGGCGAAGGCCGAACGGCGCGACGTCTCCGGGACCATCGGGCGCGGGTGCTATGGCGGCCGGCGGTCTGCGTAGCATTTGACGGGTCTGCATGGACATCCGAGACCTGGTGCGGCTTCGCAAGGCAAAGGACCGCATCGATCGCGAATACGAGCGGCCGCTCGACGTGCCCGCGATCGCGTCGTCGGCCGCGATGTCCACGGGCCACTTCTCCCGAAGCTTCAAGGCTGCCTTTGGCGAGAGTCCTTACAGCTACCTCATGACTCGCCGCATCGAGCGCGCCAAGGACCTGCTGAGGCGCGGCGACATGTCCGTCACCGACGTCTGCTTCGCCGTCGGCTGCTCGTCGCTGGGCTCGTTCAGCTCACGCTTCACCGAGCTCGTCGGCGAATCGCCGAGCGCCTATCGGGCGCGCGGCCACGAGGCGGCCGCGGTGATCCCGAGCTGCGTCATCAAGGTGATGACGAAACCGAGCAGAAATGAAGAAGCGCCAATTTCGCACCCTTCCTTAACTTAGCCATGCACGAGGGCCTCGCGAACCACATCCACGAGGAGAGACATGGACCAGAAGATGAAGTTGCTCGGAATCGCATGTGAGGTGATCGGATGGACCTGAAACTCCAGAACTGCTTCATCGCCGTCCACGACCATGACGAAGCTCTTGCCTTCTACCGAGACGTTCTCGGCCTCGAAGTGCGGGCCGACGTGAAGTACGAAGGGATGCGCTGGACCACTGTCGGGCCAACTGCTCAGCCGGACGTCAACATCGTGCTCGAGCCGCCGCTCGCCGACCCCAACGCATCGGCGGCCGACCGCCGCGTGATGAAGGAGATGCTCGCGAAGGGTCTGCTTCGCGGCGTGATCTTCAGCACCGACGATTGCGACGCGACCTTCGAGCACATCCGCGCCGGCGGTGGCGAGGTGCTGCAGGAGCCGATCGACCAGGCCTATGGCGTGAGGGACTGTGCGTTCCGCGACCCGTCGGGCAACCTCATCCGGTTCAGCCAGTCCAAGGCCTGAGCTTTCCTCACCATGGCGGCGATGTTTGCCCTGCCGGCGGGTGACAACCTTGGGGTCAGGGGGCGGGGCACGCAAGAATAGCCGGGGTGGAAGCTCGCGACAGGCTGTTCGACCTGGCCGGCCGCGTGGCGGTGGTGACAGGCGCGTCGTCCGGTCTCGGCCGGCGATTCGCCCGGGTCCTGCGCGAGCGAGGCGCCAAGGTCGTGCTCGCAGGCAGACGGGCGCACCGGCTCGCGGCTCTCGCCGCCGAGCTCGGTGAGGAGCACGCCGAGCCTGTCCCCATGGACGTCGGCGATGAGGAGGCCGTCCGCGCGCTGGTGGACAGGGCCGCCAAGCGCTTTGGACGCCTGGACATCATGGTCAACAACGCCGGTATCGCAGACGAAGGTGCCGCGGAAGCCGAATCCCTCGCCGATTTCGAACGTGTCATACGGACCAACCTGTCGGCGGTCTTCACGGGCTGCCGCGAAGCGGCCAGGCTGATGCTTCCGAGCGGGCGCGGAAGCATCATCAACATCGCGTCCGTTGCCGGCTTCGGGTCGCTCTCGGATCGTTATCCGATGGCCGCTTACGTGGCTTCGAAGAGCGGGGTCATAGGCCTGACCCGGGAACTGGCCGCCCAGTGGGCCGCCCGCGGCGTCCGCGTCAATGCGATCGCGCCTGGCTGGTTTCCGACCGAGTTGACGGGCAAGCTTGCAGACCGCGACCAGGTGCGATGGATCGAGCAGAGGACTCCCATCGGCCGGGCGGGCCGGCCCGACGAGCTCGACGGTGCTCTCGTGTTCCTGGCTTCCGATGCATCGTCCTATGTCGTCGGCCAGACCCTCGTCGTCGACGGCGGATGGACCCTGTGGTAGCCGCGCTAATGGAAGGCTAGTCGCGCATCAGCAGCGGCGCGATGAATCGCGCCGCGCGCTCGGCACCACCTGCCTCCACCGGCGCGTACCTGACTCGAGCGTGCAGGCGCTCCGCCATCTGCTCCGCCAGCTTTGACGGCGTCGCCGCGTCGTAATCGGTCGGCGCAGGCGCTCCGTAACGGCGCAGGCGGTGCGCGACGTGGAAGTTCTGCTCGAAGTGGTTGCGCAGCGGCACGTAGATGAACGGGCGCCGGTTCGCGACGAGCTCCATCGTCGTCGACAGACCGCCCTGCACGACCGCGAGGTCGCAGCACGCCAGTGTCCGGTACAGGTCGTGGACGTAGCCCACCGCCTGCACGCCGGGCAGGCCGCCGAACTCGGACGGGTCGATGCGGGGCCCACAGACCATGAGCAATTCGGCGTCCGGCATCGAGCGGCGCAGGATGCCGAATGCCTGTGCGATGCGCCGGAGCAGGTGGAGGCCCACCGCCGAGCCGCCGACGGACGCGACGATCAACGTCGCGTCGGGGTGGTAACCGAGCTCGACGCGAAGCGCGAGCCGGTCGCGAAGGCTCGCCGGGTCGAAGGGAAGCACGTAGCCGGAGAACTTGAATCGCGATTCAGTCCACTCCCTGATCGAAGGCAGGCCGTGTCCGAAGTCGCGCGGGACGATGTCGGCAGGGTCACCGATGAAGATCGAGAGGTCGCGAATTCCGGGGTGCCCGTCAACGTGCTCGATCATCTCGGCGTTGTAGTCCGAGACGAGGAACTCCTCGCGCTCACCGCCCGACGGCATCGGCAGGAATCCGCAGAAGTCGGCCATCCACACATAAGGCGACGTCTTCAGATCGGGCTCCTCGTGCAGGAAATGGTCGATCTCCCAACCCTCGTCCGCGATCCAGGCGTCAAAGTGCTCCTGCTTCACGACGTCGCGGAACACCATGAAGTTCGCGCACAGGATCTCATCCATGCGCCGGATCATCTGGAACGCGTGCAGCTCGTGCTCGCGAGCCTCCCTGTCGACGTGGGCTGACTCCGCGGCAAGCTCCTTAGACGCCGGGTGCACCTTCTCGCCGGCCGCGGTGAGCAGCGTCGTCAGCGGCGGCTGGGCGAGCCATTCCACCTCGAGGTCGGGCACCTGCCGGCGCAGCTCACGGGCGATCGCGACATCGCGCCAGGCGTGCCCCAACCCGATCGGAGAGCTCACGAGCAGGGCGCGCTTGCCGCGGCGCCGGCCCCGCACGACGGGCCACGACACGACGCCGTCGCCCGCGAACTCGCTGATCAGCTCGTTGACCTTCACCGGCCTCCGCGCGAGGGGGATGTGACCCGAACCGGGCAGCACCACGAACCCGGCGTGCGTCAGGTCGGCCGTGCGTACGCCACGGTCGAAAGGCTGGCAGTGATCGTCGTCGCCCTGGATCACCAGCACTGGGCACCGCACCTCGGAGCAGACCCTTGCGATCTCCTCCGCGGTTTCCTCCATCGGCGCGTCAGCGTCGAGCTGATAGGTCTCCATGCGACCGTCAAGCCCATAGGCGACGGTGTCCTCGATCTGCTTGGTCGAATGCGGCTCGGGGAACATCTCGGCGAACCAGAACTCCAAGAAGCCGGCGAAGTCCCTCTCGATGTAGTGACGGTTGTACTTGAACCAGCCCTCGTATTCGGGGAGCTCGTCCTCGTACTTCGCGAGTGCGGCCGCCCGGTACGGCAGAGGCGGCGTCAGCTTGGGTACGCCAGGAGCGATGGCCACGATGCCTAGCACGCGGACAGGGTTGGAGACCGCGAGCTGGATCGCCGGCCACACACCGTCGGAGCACTCACCCACCAGGATCGCCGACGCCGTGTCGGTGGCGTCCATGACCGACACGCAGTCGTCCAGACGGCTGTTGGCCGGCCAGCCGGCGGAGGGCTCGGGATGGTCGGAGAAGCCATTGCCCAGGCCGTCGTAGGTGACCACTCGGAAGTGGCGCGCCAGGTGAGGGACCTGGCCTTTCCACATGCGCGAGTGCGAGATCGGGCTGCATGGCATCAGGACCAGCGTTTTCGGGCCGCTGCCGAAGACCTCGTAGTACAGGCGAAGCCCGTCGTGCCTCACCGCGTACCCGCTCAGGTCAGGCAGCCGCGCTCGCATTCCCGTGTCGGCGTGTGGCATCTGAAGACTCCTATTTGAAAGTAAGGCGGGCGTCATTGCAACGCCCGCCTTCAGCTGCTCAGGCGGCGGCCTCGCTGCGCTCGGAACCGACAGCGAGAATCGCCAGGAAGATCGCCTTGGCCCCGCCGGCCTTCGCCAGCTCGACCACGGCCTTGAATCCGCCCTTCGGCTCCGTCGCGATGAACCGGTCCATCCATGTGGTCCGGTCCTTCGGGTCGGCTTTCATGACGTAAACCGGTTGCATTCCTTATCCTCCTGTGCCTCCGGCTCTCATGGCCGGGCTTCGTAGACGGCGTTGAACGGGGTTTCGGCAACCCGGCGGAAGCGGGTGAAACCGCCGGCGGTCACGACGTCGCGGATCCGTGCCTCGCCGGCCTGCGCGCCCAGCGCGAGCCCGACATCCTGCGACAGCGAGTTGGGCGTGCACAGGAAGCTCGAGAACGCGTAGTAGGCGCGCCCGACAGGGTTCAGGTTCTGCTCCACCTTGTCCCCGGCGATGGGCTCGACGATGAGCCACGTGCCGTCCGGTGCCAGGGTCTGCTTCACGTGCCTGGCGGCCCCGATCGGGTCGCCCATGTCGTGCAGGCAGTCGAACATCGCGACGAGGTCGTAGCCCCCGCCAGGGTACGCCGCCGCCTCGGCCACCTCGAACATGGCGTTCTTGACGCTCGCCGACTTTCCGCGGGCAAGCTCGATCGACTCGGCGTCGTAGTCGAAGCCGACGAACTGCGAGCGCGGGTACGCCTCGGCCATTAGCCGCGTCGACGCCCCGAGACCGCACCCGACGTCGGCCACCTTGGCGCCCACGCGGAGCTTGGACTCCACGCCCTCGAGCGCCGGCAGCCATGACTGGACCAGGTTCGCGTTGTAGCCGGGGCGGAAGAACCGCTCGCATCCCGTGGCCACGCCCTGGTCGTGCTCGTGCCAGCCGAAGCCGCGGCCGGTCTTGAACGCCGACTGAATCTCCGCACCTGCCTTGAGCGTCGCCGTCGCCAGCTCGAACGCCCCGCAGACAAACGCCGGACTGTCCTCGTTGGCGAGCGCCAGCGCCTGCTCCGCGGCCAGGTGGTAGCGCTGCGTGGCCGCGTCGTACGTCACGAATCCGCCCGCCGCCTGCGCGTTGAGCCATTCCCGGATGTACCGCTCTGCCGTCCCGGTCTTGTCGGCCAGCTGCGACGAGCTGACAGGCTCGCCGTCCGCCATCGCCTTGTAGAGCCCCAGCCGGTCGCCGATCACGATCAGGCCGGCATTCACCGTGGCTCCGAGCTCGCCGATGACCTGGCCGAGAAACGCGTTGAGCTTGTCCTCGTTGATCGCCTGGGTCTGCACCGCCATTCGAAACACCTCCAGAAAAATGGGATGCTCGGAACGTAGGTGCGAAGCCGCCGACATCGCATCAGGGGGGGCCCCTAGTAGTTGGCCGGAGGCCGCACAGCGCTCGCGGGACGCGCAAAACTAGCACCCGGTGCTGCTAGGACGAGACCGGGAGCTGTCTGCGATCGACCAGGCCCTGGCGGCCGCGCGGCTGGGAAAGAGCGCCCGCCTGGTCATCCGGGGGGAGCCCGGAATCGGGAAGACCGCGCTCCTCGAATACGCGACCGACCATGCCGGAACGATGCGTGTCCTGTCGGCCCGAGGGGTCGAATTCGAGGCCGACGTTCCGTTCGCCGGCCTCAGCGAGCTGCTCCAGCCGGCGCTGGATCGGCTCGATCGTCTCCCGTCCTTTCACGCCGACGCGCTGCGATCCTCGCTCGGCCTCGGTCCGCGCACCGAGCCCGATCGCCTGATCATCGGCGCCGCGGTGCTGGGCCTCATCTCGGCCTACGCGGATGAGGCGCCGCTCCTGATCACGGTGGACGACGCGCAGTGGCTGGACCGTGCCTCGGCCGAAGCCGTCGGTTTCGTGGCCCGCCGCCTGGTGGCCGACCCGGTGGCGGTGATCATCGCGGTGCGCGAAGGCGAGGACTCACCCCTGGTCGGGGCCGGGATGTCCGAGCTCAAGCTGGCCGGCCTGGACGGCGAAGCCGCGACGGCGCTCCTGTCGCGCTCCGGTGAGGCAGTCTCGGCCGAGGTGGCGGAGAGGCTGGTCGAGGCAACCGGCGGAAACCCGCTCGCGCTACTCGAGCTTGGTCCGGAGACACACCGCCTGCACCCCGCCCCGCACGACAACATGCCGGTCGCGACGAGCGTGGAGCGCGCCTACCTCCGGCGAGCTGCCGGACTCTCCGAAGGTGCGCGCCGCGTCCTGCTCCTCGTGGCGACCTCGGGCACCATGGACGCCGGGCAGGTCCGCCGGGCGGCGGGCGCTCTCGGCATCGGCGCGGAGGCCGTCGAGGAGGCCGAGGCCGCCGCGGCCCTGGTCGCCCACCGCGGCAGGCACCTCGAGTTCGTCCACCCGCTGGCGCGCGCGTCCATCTATCACTCGGCCTCGCCCGCGGAGCGCCGGGCGGCTCATCGCGCGCTCGCAGGCGTCATGACGGGAGTCGACGACGCGGACCGCAGGGCGTGGCATCTCGCCGGCGCGGCGGCGGAGTGGGACGCGGAGGCGGCGGACGCACTCGAGGCGGCGGCACGGCGCGCCAGGGAGAGCTCAGGCTACACGGCCGCTGCGCGCGCCTGGAAAGAGGCCGCGCGACTCACGCGGGAGGATGGCCCGCGCGCCAGGCGCTTGTTCGAGGCGGCGGACAACGCATGGCTCGGCGGGCTCGCCGAGGAGGCCGAGGAGTCACTGCGGCAGGCGCGCAAGCCGGCCGGCGATGAGCTGCGGATCGACATCGACACCCTCGGCGGCCACATCGCGATGCGGCGGGGCGCAATCCTGGAGGGCTACCGCACCCTCGTCGCGGCGGCCGAGGCCGTCGAGGCGCGCGACCGCGTCAAGGCCATCCACATTCTCGGCGACGCCGCGATCTCCGCTTTTGGAGCGGGCAACCCTGACGCCATGATGCCGGCGGCCCAGCGAGCCATCGACCTCTTGCGTGAAGGCGATCCGCCCGAGGCGGGCATCGTCGCCCACGTCGCCTATGGGGCGCTGGCCATCCTCGCCGGACGCGGCGACGACGGGCCCCGCCACCTGCACGAGAGCGTTCCCCTGTTCGAGAAGCTCGCGGACACCATGACCGACCCGCTGCTCCTCACGTGCGCCGGAGTCACCGGCCTGTGGCTTCGCGAGGCGGAGTCCGGGCGCGACCTGCTCGACCGTGCGCTGGTCCAGGCGCGAGACCGGGCACCGACGGCGGCGCTGCCCCTGCTCCTCATGTTCCTGGGCCGCGACGCGTTCGCCACGAACCGATGGACACTGGCCCGCGCCCTCTACGAGGACGCCATTCGCATGGCCCGCGAGACCTCGCAGCTGACGTGGCTCCCCAGCCCCGTGTCGGGGCTGGCGTGGCTGGATGCCCTCGAGGGGAGAGCCGACGAGTGCCGCTCCCTGGCCGCCGAGGGCCTGCAGCTGTCGGAGCAGGTTGGCATGGGACTCTACAAAGCGTGGGCGATGATCGCGCTCGGCATGCTGGAGCTCGGGCTCGGCCATCCGGCCGAAGCGCTGAACCACCTTGCCGCGTGCGAGGAGTGGCTGCGAGAGATCGCGATTCACGACCCGGACCTGTCGCCGGCGCCTGACATCGTCGAGGCGCTGGTCCGGCTGGGCCGCGAGCCGGAGGCGCGCAAGGTCGCCGAGCGCTACGCGGCGGCAGCCGCCGCCAAGGGTCAGCCTTTCGCCCTCGCGCGCGCCGCGCGAGCGCAGGCGATGGTTGCCGGCGATGGCGATTTTGCGCGGCACATCGCGACGGCCTTGCGGCATCACGATGACACGGCCGACACGTTCGAGCGTGCTCGCACCGAGCTTTACGTCGGAGAGCGCCTGCGGCGCGTCCGCAAGCGAGTCGAGGCGCGCAAGCACCTGCGCAGCGCGCTGAAAGCGTTCGACGAGCTGGGCGCGGCGCCGTGGGCGGAGCGCGCGATGGGCGAGCTGCAGGCGAGTGGCGAGACCGCGCGCGTGCGCGACGAACGTCACAACCGGCAGCTCACGCCGCAGGAGCTGCAGGTCGCGATGACCCTCGCGGAAGGGACCACCACCCGTGAGGCGGCGGCGCGGCTCTATCTCAGCCCGAAGACAGTCGAGTATCACCTGCGCCACGTGTACGACAAGCTCGAGATTCGCTCTCGCGAGGAGCTGCGTGCAGCCCTGGCGGCACACTCGCGAGCCGATTCCCGGCGCGAGACCCTCATGTTCACCGACCTCGTCGGATCGACACCGCTCGTCGAGGCCATCGGCGATGCGGCCTGGCGCGACCTGAGCGCGTGGCTCGACGGCGAGCTCAGGCGTGTCTTCGCCGAGCACCATGGACAGGAGGTGGATCACGCGGGGGACGGCTTCTTCGTCGTCTTCGGTGCTGCGGGCGAGGCGATCGCCTCGGCCGTGGCGATCCAGCGACGGCTTGCTTCGCACCGCCGGCTGCACGGGTACGCGCCGGAGATGAAGATCGCCATCCATACGGGCGACGTGCAGATCGAGAAGGGTGCGCCGCGCGGCTCGGCCGTCCACCGCGCCGCGCGGCTGTGCGCGGCCGCGCGCGGGGGAACGATCGTGGTTTCACGCGAGGCGCTCGAGGCGAGCGGACGGCCGGTCGCGGGACTGCGCGACTACGCGCTCAAAGGGATCCAGGACAAGGTCGCCGCGGCCGAGCTGGCGTGGGAGACGTAGCGGCTCGCCAGTCGCGAGCCGGCCAGAGCGCCACGGAGGCCGCTTGGGTGCCGGCGACGAAACGAGCTAGCGCGGATCGATCGGAGTCAGGATCCCGAACACCTTTTCCAGCACCGCCGCCGCTTCGTGGCACAGGTCCTCGCGGTACCGAGGGCCGATAACCCTGAACCACCTGAGCGAACCCATCACATCTGGCGAGGGATCTGTGGTTCGTGCCCCCCTTTCTAGCCCTCTCCCGTTCGGGGAGAGGGGATCTGCCTTCGCGCCCCCCTTTCTAGCCCTCTCCCGTTCGGGGAGAGGGGATTTTGGGTTCGCGCCCCTCTCCCTAGCCCTCTCCCCTGCGGGGAGAGGGGATTTTGGGTACACGCCCCTCTCCCTGGCCCTCTCCCCTGCGGGGAGAGGGAATTTTGGGGTGCCCGCCCCTCTCCCTTGCCCTCTCCCCTGCGGGGAGAGGGGATTCTGACGCCCTCTCCCCTGCGGGGAGAGGGGATCTTGGGTACACGCCCCTCTCCCTAGCCCTCTCCCCTGCGGGGAGAGGGGATCTTGGGTTTGCGGGGAGAGGGGAGACCGGTCAGACCGGGGCGACCACCTCGAACAGGCCCTCGCGTTCCTTGCGGGCCGCCTCGATGAGGTCGGCGCCGGCGACCGTCGTCTGGACCGCAAGATCGCTTCTGAGGTAGGTGCCTGCGACACGCCGGAGGTCATCGGCAGTTACCGCCAGGAGGCGCTGCTTGAACTTCTCGCGCTCTCGCAGCGTGAAGCCGGTGGAGCGGTTGATGGACTCGCGCCGGCCCTTGATGTCGGGAGACTCGAGAGGGTCGACGTCGCCGCACGCGCCCAGGATCGCCTCCTTGAGCGGTTCGGGCTCGATGTCACCCTCTGTCACCCACTTCACCGCCTGGTCGAAGGTGTCGTAGGTCCGCACGATGTTCGGGTCGCGGTACGACCCGAAGTAGAAGGTGCCGCTCGCCACGCCCGCCTGCGCGTAGCCGCCATACGCACCTCCCTTCTCGCGCAGCTCGCGGTGCAGAAACGTGTCGCGCAGGTAGTTGGCCAGGACGAGCAGCGCCGGCGCGTCCGCGTGGGTGTAGCGGACCGTCTTGAAGATCCGGACGTTGAAGGCGACAGGGACCGGCGCCGTGAGCGCCTCCGCCCCGCCGCCCACCGCCGCCGGCCGTGTCGCCGCGGCTCCGTCCTGGCCGTCGGGAAGCTCCGCCACGAGCGTGGCGAGCAGCGCTGTCAGGGGCTCGATCATGGAGTCCTCGCACGTGACGACCACGCGGATCGCACCCCGAGCGAAAAGCCGCCTGCGCAGAGCATCCAACCTGGCCATGAGCCCCCCGATCTCGGCCTCCGGCAGCTTGGCCAGGCGCCGCATCGTGTGCAGCATGCCCAGGCCCTGGAGCTGGTCGTTGACCGCTCCCTCCGAGCTGAGCTTGGCGTGGGCGCGCAGGACGGCGAACTGGAACCCGAGGCCGGCGAGGGAGCTCTCGAGCCTCGTCGTGATCTCCGCGACGATTTCCTTGAGCCTCTTCGGCTCGATCTCGAGGCGCGCCACGAGGTCGGTGAGAAGCTCGACGAACGCGGTCGCGTCGCGGTCCAGCGCTCGGCCCGACAGCACGAACGACTGCAGGTAATCGTCCTTCGACGCCAGCGACTGCACCTGCGCCGCGGCGCCGACGCCGCCCGTGGTGGCGGCGACACGCGCCGCGATCTCGGCATAGTCCTGGCCGGCCGCACCGCTTTGGACGAGCACACGGCCGAAAAGCGGCAGGAGGTCCTTGTCCTCCATGGAAAGCGCGGAGAAGTCCGAGCGGATGTCGAGGTACGTGATGCCGTTCGTGGGCTGTGGGTAGAACTCGACCTTCACTCCGGCGATTTCGACGTCGCGGCTTCCGACGTCTTCGAAGCGCATCGGGATGTCGCTGAGCTCGAGCGTGGGGAGGCTCGACAGGTCGTGCTTGGCCTCCTGGTCCGCCTTGAGGCGCAGAGCCTCGTCGACGATGCGCTTGCGGTCCTCGTCCGTGAGCGATCGCTCGGCCGCGGCGAGGCGATCGAGCTCCTGCTTGCGCTGTCGCTCTTCGAGCTCCGGGTCGGCCACGATGGTGAGCAGCGCGCGGTGAGGATTGTCGAGCAGCTCCGACCGGATGAGGCGCTCGAAATAGCGGCCGCTCGCCCGCTCCCGCTCGAGGCGGTCGAGGTCGGCGTCGAAGTTGAGCGCGCTGTAGGGGTCGCCGCCGTAGTGGTAACCCGGCAGAAGCGTGAACAGGACCTTCAGCGCGTAAGGGAAGCCGGCGTTGGACCGTTCGCGCTTCTCGAACTCGAGGTGATGGATCGCCGCGTTCACCTGTGACTGGTCGACTCCTTCCTCGGCGAGGCGTTCGAGCGTCGCGAGCACGACGTCCTGCACCTTGGTGGCATCGCTCTGGTCGACACCCTTGAGGCCGGCGCCGAACACCGACTCCCGGTAGTCGTCGTGGAAGCCCGTCCCGTCGGCCATGGCGCCGCCGAGGCCCGAGTCGATGAGCGCCTTGCGCAGCGGCGACCCGGCGTTGCCGAGAAGCACCTCGGCAAGCACTCGCATCGAGAGAAGACGGAACGAATCCGCTGTCGGGATGGTGACCCAGGCGACCAGGGCCTGCGCTCTGTGCGAGTCGTCCTCGCCCGCGGGCGCGGGGTACGGCTCGACGGCGGTGGCCGGCCGGATGAGGCGGGTGACGTCGGGGATCGACGCGTTGGCCGGAATGCGCTCGAAGCGGCTCAGCGCGTTTCTTTCGATGACCTCGAGCGTCTCCTCGAGCGGCTGGTCGCCGTACGTGAAGAACGACGCGTTGCTGGGGTGGTAATTGACGGCGTGGAAGCGCTTGAGCATCTCCCAGGTCAGGTCCGGGATGTGACTCGGGTCGCCACCGGAAACATGCTCGTAAGGCAAGCCCTTGAACAGGGACCGTCCGATCGCCTTGCTGACCGCGGCCTGCGGAGTGGCCAGCGCGCCTTTCATCTCGTTGAAGACGACGCCCTTGTAGCGAAGGCCGCTCTGGGGGTCCGCCGGATCCTCGAACTCGAAGCGGATGCCCTCCTGCTTGAACGAGTCCTCGGACAGGCGCGGGAAGAAGGTGGCGTCGAGGTACACCTCGAGCAGGTTGCCGAAATCCTTCTTGTTGCGCGTGCTGAAGAGGTACATCGTCCAGTCGGATGCGGTGAGTGCGTTGAGGAAGGTGGCAAGCGAGCGCCGGCTCATGCTGAAGAACGGGTCGCGCACCGGGTAGCGACGGGAGCCTGCCAGGACGACGTGCTCGAGGATGTGCGCCACGCCGGTCGAGTCCTGTGGCGCCGTGGGAAAGAACACGGCCCATCCGTTGTTGTCGTCCGCGCACTCGATGTGAATGTGGCGTGCGCCAGTCCGCTCGTGCTCGAGCTCGATGTAGGTCCCGCCGAGCCGGTCGAGGGGCTCGCGGCGGGTGATCCGGTAGCCGCCGATCGTCCCGATGGAGGCTGCGCTGGTCTGGGCCATGTAGACGGTTGAGTCTAGGATGTGGGTCGTGCTCACCGCCGCGGAGCTGGACTTCCTGAGATCGCAGAGGATCGGCCGATTTGCGACCGTCGGTCCGTCCGGCTGGCCACACGTGATGCCGGTGATGTACGCCGTCAACGACGACGGGTCGCTGGAGTTCGACGTGGACGGCGTGAAGCTGCGCAACCTGTCGACCGAGCCGCGGTCGGCGATGGTGGTGGACGCGATGGGGCCGAAGCGCGGCGTCTCCGTGCAGGGGACCGTCGAGCTGATCGGGCCGGAGCGGGCGCGGCTGGTCCCCTCGCACAAGTTCAGCTGGGGGCTGTGAGATAGGCCGGAGGCCGGCGCGCGCCGTTTGCCGTCTGGGCTTGGCGCTTGTCCTCGTTCTGGCCGGCTGCTCGGGGTCTCCCTCGGCGAGCACGACACCGTCCGCTTCGGCTGCGGCTGCGGCTGCCCCGACCCCATCCCCCGCCATAGCCGCGGAGTGGCCGGAGTACCACCGGGACGCGGGGCGGGGCGGCGCCGGTCCCGCCAACCCGCCGCTTTCGTCACCGCAGGCGGTGTGGTCGACGGCGGTCGACGGGGACGTCTATGCGTCACCGCTGGTGGTGCAGGGACACGTCCTGGTGGCGACCGAAAACGACACGGTGTACTCACTCGACCTGTTCACCGGGTCGGTCGTCTGGAGCAGGCATCTCGGCACGCCGGTCGCCGCGTCGTCGCTGCCTTGCGGCGACATCGCGCCGGTGAGTGGGATCACAGGGACGCCGGCGGTCGACATCGGCGGAGGGCGCATCTACGTCGTCGCGTACCTGCAGGGCCGCCACCACATGCTCTTCGGCCTGAGCCTGGTCGATGGGTCACTGCTCATGCAGCAGGACGTGGACCCTGTGGGGTCGGATCCCGCGGTCCAGCAGCAGCGGGGCGCCCTGGCGATCGGCAGCGGGTTTGTGTACGTGCCGCTCGGCGGCCTGTATGGGGACTGCGGGGCGTACCACGGGTACGTGGTGGGCGTGCCGCTGGCGGGGGGCGTGGGCGCATCGGTGTATCGCGTGCCGAGCTCGCGCGGGGCGGGCGTGTGGAACGCGTCAGGGGTCGCCCTCGATGGGGCCGGCGACGTGTACGTGACGACCGGCAACTCGACCGTGGCTTCGTCGTCGTTCGACTTCAGCAACGCGGTGGTGGAGCTGTCCCCGGACCTGAAAACCGTCCGGTCGTTCTTCGC
>Ga0070741_10011128_pt1 | contig 16703 bp, 14 predicted proteins | sample Coa_R1_4_FD_66440 | JGI IMG/M metagenome (GOLD analysis project Ga0070741, IMG submission 66440) | Surface soil microbial communities from Centralia Pennsylvania, which are recovering from an underground coalmine fire - Coalmine... | ecosystem: Environmental > Terrestrial > Soil > Unclassified ...
CAGCACGCCACTAGCGCCGACGACGCCGGGGACGGCGCCGCGTGGCTCGGCGGGGCCGCCGCGCGGAGCCTGGCCTGCGACGCGGCCCTGTTCCCGGTCGTCACCGGGCACGTCGACACCCAGCACCTCGATGACCTGATCGCCCAGTGCGTGCAGATCCGCCGCGCGCAGGCCGGCGAGGAGTTCACCCCGGACCGGGGCGCGCACCAGGCCCGGATCGCCGAGATGATGCGGGAGATCCTGGGCACGTGCGCGAAGATCCTGGGCGGCGAGCCCGGCCTGGCCGCGCACCTGCGCCGGAACCTGCTCGGCCACACCGGGCTCGGCGGCCGGTCACTGCCCCTGGACGTCGGCGACCGCGATGACATACCGTGGCAGATCCGGCGGGCCGTCACGGTCCGCGACGCCGGGACCTGCCAGTGGCCCCGCGGGTGCGGCGAGCCTGCCTACGCCTACCACCCGCACCACCTGGTGCCCCGCGCCCTCCACGGCCCGACCTGCACCGCCAACCTGCTCACCCTGTGTTACTTCCATCACGAGATCGCGGTCCACCGGTGGGGCTGGACCGTCAAACTCCACGGCGACGGCACCGCCACCGCCAGATCCCCCGACGCCGCCATCCTCCGCGGCGCCGCCCGGCCACCCCCGGCACGCCCCGGGTAACCCGCCCGGCACCCAGGCAACACAACCACACCAGCACCGGACCACCGCAGGCCACCACGCCACGCGGTGACCCGGTGCTGCCCGTGTTCCGGACACGAGCGTCGGGGGCAGCTGGGCAGCCTAACTCGCAACGGGCTCACGCGCTCTGACGGCGGACCATCTCGGTCGGCAGGATCACCGCGGCGGGCGGCTCCCCGTCGATGGCGGCCAGCAGCAGGCGGACCATCTCGCCGCTGATCCGCCGGAACGGCTGCCGGATCGTGGTCAGCGCCGGGCGTGCGGCGACCGCGGCGGGGGAATCGTCGAATCCCCCGACCGCGACGTCCTCCGGCACTCGCCGTCCGGCCTGGCGCAGGGCGACCAGGGCACCGAGCGCCATCACGTCCGAGGCGACGAACACCGCGTCGAGGTCCGGAGCGCGATCGAGGAGGGCCGACATCGCCGCCTCCCCCGACTCCTGCGTGTAGTTTCCCTCGGCGACCAGCGCCAGGTCATACGACGGCCCGAGCACGTCCCGGTAGCCGTCCAGCCGCGACTGCCCGCCCGGCAGGTCCAGCGGCCCGGTGACCGTGGCGATCCGGGATCGTCCCAGGTCGCGCAAGTACGACACCATCGCCCGCGCCCCGCCCCGGTCGTCCGCCGCCACGTAGGCGACCGACGACTCGTGCCCCAGCGGCACGCCGCACGCGACGTACGGCACCCCGGCCTTGCTGAGCATGTCCGGCAGCGGATCCCCCGCGTGCGTGGACACGAGCAGCGCCCCGTCCACGTGTCCCGCCGCAACGAACCTGGTTACCCGCGAGCGCTCGTCGTCCGACGACGCCATGCACAGGAACAGCCCGATGTCGTGTGTGGCGAGCGCCTGGGTGCAGCCGCGGAGCAGCACAGAGAAGTTCGGGTCGGCGAACAGCCGTTCGGCCGGCTCGGACACGATGAACGCGACCGACTCCGAGCGCTGGGTCACCAGTGACCTGGCGTGGTGGTTGACCACGTACCCGGTATGCCGGATCGCCCGGTTCACCGCCGCCAGGGCCACCGGCGACACATGGTGCCCGCCGTTGAGTACCCGCGACACGGTCCCGCGGGACACACCCGCCTCCGCGGCCACATCCTCAATCGTGGGCCGACGCCGTCCTGTCATGACACCATGTCTACTGCTTCACCGCGCCGGATGCGATGTCGGTCCGCCAGTACCGCTGCAGCGACAAGAACACGATGATCAGCGGGATGATGGACAGCAGCGAGCCGGTGACGACCAGGCTGTACAGCGAGGGCGCGGACGAGCCGCGGTTCAGCAGCGTGTACAGGCCGACGGTCAGCGGGAACTTGTTCTCGTCGCTGAGCATGATGTACGGGAGCAGGAAGTTGTTCCACACCGCGACGAACTGGAACAGGAAGATCGTCACCAGCCCTGGCACCATCATCGGCACCGCTATCCGCGCGAACAGGCGGCCTTCGGGGCAGCCGTCGACCCGCGCCGACTCCACCACCTCGTCGGGCACCGCCGCCATCGCGTAGATCCGCGCGAGGTAGATCCCGTACGGCGAGATGACCGACGGCAGCAGCACCGACCAGTACGTGTTGGTCAGGCCGGCTCTGGCGAGCAGCAGGTACTGCGGCACGGCCAGCACGACCGGCGGCACCAGCACGCCGGCCAGCAGGATGTTGAACAGCGCCGACCTGCCTCGGAACCGGTACTTGGCCAGCGCGTACCCGGTGAGCGCGGACACCGCGACCGACGCCAGCGCTCCGCCGCCCGCGTACAGCGCCGTGTTGCCCATCCAGTGCCAGAACACGCCGCCCGCGTACGACGACAGCGAGCGGACGTTTGACCACAGCGACCCGTCCGGGGCGAACGTGAACGTGTTGAACAGCTGGTTGTTGTTCTTGGTGGCGGCGACCAGCACCCACGCGACCGGCAACAGGCAGTACACCGCGCCGAGGAGCAGGATCGCGGTGGGCAGCGCCGCTGGCCGTTCCCGCCGGTTCCGCTTTGGATCATTCCGAACGGCCAGGGGCTCGACGCCCGTGTCCGCTCTTGTGACCAGTGCCATGCCGTCACCGTCCCCCGAACACGCGCCTGCTGCTCAGCCGGAGCAGGCCGTAGGACAGCACGAACATGCCGGCCGCGATCGCGATCGAGGTCGCGGAGGCGGCATAGATGTTGTTGTTGGTGAATGCCTCGTCGTAGACCTTCATCAGCGGCATCCAGACCGGGGAAATCGTGTTGGTGAGCGGGGCGAGCGTGTTCGGCTCGTTGAAGACCTGGAGCGTGGCGATGATCGAGAAGACGCCGGTCAGCACTAGCGCCGGCGCGATCATCGGGATTTTGACGCGCAGCGCGATCTGGACCTGCGAGGCGCCGTCAATGCGGGCCGCCTCGTACAGCTCCGACGGCACCGCGCGCAGCGCGGTGTACATCACGATCATGTTGAAGCCGGTGCCGCCCCACACGCCGATGTTCGCCACGGAGAACAGCACCGTGTGGGTCGCGAACAGGTCCGGCATGCCAAGTCCGAGCCGATGCAGGATCGCCGGGAACGGGGACACCGCCGGCAGGTAGAGGAACCCCCACAGCAGTGAGGCGAGCACGGTCGGCACCGCGTACGGGAGGAAGATGGAGATCCTGGCGAACCGCTGGAGCCGCACCCGCCGCGCGTCGATCAGCAGGGCGAACAGCAGCGCGAGGCTGAGCATCACCGGCACCAGGATCACGCTGTACAGCAGCACCCGGAGCAGCGAAGACAGGAATGCGGGGTCGGTCAGCGCGCTGGTGTAGTTGGACCAGCCGGCGAACACTTGCCTGCGCGCACCCGCGCCGAGGCCCAGCCCGCTGACCTGTGACTTCTCGAACGACAGGTAGAGCGTGTAGCCGATCGGCACGAGCACGAGCAGCGTGAACAGCACGACGGCGGGAGCGACGAAAGCGTACGGTGCCGCACGCTCCCGTCGCGCTGAGCTGGCCAGGTCCGGCATCAGCCGGCCTGCACCGTGAAGCCGCTCTTCTTCATATCGTTCACTACGGTCGATTGAACCTGGGTAAGCGGCGCGAGGAAGGACCCCTTGCTCGTCGCGGCCGCGCCGAACGCCGTGGTGAACTCGCCGTAGGCGACGTTCACGTCTGGTCCCCAGGTGACCTGCGAGGTGCCGGCCGCGAGCTGGCTGGCGAGCGTCCAGAAGCTGGGCTGGTTGGCGAAGTACGCCGGCGGTGTGCTCAGCGCTCGTTCCGCCGCGATGTCCGCCGGGTAGACGCCGCTGACCGAGGCGAGCGCGGCGGTGGCCGCGGGACTGGTGTTCAGCCAGGTGGCGAACTCGGCGGCCTGCTGCTGGTGCTTGGACGCGGCCATCACTCCGGTGGAGGAACCGCCCCAGTTACCTGACGCGGTGGCGCCGGAGGTCCACTGCGGCAGCGGTGTCATCTGCCACTTGCCGGCGTTGGCCGGCGACACGGTCGGCATGTCGGTCGGCGCCCAGACATCGGACACCCAGGCGATGTACTGGCCGTCGTTCATGCCCTTGTTCCAGGCCGCCGTCCACTGCGGCTGGTTGTTGACCCCGCCGGAGGCGACCAGAGATTCCCAGAACGAGAAGACCTGCTTGCTCGCGGCGCTGTCGATGTTCACCTTCCAGGTGGTTCCGGAACTGGACCACCACTGTGCGCCCGCCTGCTGGGCGAGCCCGGCGAACTCGCCTGGGTCCGCACTGGAGAACGTGCCCAGGTACACCCCTGGCGCCTCGGCGTGCAGCTTTTTCGCGTCGGCGGCGAACTGCGCCCAGGTGGCCGGGACGGTGAGGTGGTACTTCGTGAACAGATCGGGCCGGTAGAAGAACGCCATCGGGGCGGCGTCCTGCGGGATGCCGTACACGGCGGACGTGCCGAGCGTGACCTGGTTCCAGATCCCGGCCGGGAAGTCGCTGGACAGTCCGGCGGCGTACTTGGAGATGTCCGCCAGGTAGTTGCTGGACACCAGGGTGGGCAGCACCTGGTACTCCACCTGCGCGATGTCGGGCGGGTTCCCGGCCTTGGCCGCGGTGAGCAGCTTGGTGAGCTCGGCATCGCCGCCGGCCTGGACCTGAAGCTGGACCTGGATGTCCGGGTGGGCCTTGTTCCAGATCGCGACGACCTTGTCCAGGTTGGGCACCCACGACCAGAACTGGAGCGTGACCTTCTGGCCGGCCGCGGTGGCAGGCGGCGTGCTGCCGCCCGATGAGGAGCAGCCGGCTGCGAGCAGCGTGGCGAGCAGTGTGGCGAGCAGCAGGGAGCGCATCACGGCCGTACGGCCGCCGAGCGGAAGCTTCATGGCCCCTCCGGGGATGAGTAAGGGACGGTCACACACGGCGAAATTTCGACCGTGAACGCTCCCACAGTCAACCTGATAGCAAAGCTTGTCAAGGTCGGGATCGAACTGCTATCACGTTGTTATTCATGCTGTGAACGATCCCAATCTGGAGTCTCCATGCAGGCAAGCTGGCCCTTGCTCGACGCGCTCGCCTACGGCGCCGACTACAACCCCGAGCAGTGGCCAGAAGAGGTCTGGCCCGAGGACATGGCGCTGATGCGCGAGGCCGGGGTCAACCTCGTGACGGTGGGTGTCTTCTCCTGGGCGATGCTGGAGCCACGGCCGGGCGAGTTCGAGTTCGGCTGGCTGGACCGGGTCCTCGGCCTGCTGCACGACGCCGGCATCGCGGTTGACCTGGGCACCCCGACGGCGGCGCCCCCGCCGTGGTTTCTGCACCGGCATCGCGAGGCCCGCCCAGTCACCCGCGACGGGCAGGTTCGCGGCGGCGGGTCCCGGCAGACCTACTGCCCGTCCAGCCCCGCGTACGCGCAAGCCGCGGCGCGGATCACCCGGCAGCTCGGCCAGCGGTACGGCACGCATCCCGCCGTCGTGCTGTGGCACGTGAACAACGAGTACGGCGCGCCGCTGGCGGAGTGCTACTGCGAGGTCTCGGCCGCGGCGTTCCGTGACTGGCTTCGTGACCGGTACGGCGATCTCACCGCGCTCAACCGCTCCTGGGGCACGGCTTTCTGGTCGCAGCGCTACAGCGAGTGGGACGAGATCGACGCGCCGCGGGCCTCGACCTCGGTGGTGAACCCGGCGCAGCGGCTGGACTTCGCGCGGTTCAGCTCCAGCGTGCTGCTCGACTGCTTCCGGCGGGAACGGGACATCTTGCACGAACTGTCTCCCGGCGTGCCGGTGACCACCAACTTCATGGCCAGCAACTGCAAGGCCATGAACTACTGGCAGTGGGCGCGGGAGGTCGACGTGGTCTCCAACACCAACTACCTGATCGCCGAACGCACCGATTCCTACCTGGACCTGGCGATGTCCGCGGACCTGACCCGCTCGCTGGCCGGCGGCGGGCGGTGGCTGCTGCTCGAGCACTCCACCAGCGCGGTGAACTGGCAGCCGCGCAACGTCGCCAAGCGGCCCGGCGAGATGCGCCGCAACTCCCTTGCCCACGTGGCTCGTGGCGCGGACGGCCTGATGTTCTTCCAGTGGCGGGCCAGCCGGTCAGGCGCGGAAAAGCACCATTCGGCGATGCTGCCGCAGGCCGGGACGGACACCCGCATCTGGCGCGAGGTGGCCGCGCTGGGCGGCGAGGTGGCGAGCTTGGCCGACCTGCGCGGCAGCCGGGTGGAACCGGACATCGCGCTGGTCTGGGACTGGGAGGCCTGGTGGGCGCTGGAGCTGGAGTGGCGGCCCAGCGTGGACCTGAACTACCTGGAGCGCCAGCGTGCCTGGTACGAGGCGGCCTGGCGGGCCGGGGTGACCGCCGACTTCGCGCACCCGGAAGCGGACCTGGGCCGCTACCCGGTGGTCATCGTCCCGTCGCTGTACCTGACCACCCAGGCCGCGGCGGACAACCTGAAGCGCTACGTCGCCGACGGCGGCACGCTGCTCGTCTGTTACTTTTCCGGCATCGTGGACGCCCACGACACGGTCTATCCCGGCCCGTACCCAGGAGCGCTGCGGGACGTGCTCGGCGTCACCGTCGAGGAGTGGCTGCCGCTGCGAGCCGGCGAGCGGGTCCGCCTCAGCTGGGAAGAAGGCGGCGAGGCCAGCGCCGACAGCTGGACCGAGGCCGTCCGGCTGGCCGGGGCCAAGCCTGTCGCGTGGTACGCCGACGGACCCGCTGCCGGCGGCCCCGCCATTACCCGCTACGAACTCGGTGCCGGGCAGGCGTGGTACATATCCGCCCGCCCCGACGCGGCGACGACCGCCCGGCTGCTCGCCGCGGCCTGCGAGGCCGCCGGGCTCGCCACCCGCGACCACCCCGAGCTGGAGATCGTCCGCCGCACCGACGGGACACGGCGGTTCGTCACGCTCATCAACCACGCCAGCACCGACGCCAGCGCCGAGGTCGGCGGCCGGCTCGTGACCGTGCCCGCAGGGGACGTCATCGTGCTGGCTGACCGTATTCGGTGAAGGCGGCCCCGCCGACGCAGCGGAATTCGCCGTCAGCTATGCGGGTGCAGACGGGCCTGCCCGGCTCGGTCGCGCAGCCGGTCGATTTCGGCCTGCAGCCGACGGGTCTCCTCCTGCAGTTCCAGCACACGACGCACCCCGGCGAGGTTGAGCCCGCCGGCCATGAGCGTGACGATCTCCTTCAGCCGCTCGATGTCGTCTGGGCTGTAGCGCCGGGTGCCGCCAGCCGTCCTGGCCGGGTCCAGCAGCCCCTCGCGCTCGTAGATGCGAAGCGTCTGTGGATGCACCCCGGTCAGCTCGGCCGCTACCGAGATGGAGAACAGGCCGCGGCCCGACTCCGGCCATCCCGCGGTCACGCCCATAGCGGCCAGTCCTCGTCAGCGCCGAAGTAAAGCCGACCAGGTCCGCCCAGATCGGTGCGTCGCCCGAGTGGGCCGGGTCCGGCCGGATGCACGAAGCGCGCTTGTCTGTGGTAGGCGCGAATGACGTCCGCGCGCGAGGCACCGCGGTCCAGACCCAGCAGGCCGTACGGATCGGCTTCCTGCTGGCGAGGACTCCATCCGGTCACCGGGTCATCCCTCCCGACTTCACTGACCCTGCTAGTCGAAGCGTACAAAATCTAAGTCGGATCTTGTCAAGAGATCGGATCGCATGTTATATAAATCAATGGGCGCAGGCGCCACCGGCGCGGCGACCAGATGCGGACCAGCACGACTCAGAGTCGAGCAGCAAAGGAGCGATTACGATGCTGATGCGCACAGACCCGTTCAGGGAACTCGACCGGCTCACCCAGCAGGTGTTCGGTACCACCGCCCGGCCTGCCGCGATGCCGATGGACGCCTACCGCCAAGGCGACACCTTCTACGTAAAGTTCGACCTACCCGGCATCGGCCTGGACAGCATCGACCTGACCGCGGAGCAGAACGTGCTCACCGTGCGCGCCCAGCGCGGATCGACGGTGCCCGAGGACTCGGAGATGATCGTGGCCGAGCGATCGGCTGGCACGTTCACCCGCCAGGTGTTCCTCGGCGACACCCTCGACGCCGACAACATCAGGGCGGACTACAGCGCCGGCGTGCTTACGCTGAGCATCCCCGTCCGCGAGGCGGCCAAGCCCCGCAAGGTCGAGATCACTAGCGCCGAGGCCAAGCAAGTCAGCGCGGCATGACCTGTTCGCCGGCCGCGCGGCGGGTATGACGCCGCCGCGCGGCCGGCCTTCGCGCGTCGCGTCCGGCCTGGCAGCCGACAGCTGGCGGGCTTGAGGCAAAGAGCAGCATGCGGCGGGCTCCCAGACAGAGCCCGCCGCATGCCGGAGATCCAGCTCGTTAGTTCCTTAACCTTCTCCTTCCTGGTTCATCCGGGGGAGGCCGACCGGGCGAAACGGCGGAGGTGAGCGCTGCCGACGATGCTCCGGCCCGGCGGCCGGCGAGGCGCTAGCCGCCGGGACGTGGGCGGGTCGCCAGGAGGGTGGACGGGGCGTGCCGGGGCGGGGCGGGACCCGGGGCGGCGCGGACGGCGGCTCGGCCGGAGGCTCGCGGAAAGACGCCGAGATCAGCGCGTCGAACTCCTCCGCCAGCCACTGCGGGTCGGCGAGGACCAAGTCGGCGAACGTCGCGTCCGCCTCTCGGGTGGGAAGGTTCATCCCGATCACCCTCCTAGCAATCTGCGGTAGCATCACCAGGTCAATGACCGATACACTTTTTATATAGCGCGCACTGCAGGAAACTGTCAAGAGCACTTGGAAACCCGACGAAACCGCGCGCGGACTCTGGAGGTACCGGCGGTGCCCGGACAGCTCGATGAGCTCGACGACCCGGATTACCCCGCCTATACCACCGGGCGCGCCGCGGATGTGCTCGGCGTCCAGCAGGCGTTCCTGCGCGCCTTGGACACCGCCGGCGCGGTGACCCCGCAGCGGACCGCCGGCGGGCGCCGCCGGTATACGCGCCGCCAGCTCGCCTTCGCCGCCCGCATCAGGGAGCAGTTCGACCTTGGCCACACACTGACCGCGACGCTGCGTATCTTGGCCCTGGAAGACGACCTGACCGCGGAGCGCGCGCTGACCGCGCGCCTCCGCGAGCGGCTGGCCCCAGGCCTGCCGGACCCGAGCCCGGACCGCTTAACCAGGCCTCGCTCGATGCGGCGGGGATAGCCCCCCGTGGCCTAGGTGCGCGTACTCGGTGAGGACGGCCGCGACAGCGGCCTCCTCGTCGGGGAGGGTGGCGGCTCGGGCGAGGGCCGCTTTGCGCAGGCGCGCGGCAAGGTCTCGGTCGGTGAGGACCGCGCGGACCGCGTCGGCGAGGGCCGCTGGGTCGCCCGGCGGAACGAAGAGGGCGGCGTCCTCGCCGGCCACCGCCGGGTTGCCGCCCACCCGTGTCGCGACGATCGCCGCGCCGGCCCGCAGCGCTTCCTGCAGGATCAGCGCCTGGCCCTCCCACTGGCTTGGCAGCACGAAGACGGTCGCGGCGGCGAGCAGCGCCGGCACGTCGTCGCGGTGGCCGGCGAACTCGGCCGCGACGCCGAGCGCGGCCGACTTCGCCTTGAGTTCGGCGTCGAGCGGGCCCTGACCGACGATCATCAGCCGCGGCTCTGGTCGCAGGTCCCGCAGCCGTGCCGCCGCGTCGATCAGCACGCCGAACCCCTTCTGGGTGGCGAGCCGCCCCACCGCGAGCACGAGCGGCGGATCGGCCGGAGGCCCGGACGCGGCGGCCGGACTACCCGGCGCGGACACCACGGTGGCGCCGACCCGGCGGGCGCCGGCCGCGCGCATGCGATCCGCCAGGTCGGCGGAGACGCACAGCACCGACTCGGCGCGCCGCGCCACGATCAGCTCCAGCGTCCGGTAGACCGCGCCTGTCGCGCCGCCGGCGACCGGGGCGTTGTGCACGGTGACGACCAGCGGCGGGCGGCGTCGCACCGCGGCCAGCGCGAGCGCGGTCAGCGCGCCGGCTCGCATGCCGTGCGCGTGCACCACGTCGGCGCCCGGCAGCAGCCGCCGTAGCCGAGCGATCGCGCGCAGGTCACCGGCCGGATGCGGCCGGTCGGCTATTTCGACGGGGACGAACCGGACCGATCCCCCGCTGGCCCCGCTAGCAGAGCCGACCCCGCTAGCACCGAACTGGAAGTCGCGGTTGGTCTGCGCGGGCCCGAGCACTCGCACCGCCACGCCGCCGGCCGCGCAGCCCGCGGCGAGCGTCCGGACATGCCGGCCGGTTCCGCCGCCGCTGGTGGCAAGCACGAACGCTACCCTCACGACCGTCCCGTCCTTGTGCGCGCCCGGAGCACGGCGCGCAGGTCGCCGCCGTCGGTAAGCGCCAGCACGCCGAGGAACACCGCGAGCACGGCCGCGCTGGCGATCAGCGTCACCGCGGCGTTGGGCCAGAAGCCGCCGGCGCGCAGCCCGGCCGACACGCCGAACCCGGCCGCCGCGCCCGCCAGCGCACCGCCGAACCCGGCCAGGCCGGCTCGTCCGCAACCGCGCAACGCCGCGCCGACGTCGCCGGTCTCGCTGGCGCGGGAGCGCCGGCCGCGGCGGACCAGCACCAGCAGGGCGATCCCGCCGGCGGTCAGGCCGATGCTCGTGCCGCCGCCGAGCGCCGGTACCACCCACGACGCCGGGACCAGCGGGACGATCGCCAGGTCGGCGACGATCACGGCCAGCCAGCCGCCGCAGACCGCATACGCGGCGGCCCGGTTGCGGCCACTGGCGTACAGCACCCGGGACAGGTTCGCGATCAGGCCGTAACCGACCAGCCCGGGGGCGAACAGGGCGAGCGCGATCGCGAGCTGCCGTGCGTCCGCGTCGGCATGGGACTCGAAGACCCGCGCGAGCGGGATGGCCACGCCGGCCAGGCCGGCCGCGCCCAGCCAGGAGGCGATCAGCACCGCACGGGTCGAGGTCGCGGTCGTGTCGTCGAAGCCGGTGCGCTGCACCTGGGCGGCGCGCGCCGACAACTCGGGGAACGCGCTGGTCGCGATCGGTACGGCCAGTACCGCGTACGGCAGGAAGAACACGGCCCAGGCGTAGCTGTACAGCACCAGGCCCGCGCCGCCGGCATCGCGCGAGTTGGCCAGCACGATCACCACCGCGGTGGACGCGTCCTGCGCGATCAGCGTCGCGATGCCGGCCCCGGCCAGCGACCTGACCCGGCGCGCCACGCCGTCCGGGAACCTCAGCGTCGGGCGGAGCCGCAGGCGCAGCCGGGCCACCGGCACGAGCGGCGTGAGCACCAGCGCCGCGACGCCGGCCGTGGTGCCCAGCGCGAGGATCAGCCACTCCGTCGCCGGGATCGCGGGCAGGCCGGCGCCGGTGTACTGACGCCCGGTCCCGCCGAACCAGAGGTACGCCGCGACCACCACCAGGCTCGACACGACCGGCGCCAGCGCGGGCGCCGCGAACCGGCGATGTGACTGGAGGATGCCGTACAGCACGACGGCCAGACCGTACAGCAGGATCTGCGGCGCGAACGCCATCAGCATGTGGCTGCCGGTCGCCACCATGCTTGCCCGCGGGCAGCCGGGCGCGCTGCCGAGCAGCACCGACACCAGGGGCTCGGCGATGCCCGCGACGACGGCGCTCACCGGCACGAGCAGCAGTACCGTCCAGGTCAGCAGCGCCGCCGAGGTCTGCCGGCTGCGCTCGCCGTCCGGGTCACCGGCCAGCACGGGGACCACGACGGCGGTGAGCGCGCCGCCGAGCACGATGTCGTACACGATGTTCGGCACCATGTTGGCCGTGGTGTACGCGGTGCCCAGGCACGACGTGCCGACGGTGTGCGCGAACACCAGTTGCCGGCCGGAGCCGACCGCGCGTGCGAGCATGGTGATGGCGCCGATAACAACAGCCGCGCGCAGCAACCCCCGGGGGGGCGACCCCCCGGGATCCCCCCGCTTCCGGGGGGAGATCTCCCCCCGGACCCCCCTTATCACTCCTCTGGCGTGGCGGGCACCGGGATCTTCACCGGCGGGTGCGGCGCCGGCGGACGGCGGCCGAGCATGTCGAGCCGGTGCAGCGCGGGCGTGCGCGCGATCACCTTGGTGAAGCTCACCTTCTCGCTCGCCGCGGTCAGGCCGGCGATGCCGGCCAGCAGCGCGAGCCTGGCGGGCCGGGGCAGCGTGACGGCGGCCGCGGCGCCGAGCATCGCGCCGAGCGCGTTGGCACCGCAGTCACCGAGCATGGCGGACTCCCCCAGGTCCTCGGGCAGCAGCGCCACGGCCGCGCCGAGCGGGGCGGCGGTCGCCGCCATCGCGGCGGCGGCGTCCGGGCCCGCCAGCGCGCTGATCAGCCCGGCCGAGCCGATCGTGACCTTGATGGCGCGTCCCGGCCGCAGGTCGAACAGGTTCAGCAGGTTCGCGCCGCCCGCGATGAGGCCGGCGTTGATGACCACGTCGGCAGGTGGGCCGCCGGCCATCACGCCGCTCACCAGACCGGTCGCGCCGATGCCGCCGAGCTTGACCGCTCCGGTGGTGACCTCGCCGGCCAGCAGCGCGCTGATGTGCCCGCGGAAACCGCGCCGGTCCCCCGACCCGCGCAGGTCGTCATACGCCCCGAAGACCGCCGCGCCAGCACCCGCCACGGCGATCGCCGGATGCGCCGCGAGCGACCCCAGCATGGCACCGGCCGCGACGGCCGGGCCTTCCAGCAGCGTGACCGGCTCGCCGCGATGGTTGGTCCGCGACCAGAGCTTGGTTCCGCCCGGTGCGCGCCGGTTCAGCAGCGCGTACGCGGCGCGCGCGGCACCCGCTGCGGCGAACCCGCCCACCACGGCGGCGACAAGCTGTCCGCCTGCGCGGCCGCTCATTTCTTCGGCTTCTTGGACGGGTCCGTGGACGGCGACGAGCTCGCCGATGCGGTGGCCGACGGGCTCGGCGTGATGCTCGGATCCGGCGAGCCGCTGTCGATCCCGTAGCTGCCGGCCGAGCCGCCGCTCAGTTCCACGAGCAGCGTCTCCATGGCCACGATCTGGCCGCGCAAGGTGTCGGCGTCGTCGACGGTGGATACCTGGCTGGCCACCCCGGTGCCGCGCAGCACAGCGATCGGGCTGCCCGCGACCGACCCGGCCGCCGACCCGACCACCACGGTCGGCGTGTTGTTGACCTTGGCCAGCGCCTGGGTGAACGGGCCGAGGTACTGGGCCAGATTGTCCGCGCTGCCGTCGGCGGGAATTGTCTGCGGAGTCACAATGACGGCAAGCGTAGCCTGCTGGGCGGACACGCCGCCGTTGGTCTGCAGGAAACCTGCCCCTGCGTAGGACTGCAGTGCGGACTGCGCGTCGGTCGACGTCGTCGTGGTGGAGTCCGACTGCTCCGTGCCGCCGGACGCGACCGCCTTGGTCAGGATCTCGCTGGCCAGCACCGTCGCCGCGCCCGCCTGCGGGCTGGCGGAACTGCTGTCCAGCTGGATCCCGGCACTCTGCGCCAGCGACGAGTTCATCGAGATCAGCGTGTCCGCCGTCGTGTTGCTGCCGTCGAAGAACTTGTTCGTGAGGTTGATCTGGTCGGTGACCGTGGCACCGGCCACCCTGGCCGCCGCGATGATGCCGCTGACCACGCTCGGCTGGGCGCCAGGCTCAGCGATGATCGCTATCCGCTGGTCCGTCAGCTTGCCGGCCAGCAATTGGGTCTCGTTCGCCTGGATGAACTCGTCGTCGGCGTTGGCTTCCTGCTCAAGCTGCGCGCGCTGACTGCTGACGTTCGCCAGCTGGCCCTGCAACGAGGACGTGGTGTGGCTCAAGATGTTGTAGACCGGCCCCTGGAGCTCGGTGGAGCCGAGCACGATGCCAATTGCCAGCGCGAGAAAGACCGCGACGATGGACACAAGGTGGTAGCGAAAATCAATCACGTGGTTTTATCCGGTCAGCCAGTAGGTAAACGAATGCCAGGTCGCCTCGAAGTATCTGAGCAGCACGGCCCCGGCCGGTGAGAACGCCACCGCCACGGCAATCGTCGCCGCCGCCGCCAGCACCATCACCAGCAGAGACCACCCAGAGATACGACTCTGATACAACTGGTGAACGCCCCGGGCGTTCACCAGCTTCCCGCCGACCCGCAGGTGCGTGATGAACGTGCTGGCCATGCCCGGGCGGCCCTTGTCCAGGAACTCCTCGAGCGTCCAGTGCGTCCCGACCACCACGATCAGGCTGGCCCCCCTGGCGTCGGCCACCAGCAGCGCGATGTCCTCGCTGGTGCCCGCCGCCGGACAGGCGGTCGCCTCGAGACCGAGCTCGCGCACCCTGGCCATGCCGGGCGCCCGCCCGTCCGGGTACGCGTGCACGATCAACTCGGCGCCGCAGCGCAGCGCCTCGTCCGAGACCGAGTCCATGTCGCCGAAGATCGCGTCCGGCTGATAGCCGACCTCCAGCAGCGCGTCGGCACCGCCGTCCACCGCGACCATCACCGGCTTGAACTCACGGATGTACGGGCGCAGCGCGGCCAGGTCCTCGCGGTAGTGATAGCCGCGGACGACGACCAGCACGTGGCGGCCCGACATCTCGGTTTCCATCTCGGGCACCGGAATGCCCTCGGTGAGCATGTCGTGCTCGCGCCGCAAGAATTCCAGCGTGTTCGCGGCGAACGCCTCGATCTGGACCGAGACCATGCTCTTGGCCTCGGCCATCGCGGCCCCCACCGTGTCCCGGGTGAGCGGCGTCCCCTTGGCGACGACCAGATCCCCGAGGTACAGCGTCTCGTTGTCCAGCCGGACCGCTGCGCCGTCGGTGACCTTGGCGAGCACGTCGGTCCCGCAGTCGTCCACGACCGGAATGCCGGCGTCCAGCAGCAGTTGCGGGCCCAGGTTCGGGTACCGGCCGGTGATGCTGCGCGCGCAGTTGATCACCGCGACGACCTTGCGGTTGATCAGCTCCTCTGCGCTGACCCGGTCCAGGTCAGCGTGATCGATGATGGCGATCTCGCCCGGATTGAGACGCTTAGTGATGTTCTTCGTCCGGCGATCCACCCGCGCGACAGCGGCAATACCGGGTGGCTCTTCAGCCTTCTCCCGGTTTACCAGCGGAATCTTCACGGGCGGCACCTTCATCGAGTTCCATACTGCCAGACCCGACCCGCCTGAACCGCCAGGTTAGTGATTACGGCGTGTTATGCGTCTGGTTGATTTCAGCGACCTGGTTTCACGCGCGTGTGCAAGCTACCACCTCAACCTGAAGATTCGCTCCGAGCGAACGGGGGCCTGACCCGGCCGTGCGGTAACCATCGGATAAAGTTGCGATTGTGGACGAAGCGGAACCGCTGACGGAAAGAGAGGCGGAGGCTCACGTCCGGGGGATCTGTTTCAAAACAGGCCCACCGGAACGGGTGGGTGTCGAGCTTGAGTGGCTAGTGCGGGATCGCCGCGACCCCGCCGCGCCGGTAGCACCGCACCGAGTGACGCAGGCGCTGGCCGGTCTGGGCGCGGCCAACGGGGATGAACATCCGGGGGAAGCAGTCAAGGCCGTTCTGAATAAAGCCTTGATTACGGTGGAGCCGGGCGGTCAGCTGGAGCTGAGCTCAGCACCCGCGGACAGCCTTGGCGATCTTGTCGATGTGACGATGCGGGACCTGGCCGCGTTGCGTGACGCGATGGCGACGGTCGGCCTGGAGCTGTGCGGCTACGGGCTTGACCCGCTGCGGCTACCCGAGCGGGTGCTGAACCTGCCGCGGTATGCCGCGATGGAACGGTTCTTCGACCGGGACGGCCCGTGGGGCCGTCAGATGATGTGCGGCACCGCGTCGGTGCAGGTTTGCGTCGACGCCGGGGACGAGGGCACGGGTCAGTCCGGATACCGCTCTCGGTGGCAGTTGCTGCACACGATCGGCCCGGTGCTGGTATCCGCGTTCGCGAACTCCCCGCTCCGCGACGGGCGCCCGACCGGCTGGCAGTCCGCGCGACAGCAGGTGTGGTCAAACCTGGATCCGGGACGCACCCGCGCGCCCGAGGCGGACGGCGACCCGCGGGAAGCCTGGACGGCCTACGCGCTGGACGCCGAGGTGATGTGCGTTCGCGACCCGGACTCCGCCGACTGGACGGCGCCGGAGGGGCTGACGTTCCGCGAGTGGCTGCGCGCGCCGGCCAGGCTGCGCCAGCCGACCGCCGATGACCTTGAGTATCACCTGTCGACCTTGTTCCCCCCGGTCCGTCCGCGCGGGCACATGGAGCTGCGGATGATCGACGCGCAGCCGGGTGACGGGTGGGTCGTTCCCGCCGCCGTCGTGTCCGCGCTGGCCGGCGACCCGGTGGCGGCCGACACTGTGCTCGATGCGACAGAGCCGGTGTGGGCCGAGCAGGACGGCGACCCGTGGCTGCGCGCGGCCCGGCACGGGCCCCGCGACCCGGGGCTGAGCCGGGCCAGCAAGCGTTGCTTCGAGGCCGCGGGGGCGGCCCTGAGCCGAGCCGGGACGCCCGCGGCGATCCTGCGGGCAGTCGACGAATTCACCGAGCGGTACGTGGCGCAAGACCGATGTCCAGCCGACGACCAACTGGAGGAAGGCAACCATGACTGAACTCAGGGATCGTATCGTCACCGAGCTCACCGCCGCCAGAGGCCGCACCACGCTGCTGACCGATGCCGTCGACGAGGCCGATCTGGTGCGCCAGCACTCGCCGTTGATGTCGCC
>Ga0070741_10011130_pt1 | contig 16703 bp, 13 predicted proteins | sample Coa_R1_4_FD_66440 | JGI IMG/M metagenome (GOLD analysis project Ga0070741, IMG submission 66440) | Surface soil microbial communities from Centralia Pennsylvania, which are recovering from an underground coalmine fire - Coalmine... | ecosystem: Environmental > Terrestrial > Soil > Unclassified ...
GGCGGAGCGCAGCAGTAGTAATTAGTGCCATTGCTGGCCGCTTGGGTCAGATTGATATGCGTGGCGTAACGAAGCGCACCACCAACTTCATAAAAAGAATATTTGCTCCAGCGGAAGTGCGGACCGGCGTATCTAATCAGAACAGGAAAATCCAGATAACGTGCGCGAGTGCGCTCCAGGTAAATCGTGTTGTTGTTGATGCCATCAAACGTGTCGTAGCCGCCGAAGCGGTACACTCCGCCGATGTTCAGCCAGTATGGCCCGAACAAGCGCACGTTGAACGTCAGGCCGGCGCCAGCTTGGCCATTAGCGGTGGTGGATGCGACAGTTTCACCCGTGGTCGAATTCGTTGTGCTGCTGGTAGAAACGAGTTTAAACGGGAGATAACTGCCAGTAATGCCGCCCCAGATGCGCGGAATCTCAGATGAAGTGGATTCGTGAACTGATGAAGAAGTGAGTCCGGCCGGATACGACTTACTGCTGGAACTGGTGGAACTGCCGGTGTCTTGTGCACGAAGCGGAGTCGCCAGTGCAAACAAAGCCGCGATTAAGGCTGCAATCGCAAAAGGTGAACCGATATCTATCAGGCGCTTCATGAAAAGGCGTTTTCTACTGAAATACACGGAAGATTTCTAATTATAGACGGTTTGGAAAACCTGAAAAGGTACCGGTTTGATTGAGGAAGTACTGTCTACGGAGTGACCGTCAGGGTCACTTGCGGCGCCGATCCGCCATATCTGGAGGTGAGCCTTACCGTTGTGTTGCCTGCGACAGCATAGGTGGTGACGGTTAAGTTGACCGCCGAGAGCCCTGCGGGAACGGTGAGCGAGCCCGGCAAGGTGGCCGCGTTGGGAGTATCGCTGGACAACTGAACTGTTAGGCCTCCTAGCGGCGCGCTTTTGTTGAGATATAAAGTCGCTTGCACAGGCTGGCCGCCCTGCACGGAGTCGACGGGCAATTCAATTCCTGATAAGAGCGGATCTACAACCATGGTGTTGCTCGCGGTCACGGAAGGAGACACGGCGGTCACGATGGCTTCGGTACCATAATCCACGGCATTCGCGGTTGCAAGAAAGCTGACACTGTTTGAGCCGCCAGGTACAGTGATCGATTCGGGTAGTGTAATGGCGGAGCTGTTGCTTGAAAAAGTGAACGTCAGGCCTTCCGCAGGCGCCGGCGACGCGAGGGAGATGACTACCGATACAGGCGCGTCGCCTCCCACTAGCTCGCGTGGTGAGAAGGAGAACGAATCTAGCGACGGCCCGGCATCAAACGGAGGCAAGGAGCGGACAAACGGCGTATACAGGGGATCGCCAACGTTCATGATGCGCCATTTCAGCCAGCGGGTATTGCGCAGAAATGCATCGCCGACGTTAGCGCCTTGGAGCAAATTGAGCATGACGCCGCTGGGGCGAACCAAACCTTCGAGATATGGTTCGGTATTTGGGCCGGTAGTGACGGTAACGCCGTTGATCAGTGCATTTGGCCCCCACCAGATGCCGCCGCGCGGGTCGAAAAGCGCGCCGCTGTCAAGATCCCAACCGATGGAGCCGGGATTCCATGAGAAAGCGTTGTTGTATGAGCCGTAGTTATACCAACCTGCATACAGCCCGGTATTCGGGCAAGCCGGCGAAGGTGGATTACCGAAGGTTGTGCTCTGCGTGTCGGTGATGACATTGAAGCTGTTACTTAGCGAAAGAAACTGCGCTGCGCGATAGAGATCCCAATCGGCAGCGCGATAACCGTCATCGGGCGATGTAGTGGGATCCAGTGCCATATCGAGGCACGCACTTACAGGAGTGCCGTTGTTTTGAGAGATGGGACCGCCGGCCGACTCGGCCGCCAGGGCGTTGTCGATAAGACCTTGAGCGATGGCAGGAGTGGCGCCATCGAGCCGCCACACTGAATAGATGAGCGGCAATGTGCCCAGCGCACGATACTGCGCCAGTGTTCGAAACGGCGCATAAGTATCCCCTTGGCTCTGATTATCGGCGTAATACGGCTGATTGCGAGTCGGAAACGGATTGAAGTTTTGGGTGGTGTATTGATCCCAGATATCAGCCAGATAGGAATCCAGTGCGTAATTGTCCAGACCGCCTCCCGGATCGAGAACGTAGGGCCGCATGTAGGCCAGCACGAGATAGAGAATGTTCTGCGGTCCTACGGAATTTAGACACTGCTGTATGGGGGACTTTACCGAAATTGTGTAATCGAAAGCAGAGACGCCCGGTGAGTTCGGAGCAGTCAGATTGAGCGGACACATGTTCGCGGAAGGGATGCCCCGTTTCGCCTGATAGTAGTTAGCTATGGAAACGGAATCCGGGTCGTTGACCGCGTAGATAACAAGAGTTCTGGAAGCCAGAGGATATTGAGCGAACGTCCGAACAGGAAAGAGTAGCGCGAAAATCAAGGCACACAAACTGCCGCGCATAAGCCTAGTTTGGACCGATGGCCCAAAGTTTTCCCATTTTATGACACAGAAAAGGCCCGAAGCAGTCCGGCCGCTAAAATTGTTCTTGTGTCTAAAAAAGCTTTGGTGACAGGATCATGCGGCCTGATCGGCTCGGAGGTGTGCCTGCACCTTGGGCGGCGTGGCTATCAGATTCACGGGATCGATAATAACGAGCGTGCTGTTTTCTTTGGACCCGAGGGAGATACGCGGCGATCTCTGGAACGATTGCGCAGCGAACTGCCGGACTACTCGCACTATTCAATCGATATACGGAATCGCGAAGGCATTCTGCGGCTGATGGCTGAGATCAAGCCCGATGCGATTGTGCATACCGCTGCGCAGCCATCGCATGACAAAGCCGCGTCTATTCCTTTTGACGACTTCGACGTGAACGCTGTGGGTACATTGAACTTGCTGGAGGCGGCCAGGCGTACGTGTCTGGAATCGCCGTTTGTGCAGATGTCCACGAATAAGGTTTACGGGGACTTGCCAAACACGATCAAGTTGAAGGAATTCGAGACGCGATGGGACTATGACGATCCCGAATTCGAGAACGGAATTCCCGAGACGTTTTCCATCGATCAGTCGAAGCATTCCATCTTCGGAGCATCGAAGGTAGCGGCCGATGTAATGACGCAAGAATACGGGCGATACTTTAACATGCCAACGTGTTGTTTGCGCGGCGGATGTTTGACCGGACCGAACCATTCCGGCGTCGAGCTACATGGCTTCTTAAGTTACCTGGTTCGCTGCAATATAGAGCAGCGAGAATATCGGGTTTATGGGTACAAAGGCAAGCAGGTTCGCGACAACATTCACTCAGAGGATGTAGCCGAATTCATTGTTGCGTTTTGCACTAAGCCTCGTTGCGGCGAAGTGTATAACATTGGGGGCGGCAAGCCGAATTCCTGCTCCATCCTGGAAGCCTTTGCCGCAGTAGAAGAGCTGACCGGTATTCCGCAGAAGTACACATATGTGGATCAGAACCGTATCGGCGATCACATCTGCTATTACAGCGATCTGCGCAAAATGATGGCGCACTATCCGGAATGGCGGATTACGCGCACGTTGCAGGATGTCTTTCGTGAAATTGTCGATTCGTGGCGTGAGCGGCTCGGCCAGAGCCCGCAGGGGCAGACTTCGCGCGCAACGGTCACTATGGCCGGATGAAGATTCTCATCACAGGCATTTGCGGTTTTGTAGGCAGCCGCGTTGCAACGGCATTGCTGGAGCAGGCAAGCGACCTGGAGATCGCAGGGATCGATAATTTGCTGCGGCCGGGGTCCGAACTAAATCGGGCCGAATTGACGCATCGAGGGGTTCGCGTGATTCACGGCGACCTGAGAATGCGCAGCGATGTGGACGCACTTCCAGATTCCGATTGGGTCATCGATGCGGCAGCAAACCCGAGCGTTCTGGCGGGCGTGGACGGCCGATCCAGTCCGCGGCAACTCTCTGAACACAATCTCGGCGGCACGATAAATCTGTTGGAGTATTGCCGCGAACGCAAAGCGGGACTGATTCTGCTGAGCACGAACCGTGTTTATTCGGTACGAGCGCTTGCAGAGTTACCCGTTGTAGAGCGGGGGCGAACTTTTGAGCTCGACGCTTCGGCTCATCTTCCGAACGGCGTGAGCGCAGACGGAATTGCGGAAGAATTTTCTGTTCAACAACCAATTTCGCTGTACGGAGCGACGAAGCTGGCATCGGAAGTGATGGCGCTGGAATATTCGGCGACGTTCAACTTTCCGCTATGGATTAACCGTTGCGGCGTGCTGGCAGGCGCGGGACAGTTCGGCACCGCAGAACAGGGCATTTTTTCGTATTGGCTGCATGCTCACGCAGCGAAGCGACCGCTGCGCTATATCGGATTCGGCGGTCACGGATTGCAAGTTCGCGACGCTTTTCATCCGGACGATCTTGCGGAGTTGATCCTCACTCAAATACGGCGCGCGCCGCAAGCCGACGCCATCTTTCATGCGGGTGGCGGCCGTGAGAATGCGATGTCCCTGGCGCAATTGACGGCTTGGGCGAACGATCGATTCGGTAAACATGAGCCTACGCCGGATTTACGGCCAAGACCCTTCGATGCGCCCTGGATAGTAATGAATTGTTCGCGGGCGGTTAGAGAACTTGGGTGGGTGCGAACGCGGGGAATCGATTTCATTCTGAACGAAATCGCGGAACATGTTACGGCGCATCCCGACTGGCTGCTGCGCTGCGGAGTTGTATGAAGTCGAGACAGCCCGACGAGAAACGTCCTACATTGAAATTTTTGAGCGTCGTCATTCCGGCGCGAGATGAAGAAGGATGCATTGCTTCAACAGTGGAGCATCTTTTCGTTGAATTACGGCTACACGGCGTCCCGCATGAAATCGTCGTGGTGGACGATGGCAGCACGGACGCAACCTGGCAGAAGCTCATCGAAGTACAAGAGCGCGTACCGACGCTTCGCCCGGTGCGCAATCCCGGACCACATGGGTTTGGCCGGGCCATCATCTACGGCCTGGACAACATGACGGGTGATTGCGTTGTGATCATGATGGCCGACGAGTCCGACGATTGCCGCGATGTCGTTCGGTACTGGACATTGCTGAATGAAGGATGGGACGCGGTTTTCGGATCGCGCTTCGTTAGAGGCGGCGGGGTAATCGATTATCCCTGGCTAAAACTGAAGGTGAATCGAGTGGCCAACTTGTTCATCCGGTTTATGTTCGGCATTAAGCTGAACGATACGACTAACGCGTTCAAAGCGTATAGGGCGGCGGTAATTGAAGGCTGTCGCCCGTTGCTGTCGCCACACTTCAATTTAACGGTCGAACTACCGCTGAAGACTATGGTGCGGGGCTACACGTGGACTGTGATCCCTATCACGTGGCGGAACAGACGCAGCGGCACACCGAAGCTGAAAATCAAGGAGATGGGCAGCCGCTACCTGTTCATTTGTTTGTATATATGGCTGGAGAAGTATTTCAGCCGCGGTGATTACCGGCAATCTCTTTAAAGCCTGCCGATACGTTAGCGGGCTGCAACCAAGAAGTTGTCCTGCATGGCTTTGAGTGCAGCCTGCACCTGGGGATCGCCTTTCGCTTCGATTTCATCGCCCGCTGCGACACCGCGAGCTTGCGTGACAATTGCCTGCTTGAGCCGGTTGGAGATCCATGTGCGCTCCTGGCCCCACTCTCCAACGCTAGGCTGTATTTGACGGCCTGACAAATAGACCTTGAGATCGTCGAGAATGTCAGGAGTGATTTCGATCGGGTCGGATATTTTCGGATGCGATGAAATGTATTGCGTGGCGAACGAAGTGAGCGCGCCACTCGCATCTAATACTGTTTCAAGACGGCTTAACGCAGGAGGGTAGACGACGATATCCGGCTGGATGCCGCCGCCACCGAGCACCGTGCGGCCGTTATCGGTTTTGTAAGCAGGCCGTTGCGCTGCAGGCAAGTCATTGAATGTTTCCGAAAGCGCAGAATTTTTTAATGGCCGCTGAATGGAACGCCCGCTCGGCGTGTAATAGAACGCGGTGGTGATGGCAAGGCCTGCGCCGTCGGAGAGACCCATCACGCTCTGCACCAGACCTTTGCCATAACTTGGCTCCCCAACAATAACAGCACGATCATGATCCTGCAGCGCGCCGCTCAGAATCTCGGAGGCACTGGCAGTCTTCGCATTAATCAATACGGAAAGCTTGAAGTGATAGGGCGAAGCGCTTTTAGGAACATCAGCTGTTTCTAACTCGCTCGCGCGACCTTTAGCCGTGAGAATTCGCTGGCCGGATTGCAGAAACATGGCGGCTGCATCAAGAGACGCCTTAACGACGCCGCCCGGATTGTCGCGCAAATCCAGCACAAGGCCTTTGAGAGAATTTGCGCCGAGTTTCTGAATGGCGTCACTGAGTTGTTTTGCCGTTTGCAGATCCCAACTAGTGATACGGATGTAGCCGTAACCGGGCCGCAAAGTGAATGCGCGATCCACACTGGGGGCATCGACCAACTCCGGCGTGAGATTGAATTGAAGCAGACGCGCCGACCCTTGGCGTCGCACAAAAACGGATATTTTCTGTTGCCGCGCTTCGGTCAGCAACTCAACAATCTGTTCCGGTTCTAGAGAACGGATGGCGATGTTGTTGATGGCGACTAGTTCGTCACCGGCTTGAATCCCGGCCTTGTTCGAAGGCGTCCCGGGTAACGTTTGCAGAAAAATGACTTGTCCCGGCAATACAGAGACGATACTGCCAAAGCCTTTCTGCTCGGACGATTCCATTTGGCGAAGTTGCTCGAATTGGGCAGGATCAAAGAACTGGGTATGCGGATCCAATTGACGCAGCATCGAGGGAATTGCGCCGCCATAGATGACCTTGTCCACCGATTCGGGTTCAGCCGATTGCGATTGAACGGTCGAAAACACCTTTACAAATTTCTCGAGATAGGGCGCTAACTCGGTGGCAGGATCGGCCTGCTGCTGTGATCCATGCGCCGGAGCACTGACGGAATTCGATGCGTTGGTTGTGGTGTTCTCTTTGGTACTGCTGTTCTCTTTAGCTCCAGGGGAGACCTGCGCCTCAAGTATCAGACAAATGGCAAAGCAACAGCAAAGACAACGGAAAACTTGCGAAACGTTCAACTTCTTATTGTCTCCGATGCTGGATTGCCTGACGCCGCCGCCAGTCAACGCAATGGAGGAGTAGTAACAGGCGGATGGCGGTGATGCGTCGCCTGTTCATACGCATAGGCGAGCTTCAGCAGCTTCGCTTCCGTCCAAGGGCGTCCGTAAATGGTCATACCTGCCGGCAGAGTTCCGCCGCGCGTGAAGCCCATCGGCACATTGATGGCAGGAAAACCGGTAGTGGGCGAGAAGAATTGGCTGTTGTCACCGGCCGGCGTATTGAGATCTCCAATCAGTCGCGGCGGATTGCTCCAAGTTGGATAGATAAAAGCGTCGAGATGCAACTTATCCATGGTCTCCACAACTGCTTGACGAACTTTTTCCCGATATGCCATCTCCGCTTGGCACGCACCTGAGTCGGGGCCATTTTCGGGAGCTTTCTCTGCTTGTTCAAGGCGGAATTGAACCGAGGGATGGAAGCGACCGGATTTGATGATTTCTGCGAGACTCTTAACGGGAACGCGACCGCCTTGAGCGGCCAAATAGTGGTTGATGTCGTATTTGAAGCCCATGCAGGGACCTGTTCCATTTGGCCGCCGGATCGCATCGAGACCCACAATCGTAGCGGGATCGACGATGGTTACTCCCGCGCGACGGAGATCTTCAACTGCCGTGTTAAAGACGGCGAGGACCTCCGGATCCGCTGTGTCGCGCTCATAGGCTTTGCGCAAAATGCCGATGGTGGCGCCTTTCAGCCCGTTGCGATCAAACGAAGCTTCGTAGTTTTGCGGCAAGTGGCTCGCTGCAGTTGCTGTTACCGGGTCGTTTGGATCGGAACCGACGATGACCGCGAACACTTTTGTTGCATCTTCGACTGTGCGTGCAATTGGCCCGGCAATATCCGCAAGAAGATTGAGCGGCAAAACACCGGCGCGGCTGGTAAGTCCCATAGTCGAGCGAATGCCGACGAGAGATTGATGCGATGATGGGCCGCGAATAGAATTGCCGGTATCACTGCCAAGGCCAACCAGTCCTAGATTTGCGGCAATCGCCGCCGCGGTTCCACCGCTGGACCCTGCTGTGACGCGATCAAGCGCATAAGGATTCTTGGTATAGCCCGGAAGAATGGAACTGACAGTCTCATAGGGGCTGAATGCCCACTCCGCCATATTCGATTTCGCGAGCACAAGCGCACCAGCCTTTTTGACGCGCTCGACCTGAAACGCATCTTTATCCGGAATAAAAGTGGATAGCGCGAGGGAGCCATCAGTGGTGCGCAAGCCGTTCGTTTCGAAATTATCTTTGACAATCATCGGAACGCAATGAAGCGGTCCTGTAAGGCCGGATTGGGCAAAGCGGCGGTCCAACTCGTCAGCCTCTGCTTCAACGTTTGGATTGATCAGAACGATCGAGTTGATTGCCGGGCCGTTTTTGTCGTACGCTTCAATCCGCCTGAGGTATTGGGAGACTAGGGCATGGCAGGTCAAACGGCCAGCGCGCATGGCGTCGTGTACTTGAGAAATCGTAGTTTCTATAAAGTTGAATGGAGCGTCTTGAGCGCAAACAAGCGCAGGGGACAGCGCCAGCAAGATGGCGGGGAAGCGAATCACCAGATCAGGATATACAAATGAAAAAGCCACCCAGATTTCTCATCCGAGTGGCTTTTTAGAAGAATGGAGTGCGCGATCAGCTACTTGCGCGATGAAATTCGATCGAGAGTGTGGACAAACTGTGCGGCTTCGGCGGGCGTGCGAACATTGCCGGTGACGATTTCTTTGTTCGAGATGTCACGGCCATATAGCTGCTTGTTTGCATCGGAGTCCTGGGTTACGGACGCCCCACTTAGATCGAGACTGCCGAACAAGCCGCGAGAGCGCGAATAGGTAAGAATCTCAGCGTGCATTTCGGCATCGGTCATGGCGGAGGTATCACGGCCTACGGGGCCGGCAGCCGCAGAAGCTTCACCGCCCATCTGGAATTTGTCGCTTAACAAATGTTCCATGCCGCTTTTACTCATAACGAGCATAACCACGTCCGTTTCCGCACCGCCAACTAGTAGGCCAAATTTGCCGCCGGCGATCCGCACAGATCCTGGGGCACTCCAGCCGACGCCACTCGATTTGCGGCAAGTGAAAAAGCCTTTTCCATATTCTGCGCCGACGATAAACCCGCCCTTCTTCAAGTTGGGAATTACTACGACACAGGACGCCTTACTAAGCAAGTCCTGCGGGACCCCCTTATCCGAGGCATTCATCATTGCGTTCAAAACGTCGGTGGCCGCCGCAAATCGCTGGCTCGCATCTTTCTGTGCGAATACCGGGATCGCGAGCAATGCCGCTAGTAAAGCTCCGCCTAATAATTTCATAACTCTCCTCCTGACCTTTCTGTCAATGCACAATCTGCCGTCTACAATTTCCGTTCGCAACTATAAGACGTAACTTCGACGAAAGATTAAACAGCCGGATTGTAAGTCAATTCGATAAAGTGCGTGAAAATCTGTTCAGAAAAAGGTAACGCCGGGATTAGAGATGCAATCCTCACTTCTCTAATTAATGGCGGACTGCGCTGCGATTTTGGCTGCTGTTTCTTCTGCCAGGCGAACACAATCCGGCACGCCCACCCCACTGTAGGAGTTTCCAGCCAAATAAAGGCCAGGAATGCCAGCGAGGATGTCGTTGAGGCGATTCATCCATTCGCTGTGTCCGACCACATATTGAGGCATGGAATCCGGCCAACGCGTGACGCTCGAAAATATTGGCTTCGTCATAAGATGCAGAAGGCGGCGAAAATCCGCCCTGACGCGTTGGACCAATTCGTCGTCCGAAAGACCGAGCATACCGGGAGCTTCAGGGTCGACAACGAAGGCCCGAAGTGCAACAAGATCAGGCGGTATTCGAGACTTCCATTTTGTCCCGATGAAGGTTGTCGCTGCAATTGTCTGGCGCTCAGTGCGCGGCACAAGAAACCCAAAACCTTCCGGAATAGACGCGTCCGCTTTTCGATAGACGAGCGTAATGAGAATCGCGGATGAATACGGTATTGCCGACAATTCAGCCGCGATCGCGGGAGCGGAATTGCCCAGTAATATTGCGGCGATGCGAGCGGGGGCGGCGATCACCAGGTGAGTGCCTGTAAACTGCTGTGCACCGCAGACTACGCGCCAACCGTCAGCAAATGGCTTAACAGCAGTCGCTTCCTGGTGCACAACGTCGACAGAATCGGCAATGTCCGCTGTGAGGGTATCAGTCAATTCCTGCATGCCGCCGCGAAACGAAAGAAACAAACTGCCGCCTTGCGAAGGCGAGCGCCGTTCATGGCGAACACCGCGAATCAGGCTGCCGTATTGGCGCTCATAATTGACGAAGCGAGGCAGGACACTTTCGGCGCTGAGGCGAGCCGAGTCGCCGCCGTAGACGCCGGAAAGTAATGGCTCGGTGACATATTCCAAAATCTCGGGGCCGAAGTGATCGTTGACAAGCTCCTGTACCGAGAAATCGCCGGTCCGATAACGCCGCAGAAAAAAAATTTCACTAAAGAAACGAAGCTTGGTAGCGCTGCTAAATAGAGGCGATTTAAGAGCAGTATTGAGGTCCCCCGGCACCATCATGGCCATCCCGCGCGGCATTTCAATGAAGCGATTTTCGCGAACGATGTAGACGCGCCGCTCGGTGTCGTTCGATTCAATGATCTCAGCGCTAAGGCCTAACTGCGCGGCAAGTTCCGTAACAGCGGGTTTGCTGGCAATGTAGCTATCCGGCCCAGCCTCAAGCTGACATCCTTCAACGACATCAGTGCGAATAAGGCCGCCCAGACGGGACGATTTCTCCAATAACGTACATCGAATGCCTTTTTGTTTTAAGAAAAAGGCAGTTGCTAAGCCCGAAACACCGCCGCCGACAATGATGACGCTGGATTCGGCAGACGTGTTCAGCGGTGGAACTCCCGCACAATCTGGACGACGGCCTTCACGTTTTCGACAGGTGTTTCCGGCAGGATGCCATGCCCCAGATTGACAATGTGGCCGGGTCGAGTCCCGGTACGTTTCAACAGATCGGCAACTTTAGTGCGCAACTCGGGAAGCGGAGCAAAAAGCGCAACAGGATCAAGGTTCCCCTGGATGGCGGAGCGATAGCCGATGTCCATCCATGCCTGATCGATATTGATGCGCCAATCGATACCAAGAACGTCGCCGCCCGCGGCATGCAATTCGCGGAAAAAGCCGCCGGTTCCCGTTCCGAAGTGAATAACAGGAACCGTCGCGCTGCGGACGCGTTCGATGAGCGCGCGCGAGTACGGCTGAACATACCGGACGTAATCTTCCGGGCTCAGCGCGCCAACCCAACTGTCGAAGACTTGAATGGCGCGAGCGCCCGCGCCCACCTGCATGCGGGCAAAATCCCCGAGTACGTCGACCAATTTGCCCATAAGACGCCGCCACATCGTTTCGGCCGAATACATGAGGCGCTTGGTTTTGAGAAAAGTTTTCGATGGGCCGCCTTCAATCATGTAGCTTGCGAGAGTGAACGGCGCGCCGACGAACCCCACAACAGGAACTCTTCCGGCTAATGCGCGATTGACGATTTGGATCGCTTCGCCGACGTAACCGAGATCGTCGGTCTGGGAAGTAGAAATGTCGTCAATATCTTCCGGTTCGGTAATCGCATTTTCAATTGAGGGGCCTTCGCCGCTAACGAACTCCAGTTTCAGGCCCATCGGCTCGACGGGAAGCAGCAGGTCGGCAAAGATAATAGCAGCGTCGACGTCCAGAATTTCGACCGGCTGCAGGGTGACGGCAGCAGCGAGCTCGGGCTTTTTGCAGATCTCAAGAATCGAATGTTTCGCGCGGATGTCGCGATAGGACTTCAGGTAGCGGCCGGCTTGCCGCATAAACCAGACCGGACGGACGTCAGTCGGGCGGCGGCGGCAGGCATCTAGAAAACGGCCCGCGCTTACGGCAGCCACACGCATGATGCCCCCGATTTGTGCTCAAACACGTTCTTCAAATATACTTCGGCGGCTGTTTTCTTCTAGACGAAAGGAGTTAACCGGCGCTTTCCCCACTATCACGAGGCCGGCCGCGTCGAATTCGCTTCAGAAGGTGCTCCATTTTCGGGCTTGCGGAGGAACCGATATCAGCCTCGAAGTGCAACTCGGGGACACGAAAAAGGTTGAGCCGTTCGGCCAATTGACGACGGAGAAAATGGCGCGCGCCATCGAGAGCTTGAATTGTCTCCTGCTGCTGCTCCCTGGCGGCGGTATGAAAGTGCAGGCGCACTTGAGCGTGACGCTTGTCGGGTGAAACCAGCACTTCGGTTACTGCGGCATCCTGTATGCGTGGATCCGATAGTTCATAGGCGATCAATTCGCCCAATTCTTCACGCAGAGCCTCCGAGATCCGCTCGGCGCGGTGGGTATCCATTTGCGCCTCCTTCTTGAGTTTAAAGGGCGCGCTTTAGCGAAGCGTATATGCTGTTGGGCGGGAGTCTTTTGCGATGAATCGTAGAGAGTTCAATCGAATTGGCGCAGTAGCAGCGCTGGGACTGACGGCGCGGATGACTGGCGCTGAAACTTTTGATTATCCGTGGAAGCTGGGAATCATTACAGATGAAGTAGATCCCGACCTGAGTGTGGTGTTAGGACGGTTTTATCCAAAGTACGGATTGAAGTGGGCCGAGATCCGCAATTTGAAACTCGACGGCAGGAGCCGTTATGTGTATAAGACGGCTACGCCAGAGCAGCTAAAGGACATTCGCAAGCAATTGGACGATGCAGGCGTGAAGCTATCCGTGCTCGACACCGCCATCTATAAGGTTCCTCTGCCCGGCACGAAGCCTCTGGCTGAAAGCGCCACCGAATTGAATCCCGCTGAGGGCGAGTTTCAGAATCAGATGGAGGACTTGAAGCGAGCTGCTGAGGCGGCGCACACGCTGGGGACGAACAAGGTTCGCATTTTCACTTTCTCGCGAGTGAGCGATCCCGATTCGATCTTCGATCGGATTGTGGAACAGGTGCAGAAGGCGCTGCCGGTGGCTAAGGCGAACGACGTCCTGTTGGTAGTCGAAAACGAGCACAGTTGTAACACCGCGACGGGGACCGAAAGCGCCAAACTTTTGAGAGCGGTGACCGACCGGCGACTAATGCTGAATTGGGATCCCGGTAACTGCTATGAAGCTGGAGAGGAGCCGTTCCCGAAGGCTTGGGACCAGTTCGATCACACCCGTATCGGCCATATTCATCTCAAAGATGCAAAAGGCAAGGCTTGGCGGCCTGTCGGCGGCGGCGAAATCGATTTTGTGGGCCAGTTTAAGGCACTCAAGGAGATGAAGTACTCCAGTACGATGTCGCTCGAGACGCATTACCGGAACGCGCAACACAATGCATACGCATCCAGCGAGGAGTCAATGGACGGCCTGGTAAATGTACTGAAAGAGGTTTGAACGGATTGACGGGTCTATTATCAAAAGTGGCAGGAGGCATTAAGTGGAAGACGAAGTTAAGAGCCCAGCACGGCGAAGTTTTTTGAGGACAAGCGCAGTGGCAGCGGCTGGTTTGGCGACCGCGGCCTCGGCCAAGAAGGTAATGGGCGCGAATGACCGCATCCGGATTGCGGTGGTTGGATTACATGGCCGCGGTTGGGATCATGTGCGCGGCTACAAGCCTATTCCGGGTGTCGAAATCGCTTATTTTTGCGATTGCGACGAAAACGTGCTGCGCCAGCGTTTGGCGCAGGCTGAACAGCTCGGCATACCCAAACCGCAGACCTATGTGGATATCCGCAAGCTGCTAGATGACAAAAACGTAGATGCGATCTCAATCGCGACACCGAACCACTGGCATTCGCTGATGGGCATCTGGGCCGCACAGGCTAAGAAGGACTTCTACATCGAGAAGCCGTGTTCTCACAACCTGTGGGAAGGCCGGCAACTGGTAAATGCAGTCCAGAAGTACAAAGTAATTTGCCAGCATGGCAGCCAATGCCGTTCGAGCGCGGCTATCCGCGAAGCCATGGACCAAATGAAGTCCGGTTTGCTTGGCGACCTCTACATGTCTAGAGGGCTGTGCTTCAAGTGGCGCGACACGATCGGTCACGCCGAGCCGGAGCCCGTGCCAGCGGGCGTCAATTACGACCTTTGGACGGGACCAGCTCCCATGCGGCAGTTCACCAAGAATCGGTTCCACTACAACTGGCATTGGATTTGGGACACCGGCAATGGCGACCTCGGGAACCAGGGAATCCACGAAGTAGATTTGGCGCGCTGGGGATTGGGGGTTACCCTGCCGACCAAAATCACGGCCATCGGCGGTCACTTCCTTTTCGATGACGACCAGCAGACGCCGAACGCGATCTCGGTCGCCTATGAATTCGATGGGCCCAATCAGAAGAAAAAGATGATGACCTTCGAAGTCCGCGGCTGGATGACCAATCACGAAGCGGAGATTGGGACCGCGGCTTTCCGAGGCGGCGACATACCCGCGGCAGGATTGAAGCCGGTTTCGATGGTACAGAACGCTCAACCGAAGAGGTCGACCGGAATTGCTCAAGGGAAGCCCGGAACCATCGGCAACTTGTATTACGGATCGAAGGGCTACATTGCCGTCTCGGGCTACGATTCCTATAAATCGTTCCTGGGAGACCAGAATGAGCCAGGGCCAGAGAAGCGCGAACCGGTGCGCAATGAGCACTTCGTGAATTTCATCGACTGCATGCGAAGCCGCGATGCAAATAACTTGCACGCGCCGATTCTGGAAGGGCATCTTTCGGCCGCCCTGGTTCACTTAGGCAACGCATCTTATCGGTTAGGCCGGACCATCAATTTCGATCCGGAGAAGGAAGCGGTCATCAACGACAAGGAAGCGACGACGTTGCTACATGGAACGTATCGGGCACCGTACACCGTTCCGAAGATCGACGTTTAATTACGCTCTCTCACGATCAGGTCCTTATAACCACTCCATATTGCTACCGGTCAGCGCGCCGCCAAGCACGCTGGCCGCGTGCGCTTCGGCCGCCTGCAAAACCTGTTCCGCGCGGACGCGATCATTTGAGACAGTAACAGCCGCGATAATCGAGTTCTGCCAAGAGTCAAGGAAATCAATCTCAGCGACGGAAACGTTGAAGCGCTCGCGTAGACGGTCTTTTAGGCTTTTAACTACGTGGCGTTTTTCTTTGAGGGAGTGCGAACCCTCGACATGAATATCGAGAGTCAGCACCCCGATTACGGCCATTAGGCCGTAGTGGCTTCGGGCATCACGGGCGCGATGCGCTCCATCGTGAACGCTTCGATCACGTCGCCTATCTGAACGGCATTGAAGTTGCTGAGGGAGATTCCGCATTCGAGGCCGTTCTTGACCTCGCTCGCATCGTTCTTAAAGCGCTTCAGAGCCTCGATACGGCCTGTATGAACCACTTCGCCATCGCGCAGCACACGCACATGGCTATCGCGTCGAATCGCGCCGTCGGCGACAAAGCAACCGGCAACCGTACCGACTTTGCTGATGCGGAAAGTTTCGCGAACTTCCGCGTGGCCTTGGATGGTTTCCTTGAAGACTGGCTCCAAAAGACCGGTCATGGCCATCTTGACTTCGTCAATCAGCTCGTAAATGATGCTGTGCTGGCGAATGTCGACCTTCTGTTGCTCGGCGACCGCCTGCGCGTTCCGCTCAGGACGAACGTTAAATCCGATGATGATGGCATCGGATGCCGAGGCCAGCAGCACATCGCTCTCGGTTATGGCGCCGACTCCGGTGTGGAGAACACGAACGCGGATCTTTTCGTTCGATAATTGCTGCAATGTATCGGAGAGCACTTCGGCGGTGCCGCCCACGTCGGCCTTGATGATGAGATTCAGATCCTTGAGATCGCCCTCAGCAAACTGTTTGCTGAGCGAATCGAGCGTTGCAACGCGGGCGCCCTTCGCCATAGCGACATCGCGTGCTTTCGATTCGCGATAGAGAACAATCTGCTTGGCTTTGGATGTGTCGGAGACGACCTGGAACGAATCGCCGACTTCAGGTAAGCTCTCAAGACCGATGACTTCGACCGGCATGGAAGGCTCGGCTTCTTTGACCGAGTTGCCACGATCGTCGAACATGGCGCGAACCTTGCTGAACAGCGCACCGCAGATGAAGAAGTCGCCGGCTTTCAGCGTCCCGTTGCGAACCAACATGGTGGCAACAGGCCCTCGGCCTTTGTCGAGTTTGGCTTCGAGCACCGTACCGAGCGCAGGACGATTCGGGTTGGCCTTGAGATCTTGTATGTCGGCAACTAGCAAAATCATTTCAAGCAGCAGATCGAGGTTCTGGCCCATCTTTGCCGAGACTGGGACCATCACCACATCGCCTCCCCAATCCTCGGCGAGCAGACCGCGATCGGCAAGCTGCTGCTTCACGCGTTCCGGCTGCGAGTCCGGTTTATCGATTTTATTGATGGCGACGATGATCGGAACACTAGCAGCACGGGCGTGGTCGATCGCTTCAAGCGTCTGAGGCATTACGCCGTCGTCGGCCGAAACAACGAGGACGACGATATCCGTGACTTTGGCGCCGCGAGCGCGCATCCGAGTAAACGCCTGGTGACCGGGCGTATCGATGAATACGATCTTGCGGTTGTTCTTTTCGATGTAGTAAGCGCCGATGTGCT
>Ga0070741_10011131_pt1 | contig 16700 bp, 15 predicted proteins | sample Coa_R1_4_FD_66440 | JGI IMG/M metagenome (GOLD analysis project Ga0070741, IMG submission 66440) | Surface soil microbial communities from Centralia Pennsylvania, which are recovering from an underground coalmine fire - Coalmine... | ecosystem: Environmental > Terrestrial > Soil > Unclassified ...
AGATTTCGCCATACGCATTGCCTTGCGGATCGCGCAATAGCCCGGTGGCGGCAACCGCGATCACATTAGGAGAAACAGCGGGATATTCCAGAAAATCAGGGGCGCCTTCATTGCCTGCGATGTACACAACGCCAGGCGTGGTGAATGCCTCATCCGCAATGGTTTCGCTTACGAACTCCGGCAGCCCAAAAGGCAAAATCATCTGTCCCTTTCCCGTCGCTGAGGTCGAAATGATTTCATTCGCCTTCTGAATGGCAACCATCAAATCGGTCAGCGACGACGTCGCGGCTTCCACCAGAACAATTTTTGCAGACGGTGCGAAGGCATGCAGATACTCGATGACATTGGCGGCGTTGGAAGCCCAAAGCGGGTCTACGATCGGACGAGTGCCACCGGCGAAAACTACCGAGAGGCAAGGATTCGATGTGTTGCATAGGGGGATCCCGAAGCGTTGCGAAAAGGTATTCAGATCTTTCTGCGCCGCGGGGTAGTCGAAGGCGTTGACGACAGCGATCGTTCCCGAGCCCCCGGCCGGCAAAGCCGTCGTGGTTGCAACCGGACAGCCCGGCACAATCGTGGTCACCAAGTGGTAGTTGCAGGCCAACGACGCCGGCGTTTCATAGGGCGCGGGAAAGCCGGTGTCGGCCTGGACCGAACGGCCGGGTTTGAAATGAGGGCGTGCTACCAGATTCGGCCATTGTGCAATTTGGGACTGCGCAGAAACGACCAGCAGCAACAAACAAAGGGAACTCCAACAATATGTTCGCAACGGATCTTCTCCTTGACCAGGGTGAGCTTTACAGGCTTTGTCGGCCGCCCATCAAGCTAGCTCGGGAAGCGCAGGAGATTGTCAGTGTTTTGTTAAGAGATTGTTGATACCCAAACGTCACTTGCCGACGCTTGTGGAAATCGCCGGCTTGATCTTGAACTACGAGGCGCACGGGCCAAGTACGGACAACTGTTCGGAGTGAGCTGCATTGATCAAGTTATCGGCGCAAACAGAGGAATAAAGTCAAGTCCGCCTAGTCCACGATCCACGCCAGCAGCTTGCGCATAAGCGATTGTGGCGCGTCGGCTTCCAACTCAACCAGACCATCACGGTATGCACGCGAGTAAATCCGGGAACGGGCCTCCAGCAGCGAGAGCGCCTTCCCTTCTTTCTGTGGAATGCGCAGTTTGACGCGGGAAACAGGGTCCTCAGCCAGCGTCTGATCGATGCGGTCGAGCAGTGTAGACATGCCGATTCCTTTCGCCGCAGAAACATGGACTGTTTTCGCATCATCTCGCAATGATTCGCGTTGCACCGGCGGCAGCAGGTCAATCTTATTCATGATGCGTAAGCGCGTCTTCTTCTCTGCTTCCAGTTCCTTGAGTACCTTCTCGACCTGTGCGTCTTGTTCGCTGGAAATCGGGCTGCTCGCGTCGGAAACCTGCAGAATCAGTGCCGCTCGCTGGACTTCTTCCAGGGTGGCGCGAAAAGCGGTCACCAGCGTGTGCGGCAGGTTACGAATGAAACCGACGGTATCGGAGAGGAGCGCTTTGCGTTTTGAGGGCAGGGTAATCGCACGAATGGTGGGATCAAGTGTAGCAAACATGCGCGGCGATTCCAGGACGGCGGCGCTGGTCAGGGCATTGAACAGAGTCGATTTGCCGGCATTGGTATACCCGACCAGGGCAACGGTGGCGACAGGCACTGACTCGCGCCGCTGTCTTTGTTGCGCGCGAACGCGACGCACATTTTCGATCTGCTCTTTTACATGTCTTATGCGACGGTAGATCTTGCGGCGATCGGTTTCCAGCTGAGTTTCACCAGGACCGCGGGTGCCAATGCCACCACCGAGCTGTGACATCTCGATGCCGCGTCCACCCAAGCGAGGGAGCAAATACTCAAGTTGCGCCAGTTCCACCTGCAATTGGCCTTCGCGGGTTCGCGCATGCTTCGCAAAAATATCGAGGATCAGCTGGGTACGATCGATCACCCGGGTGTCTACGACTCTCTCAATGTTTCGCTGTTGCGAGGCGGTGAGATCGTGATCGAACAGAATCAGGTCGGCCGAAACGGATGCGGCAGCGCCGGCTATTTCCTCCAGCTTGCCCTTGCCAATCAGTGTCGCCGGATCGGGCCGGTCGCGGTGCTGGAGGAACTCACCGGCAACGATCGCGCCGGCACTGAGAGCTAACGACCGCAGCTCTTGCAGCGATTCTTCGGCACTGAATTCTGGCGTGCTGGAAGCCTTGGTCGTGGCCGGAGCGGAAGTATCACGCGCGGCTTGGGCGCCAGCCGTCAAGGAACCGCTTCGCGCGGGCGCACTCGACCGCGCCCGGCTTCTGTATTCGATTCCGACCAGAAACGCGCGCTCCGGCACCGGGCCGGTCGCAGTACGTTTCCCACGGCGCTCGCCAGCGACTCTGGATTCTGGACCGCGCAATTGCGAAACGCCTTACCCTTCCGTGCCCGAAGCCGCCGATGCCGGCTGCGCGTGGGTATCAGCGCTGACCGCCGGCGCCGCCGCTATGGGCGACGGCCTCTCCGCATGGCTATGCGAACTGCGCCCCATGGCCACCGTCGAGATCGCGTGCTTGAAGATCAGCTGCTCCTGATTATTGGTCTCGAGTACAACCGAGTACTTATCAAAGGAGCGGATTCGGCCCGTCAGCTTCACCCCGCTGAGTAGGTAAATCGTGATATTGGTCTTTTCTTTCCGGGCCGTATTAAGGAACGAGTCCTGGATGTTTTGCGCCGGCTTGTTTTCCATCGCCGATCTCCTAGTGTGCTCTCGAAGGATCCACTGCTCTCACGAAACAGCTCGTGAGGACATAGGGGAAAACCCCGCGTTCCCACTCTCTTCTTGTGACGGCGTTCGGCCGACCAACCGGGAACTGCGGGCAACACACGTACCATACGGCCTCCCTGTCCAGTTTTCAAGCCAAGTCTGCAGGTTCGCGGATTCTGTTCGGGAATCAGAACAGCAATTGACACTTGTTTGCTTCAATGACAACATTCGAGCTTCGGAACAATGCTTACCGCGAGCTCGGATCTTCCTCGAGCAGCTCTGGAACTGGATCTGCATTTGCGGGTTGAAACGACTGCTTAGGTCTGGAGGACCAGATGGGCTTTTTCGCCGAATTGGTTATGCCTACCCATACCGGTACGGAAGCACTCGGGATTCTTCTACGCTGGTTCCACTTTCTGGCCGGCATCACCTGGATCGGCCTGCTCTATTTCTTCAACCTGGTGAATGTCCCCTTCATGAAAACGGTGGACGCCACCATGAAACCCAAAGTCTTCGAGAACATGACGATGCCCGCGATGCAGTTGTTCCGCTGGAGCGCCATGATTACCGTATTTGTGGGTTTCTGGTACTGGGCCCAGATCCTGGTCGCGCCTGACGCCCACCGGATGGGAGTAAGCGCCGGCAGCACGATCGGTCTGTTCCTGCTGATCTGGATCGTTGGCTCTATGCTGCTCTTTGCGGTGATTTCGCGCACACCCAGCGGATACGTCGTGGGTATTGCCGTGACCGTCATCGCGCTTCTCGGTGCGTGGCTGTTCGTCAACTACACGCCGGTCGGCCAGGACGACAATCACGTCCTTTGTATCGGCATCGGCGGCGGATTCGGGTTCATCATGCTGTTCAACGTCTGGGGCATCATCTGGCGAGCCAACAAGCAGATCATTCGTGGAACGCTAGCCGGAACGCCACCTCCCGATGCCGCCAAATTGGCTCGCATGGCGTTTCTGGCGTCACGCACAAATGTGTTTCTGTCCGTTCCTATGCTGTTTCTGATGGCGTCCAGTGCGCATTTCACCTTGTTTGGACGCTGAACCGACAAATCACTGTCGAGCTCGCATCACGGCTGTTTCGAGTTGCGAAGCGGTGGAGAATTCAAAATAACGGCGCTGGAAGTGTAAGGCGATGTTGACTAAGCCAATCATGACCGGAACCTCTACAAGAGGCCCGATTACGGCAGCAAATGCCGCTCCGGAACCGATCCCAAAGACCGAGACTGCAACCGCAATCGCGAGTTCGAAATTGTTGGACGCCGCCGTGAACGACAGCGTTGCTGTCTTGGAGTAATCGGCTCCCAGTTTCCTACCCATGTAGAAAGACACCAGGAACATCACAACGAAGTAGATCAGAAGCGGAATGGCGATTCGAAATACGTCCAGCGGCAGGCGAACAATGTACTCGCCCTTCAGCGAGAACATCACCACAATTGTGAACAGCAGTGCAATCAGGGTCAGTGGACTCACGCGCGGAACAAAGGTGTGGTCATACCAGGCCGCCCCCTTCATCCTCCGCAGGACGGAACGCGTGCCCAATCCCGCGAGGAATGGAATGCCGAGATACACGAACACACTTTTCGCGATTGCGCCTATGGACACGTTCACAACCGCTCCGTGCAACCCGAGTTTGGCCGGCAGTACGGTCACAAACAACCAGGAATAGATCGAGAAGAACAGCACCTGGAAGATGGAATTGAAAGCCACCAGTCCAGCCGCGTACTGGGTGTCCCCGCGAGCGAGTTCGTTCCAGACAATCACCATGGCGATGCAACGAGCCAAGCCGATCAGAATCAATCCAGCCATGTATTCGGGATAATTTCTAAGGAATGTGATCGCCAGAACAAACATGAGCACAGGGCCGATGATCCAATTTTGCAGCAGCGACAGCCCGAGAACCCGCTTGTTGCGGAAGACCTCGTGCAACTCCTCGTATCTCACCTTGGTAAACGGCGGGTACATCATGACAATCAACCCAAGTGCGATAGGGATCGACGTCGTGCCCGCAGTGAAGCGATTAAGGAACGGAACCACCCCTGGCACCAGGAACCCCAGCGCCACGCCGGCTGCCATCGCGCCAAAGATCCAAGCCGTGAGATAGCGATCCAGAAAGCTTAGGCGGCTACTAGTTCCCATGAGCCGCTCCACGGGAGAAGTCGGTCTTGCGGCCGATCTCTGTCACTGCTCTCCTGATAGTGAGGTGGTCAAGGCTCGCTAAGGGAAGAGACAGAAAAAGGCCGATTCGCCTCTCCAGAAGAAAAAAGGCGTTCCGGAAAGCACGCTGTACGGCATCTTCGGGGCCGTGTACGGCTGCAGGATCAGGAACGCCCCAATGAGCGGTCGTGGGCTGGCCCGGCCATACCGGGCAGACTTCCTTGGCGGCGTTGTCGCACACGGTAAATACAAAATCCAATTTCGGCGAATCTGGGTGCGAAAATTCCTCCCAGCCTTTGCTGCGCAGACCCCCCGTTGCTATGCGCGAAATTTCGAGTTGGCGCAGAGCTTCGGGATGGACCTTGCCAGAAGGGTGGCTTCCCGCACTGTAAGCAGTAAAGGCAGGTGCGCCTCTGGCGTTGAGAATCGCCTCGGCCATGATCGAGCGCGCGGAGTTGCCTGTGCACAGGAACAGAACGTTGTAGTGGCTTTTCATGGTTCCGTGTCTCTGCTAGTTACAGCAAGCCGGACCACAGCACGACTTGGGCGCTGGCTTGACCGCTCTTACGAATGCGCTCATGAACTTTCCGTCCACTTGCGGCGCAATACCGTCCACATCGACGCCCTCACGGGCCAGGAATTCGCGCGCATCGTCAATGCGGTAAATCCGTGTCGGCTCCAGATCCACCTGCTCAAAGCCAGCGCCGGCCAGCTTGGCACGATATTCGTTCTCTTCGAGAGCTCCAGCGATACATCCGACCCAAAGCAGAACGCTCTTACGAATCTCTGGCAGCATTTCGCCGCGAGTGACTACGTCGGAAATCGCAAACCGGCCACCCGGCTTGAGAACACGGAACGCTTCGCGCAGAACCTGGTCCTTGTCCGCCGAAAGATTGACCACGCAGTTGGAAATGATCACGTCCACCGAGTTGTCGGGCAAAGGAATATGCTCGATTTCTCCACGCAGGAATTCCACGTTCTGCAGGCCAGACTTGCGCTTGTTCTCATTGGCCAGGGCCAGCATTTCATCGGTCATGTCGAGCCCGTAGGCCTTCCCCGTCGGTCCCACCCGCCGGGCTGAGAGCAGCACGTCAATGCCGCCGCCTGAACCAAGATCGAGCACGACCTCTCCAGGTTTCAACTGAGCCAAAGCGGTGGGGTTCCCGCACCCCAGAGAGGCCAATAATGCTTCCTCCGGGATCTGCCCGATCTGCGACGCGTCGTACAGATTCGCCGTGATCGGATCGCAGCAGTTCTCCGCAGTCGCAGGCTCCGATCCGCAACATGAACTGCCTCCCTGCTTCACCCGCAACGCGGCTTGCCCGTACTTCTCACGAACTTCTTGCTTGATGTCAGGAGCGGCCATAATTTCCTCCTATCTGCATATCTGAATAATCTGTTCTGGTTTGACTGCCTTGTTGCGCGTGCAGCATTCGGCATACAGGAAGCCCAGCACCTGTTGCAGCGCTTCCGTGTTGGCGGTGTAGCGCAGGAACGTTCCTTCGCGGCGCACGCTGACCAAACCTTCGTTCCGAAGCTTGTCGAGGTGGTGAGAAAGCGTGGAATTCGGGATATCGAGCTCGTCCTGAATCTCTCCCACTACCAACCCCTCAGGGTGAGCCGAGAGCAGCAACTGCATGATCCTCAGGCGCGCCTCTGTGCCCATGGCGGCAAACATGTCAGCGAAGCGAGCGACTTGCGCTTGGCCAATCGACATATTTCTATTATTCTGGAAATATAGAACATTGTCAAGCAGGAAAGGGTCAGCCGGGCGCACAGAAAAGAACGCGGCTTCCAGATTGGGAATTACAGGGTGGCCTGACTCGGGAGTTTAGTCCAGTGGCTCGGGCTCAATACCGATATTCTTTTCGCCGGCCGCGCGCTTTTCGTTGTACTTCTTCACCCACGCTTCGAAGCTCTTGCCGGCAGCGGTATCTTTTCCGGTGAACGCCAGGGCGGCGATCTCGGTATAAGCGATTTTTAGTTTGTCATTCTGGTTCTTGGGCATGACCCGGACGAAACAATCCTTCAGCCCGGCTCCGTCCGATCGCCGGTCGAAGAGATAACCTTCCACATGTCGGCCGTCTTTCAATGTGATCGTAAGGTCCCCGCGATAATCGAAAGCTTTTTCCAGTGCCTCGCGGATCTCGTTCTCCGAGGCAAGCGATGGAATCCATCCCTCGAGGTTCTCGTGGACGATCCCAAGCTTCTCAGTATCTTCGTTCACTTCGGGCATTATGCTTTCGGCGAGCTCTGGATCTGGACCAGTGGGCCAGAACTCCGTGTAGGGGACATCGGTGCACCGCCCACATCGGGGTCCTTGTACTTGTTGAACAGTGTGGCGCGAACGGTGGCCAGGAAGCCGCTCAGCGATCCAAAGGTGTCGTTTACGGCGCTGGCTTCGTATCCGCTATGCACCATGCAATTCGCGCACTTGGGATTGCCGCTCTCGGTTCCGTATTGTTCCCACTGCGTCTCGCGAATCAGCTCCTCGAAGGTATCGGTGTAACCGTCCTGCAGCAGGTAGCACGGTTTTTGCCAGCCGAATATGTTGTACGTCGGCATGCCCCAGGGGGTGCATTTGTATTCGCGCCGTCCCATGAGGTATTCGAGAAACAACGGGCTCATGTTGAAGCGCCACTTCTCCGCTCGGTTGCTCAAGATTTCGCGGAACAGCCGTCTCGTTTTCTTCTTGCTGAGAAAGTGTTCCTGGTCGGGCGCCTTGTCGTAGGTGTATCCGGGCGAGAGCATCATGCCTTCGACGCCGAGATCCATCATCTCGTCAAAGAACTGCCGCACGCTTTGGGGATCGGCGCCGTCAAAAAGCGTGGTGTTGGTGGTCACGCGGAATCCGCGCTGCAGCGCTTCCCTGATTCCCTCAACAGCCTTATCGTACGTTCCTTCGCGGCACACAGAGAAGTCGTGGTGCTCGCGCTGCCCGTCCATGTGAATGACGAACGAGAAATACTTGCTGGGCTTGAACTGGTCGATCTTCTCTTTAAGCAGAAGGCCGTTGGTGCAGAGGTAGACGTACTTCCCGCGAGCGATAATGCCTTCCACGATCTCGGCAATCCGCGGGTGCATCAGCGGCTCGCCTCCAGGAATACTCACCAGCGGCGCGCCGCACTCGTCCACGGCACGGAAGCACTCTTCCGGCGTGAGTTCTTTCTTCAGGATGTGCCCGGGGTACTGGATCTTTCCGCATCCCGCGCAGGCCAGGTTGCAGCGCATGAGCGGTTCCAGCATCAACACCACGGGAAAGTGCTTGCGCCGTTTCAGCTTCTGCCCCACGACGTAAGAAGCCACCGTCCACATCTGTGAAATAGGGACACCCATTGCTTAAGCGCTGTTCTCCTCTGAAGAAAACTCACCCACCGGATAGTTAGATGATACTGGAAGGGGCAGGGGCGCGCCAGTTTCGATCAGGCTACGGGCCGGGAACGCATTGAAAGGGCGCGGGTTAGCAGCGAACGGTTCAAATCGCTATGCAGCCGCTTCGGCCGCCAACGCCGAGCCAAGCTTGGCATAAAGTCTTGAAAAATACACTTCAACGGGAAATAAGTCGCGATGCCCCCAACAAAATCATGACGGCGCCACCCGTGAAGAGAATGATTCTCCCAGCCTTACTGATCGGAAGGCATGGGCCGCGGCTCATTAGCCCAGGACGAAAACCGGTGGTGAATAACGCGGCCAGAATCAAAATTGGTCCGAGACCAACCATGATCCAGTTTTCGGATGCGTGGGTCCCAGCGAGCACGATCGCGGCTGCCATTTGCGCGAAGGCAAACACCGCCGCAACTTCCCCGTAACGCGCTCGCCAGTCCTCTTCCCAATCCGGCATTACTTGCGCTGCTCTCCAATCATCGAACTAAACCACTTTGCCGAACTTCACTAGACCTAGAAGGCGAGCCGGCGACAGTCACGCGCTTTCCGCCAACTTCCACGCCTTCCCGTCAAAATGCTTCTGCAGCGGCAGGCCAAATAATTGCAAGATGGTCGGCGCCACATCTACGATCGCCGGCTTCTCCTCAGCAATCTTCTGGTTGGAGAACAGCACACCCGGCACCAGCCGTGGGTCAATGCAATGGTCCCCGCTCCAGGCCTTCACATTGTCTTCAAACACGCCCGGCGTCACTCGGCCGGTAACCGAATCCCACGAAGCGCGATACCCGCCACCGTAGCCGACGAGCAAATCCGGAGCGTTATCAACATACGGTCCGCGATAAACGGCGTCGCACTCAAACACTCCCGTAATGCCGACTTTCCCCGATACCGGATCCACCAACTCGTTCAGCTTCGCCGATAACTCCTGCTTGAGCGCGTCAGCTTCCGATGGATCGACAATTCCATAGCGCTCGCGCCCTTTGAGATTCAAATACAGGCCGTTCAATCCCATTGTGTAAGCGCGGGTGCGCGACCAGTCCACATCCTCGAACCAGTCCCGGCTCTCCGTTTTGCCTTCCTTCAATGCGAGGTACTCATTCTCGTAAAGCCACGCGTTCAGGTTCACGCAGCGCGCAAACGACTTGAATCCGTGATCGGACACCACCATCAGTAAGGTGTCATCGTCCACCTGCTCCATTACACGACCGATCAGGCGGTCCATGCGGCCATAAAGGTCCTGAATCACTTCCTTTTTTTGCGCGAGAGGCACTCCGCGGGCGGCGGGATGGTCCTCTTCCAGGTATCGCCAAAACATATGCTGCACGCGATCGGTAGTATCGAAGACGCAAGCACACAAGCCCTTTTTGGTCTTCTCCAATGCATCGAACAACTGCCGCTCGCGGTCTTCGTGATTCTGGTAGCACTGCGCGAGGAATGCATCGTCGTCGAGGACTTCTTCATTCAGTGCCCAGGTGTCTTCCGCCAGGCCCAGCGTTGCATAAGGGCCGTACAGTTTCGACAGGTAAATCGAATAGGTCACGGGATGTGAAATCGGCAGATCGGGCCGCGCGGGATCAATATTCACCGGCGTCACATAGACCCCGACTTCCGGCGCCAGTTCCTTCAAGTAGAAGCGGCAAATGCCATGTGCGCCCATGCCCAGCGCCGATTTGAATTTCACCGGCACCCATTCCGAGTACTCGCCCACCTTCAGTGTGAAGTTCTCGCCATCCACGTCGATCCGCGCAGTCTTCCCATTGGGACGCACCTCGAAATTCACCCGCAATTCTTTCGTCGAATCCAGCGGGTCTTCGGGCCCGGGGATGTAGCTGCGCAGAAGCCCATTTTCGCGCTGCATCGGCACGCGCACGCCGCCTTCGCGATACTTGTCGTTGCTCATGCGCGTGGTGCAGAAGCAAAACGTCCCCTGGCTGCCTTTCAGGTCCGGCACGCACATGCCCGAGAGCAGCACGCCATCGAACTTCTCCGGGGGGAACGTGACCGGTACGCGTATTACCGAACAGAAGATTCCCGCCTCCGCCAGCCAATGCCAGAATGGGGTCCCTTTGCGCATGCCCTTGATAATCGGCTTGCCCAGCGGAATGACGTACTTTCCGATTTTCAATTGCCGCTTCGGGCCCTTGATTTCTGCCGACGATAGAAATGGCAAGTAGCTGCTCAAATCCCGCGCCAGAAAGTCGTAAATGTTGTGCTTGCCGGGATTGACTCCGGTCATGAACGTTGACCAAGCCACCGGCGAAATCGCGGGATAGGTGGTGCGAAGTCTACGGAATGTTCCCTTCTCGCGCAGTTTTGCCATGTTCGGCAGTTTTCCTTCGTTAATGAAGCGCTCCGCAAGCTCGGGGTCCATGCCGTCAAAACCCAGAATGACGGCGCGCTTGAACTTCGCTTTGCCATAGGCGTTGCGATTGCGGAAGCTACGCCACAGATGCCGGAAGGGCCAGGTAAAGAGCGCGTACAGGGAGTACAGAAAGGCAACGAAGAGAGTCCAGAAAGAGGAAAGAACCGCAAAGCCCGCGCCCGGGCCGGCATAGGCGTGGCTCGGAACAGGGAATGCGATCACGAGCAATGCAGCGAGCAATGCTGCCACGCTGAGCCGACGCGACACTCTCCCAATCGAACCTTTCAGCCCGTCTCTACTCATATCTCAATCCCCAGAATCTCTTTGAACAGGAATCCTGCGATCATCGAAAGCACAAAGAACAACACAATCCAGTTCCAATCCATCCACGCGAAGCGAAGGCTGCGAGTCGGATATGTCACCGCGATGGATGAGACCGGCCCATCCTGCAATTCCGGTTCGGCGGAACTGAAATAGCGCTGCCAAAGGGGCGCGCGCAACCGCTCCAGGGACAGTCGCGAGATGCCGGGCGAAACCACAACTCGCTTGGTGTAGATCTGACCTGACGCAGCGACGTTCACGTCGAAGGCGCCGATTTTGTCGGCCGTCACCCGCCACACCACTTCGTTTTCGGCGGGAACGTGCACCGGCGGCGCGGACGCCACCAACTCCGGCGGCAGCTTCAACGCAACCTCATTCAGCGCATCGGGATTGCTGGTCTTCACCTTGACCAGGAACGATTGCGCGGTCTCGATCGGAGTCCACCCAAGATACCGGTCCACTTCGACGATCAGGAACGTGATCGGAATGATGACGAACAACAACGGCTTGAATGCCAGCCGGATATATCGGCCAGTCCCGCGAACGATGCGCCCGTATGCCTTCATCACCACCGAAATCTGGTCCTGGAACAAGCGTACGGCCAGCATGTGTGCTTTCAATTGGTCCTTCGCAACGCCAATCGCTTTCTGGTCCGAAGTCCAGGCAAAAAGCAGTACCATGAGCAGCCCGATCACCAGCGACAGCCAGATCACGATCGCAAGCGGCGTGGCAAACAGATCCGACCATGTGAACAGCGCGAGCACTTATTCGATATACCCCAGGCCTTGCAGCCGCTTTTTTACCAGGTCCGCCGACGCGGCCTCGCCGCCCTCGGGTCCCAGGATCTTCTTCACTTCTTTCTCGAGCATGTGGAGCACGAACTCATCCACCGAACCGTAACCCGCAGCATCGGCACATTTCCTGGCTTGTTCCAGCAGTTCGCCTTCGATTTTTACCTTGTGGGAATCAAACATGAATGTCCTCCGGGATGTCTACTTTTGGGCGTGGGCAGGCTGAAATACTGACTCTCCCATCATACCCTTGGCTTTTGCGATTCCAAACTCCGCCAGAATTGTCGGCGCAATATCGGTCAGTGCCGGGCTCGAGGCGTCAATCCTGCGGTTGCTAAGCAGGACGCCGGGCACCAGTGTGTAATCCATGCAGTGATCGCCGCTCCAGGGATTCGCGTTGTCCTCGAACACCTCGGCGGGGAATGAACCAAGAATCGTCTTCCACCCCGCGCGGTAGCCGCGGTTGTATCCGATCAATGCGTCCGGGCCATCATGCGCATGTGGTCCCTGGTAAGCCTCACTCGCGAGGTCGACCCTGGTCACCACGGATTCGCCGTTCTTCGCATCTCTTACGCTCAGCAGTTTCTGGCGGATTTCATTCATGACCGCATCGGCCTGTGCTCGGTCCACGATCCCCTCTTTTTCGCGTCCGCGTACGTTGGCGTAGAGCCCATTCAGTCCCAGCCCGTACGCGCGCGTGTGGCTCCAGTCCACGGCTGAGAACGGCGCATTGTCATCCAGATTCGCGCCCGGCTTTAGCGTGAGATATCCGTTCTGCGATAACCAGGTATTCAAATTGAACGACCGATAATAGGGAGCGAAGCCGTGGTCTGACAGCACCATGAGGGTCGTGTGCTCGTCCAGCCTGGGCAGCACTTCTCCCAACACCTGATCGATCTGCTGGTAAAACTCTTCGATCGTCGATCCGTATTGCGAGGCGAGCGATGCGTCATACCCAGGATGCTTGGTGTCCATCAATCTCCAGAACATGTGCGAATTCAGATCGAGGCTCGAGAAGTAAAAGAAGAACATGCCCTGACGAAACTTGGGGAACTCCTGATCAAAAATCCTGCGGTGTTCGGCCAGCACCGTGTGCGCCTGTTCCAGGTATTCCTTGTCCGTGAGCACGCCATCCGACAGCGCCTTCGTGTCCTCGGCGATTCCCTGTGTGTGAAACTTGCCAGCTTCTTCGGCAAGTTCGCTGGAATAACTCGCGGGCGTCGAAATCGGCAGGGCCGGGTTTGCCGGATCCATGTTGATCGGTGAAACATACAGTTCAAATCGCGGATGCACCTGCTTGAGATAAAAGCGGCACATCCCTCTTACATTGCCGAAAAAGGGGATCAACTGAAATTCCACCGGAGTCCAGCTGCTCCACTCGCCTTCGCGGAGCACGAATTCCTGGTCCTGAAAGGCAATCCGCGCCACCGGCTCGAGCGGGTCAATCGAAACTTTGAAGGTTTCGGTGGCGGGCGGAGAACCCTTGCGAAACGAATTGTCCGGACCGATCAGCTGCGCGCTGACCTGCGAATTTTCCACCTGCACCGGAACGATCTGTCCTCCTTCCACGGCTCCCGCCGTTGCCATGGGACTGTCGGTGTAATAAGTGAACGTCCCGTAAGTTCCGCGGAGATCGGGGGTGCCCATGCCGGAGAGCGTATTGCCCTTGGCAGAAACCGGCGGGAAGTTTGACGGGATCCGGAAAACCGAGTTGGGCACGCCATGGTCGTCAAGGATCTGCCAGAACGCTTTTCCCTGTCGCAACTGCTCCGCGCTGCCGCTTCCAATCGGTATGACCCAGTTTCCGAGCGACAGAGAGTGCTTTGGTGGTTCCACACGCGAGGCTGAAAAATACAGCTCCATGGTTTTGGGATCGCGGTGAATGAAGTCAAAGATGCCGTGACCGCCGGCATTCATCCCGGTGATCAGGTTCGACCACGCCACCGGACTCTGCGGAGGAATTGCTGTGGTCAGCGGTTTGAATGAACCCATGGCCGCGAGCTTGGCAAAGTTCGGCATCTTCCCTTCCTGCATGAACTTGGTCAGGAGTTGCGGGTCCATGCCATCTATGCCGAGCACGATCAGCTTGCGCTCGCCCTGGAATTCGCCGCGGGCACGCTGGCAGGAGGGCAAAAACAAGGCCGCGCAAGTCACGGACAGCAAGGCGATCCAGACGGCCTTCTTCAACAACGGTCTCCCTTCATGAGTTCCCCGCGGGAATCGCTACTGGGCAGGCGAATCCGTCCCATCCAACCGCAATGAGGCCCAGAATTGTGGGTAGAAGATGATTGTCTCTTGCCATGCAAAGCGCGTCAAGAAGCAGGGTAGCGACAGAGCTACATTATCGCCACGCTTCGAATCGGAGGAATGTCTCTGCCCTGCGGCAGATTCGCTGAAAAAGTCAGCACACTCTCCCCGCGGCCGGAATGCCAAAGTTAAGAACCTCGTTCTGGGCCGACGGCTTCTTCTCCGGCTTGACGCTCTCTCCAGCCGGCATGTCGTATTCGGGATGCGGCACTCCCATCATCCACTTATCAAACCAGCCCACGATGTGCTCCAGCCGTTCAATGCGATGCCACGGCTCGCCCGAGCGCGACAACTCGTGGGTCTCGTGCGGGAACAACACCATGGCCGTCGGCCGCTTCAGAAACTTCAGCGCCCGAAACAGTTGTTCCCCGCCGGCTTCCGGTGGTGTACGCGAATCCGACAATCCCAGCACAAAAAGAATCGGAGTGTGAATCTTTTCGACGAAGGTAATCGCCGAGCGATTCGCATAATCTTGCGGATCACGGAAAGGCGGCGCCTTAAACCATTCGGGTTGAAACAGGGTGATGTCGGCGGTGTACCACCACGAAGCCCAATCGGAAATGTCGCGCTGCGAGACCGCAGCCGCAAAGCGGTCTGTATGCGTGACCGTCCAATTTGTCAGCACGCCGCCGCCGCTGCCTCCAGTCACTCCGAGCTTCTTCTCATCTACATAACCCCGTTTGAGCAACTCATCCACTCCCACCATCAGATCGCGGAAGTCATCTCCCGGATAGTGATACTGGATGATGTTGCCGAATTCCTGACCGTAGCTGGTCGAGCCGCGCGGGTTCACATAAAGCACGATGTAACCCTTCGCCGCCATCCATTGAAATTCATGGTCGAACACCCAGCCGTACGCGCCATGCGGGCCGCCGTGAATATCGAGAATCAGCGGATATTTCTTCTGCGGATTGAAGTCCGGCGGCTTCTGAATCCATCCCTGAATCTTTCTCCCGTCAAAGCTGGCGTAGTTGATTTCTTCCGGCGCCGGCAGGTTCAGTTGCGCCCAGAGCGCCTGGTTGATTTCCGTGATGCGCTGCTGCCTGCCGCCGTCCCCAATCACGAACAAATCACCAATCATGACTGGGGTCGAGACCAGGGCCACAATCTTCTGTCCGTCTGGCGTTACCGTGAAATCGGGCACCGACTGGTCGCCGCGAGTGATTTCCGTAACCGCGCCGGATTGCGCATCCACATGCACCAGGAGCGACCGGCCTTGCTTGGCAGCAACATCAATCAGCGACCGGCCATCCGAAGTCCAGTGCAGGGTTGAGCCGTTGCCCCCGCGAGGCGCTGCGTTGTCTCCACCTACACCCGAGCCCATATCGAAATCGTAGTCGGCAGTAAGGTTGCGAGGCTTGGCGTTGGGCGACAGGTCCATGACCCAGAGATCGGGCTCCGAGTAAGAGCGAATCGGCTGGTTAACTGACCCGTGAAATGCGATCCTGCTCCCATCCGGGCTCAGGGCGACGTCCCCGATACCCATGTCAATCGTGGTGACCTTTTGCGCCTGTCCACCACTCGCGGCCACCCAGTAAACATCGGTGGTAGGCAATTCGTAGTAAGGCTCCTCGATGCGGGAGGTCAGGAAGTAAATCCGCGCCCCATCGCCGCTCCACACCGGCTGGCCTTCGTCGAAATCGCCGCTGGTAAGCTGCTGCGGCTTGGTCACCTCATCCGAGGTCGTAGGCACAGTCACGATCCAGATGTGGTCATGCCGCTTGGGATCGAGAAATCCCTCATCATTGTCCTGGTAATAAGCTCGCGTGATCAGATGAACATCCGATTCGTGTTCGCTTTCAGGTTCGACTTTCTTTGGCTCAGCTGTATTCTTCTGGACTTCCGGCGCGCCCGGTTTCGACGCCTCCCTGGTTTTCTGCTTTTGAATGTCTTCCTGAGTTGTGGAACTCAGAAATGCGATGCGCTTACCATCGGGCGCCCAAATCGGATTGGTCACGCCTTTCGGGAGATTTGTGATCGTCCATGCTTCCCCACCCTGAAGCGAAAGCAGCGCCAGTTGCGGAGGCTGGGGCTTGCCGCTATCGTCCTTTTCCCCGGCGCGTACGAAGGCCAGATGTCGGCCGTCGGGAGACCAGCGCGGCTGCGCATCGTGCTTTCCATTCGTCATGCGCACCGGCGCCTCGCCGCCCGATGTCGCGACCGTCCAGACCGAGGTCTCGTAGCCGGTGCGCTTGGCGTCCACGCTCACTCGTGTAAATGCCACCCGGGACCCATCCGGCGACAGCTGCGGGTTGGCGATCCAGACGAAATCGAAAAGATCCTTCTCCGTGATGAAGCGTTTGGCCGGCGTACCTTGTGCGCTCGCTGGATGTGATGCAATCGCGTACAGGCAGGAGAACACGATCAGGACGAGAAACCGTGGACGAAAGCGCATGCGCCTCCTCAATGACGAGCTCAGAAGCAAGTTCGGAATTGTGCAATGCCGCTTCCGCGCTGTCAAACACCAAAAAAAACCGTGTCGTAGTGCATTAGAAATGTCCCCTATTTCACGCCATTAGAAATGTCCCCTTTTGTTCGATAAGTATTCGTCCTGTATACAGCAGCAGCCGAAGCTGTGCGAAAAGTGGGAATCCCG
>Ga0070741_10011132_pt1 | contig 16697 bp, 12 predicted proteins | sample Coa_R1_4_FD_66440 | JGI IMG/M metagenome (GOLD analysis project Ga0070741, IMG submission 66440) | Surface soil microbial communities from Centralia Pennsylvania, which are recovering from an underground coalmine fire - Coalmine... | ecosystem: Environmental > Terrestrial > Soil > Unclassified ...
CTGCCACGGGGAGCTCAGACCCAACAACCTCTCGTATAGATCCGTGTCGCGCATGCCCCCGAGTATCGCGCCGTCGCCTGCACTTATCTACCCACTGAAATGCGTGAAGCCCCAGAATTCAGAATTCAGAATGGACGTAACTTGGCACCCTGCGCTTGCAGACATCCTTCCGCTCTGAGCGCGCTGCCGCCGGCTATTGTCCTTCCCTGACTTTTCGCTGCACCTCGTCCGACCAGTGCACCACCATGTCGAGCCGCGGCTGCGCCTGCGGGTTCGGATCCTCGATCACGAGCAGCCGCTTGCCGTCGCGCGCGACATCGAATGCGAACACGCGATGATTGGCGAAGAGCACTTTCGGCGGACCGGTGACGAGGTCGTTCCCCTTCTCGCTGACCGAGGCCGCGAGGAGCTGCGGCCCCGCGAGAAAGAAGATCTCATTCCCGGCCGGCGACCAGACGGGATACGTTCCGCCGTCCGTGGAGATCTGCCACTTGCGATCCTCGCCTGACACAGGCCGCACGAAAATCTCCGGCCGGCCCGAGTCGCGCGACTGATAGACGACCCATCGCCCGTTGGGCGAGAACCTCGTCATGGTTCCGTCGATGAATCCAGCGGTGACCATATGCGCGGCCGGCGGGGAAGCGGTGAGGTCGTGGATGACGAGCTCGTGCTGGCCCGTGGCATTGAAGCGAATCGTGAGCAGCTTCGTCCCGTCAGCGGAGATCGAGAACGGATCCTCCTGATAGTCCGATGCGGCGACGAGCGCCGGCGTGCCGCTGTCGTCCGTGGCCTTGCTGAAGATCTGATACGACTTTCCCTGCTCGTAACCGACGTAGAGCAGCCGTCCATCGCGTGACCAGACGGGATTCTCCACGCGCCGTGGAAATGTGAGCTTCGTCAGCGACAGCCGGCCGAGATCGAGGATCGAGAGGCCGTTGCCGATAGAGAGAGCGACTCGATCGTCCTGCGGCGACAGCGCCAGCTCGGAGACGTTCATCGCCGGCAACTTCAACGCTTCGCCATGTCCTTCGCGATCGACCCAGGAGAGGATCACTGAGCCGGCGACGCCATCGGCCGGCGCGGTCACGAGGAGACCGGAGCGCGAGACATCCATGTGCGCGAGGCCGCGTGGATCGAGAAAGACGTTGCGCTGGACTTCGACCGGCGGCCCGCCGGCTTCGAGCGTCTTCGCGTTGAACGGAATCGCGTAGAGGCTGTTGCCGCGCGCGTAGACGAGCTGGCCGCCCGGCAAGTAGCGCGGCGAGGTTCCTCCGTTCACGAGCGTCTTGCGCTCGCCGGTATCGAGGCGCTGGGCGACGATCGTGGCGTCGTCCCAATCCGTCCCCCTGCCGACGGCATAGAGCAGGACCTTGCTGCCGGGGATCACCTCCGGCCAGCGATGCTGCAGCTCTCCGTTAGCCGCCAGGATCTTCGTGACGGGTTGCGGGCTGCCGCCGCCGGCGGAGATGCGGGAGATCGGAACGTAGAGATCGCCGACGTAGTAGATCGATCCGTCGTCGCCCCACACGGCGCCGCGAAAGACCGGCGCATCGGCGAGCGACACCGGCGTGCCGCCTGCGACCGCGACCTTCTTGAGTTTTCCTCCCGCCGCGAATCCGATCCACTTTCCATCCGGGGAGAAGAACGGATTCGTCGCTCCCTCGGTGCCCGGGATCGCCGTCGACTCCGACGTGTCGAGCGCGCGGAGCCGGAGCGTCGGGGTCGCGCCGCTTTCGACTGCATACGCGAGACGCGATCCGTCGGGCGAGATCGCGAACGACCGGAGGTTGAGCTGGTCGGGCGTGACGATGTGCTCTGTGTTCGGCGGCACGAACTGCACGCGGAGTGTCTGCTGCTGCGGCACCTCGGCGCGTCTTGTGATGAGGATCGCGAGCAGCGCGGCGATTGCTGCACCCGCGATTCCCCAGCCGATCCAGAGCGAAGGACGGCCTCGCCGCTGCTCCACGGCCGGTTCGACATCATGTTGACCATCCGCTGCACTCGCGAGCTCGAGCCGCGCATCGGCGATGTCGTGCAGCCGGTTCTTCGGGTTGCGATCCAGGCAGCGTTCGAGGATGTGGCGCACCGCACGCGGTGTGGCGCCGGGCAGATTCGCGAGCCCGACGTCGTCGCGCAGCACGGCAGCGAGTGTGTCGCTGACGGTCTCGCCGGAGAAGAGGCGCCGTCCGGTGAGCATCTCGTAGAGCACGACGCCGAACGACCAGATGTCGCTTCGCTTGTCCACCGGCTTCCCGCGCGCCTGCTCCGGCGACATGTATGCCGCGGTGCCGAGGATCATGCCGGCGTCGGTGGCGGGGCGCGCCATGGTGGGGGAGTTCGCGAGACTCGCGTTGCTCGACGCCGGATCCGCCTCGAACGCTTTGGCGAGACCGAAGTCGAGGATCTTCACCGTGCCGTCGTGCGACAGCTTGATGTTGGCCGGCTTGAGATCGCGATGGACGATGCCTTTCTCGTGCGCGGCCTCGAGCCCTTCGGCGAGCTGCCTGGCGATGGCGATCGCTTCATCGACGGCGATCGGCCCGCGCGTCAGGCGCTGCGCGAGATCTTCCCCTTCGACCAGCTCGAGCGCGAGGGCGATGACGCCGTTCGATTCCTCGAGTCCGAAGATCGCCGCGATGTTCGGATGATTGAGCGAGGCGACGAGCTGCGCCTCGCGGCGGAAGCGGACGACGCGTTCCCTGTCCTGCGCAAACGCGGCGGGAAGGACCTTGATGGCGATGTCGCGATTCAGCCGCGGATCGCGCGCGCGGAAGACTTCTCCCATCCCGCCGGCACCGATCGGCGCGACGATCTCGTACGGCCCGAGGCGGGTTCCGGAGGTAACGCTCATTCCTGTCGGGAGGACCGCATCAGTATAGAGGATGGGCCGCCATCACACCCCGGTGTGAGCACTCGCACCGGGCCGTCACAGCGCTCGGTCTGACAATCGCCCCACGGAGGTGCGACATGCCGCTTCTTGCGGAGCGCGTTTCGCTCATTGACTCGGAGAACGCGTTCAAACTCGGCCCGTGGATCCGCGATCTCGAAGCGCACGGGATGCGCGTCATCAAGTGCAACATCGGCGAGCCTGACTTTCCGCTGCCGCAGCACATCGCGGACGAGGTGAAGCGGCGCATCGATGAAGGCGCCACGCACTATTGCGATCCTCAGGGGATCGAGCCGCTGCGCAAGGCGATCGCGAAGAACGTCAGCGAGACGCGCGGCATCGAAGTCACTCCCGATCGCGTCGTCGTCTTTCCCGGCGCCAAGCCTCCGATCGGCCTCTCGCAGCAGACGTACTGCAATCCCGGCGACGAGGTCATCTATCCGAGTCCCGGCTTTCCGATCTACGAATCCTTCACGCGTTATGTCGGTGCGGTGCCGCGCCCGCTGCACCTCACGGAAGAGAGCAACTTCGCCTGCACCGGCGCCGAGCTCGCGCCGCTGATCAACCAGCGCACGCGGCTCATCTTCCTCAACTTCCCGTCGAATCCGACCGGCGGCGTCGCGACACCCGAGCAACTCGCAGATCTCGCGCGCGTGATCCGCCGCAAAGCCTCGCCCGATGTCCGCGTCTATTCGGACGAGGTCTACGAGTCGATTCTCTTCGATGGCGCGAAGCATCACTCCATCGCTCGCGAACTGCCGGGCAACACGATCATCGTCTCCGGCGTTTCGAAGAGTTACGCCTGGACCGGCGGCCGCATCGGCTGGGCCATCTTTCCGACCGCCGAGGAAGCCGCGGTCTTCCGCAACCTCAACATCAACTACTTTTCCTGCGTCCCGGCCTACAACCAGTACGGCGCAGTCGCGGCGATCGAGTCGCCGGAAAGCGCGGTCTCGATCGCAAAGATGAACGCCGCCTTCGCGCTGCGGCGCGACATGGTCTGGTCGCGCCTCAACATGATCGACGGCATTCGCTGCAATCTTCCCCGCGCCGCCTTCTACATGTTCCCCAACATCTCCGGTATCTGCGAGCGATTCGGCTGTGATGCGACGGAGTTCCAGCGCTTCCTGCTCTTCGTGCACGGCGTCGCGACGCTCGATCGGAAATCGTTCGGGCAGATCGGCAGCGAAGGGAAGCACTACCTCCGCATCTCGATCGCCACGGCCTTCGACGAGCTGGAAGAGGCGATGCGGCGGATCGAGATCGCGGCCTTCGACGTGGATCGTTTCAAGGCATGGAGGAACGCATGAGCAGACGGGCCACTGCGGTCGATCTCACCTCGAGCGACGCGACGCCGCTCGCCGAAGACGAGCTGCTGGCGCTGGAGTATGTCGACGCCATTTACCGCTCGCTCTGCGCGATGCTCTACAACTACGCGCCGATGTCGGGACACCCCGGCGGCTCGATCTCCTCGGGCCGTTTCGTCTCGATGCTGCTGTTCGAGTCGATGGATTACGACTTCACGAATCCATCGCGCGAAGACGCCGACGCCATCATTTACGCCGCGGGCCACAAGGCTCTCGGGCTCTATGCGATGTGGGCGCTGCGCAACGAGATCGTCCGCATCGGCCGTCCCGATCTTCTTCCCGCCCGGAAGGACCAACTGCGGCTGGAGGATCTCCTCGGGTTCCGCCGCAATCCGCTGAACGCCACGCCGCTCTTCGAGCAGTTCGGCTCGCGGGCGCTCGACGGCCATCCGACTCCCGCCACTCCCTTCGTCCCCGTGGCGACCGGCGCCTCGGGCGTCGGCGTCGGGTCGGCGCTCGGCTACGCGCTGGCGGCCTTCGACTACTACGGTGCGCAGGCGCCGCGGGTCCACATCGTGGAAGGAGAGGGAGGGCTCACGCCGGGGCGCGTCGCGGAAGCGCTGGCCTTCGCCGGAACGGCGTCGTTGTCTAACACAACGCTGCACCTCGACTGGAACCAGGCCTCGATCGACTCCGACCATGTCACGCGCGAGGGCTCGAAGCCGGGAGACTACGTCCAGTGGGAGCCGATGGAGCTCTTCCGCCTGCACGACTGGAACACGATCTATGTGGCGGACGGTACCGACTTCCAGAGGATCGCGGAAGCGCAGCGACTCGCGTTCAACCTGAACAACGCGCAGCCGACGGCCATCGTCTATCGCACGACGAAAGGGTGGCAGTACGGTGTGCAGGGCCGCGCGTCGCATGGCGCGGGCCACAAGCTCTGCTCTGCGCCGTTCTTCGACGCGCTCGACCTGCCGGCGCTGGAGAAAGGGCGCCTGCCGCATTGCCCGCCGGGCACGCAGGAGTGCGCAAAGGGAACGAATGCGACGGTGCTGGAGCGCTGCTTCTGGGATGCGCTGCTGATCGTGCGCGAGGCGCTCGAGCATCAACCGTCGGCGATGACGCTGCTCGCCACGCGCATTGCCGATTCGAAGTGCCGTCTGGAAGATGCGCGGCGCAGACCTCGCCAGGGCGCGCCGGCCGTGGATGACATCTACGCGCTGACGCAGGTCTCATCGGCACCTCCTGAACTTTCCCTGCACACGAATGACGACATCGCGCTGCGCACGCAGCTCGGGCGCATTCTCGGTTACCTGAACCGCTTCAGCGGCGGGGCGCTCTTCATCGCCGCCGCCGATCTGCTCGGCTCCACCAGCATCGCCGAGGCGGGGAAGGATTTCGACGGAGGCTTCTTCGCGGCCGGCAATCGCGATTCGCGCACGCTGTCGATCGGCGGCATCTGCGAGGATGCGATGTCCGCGATTCTCTCCGGAGTCTCGGCATACGGGCATCACATCGGCGCAGGCTCGTCATACGGCGCGTTCCTCGCGCCGCTGGGGCACATCGCTGCGAGGCTGCATGCGATCGGCGATTCGGCGCGGGGCAACGCGCATCGCCCGATGATGCTGATCTGCGGCCATGCGGGTTTGAAAACGGGAGAAGACGGGCCGACGCACGCCGATCCGCAGCCGCTGCAATTGCTGCAGGAGAACTTCCCCACGGGCTCGCTCATCACGCTGACGCCGTGGGAGCCGAACGAGATCTGGCCGCTGCTCGCGAGTGCGCTGCAGAAACGGCCGTCGGTCATCGCGCCCTTCGTCACGCGGCCGAACGAACAGGTGCCCGATCGCGCTGCGCTCCGCCTTGCGCCGCCGGAAGCTGCGGCGAAGGGCGTCTACAAACTGCGCGCGGCGCGCGGCAAAGCCGATGTGACGGTCGTGCTGCAGGAGTCGGGCGTCACGTACGCGTTCGTGACCGGCGCGCTGCCTCTCCTCGATGCGGCAGGCATCGAGGCCGATGTCTATTCGATCGCCAGCGCCGAGCTGTTCGATCTGCTGCCTTTCGAAGAACAGGAAGAGATCTTCCCGGAGTCCGCGGCGGCGAACGCGATCGGCATCACCGGTTTCACGCTTCCGACGATGTACCGCTGGATCACCTCCGCCCGCGGCCGTGCAATGACGATGCATCCGTTCATGCACGGCCACTATCCCGGCAGCGGCTCGGGACGCGCCGTGCTGGCGGAAGCAGGCCTGTCGGGAGAGGCGCAGTACCGGCGGATTGTGGAGTTTGCGGGAGTGAGTGCGGTGAAACGGTAGTCGAGTCAACAGCGAAATGCAGAACGCAGAACGCAGAATTGAGAATTCAGAATTGATGTGGTGCTTCGCGCGTCTCTCTTCTCAATTCTGCGTTCTGCGTTCTGCGTTCTGCATTTCGCTTTTCGTATCCCAGAACTTCGTATCCCGGAACAAGGAGAAGAAATGCCCCCTCTGATCATGGAGCCCTTTCGCATCAAGGCTGTCGAGCCGATTCATCTGACCACGTACGAAGAGCGTGAGCAGGCGCTGAAGGCGGCCGGATACAACGTCTTCCTGCTGAACAGCGACGATGTGATCATCGACCTGCTGACCGACTCCGGGACCGGCGCGATGTCTGCGCGGCAGTGGGCGGCGATGATCGAAGGGGACGAGGCGTACGCCGGCAGCCGTTCCTTCCTTCGCTTCCGCGATGTCGTTGAGGATCTCACCGGCTACAGACACATCATCCCGACGCACCAGGGGCGCGCCGCGGAACGGATCCTCTTCACGAATCTCCTGCAGCCGGGCGACGTCGTCCTGAACAACATCCACTTCGACACCACGCGCGCGAACATTGAGTACGTCGGTGCTGAGGCGCGCGACCTCGTGATTGCCGAAGGGCGCGTCCCGTCCATCAGGCATCCCTTCAAGGGCAACATCGACCTGTATCAGCTCGATCGCACGCTGACGGAAGAAGGGGAGCGTGTCGCGCTGGTCATGGTGACGGTCACGAACAACTCCGGAGGCGGACAGCCGGTGTCGCTGGAGAACATCGCGGCGGCCGCGGAGATCGCGCACCGCCACGGCAAGCTGTTCTTCATCGATGCCTGCCGCTTCGCGGAGAACGCCTGGTTCATTCACGAGCGTGAGACTTCGCAGCGCGGCCGCGATCCGAAGTCGATCGCGCAGGAGATGTTCCGCCTCGCCGACGGCTGCACGTTCTCGGCGAAGAAGGATGGGCTGGCGAACATCGGCGGCTTCCTCGCGCTCAACGACGACAAGCTCGCCGAGAAGTGCAGGAACCTGCTGATTCTGACCGAGGGGTTTCCGACATACGGAGGTCTGGCGGGATACGATCTGGCGGCGATCGCGCAGGGCCTCGAGGAAGTCGTGCAGGAGTCGTATCTCCGCTATCGCATCAACAGCGTGGCGCGGCTGGCGGAGCGTCTAACCGAAGGCGGCATCCCGATCGTCGAGCCTCCGGGCGGACATGCGGTGTACATCGATGCCGCGGCGCTGCTGCCGCAGATCCCATCGAACGAGTTCCCCGGACTTGCCCTCGTCAACGCCCTCTATCTCCTCGGCGGCATCCGGACGAGCGAGATCGGGACTCTGATGTTCGGCGATGCGGCGAAGATGGATCTCGTTCGCCTCGCGATTCCGCGACGTCTCTACACCGATGCGCACCTCGCGTACGTCGCGGAGACCGCCTACGCCGCTGCGAGTCTGGCGCATTCGCTCACCGGCTACAGGATCGTGAAGGCGCCGCCGGTGCTGCGCCACTTCAGCGCGACATTCGAGCCGCTGCAGCGTGTAGGACAGGCGCCCCGCCTGTCCCGCGTGTGAACGTGTAGGACAGGCGCCTCGCCTGTCCCGTGACGTGGGGACAGGCGAGGGCGCCTGTCCTACATCGTGACCTCCGTCACTCCCACCCGTACGCCGCTGCACACCAGACAAGCGGCGTGCAACCTTACGATGCATCAGAATGTTGAAAGGAGCAAAGTAAGAAAACCATGAGAACACTCAGACTTCCGATCGTTGCCCTCATTGCCATGTCGTTCATCGCATTGCCTTTGCTGGCGGACGGAGCGGCGACCTTCACCGCCAAGTGCAAGATGTGCCACGGCGCCAACGGTGAGAAGAACTTCACCGACCTCGCCTCGAAGAGCGAAGCCGATCTGATCAAGATCACAACCGACGGTAAGGGAAAGATGCCCGCCTACAAGGGCAAGCTCTCGGACGACGACATCAAAGCCGTCGTCGCCTACATCAAGACTCTCAAGAAGTAGTCCGCCCTCCCCATCGCTGCTGGTTGCCCGGCCCGACCGGGCAACCGGCACTCCCCTGAGAGGAAGCAATCATGCCTGATGCACCGAAGACGCCCAGCCTTGCGCGCAATCTGATCAGCATCGTCGGCGCCATCATCGCGCTCATCGCCATTGCCAACATCATCTTCCTCGTAGTCGCTGACGCCACGAGTGCGCACGGCAATCCGTACGTCGGCATCTTCGCGTACGCCGTCGTCCCGGGCGTGATGATCTTCGGCATGGCGCTCTTCATCCTCGGCATCCTGCTCGAGCGCCGCAGGCGGCACCGGATGTCTCCCGACGAGATCCAGCGTTATCCCGATCTCGATCTCAACGTGCCGAGCATCCGGCGCGCGACGATCATCACGGTAGCCGGCCTCATTTTCTTCGTCACCATCTCCATCCTCGGCAGCTATCAGGCGTATCACTACACCGACACCGATGAATTCTGCGGCACGGTGTGCCACAAGGTCATGCATCCGGAGTACACGGCGTACAAGCAGTCGCCGCACGCGCGCGTCGGCTGCGTCGGCTGTCACGTCGGTTCGGGCGCGGGGTGGTATGTGCGCTCGAAACTCTCCGGCTCGTATCAGCTCTATTCGGTCACGTTCAACAAGTACCCCCGTCCGATTCAATCGCCGGTCGAGAGCCTGCGCCCGGCGCGCGAGACGTGCGAGGAATGCCACTGGCCGGAGAAGTTCTTCGGTGCGCAGCTCAAGGTCTTCACGCACTACGGCTACGACGAGACGAACACGCCGCGCGAGATCCGGATGCTGATCAAGACGGGCGGCGGCGGACCGACGAGCGGTCTGGCGGCCGGCATTCACTGGCACATGTTCAATGAGAACGAGATCAAGTATCTGGCCAGCGATCGGCAGCGTCAGAAGATCGAATGGGTGCAGATGCGCAACCGCAAGACGGGCGAGGTTCACGAGTACACGGCGCAGGATACGAAGCTGACGCCGGCGCAGATCGCGGCGGCTCCGAAGCGGACGATGGACTGTATCGACTGCCACAACCGGCCGACGCACATCTATGTCCCGCCCGATCGCTCCATCGATCGCGCGCTGCTGGCGGGGACCATCGACAAGACGATCCCCTTCATCAAGCAGCAGGCCGTCGACGCGCTCTCAGGCGACTTCAAGTCGACGCCCGAGGCGCTGCAGAAGATCGACGCGCAGATGAGGGCGTACTACCAGAAGACGTATCCCGCTCTTTACAGCGGGAAGCGGGCGGCAATCGATCAGGCGATCGCGACGACGAAGGACATCCTGACGAAGACGCGCTTCCCGGAGATGGGCGTCGACTGGAGAACGCACCCCGACAACATCGGGCACTTCTATTTCACCGGCTGCTTCCGCTGCCACGATAATCAACATGTTGACAAAACGGGCAAGGCCGTCTCGAAGGACTGCCACATCTGCCACGACGTTCTGGGCGAAGCGCAGGCCGGCGCGCCGATGTTCGAGATGCCGAAGAACGAGTTCCAGCATCCGGTGGACATCGGCGACATGCAGGCGATGACCTGCGCAGATTGCCACAGCGGGAAATCGATGTAGGACGCCTGGTTACGCGGGCTCGCGGTCATGCGGGCCCGCGGTGGTTCTACCTCGCCGGGCCCGCGAGTCCGCGAGCCCGCGCGACCCGGTGATTCACTCCACTCCCATCGCCCGCGCGATCACTTTGAAATCCTCTTCGCTGATCTCGAAGAGTCCGCGCCGGAAGGGGAAGCCCCATTGTTTTTTGTTTGGGATGAAGGCCAGCGTTTCGATCAGCGGTTGGATGCCGGCTTCGCTGCACTCGAAGAACTTCACCGCGCGGCGCCAGGGACGCCAATCCTCCGTGATCTCGACCTGATAGGGGATGTCGTCGGCGATCTCGCCGATCGCGGTGAAGCGCTGCAGTGGCTCTCCACCTTGTAGAGCTGTGCGCGGCGAATAGAAGACGATCCGGTCGCCTTTCGCCAGCCGTTTCAGCCCCGCGCTCTTCCCATGACCAGCCTGCGTAAAGCCGCCGTCGAGCCCTCGCTGCACATGCTCCTTCGAAATCGTATTGATCCAGTACCGCATCGCACGCTCTCCTTTTGCAGCCATAGCTTTCCTCGGACTGAACGCTGGAGCAAACGTTCTACTCCCTGTGGCGGTCGCAGGCGGCCGATGACGGTCCATTAGAATCGCGTCTCATGAGACGCGTCCGTTATCAGGTTGCGGCCACTCTTGACGGTTTCATCGCCGGTCCTCAGGGCGAGTTCGACTGGATTCCGACGGAGCCTGAGATCGACTTCGCTCAGATCTTCGCCGAATTCGACGTGTTCGTGATTGGCCGCCGCACGTTTCAGGCCGCGCTCGAGCATGGTGGTGGTCTGGAGCTCTTCGAGGGGAAGCGGATCGTCGTCGCCTCGCGCTCGCTGCGTCAGGCCGATCATCCTGCAGTTACCGTCGTCGCCGATGACATCACGGGTGTCGTCAGGCTTCTCAAGGCGGAGGAGGGTCGCGATATCTGGCTCTTCGGCGGCGGTGAGCTCTGCCGGCATCTGCTCGATGCCGGTCTCGTCGACACGGTCGAAGTGGCGCTGGTCCCGATTCTTCTGGGCGGCGGTATTCCGATCGTCAGTCCCGGCCGGCGGCCGTCGTCCCTGCGCCTCCTCACCTCGCGCCCACTCTCCAGCGGGATGGTGATGCTCACCTATGAGGTCGTTCGTGAAACGCCGGAATCGAGCGTTGGCTGACGGCGATGGAGCGCTCTCACGCGTGTTGCGTGCGCGGGATGCTGACTTCGACGCGGTTTCCGACAGCGCGAATATCGCCTCCGATGATCCGCGCTTCCGTCCGGATCACAGCGAGCCGGAGGTCGATCTCCATCTGCTGGAAGCGCTCGCGGTCGGGCGCGGTCTCTTCGCCATAGAGATGCGCCACCGCGCGAACCCTTGATGCCAGACGCGGGTCTTCGATCGACAGCACGACGGAGCTGTCGGTTTTTCTGACGAGGATCGGAATCTCGCCCGCGCGCTGCGTGATCACCGAAATGATGTGAATGATGAGGTCGCGATCGCCGGCGATTTCGCCGACCGGCTCCTCGACCTGGAACCGCGCGGCGCTGACGGACAGCAGATCGCTCAGAAGCTGGTCGAAATCGAAAGGTGCCATCACGGGGACGAAGGGCTCCGTCTCCGTTCGTGCGAGCTCGAGCAGATCGTTGATCTTGTCGAGCAGTTCGCGGCCGCTTGCGCCTGCATTCATCGCCAGCTTGCGGCTGCGCGGCTCTTCAAGGCGCTCGGCGAGCAACTCATTGAACCCGATGATGTGATTCAGCGGCGTGCGCAGCTCGTGGCTGATGTTCATCAGAAAAATGTTCTTGGCCCTGTTGGCCCGCTCGAGCTTTCGCGCTTTCCTGCGTGCGGTGATGTCCTGAAAGACGGCGACGGCGTAGAGCAACTTGCCATCGCGATCGTAGAGCGGCGTGGCCGTGACCTCGAGTGCGATGCGTTTGCCGTGACGGTCGATCTCCATGTCGTCGACTGTCGCGTTCTCGCCGCGCAGCGCGCGGACGATCGGCATGCGGTCCGTCGGATAGGGCTCGTTGGTCCCGGTGACGTACGCCGCATAACGCTCGCCGAGGTTGCCGGCACGGTCGCCTTCCATGATGCTGCGCCCCAGCATCGCCTCCGCCATCGTGTTCGCGTAAACGGCATTGCCGTGCGCGTCGAGAATGAAGACGCCCACAGGCAATGCGTCAACGAGCTGCGGCAGTCGCAGGCCATCGAAATTCGAGGACATGAAGTATGGAGTTATCGTACACCTGGATTCAGGCAGCAGCGGGTAGGACAAGCTGAGGGCTTGTCCTACGCCGTCGCCAGCGCCTTCGGTTCGTACGTGCAGGTCGGATCCGACTGGAACGCATCGCCGGTCAGCGACCAGGCGCGTGAGCGCGATCCGCCGCAGAGCTCGCGGTATTCGCACACGCCGCACTTTCCTTTCAGATTCGCGCTGTCGCGCAGGCGCATGAAGACATCGCTCGTCCGGTAGATATCGACCAGCGATTCCTTCTTCACGTTCCCGGCCTTCAGCGGCAGGAAGCCGCTCGGATAGACATCGCCGATGTGGCTGATGAAGACGAAGCCCTTCGCTTCGTTCACACCTTTCGGCGAGCGGGTGATCGCGCCGGTCTGCATCTGCACGCCGATCGGCCGTGAGTGCATGAACATCGTCGACGCATCGATGAGGCCCGTGGCCGGATCGATCAACTCATCCGTCGATTTGCCCCGCGCCTCCATCATCTGCTGCAGCACATAGCGCCGGTAGTGCATCGCCTCCGTCGTCCTGACGTTGAAGGGGACGCGCTTGCTGATCGCGTAGAGATCGCCGAACAGCGTCTCGACCTCTTCCGGAAGGATCATGTCGCCGCTCTTCGCGCGTCCCGTCGGAACGAGGAAGAAGACGCTCCACATCACGATGTTCGGATACTTCGCCAGCAGATCGGCGAGCTTCGGCATGTCGGCCGCGGTCCGCTTGCTGACGGTGGAGTTGATCTGCACCGGGATGTCGTTGTCGCGCGCCGCTTCGATCGCGCGGATCGTCAGATCGAACGAGCCCGGCACGCGGCGGAACTCGTCGTGATCCTGCCGGTTGTAGTGATCGAGCGAGATCGCCAGCCGCGTCACGCCCGACTGCTTCATCTTCGCGATGGCTTCCGGCGTGAGAAGGGGAGTGGCCGACGGCGTCACCGACGGCTCGAGCCCGGCGTTCTTCGCATACTCGATCGTCGCGTAGAGGTCGTCCCGCTTCAGCGGATCGCCGCCGGTGATGACGAACACCTTCGGATTCAGACGAGCGATGTCGTCGATGAGGTGAAAGCCCTCTTCCGTCGACAGCTCGAAGTTCGAGCGCCGCGACTGCGCCGCCGCCCGGCAATGCACACACGCCAGATCACACGCGCGCGTCATCTCCCAGATCGTGACGAATGGGCTTTGATTGAAGTCGATCGATTTCGGATCGTACATAGGTCGCTTCGCTCCTGGTTACGCGGATACGCGGGCTCGCGGGCCCGGCGGGGTGGAAGGGACCGCGAGCCCGCGTACCCGCGTGCCCGCGCGACCCGTCACAGCAATCCCCTCTTCACTGCCCACTCTCGATACACACTCGGCGCGACTTCGCTCGGCTTGATCTCGGCGCGGCCGCCCCAGTAGACGTTCGTGTAGTCGAGGCCGATGCCGCTGTCGATCAGGTATTGATCGATCGCCGCCTTGTGTGCCATTACCTGTTCCTTCGTCTCGCCGTGCGCGACGGCCATGATGTTGACGTTGTTCAACTCCGGGCCTGTGTCGCGCCAGTAGGCGTGCGTCAGGATCGCGAAGCGTCCGATCTCTCGGCCCGCTTCGATCTCTTTTCCTTTCGGCACGGCCCAGTGGAAGAGGCCGTTGAACGATGAGAGGCGCTCGCTCGAATCGCCGACGGGCTTCGTATGCTCGAGGAACGTCGAGAAGCGTCCGATGACGCCGCGCTTGTCGAGGCTCTCCGCGACTTCGAAGAATTCGGCGAGGGGCAGGCCTGCTTCGAGCGCGCGCCCGGCCCAGAGATCGATGCTGATCTCTTCCGGCTTGAAGTCGCGCTTCAGTGCGATGAGGACTTTCCAGTCGCGATCGTCGAGCTCGACGATCGCCGGCGACATGTCCATCGCCGGCTTGTCCGACTTCTCGCCCACTTCCATCTTCTTGCGGCGCATGTGGCCGACGCCGAGGAGGAACTGGCGAAGGGCGGGCATGATGCGGTACTTCTCGGCGCCGATCTGCTCGCGCAGATAGTCGCAATGCTTTTCGAGCGAGAAGCCGCTCGGGACTTTGATCGTCGTCCAGAGCGGCCAGAAGTTCTCGCCGAACTCGGTGTTGCGGATGACGACGTGGCCGGAGAAGGGATCTTCCTTCGAGAGGAACTCGAATGCGGCGTCGAGTTTGTCGTGCGAGATCTTCCAGGCGATCAGCGCGCCCTGCGCGAGGTTCGTCGCGAGGAGCGTCTGGCGCACGCGGCGGACGACGCCGGAGGTGAGCATCGCCTGAATGCGCTCGATCACCGTCTCGACGGGCAGATCCGCGCGGCGCGCGATCTCTCCCATCGGATTGCGGACGAAGCCCTTGATCTGATCTTCCGACACCTCGAGGATCGCGCGGTTGATCTCATCCTTGGGCGACGTGGGCACCACGGTCTCGAGAATGGCAGTCATCGCGCGATCTCCGACGGCGTGAGATAGCAGGCCGGATCTTCCGCCCAGTAATCGCTGAACGCACCCTCGGCGCGCGCGCGGAAGTTGCCGTTGCAGACGTTGATCCAGCGGCAGGTCGCGCAGCGCCCGCGCAGTTTTTCCTTCCGCGTCCGCAACCCTTCGAGCAGTGCGACGTGAGGATCGGTCCAGATCTCCGAGAACTTCCGCTCGCGGATGTTGCCGACGATGTGATGCTGCGTGAACTGATCGGGATGGACGAAGCCGAAGGAGTCGATCGCGCCGATCGCGACGCCCGTCCGGTTGCCGCCGTTGCGCATCACGAGGTCATAGGCCTGCGGCGCGCGCTGCGGATCGTTCTCCAGCAGCCAGAGGTAGATGAAGGGCCCGTCGGCGTGATTGTCGACGGTCATCACTTCGACCTCGCGTCCCGCGGCGTTCCACTTGTCGACCTGGCGGATCAGCTTGTCCATGAAGACGCGCTTCTGATCGTTCGGCAGATCGATGCCCGACAGATACGCGCCGCGGCCGGAGTAGACGAGGTGATAGATGCAGAGGCGGCCGATGTCTTCTTCCTCGACGACCTTGAAGATCGAGTCGATGTCATCCACGTTCTGGGAGGTCAGCGTGAAGCGGAGGCCGACGCGGATGTCGTGCTTGCGGCAGTTGCGGATGCCCTTCAGCGTCTCCTTGTACGCGCCCACTTTCGCGCGCATCACGTCGTGACGCGGCTCGGCGCCGTCGATCGAGATGCCGCAATAGGTCACGCCGATTTCCTTGAGGCGCTTCGCCTTCGCGTCGTCGATCAGGATGCCGTTCGTCGAGAAGGTGACGCGGATGCCTTTCTGCGTCGCGTACTCGGCGAGATCGAGAATGTCGGGCCGCACGAACGGCTCACCGCCGGAGAGCAGCAGCGCCGGGACGCGGAAATCGGCGAGATCGTCGATCATCGCGCGCGCTTCATCCGTCGTCAGCTCGCCCGGGAACTTCGATTTCTTCGCCGAGGCGTAGCAGTGGATGCATTCGAGATTGCAGGTCTTGGTCGAGTTCCAGACGACGACCGGACCGCTGCCGGTGTTCGTTCCATGCTGTTGTTTCGATGAGCTTGCGTCGTAGCGGAGGCGGTCGCCGAAGTAGGAAGGGCCGCCGAGGAGTTTGGTCACGCTGATCATTCGAACCTCCGGGCGTGATCGTCGCTCGGGGGGTCGATGTCACAGGATGATGTGACGCACGGGTCGGTGTGACGGCTGACACAAATCAGGCAGCAGGTTGTTTTTCCTGCTGCCTGCTGTCTGCTGCCTGAGTAAAGCGCCGAGGGAGATCCGGTCTATACCTGCCGGGCCTTTAGTGACTCTACTGGTGCCCACCCGAGATGCCACCCTGCCCGGAACGGTCCCGACGGAGGTGAGGAAGCACTGTGAGCGCGGAGCGTGCACAGGGAATGTGACCTGGATCCCCCTCGGCAGCACGATCGATGCAGCGCAGCGGGCTCACGAGTCGCATCGTGCGCGCCTCTCTGGATCGCCGGAATGACGGCTGTCAACCCTGTTCGTGATTGGAATCACGTGACGAACGGAGAACTGTGTCCGTATGAGAAATCATGAAAGCGCTGCTCTGGCTGCTGCTCCTCTCTTCCGAGATCGTGTCGACTCCGATCGCGCCGCGCAACGATCTGCTGCCGCTCGGTGCGCCGGCGATCGCGATGGCGCGCGACAGCGAAGGCGTCGTGATCGCGTGGGCGGCGCGCAATGATCGGGGATTGAATCGCATCAACGTCGCGCGGCTCGACGCATCGGCGCAACTCGTGGGAAGCGTTCACGTGCTGCCGGCGGACGACGCCGCCGATGCTAGTGCTCTGTCCTCGAATTCGGCGCAATACCGTTGCGGTTCTGACGGGCCGAACGCGCGAAGCCCCGACGCAGGCGATGCGGGACATCGTCGAGGAGGGGCGACAAAGCGAGCGGCC
>Ga0070741_10011133_pt1 | contig 16696 bp, 15 predicted proteins | sample Coa_R1_4_FD_66440 | JGI IMG/M metagenome (GOLD analysis project Ga0070741, IMG submission 66440) | Surface soil microbial communities from Centralia Pennsylvania, which are recovering from an underground coalmine fire - Coalmine... | ecosystem: Environmental > Terrestrial > Soil > Unclassified ...
CAAAAACTGCTGGCCCGGCTGATAGACTGGTATTTCAAGATCGCACAGGTAATCATGCTGCTCACCCGCTGCGAATGAACCCAGGGCCACGATGCGTTGGCGCGGGTTCGCCGAATCGAGCTGCAATTCCAGAGGAGTAATATTTGGATAGACCTGCTGAATCTGCTTAATTGCTACGCCGACCGGCGACCAGAGAGCGAGGCGTGTGTTCGTCACTGCTGTCTTGCGCATCTCACTGAATGAGGCTGTAAAGGCCGCTGCCACCTGTTGCGGCGTAGGAATGATATCGGCATTTCCACGAGTTGCGTTAGCGATATAGCGTAGCTCCTCGGCGTCCCAATCTGTACCCACTCCCCAGGCGTTGATACTGATATTCGCCGCAGCACAACGTGCGACTGCCTGATTGAGAACAACCCGTTTTTCGCCTTCGTTCTTGCCGTCGGTCAGAAACAAAATCTTTGTCGCTCTCCCCGGGTCCTGGCCTAATTGATCGACGATGGTGTTCAATGCTGTGCTCATACGTGTTCCGCCGCTGGCGTAAGTCATCTGAAGGGCTTGCACTGCTCGTCGTTTATTCTCTGGAGTGCCTGACGCGGGACCGAAGAGGATGCGTGCCTCATTATTAAAGGTCACGACCATGAAAACCATTGTCTCGTCGAGCGCCTGCACAACTTTGATCGCTCCATCACGTGCGGCACTGATCTTCTCTCCATCCATCGATGCGGAGCGATCGAGAGCGATTCCTAGCGCCAGAGGCGCGGGAGCCAGATCTGCATCTGCATCAACTGTAATCGAGAGCACCGCTTGCATGCTATTCTGACCAATACGCAGGTATGGATTATTATATGCCGTAATTGTAAACATCACTCGCTCCCTTTTTTTCTTTCTGCCCTTCTGCGATCACTTCACCACAGACGCCAGGGTGCCACCTCAAGCGCGCGACGAACAACCACCTCTCGGTCTGCTGGATACTGTTCACGCCGTAGGTATTGCCGATAGCTTTCCTCCGCCGCTGCACCCAGTACTCGCGGGTGTGAATCAGAGACCCCGGCAATTGTAATATGTGCTGGAAGCTGATGAGCGCGAGCCAGTTGCCATGCAGCTCGGTACACATCACCTCGCGCGAGGTAGTAGCGTGCGTCTTCAGTACGCCCCTCTAAAGCATGTATTGCATGAGAAGCTTGCTCAATATTCTGAACCGTCAGTGGCATGATCCGGTTGAGGTACAGATCGCAGAGCAACAACTGAGCATCAACATACTTCGCTGCCGCCTCGCTGACACCACTAAGCACTCTGGTTGCCTCATCCCAGCGCTGTAAATTGAGCAGCGAATCAGTGAGACCCAGAACAGCATCTGTGTTGCCCGGATCAGCCCTGAGTACGTCGTTATAGAACGTTACAGCAACAGCATCATCACCCAGCTTTGCACGTACGCGTGCAAGCGCTTGTAGCGGAGGTAGTTCTCCTGGAAGGTCATTGATCAGTTCTTGATATGTATCTGCCGCCGCAACAAGGTCTCCTTGTGCTTCAAAGAGTCGTGCCGTATACCAGGTCACTTTCCAGTTGCCAGGCGTGATACGTTGTGCCCGCGCCAACTCTGCTCGTGCCTGTGCAAATTCTCCTTGTTCAATAAACACTTCCGCCAGGCGCAGATGTGCATCAACGCTATGAAGATTGCTACTGATCACTTGCCTGTAAAGACCAAGTGCGCTGCTATACTTCCCACTACGCAGAGCCTGATCTCCATAGCGCAGCAGGTCAATCGTCTTGTCGTTTTCGTCTAGCGCAACCTCAGCACGCGGACCAAACTTCCCTGTGGTCGTTGTGGCACTCGACACAAACAGGCGTGAGCTAACTGGAACCCCTGGTTTGCCGCCAACGATCAGCCGCAGCACACCGGCAAGCTGGTCGGAGAGTTCTTCAGCACTGTGAAAGCGCTGCTCTGGCTTACGTGCCGTGCCTTTCACAAGCAGCCGATAGAGCGCAGGATAGTCGCGGAATACCCTGTAGTCCTCAATAGATGGCATGCCAAAGATGGGATTGGCGAGGTCCATCAGCGTGACCATATAAGCCAGGCTGCGGCAGATAGAGTAAAGGTCGGTCTCAGGTGAAGGGTTTTTCACCGCTTCAGGTGCGTAAAAGCCATGTGTCCCATACACATCTTCAGGTTTAGGGATATATTTAATCACCGTCCCAAGATCGATCAACTTGACGACCTGTGTTCCATCTTTCAGCACCTCAAGCATCACATTCTGTGGTTTGAAGTCGCAGTAAACCAATCCGAGCTTTGCCAGATAGCTGAACGCTGGAAGGATACCTATGATATGTTTGATAGCATCCTGCACATCAAAGGGTCGCCCTTGTTCCTCCATAATCTGCTCCAGGGTTTTGCCCTGGACATATTCCATGACGATATAGCCCCGCGTTCCCATAGTGATAAAATCGTAAATTGAGACAATGTTAGCATGCTTAATCGCCGCCAGGAATTCGCGTTCTTTCACACTCTGGGCCACCAGATCAGGATCATCCTCGCTCAATAACGCTTTGATGACGACTCGACGCTTAAGAACTTGATCATCGGCAAGGTAGACCGCACCCATCCCACCTGCACCAATTTCCTTCACAATCTTGTACTTTCCATTGAGTAGGCTACCAGCAACAAGCTGTGTTGTCGGTGCAGATACATGCGCTTGACTGCTCACCGACGATGCTGTCTGACTTGTCTCCGTCGCAAAGCGGTATCCGCAGCGATTACAGAACTTTACTCCAGGCGTACGTGGCCTCTGACATTGTGGGCATGTTTCTTGAACAGGTGTGCTGGCAGTAATAGGAGGTGTCATAGCAGTGACCGCCGCAAGCACGGCCCCACAATTTTCGCAGATTTCTTCCCCTGCTGAAACAGGCTGCTTGCAATTAGGACATATGGTTATCGTATTGACACCAGCAACTACATAAGAGCTAGAAGAGGGTGTTAGAGACGTAGCTCCATTTGGCGCAACAGCCAGGGGGACAAGTACTGCGCCACAGTTCTCACAGATATCATCAGTGGAAGTAACCGCTTGATGGCAATTTGGACAGGTAGACATGTTCATGATATTTCCTTATAGTCAACGAACAACATCTGTTTATTTTTCTTCGTCCACAGCAGTATAAAGCACATCATATCAAGATGTGCTCACGGGGATTAACTCTACCCTCAAAATTTGCTCAATCTTTTCCTCACCCATAACATTAGAGGCACAAGCAGACGCTCACAAAAGAAGTTAAGCGGAAAAATGCGCGTGATATAATGGGCTTAAGAGTTACGACAACAGAACTGGAGTTCACCATGCCAAGCTACACGACGGCCCCCGAATTGATGACCAGCTACATCGACACTGTATGGGAGACACTTCCCCGACACCTGCGCCCTACGCTGCTGCTACCCGGCCTCGACCTCTCTACTCGCTATGCCTGTGAGGTGACTATCGCGACCGAGACATTCCAATACACAGGCAGCTTTAAGTTCCGTGCTGCCTATAATCTGCTGTCCAGCGTGCCATATAAGCACATTATTGCAGCTTCGTCGGGCAATTTTGGGCAAGCAGTAGCCTATGCCAGCAAGCTTCTCGGTAAAACCTGCACTGTGGTCATGCCTGCAACCTCTGCCAGAGTAAAGATTGCGGCAGTGCAATCGTATGGTGGCAGCGTCGACCTGATTGATGTACGCCAGATCAGCCGTGCAGAGCGCGTCGCCCAACTCCTGGCAGCTCAACCCGACGCATTTCAAGCCCAGGCATACGATGACTATCGCGTGGTCACTGGCAATTCCACATTGGGCAAAGAAATTCTCAGCACTGCCAACTTTGACAGCATCATTGTGCCAGTCGGCGGAGGAGGACTCAGTTCAGGCATAGTGATCGCACGGGACCGTCTGCATGTGCATACAGAGATCATCGGAGCCGAGCCATTACCAGGAAACGACGCCGCCCGCTCTCTACGCAGCGGCCACCTGATCAGCAACGAGCACGAACCGCCAACAGTAGCCGATGGAGCACGAACCCTGAGCCTGGGAAAACTCAATTGGGAAATACTCCAACAAGGACTCGCCGACATCATCGAGGTCCCAGATACGACAACACTGGAGGCACTACGTTACAGCTTCCTCCATCTCAACCTCAAAGTAGAACCAACCGGGGCACTTGCCATTGCAGCACTACTTACCAATCCACAACGCTTCGCAGGTAAACGCGTCTGCTGCATTGTCAGCGGTGGCAACGTAGACCCCGCCGTCTATGCACAGATTCTTACAGAGAGCAAATAAAAAGCACAGCATTTACTGCACCAACATTTTGCGCTGAGCGCAAAATGTTGGTGCAGTAAATGCTGTGCTTTTTATTTGCTTCAAGCGTCGGGAGAATAGAGTGCCAGGTTAGAGAACTTCGCCTGAGCCCCTGGATGCGCCCCCGGAGCATTTGAAACAAACAGCGCTACAGATCCTCCAGCATAACTACTATCAGAGAGAACCTTCAATGTATACCCATTCACAACAAAAGTCAGAGAAGGCCCTTTAGCAATCACCATAATATGATTAAGGCTCCCTTGCATTTGGATAGCTGCATGCTGTGTAACATCCACCAACGCTGTCGTGCTGGATTTGCCACTACCATCGACGCTTCCCTTGAACACTGCATACGAACCATCACCATACAGTTCAAAGCGATAATACGTTGCAAGCGCACTATGTTGATTTGAAGCCCCTCGAATAAAGAGACCATACCCGTTTGACTGATCCCCTTTCGAGAGCACAGCATCAACCATCAGTTTGAAATCACCAAACGTCCTTCCCCCAGGCACAAACACAGGCAGTAATTTATTGCTATCGTCTTCCAGTGTTAATACGCCATTACTTAATGTGACCGTATACGCGCCCGTTTGGCTCAGCAGGTCCCATCCATTCATATTGTCTTTGAAATAATCCGCGAATAGCGGCGAACCCTTTGGCACAGGAAGCGGAGTTGCAGCGACACGAGCAGGTTTTGCAATATCGTGCGAGAAGTAAGCATACCCCAGAAACCCCCCTCCGACGAGCACAATCAACATGATCACAACCCCCACGATCATTCCCACTCCAGGGCCGCTACGCTTCTCTGCTCCTGGATTTGCTTCAAAATTCGCGCCACTTGCCTGTGGAATAGCCATCACTCCAGGCTGTAAGGCAGTTGAGGCCATCGAAGACGCATAAAACGCAGGCGGTGAGCTAGATACTCCATAGGAACTGCCAGAGTTGAAGGGTGTACTGGGAGTACCAAAACCTGTGCTTGCAAACTGACCAACCGCACTCACATTCTCCATCGGTTGAGAACCTGGATAATTGTCAGGGCTCGACGGCCGAGCAGCAGGTGGCCTGCCTGGCAGTGACAGTGGCCCTTGTCCAGGAAACGACAGCGGGTTTTGAGTAGGAGCTGAGGCGGCATTCTGCCCAAAAAGCGATGACGGGTTTTGCAACGAAGGTGACGATGGGCTCTGCGGCGAAGATGGAGTTGCATTTGACGCAAATGATGATAGTTTGCTTGATGTCGATAAAGACGGTGGATTCGGCACAAACGATGATAGTCTGCCCCCCGTCGATGGTGGATTTGTTGCAAACGACGACAATTTACTTGATGCCGATAAAGACGGTGGATTCGGCACAAACGATGACAATTTACTTGATGTCGATAAGGACGGTGGATTTGGCACAAACGATGATAGTCTGCCCCCTGTTGACGGCGGATTTGGTGCAAACGACGACAGTCTACCTCCTGTTGTTGGGGGATTTGGCGCAAACGATGACAATGTATTTTGAGCAGGAGGCGAATAGGAGTCCTGCATAGGAATCGATGTTGGACTTTGAGTAGGGATCGGCGGAAAACTTTGCGCAGATCCTCCAGATGCTTGAGGCCATTGTGGACCTCTAAACTGTGCCTGCTCTGAAGCTGCTTGAGACATAGCCCCACCCTGAGATGCCTGAGAGAAAGGCTGGGCCTGCCCATTAGGATTCGCTCCTTGGATGGGCGTATTTTGATAACCGCAGTTACCACAAAAAACTGCATTTGGCGGTAACGACAGCCCGCAGCGTTGACAGGGCCGTGCTGGCGCACCTCCATAAGGTGGGAATGCCGAGGACATAAAAAACCTCCACTAAATAGCCATTGGCAATTCTGACAGAGTATCGCATATCAATCTTTGGGTGTCTATTATTGCTTTCACTGATAGCAATTTTGGGTCCAAATTTGGGTCCAATTTTGGGCACTTAATCTTCTACTTCTTTCGCAAAAGAGATAGATTTCCTTGCATGCATATGGGTAATAGCCATCTTCATACTCATCAGCGGCCACTTCTACCTACACTCCTACTCAACACAGGCAATTCTCGTTTGATGTCAAAATGCAAACATCTGTGCGCCTGACGCAGTGCGCTCTCCACCTCGTCAGGCGTGTTGCCACGTGCAAAGATAAAACCCAGGTAGCTTGCTCCTTCTGGAAGAGGCACAAGCTGATTATTCAGCTTAGCGGTAATCTCTACTCCTGTAATTAGTGGGACAGCTCTAGCTTCCTCCACACCATGCACGGCTTTCAGTAATCCTGCTCCAGGGATAGGTATCATCATCACAGCGGCAGCACGTTCATCACGCTCAAAAGCGGTGACCTCTTCACCTATCGCGTGCCGCAGAATCAGTTCTTCCAGACATACACCAGCACCAAACTCTAGAATGGTCGAGCATAACCCACCAATCGAACGTCCAGCAATCTCCAGCATCCACGGTCCTTGCTCGTTAACACGTAGTTCTGCATGTACCGGCCCTTCATACAGGCCAAGCGAGGCAGCAGCAGTCGCTACGCATTGCGCAATCGACTGTTGGGTCTCTTCGGATATACGCGAAGGCGTTACATAGATTGTCTCCTCAAAAAAAGGGCCATCGAGCGGATCAGGCTTATCGAACAACGCCAGGGCCTTGAGATGACCATCCGTGAGCAGACCCTCTAGCGCTACCTCGAACCCTGGAATAAAGTCTTCCACCAGGAATGATGTTTCCTCTTCCTTATAACCTTCACTGAGCAGCAACCGTTTCAACCGATGGAATGCTGCAACAAACTCTTCCGTATTGTTGGCTCGTATCACCCCTCTGCTACCAGAGAGACGCCGAGGCTTCAGGACACAGGGATAGGAAACCTGCCTTGCAATCCATTCTGGATCATCGCTTAGCCAGAAATCACGAAAGATCGGGCAGGGAGCCCCACCAGCCGACATCATTTGTCGCATAAGCAACTTATCTCGTGCTGCCTCACTCGCCCTGGGAGAATTATGGGCGATTCCCAGAGCAGCGCTGGCGTGAGCAGCCAGTTCACAAGCACTATCATCTACCGAGAGAATAGCGCTCAGTGGATGCTGCTGTGCAAACTCAACAATCGTGTGCACCGACGACGCAACATCCATAAAATCTACGCCCAGCGGCACATGCCAGTAATCGGCAAGCGTCTCCGGCAGGTCAATACCAACAACAACCTCCAGATTTAGCCGTTGTGCCGCTTGCAAAAAAGCCCCGGCCCGATAAGTAGCCGGAGACATCAGAAGCAAAATCCGTTTTCGCCCCTGCTCACTAGTTGTACTCATCTTCTCAATTCAGCCTCTATACGCCTTATTCCTAGTCTTGCTCAACCTTTACAACAAAACCCCTTGCCTTCAAAGCCGCCGCCAGTCCAAATAAGCGGGCATCACCGCGTACTGACCAGACCAGCTCAGGAGCATGTCTTATGATTCCTCGCTCCTCTCCCTCCGTTGTTCCTCCTCCCCCCTCCCAGGAGCATTCGTAGATCCCTTGCCATTGACGATGCTGTACACGCCCCTGATATTGCCAGGATTTTGTCATCGGGCGTCGATTATTAAAGCCCAGGCCAGCACCTTCAACACTTGCAAAATCTTTACTAGAAAAAATTACCCTCATTATACTGTGTGCCTATTAATTCTCTATGAGAAATTACCAGTTTGGAACAAGCACATTATAGCATGCCCTGTATTTCACCATTATCCTCCCCTTCTGAATCACAAAGCCGTTTAAAATCTCATGCCTGCCTTATTCCTCTTGCAATCTACAAGCATTTCATGTATACTATATGTAGTGGTAAAGATCATCCTCCTTTCTCCCACTAACTTTACATAATTCTTTTCAAACAATGGGTAATCCTATGAACCATTTTTCTCCCTTTAATATATCCCTGTGCATGCTCGCAAACAACACGAATAGGTGCTCAATACTATCACTATCGTCACATTTCTATCTACTCCTTAATTATTCGTTCTCGTTAGCAACTTGCAGTCATAATCGTCGCCTCCTCACCAAAACATCTGTCACCATCGTCACATCTCAATCTAGTTTTCAGCAGCGCATATTTTCTTACAAAACATCTGTCACCATTGTCCCATATCAATCTAGTTCTCAATACCTTACATTTCTGGGCAAAACATCTGCTACTATCGTCACATTTCTATCTAGTCCTCAACACCATACATCTCCCTGCAAAACATCTGAGACAATCGTCACATTCCAACCTTGCGCGCAATCCCAGCATTTCTCGAAAAAACATCAGATACAATCGTCACATTCCAATCTGGTCCTCAAAAATCGGTATTTCCCGGCCATAACATTGGATACAATCGTCACATTTCAATCTAGTTTTTTCGCTTTTCACCTGCACAAACCTCAACGTTTCGTCACTCTTGCTCGCACTACATACACTCACCTATCCCACATCAAATACCTGAATCCAATCTTCTACATTCACATCATTGTGTGCAATCCCTTTGGCATCCTTCCAGGGAAGAGAATCCCACTGCACCGATGTTATACAATAAAGAAGTCCACAAGCGCATCGAATAGGAAAAACGTCCAGGCGATGATATACTATAGAGATATCCTTGTGAACGTTATCTACAATTTTTCACATGCTGAAAGCATTAGTTTTTTCTTGGAGGCTCGCGTTGGAGCAGGAACTATCTACAAACTTTTCTTCTATTGAAGATGTACAACGGGCGATGTTTGCCCAGCAATATATAGCTGATCGTAGCCTTGCTACGGCTGTCTATCTCGCACTCAAACGACGCAAGCCGCTTCTGCTGGAGGGTGAACCCGGTGTAGGAAAAACCGAGGTAGCGAAAGTTCTGGCCTCTCTCCTCGCCACAAAGCTGATCCGTCTTCAATGCTATGAGGGCATCGATGTCAATACTGCTGTCTATGAATGGAACTATACACGGCAGATGCTCCATATTCGTTTGATGGAAGCAAGCGGTATTAATCGCCAGGAGGAATTGAAAGAGATCTTTGGTCCTGATTTTCTCATGCAGCGTCCTCTCCTTCAGGCTATCGATCCTGCCAACCCCACCCCTCCCGTTTTACTTATCGATGAGTTGGATCGCAGCGATGAGGAGTTCGAGGCCTACCTGCTCGAATTGCTCTCCGATTTCCAGATCACCATTCCTGAGATTGGGACGATCCAGGCCAAAGAACCACCCGTTGTCATTATTACATCCAATCGCACGCGCGAGATCCATGATGCTTTGCGACGGCGCTGCCTCTATTACTGGATCGATTTCCCCACACTGGACAAAGAATTCCAGATCGTCGTGGCCCGTCTGCCCGAAGCACCAGAGCAGCTTGCGCGCCAGGTTTGTCTCTTCGTGCGCGAATTGCGCGCTCAGGATCTTTACAAGGCCCCTGGCGTAGCGGAAACACTCGACTGGATCAGTTCACTGCTGGCCCTCAGCCAAACCGAACTCGTCGAAGAACCGGTGCGTGACACACTCGGTGCACTCCTGAAATATCAGGACGATGTTCTCAAAGTCAATGGCAGCGACCTGGGCAAGACGCTACAGAAAATACGCGGAGCATCCCGACCATGACTACTCTCCCCCAAAATAACGGCGAGTACAATGCTCCCCTGGAACTACAACCGCTCGACATCGAGCGCGGTGAGCGTTTACTCTACCGCCTGACCGAATTTGGTCGCCTGCTCTGGGAAGTGGGTATCAATGTGGGACCGCACCAGTTGCTCGACCTGGCAGAGACGTTGCAATACATTGACATCAAAGACAAGGACGATTTCTATTCCACACTCAAATGCTCTCTGCTCACTCGGCACGAGCAAGAGCCGATCTTTGACCAGATGTTCACTTACTTCTGGTTTATACGCGATAATCCGGACAAGAAGGACAATGCTGGTTCGGGACCAAGCATTACTCGCGAACAGCGCCAGATGCGCTTGCCCCCTTCTGAGCGCAAGCGGCTGGCCGAGCACATGAACGCGAACGAGCAGCGCAAAGAGCTGCGTAGCGAGACACGCCAGCTCGAACGCCGCGCCCGTAAAATTGACGATGATGAGGATAACGACGACGATCTGGGTGATCCACAGGGCACAGCCTACAGCGCTATCGAGCGACTGCGCAAGAAAGATTTCGAGAATTTTACCTGGGACGAGTTGCAGGAGGCCAAGCGGCTCCTTGCCGAGATGCGCTGGAATCTGGGACTGCGTTCCACGCGCCGAAAAAAACCGTCTCGCAGCGGCTCTTACCCGGACATGCGCCGTATCGTCCGTCGCAATCTGAAACATGGTGCCGAATTAATCGAGCTGACATGGCGTGAAATCAAGCATAAGCCAAGACCCCTGGTCATCATCTGTGATATCAGTGGCTCTATGAGCCTCTACTCGCGCTTGTTGCTACACTTTATCCATACTATCTCAAACGGGCTGATGAACGTTGAGGCTTTCGTCTTTGGCACCCGGCTGACACGCATTACGCGCCAGCTCAAAAGGCGTGACGTTGACGATGCCGTACGTGATGTCTCGAAAAACGTCCAGGACTGGTCTGGAGGGACGCGTATTGGCGACGCACTACACCATTTCAACCACAAATGGGCGAAGCGCGTCCTGGGCCGAGGTGCTGTCGTGCTGATTATCAGCGATGGCTGGGATCGCGGTGATGCCTCAGTGCTGCGTGCCGAAATGGACCGCTTACAGCACAGCTGTCACCGCCTCATCTGGCTCAATCCCCTGCTCGGTTCTCCCGATTATCGTCCATTAACGATAGGCATGAAGACCGCCCTGCCTTTCATTGACAACTTCCTGCCTTCCCACAACCTGGACAGCCTGATCAACTTGGGCAATCTTCTTTCAACCGTCGATGACAACAAACCAGATCGTAGTACGGGAGCGCGGCGTAAAGCCGTCGCAGCCTGGAGTAAAACAAAGAAAATGTAACCTTGGTATTCGAGGAAGATTTCCTCGAGTTCACTCATCTCACCAACAGGAGAGAAACAATGCGTGATGTATTACCTGATATAGAAAAATGGCGTGAACGTGGCGAAAAGGTCGCCATTGCTACCGTTGTCAGCATGGCAGGTTCGGCCCCACGACAACCCGGTGCTAAACTGGCAGTCAGCGAAAAAGGCGAACTATCAGGCTCGGTCAGTGGAGGTTGTGTCGAACCCGCCGTCGTAGAAGCTGCCTTCGAGGTCATCAAAAACGGCACACCTCAGATGCTCGAATTCGGCATCAGCGAAGAGGATAACATCGAAAAGATCGGCCTGGCCTGCGGAGGCACCATCCATGTCTTCGTCGAGCGACTAGATTGGTAAAACGTGACATTGCACATAGCGACAATCTCTTGCGGTCAATATCATTCAAATCACAAGAAACGCATAGGGACTAGATGATGGAGTTTAACAAATTCATCTGAGAGGCCTGAGCGTAATTATTCTCAGATGAATTTGTTAAAGTGCATTATCGCTCCCCCAACCGTGCCCCCTTTGGGGGTTTATCGCACATACAACACGCTATCTTATGCTACATACAAAATAGCATTGATTGCTTGAAAATTCATCTCACACGTTGAATGATATTGATCCCTCAGTTGTCGCGGTCCCGCAAACAAAATTTAAGGAGCGCGGCCATGAGTAGGCTATATGAAGAACTAAAACTCATGTTGGACCAGGAAAAAGGAGTAGCCCTGGCAACTGTTGTACGTGGCGCTGACCACGTTGGTGCAAAATTGCTTGTTTTCCCCGATAAAACGATACATGGCACCTCAGGCCTTACAACACTCGACCATTTGGTGATTGAAGATGCAGAGCGGGTCATCTGGAACGGAGATGCCCAGACTCACACCTATACTGTTGAAGGTGCAACCGGCACACAATCTTTCGACGTTTTCATCGAAGGCTTTCCTCCCCCACCACAACTTATCATCGTTGGAGCCGGGCATATCGCCATTCCCTTGACTACCTTTGCCAAAACACTGAATTATCGTGTCGTAGTTATCGACGCACGTGCCGCATTTGCTACCCGCGAACGCTTCCCCCATGCCGACGAGCTGATTGTTGCCTGGCCCGATGAGATCTTGGAGAAATGGGATCTTAATCCGTCTACCTCTCTAGCAGTTCTGACACATGATCCAAAATTCGATGAGCCTACGCTGAAAGTCATCCTCTCACGCCGCGTCGGCTACGTGGGAGCCATCGGCAGCCGCAAAACAAACGTCGAGCGTGCCGAGCGGCTTAAACAGCAGGGACTCACTGATGAACAGATCAATCGCATTCATGGGCCAATTGGACTGAATATCGGTGCAACTTCACCTGAAGAGATGGCCCTTGCCATTATGGCAGAAATCGTGGCTACCCGTCACGGAAAAGATAAAGCGGCAGTACTCGATTGGGAAAAGAAGTAACTCGGCGTTTGCTGTATCTGAGATTCTACCGGCGTCTCCCGAAGAGGACGAGAACGGCCGTGTGTCTTGCATGGTTGCTGTCGTGGTCGCTGTCAGGATCGTGGAGGCTCGCTGGTATGAGCGAGCCTGGAAGCTGCTGGAGGGCGAATTTACCTACACATACGCTCCGCGTATGGGGGCTCTGTCCGTAGCAAGTTCTTCAAGGCGTTGCTCGCTTAATCAGGAGTCAGGCGATTTGTTCAAGCGCAAGCCAAGTTCTCTTAAGACCAGAATGCGATTGAGTCGAGGCAATTGCCGCACGCTGTAGTAATGATATCCAGTTTCCGGGTCGCTAGACTCAGGGAGGTGCAATCGGATTAAGGTTCTCTATCCTGCATGATGCCTCGCGCTTCTTCTAACTGAGCAGCAAGTGCGCGTGAGACAATCGTTTTAGGATGTGTGTCTCCCAAAGACCGCGAGCGGATCTGAAGGGCACGTTTGGTCAGAGCATAAGCCTCGCTCATCTTGCCCTGAAACTGGTGAAAGAGAGCCAAATCGTGAAGCGTTTCTGCTGTCTTTGGATGATCCTGGCCAAGACGCTGTTCACGGATCTGCAATGCACGCTGGAACAGGGCCTCGGCTTGTTCATATTGGCCCTGTTCTTGGCAGAGAAGCGCTAGACCATGCAGAGGATACGCGATTGCGTGGTGCTCCCGCCCAAGTGATTGCTCAGCAATAGCAAGGGCTCGCTGATACAACACCTCGGCCTGCGTCGAGTTGCCCCACTCGCGGTAGAGATCAGCCAGGCTCACAAGCGTAAAAGCCATATCTGGATGTGCTGGGCCTAAGGTCTGTTGCATGATGCACACTGCCCGCTGGAAAAGCGGTTCCGCCAGTTCATACTCGCCCTGTTCCCTATAGAGGTCGCCCAGATTGCTGAGTGGGCTGGCTAAACGAAAGGTGGTGGTGACGGGGTGAGGATGATCGCGCCCCGCCGTTCCTCGCCGTCCCAGCAGCGAGATCCGTTGTTGCTGATACCGTTGCAAGTAGTCGCTTAGACAGCATCCTGCTTCTTCGATATAGGCGCCAGCCTGGTCGAGGGCCAGGGGTAATCCTCCCATCACCTTGACTAGTTCCTGAGCAATCCCCCACTCAGAAGGGTGTGGTTTGCTCTCGTCAGACCTCATTTCTTTGTTGAGATGAGCACGTCGCAAAACAAACGCTGCCCCCTCATCGAGCGTCATGGGTGACAACTCAAGGCTATGAGCCAGGGTTCCCAGAGAGGAGCGGCGTGTTGTGATGAGAATGGCTCCCTGACGGGCCGGAGGGAGAAAGGAGTGAAGCAGTTCCGGGTCTTCGACATTATCCCAGATCAACAGCCACGTGCCATTCGTGGTCAGCCAGTGCTGCACCGCTGCCACCATCCGTTGCTGATCGCTATCTCCAAGCTCCGGGAACTGGAGATGTCCAGCAATACGACCCAGACTCGCCAGGATGCTCTCAACCGTTTCCCCCTCAATCCAGAAGATCGCACTATACTCCAGGGCGATCTGAGTTTTGCCAATCCCACCAAGCCCATATAATGCATATGATTGAGTGAGGGCCACCGCATGGTCCGTATGCAGGAGCTGATGCAACTGGTCAAGCAAGGCGTCTCGTCCGGTAAAGAACACATTGCGTTGATAGGGCACAGACCAGTGAGGCGAAAGCGCGCTCAGACTGGCTTCGAGAAGCTGTCGTGCTTCTGCTTCGCTCAGTCCGAGCAAACGCCCCAGTTCTAGGACGAGACTTTTCCTCTCAGGGAGGTAGTTGCCCTGTTCCCAGGACCAAATGGTATTGTGATGCACGCCCAACAGCTCAGCCAACGCCTTTTGACTGATACGTTTGCGCTTGCGAAACGCCTTGAGCATATGTTATTCAACAACGCGGGCGTTGGAGCAGGCAAGACCGCTTGGGAAAGCACCCTGGCTGATTGGGAATGGGTGCTGGGCGTCAATCTCTACGGAGTCATTCATGGCATTCGCTCCTTTATGCCGAGGATGCTGGAAAGTGGAGCCGATGGCTACGTCGTCAATACCGCCTCGATGGCGGGCCTGACCTCTAGTCCCGGTCTGAGCGTCTACATGGCGGGCAAACACGCAGTCGTAAGCCTGACCGAAACCCTCTATCATGAACTGACCCTGAGAGGGGCCAGCATCGGCGTCTCCGTTCTGTGTCCCGGCTTCGTCAAGACCCGTATCCAGGATGCAGAGCGCAATCGCCCGACTCGCTTGCAGAACGCACCAGCCGCACCTGTTTCACCCATGCAGCAACCGTCGCGGACAGAACAGGAGGGTGGACAAATGCTGCAGCAAGCCATCCGTGAGGGGATATCGCCCCAACAACTCGCCGACATGACCTTTGCTGCCATTCGCGAGGAACACTTTTATATCTATCCGCCGGAATTCAAAGGAGGCATTGCCTCCCGGATGGAGGATATCCTGACGCCGCGCAATCCTACCCTGCTTTTGCCAAAATAAAACACGGGTAAGCTGGTTCATGCGAGAAACACAAAAAAGGAAAAAACATCATGCCAACACCATACAGCCCTTCCGCAAACGATGCCGCTCTGGCTCAGTCGTTGAAGTCTCCGTCGCTGGGGAGCTTGATCATTAGCCTGTGGCCCAGCATTCTGCTCAATGGCGTGTGCGTTATCATCATCTACCAACTGGTGAAGCATTATACTTCGGCCTCCGACGTGACCGCGTTGGCGCTCTCGGCAGTGCCAGCCCTGCTCGGGACGATCGTCACCCTGATCCGGCAGCGCAGTGTCGATGTGCTGGGAGCCTTCACACTGATTACAATTGTGCTTTCGATCGGACTGAGCCTCATGACGGGTGATGCCAAACTCTTCCTGATTCGCGAGTCGTTTCTGACAGTGCTCTTCGGGATCATCTGCCTGATCTCGCTGCTTTTTCCAAAGCCGATCTGGTTCTATATCATTCGCTACTTCACGGTGGGCAACGATCACAAGCAAATGGTGGCGTATGACACTGCCTGGAAATTTGCCTCCTTCCGGGGCTATATCCGCACGGTCACAATCTTGTGGGGTGTTTTCTATACGATCGAATTTCTCATCCGCCTGGTTATGGTTTACACGTTTTCCATCTCTCAGGTGTTGGTGATTTCATCCATCATCTTCTACGCACTCACCATCATGGCCAGCGTGCTGACCTTCCGTTTAGGCGCACGCCTGCGCAAGCAGCGCACGCAGAAGGAGGAGCCACTGGCTCCTTCCGGGGCGGAGAATGCGTAACGTCATCCTCGTTTGAAACAATTAGGAGCAAAAGACCTTGGCATTCAGCATTTGAGGGTCATTTGCGGAAACTCATGCTCACGAAAGAGGGTGTTCTATGGGAAACGTTTTCATTCACGTCACGATGTCACTCGATGGGCTGATTGCCAGACCAGATGATACCATCGATTGGGCGTTTCACTACGGCACTGATCCCCTGGTCGATGAGGTGATGGCAGAAATCGGCGCGGTCGTGATGGGAAATCGGGGCTTCAAAGAAGAGACCATACAGATCAGCCAGCTGCCGTATGGAGGTATGGTGAAAGTGCCTCAGTTCGTCGTCACCCATGAGGCCCGCGATCCAGTCACCATCGGCGGATTGACCTTTACATTCCTCTCAGGTGGTATCCACCGTGTCATCGAGGCTGCCAAACAGGCTGCTGGTGACAAAAAGGTCAGCCTCTTAGGGGCAAGCATTGATCATCAATGTCTGGCAGCCGGACTGGTCGATGAGATCGTGATCCACCTCGTTCCGCTCTTGCTGGGCGAAGGTGTCCGATTGTTTGATCAGTTAGGCAACCAATCCATTGAACTGGCAAGAACGGAAGTCATCGCGACATCACAAATCACGAGTTTGCGTTTTCGTGTTATCAACAAATCAGCCACCCGCAACACCGTAAGCAAAGAAATCGGGTCGTAGCCGAG